>WLWD01000382.1_pt1:45000-92040 | contig 92040 bp, 80 predicted proteins | sample 6712731 | NCBI WGS metagenome assembly WLWD01 (sample SAMN12718690, study PRJNA576275) | sponge metagenome | isolation source: marine sponge | host: Mycale hentscheli | place: New Zealand: South Island, Marlborough, Capsize Point | collected 2014-11-01
ATCCTGAACAGGAAGCCTGTCCACACCTCCGCCACCATCGGCTACAAGTCAACACAAAGTCTGTATCTATACCATGTGACATTTAATTACTTGAATATTGCATGCCAGTTAACTAGTTGGGCTACACCACAGATTAACTCTTGCTTAAGTTAATCAGAATAACTATGCCAAAACTGACATAGCAGAAATTGTTGTAATCGTTGTCAAGTTAGAGATCTGAATATTTATATTTTCAAAACCGAATTAAATTAGACGAACAAATGGCATATTCGTTTATATGCATGTATATTTAAGTACATGTACAGTAGAGTGCTGAGGTGTTTGGCCAGCCAGTGGATTGCATTACTCTAGTTTATTATGTATTGGTATCCAATACTAATTGCACTAAATATTTTATCCACAATATTAACAACAACAACAACAACAACAACAACAACAACAACAACAACAGAGCCCAATATAAAATACAAAAAATTACCCTCAGTAAGTTAGTTATTTCTTGTTTTATGTGGAGAAGATTATATTAAACTCACTTGTGCCACAGGATCACGAATGACTGTAGAAGGTTTTTCAAAGTCTTCAATGGTCTCTCCTAGGTTCATTTCCACGAGACCCTTGATGAGTTCCAGCTGAGGTTTGTCAAGCATCACGTGTATGGCCTGCAAGGTTCCCTCAATGTGGAGATCCGGAACTGCATGAAAACATGGAGAAAGGAAAATAGTGCTTATTATTATTAACTTAAATAATGAAACTATGTTACAGTGTATAAGCAATTAAAATATAAGCACTGCAGATTTACAGCAACCTTGATAATTTCAATTACTTAATTTAGCTGAAAATGAAGGTCCGTATTTACAAGTATAAATATCACTCTCACCATTGCGGCAGAAATCCTCGTATAAGTTTCTCTCTATGTACAGCTTAGCTGCTCCTTTCTCCTTCAAAACCTTCCCTTTCTGACGAACAATCCTAAACTTGTCCCCAAAATCAGGAACCCTACGAGCGGAAAACACATCAACACTCTCCAAAGACAAGTCCAGGCAGTCTAGGAGACAAGGTCCCTTGAAAGTCTCCAGAACACCTTCCACTCTCCTTCTATCCACCTCAACAGCATCTGCTAATCTACTCGAAGTGCTGAACATTGAATTTGACATTCCATCAGACATTCTGACTTGTGAATCCGCAGTGGACCAACCAGAGCTGCTGTGATCAGATTGTGTATTGACGCAGCTGCTTGCAGCACCGCCCTCTGCTGTTAGTTTAACGTCAAGCGGAGACAACATGGGTAAGGTCGCGCCTTGCTCTTGCTCTTCCTCCGTTGCCACATTGGTGCTGCTGGTGTTGTCAGCGTTTCTGTTCAGTTTCTCTTGTCTCCTCTGCTCTCTCATGAATGTAATTGTACCAGGTCGATCCTCGTAACTAAATGATAACGTCGGGAAAATTAAACATTAAATTTCAATAGTAATACATTTGCTTATGATAATTGTGCTAAAAAGTATAAATTATGACACACATTAACCATGAACCAAAAATATCAGTCATTATCATCATCATCATCATCAGGGTGACATACAAAGGGGTGGGAGGGGGGAACTGGAATTTCCCCCACACTCCCCCCAAACTCCCACCCAAGGTCAAGTTTCCCACCTGCCAATATATGTTATAGTTTTCGATGCCTGTTATCGGTTCCTCCCACCCCCCCCTGACCACCCAAGTGAAAAATTCTGTATGGATCTCCTATTATCATCATTAAAGGGTGTGGGCCAGGCCCACATGAAGAAGCAAGCCTGAGCAATGTTATTTTAACTTTAGTGTTTAATTAGTGTGTGTATGAGTTTTGTGTCAGAACTGTTGATTATTTGGTCACTTTGGAGTCATGTTGTGCGTGCGTATGTTGCTATGATTTGTGCCCTGGCGCTGTCTAGAGCCAGAAGTCTGTATCGTTTTGTGTGACCTCGTGGGGTTAGAGGTATTTAAGCCTTGGCCTCACGAGGTGACCTTCAGTCAGACCTTGAATTATACGTAACTCATAACTCTACACGTAGTGTTGCTAGGCTGATTCTGGTGGCAGCGACTCTGGAGAGTCTTCCACTCTTGAGCGTCAAATTACTACCAGGATCACGATCCGAAATAGCTCACAAAGGGACATACTTTTTCCCCCTCACTTTCTTTGAAAAATGTTAAGCTAGAAATCACATACCAGAATGAATTAGTGAGAATGAGACGACCGATATCTCCTATGATAATATCTGGAGAAAATGCATGTTTGGGAATGAGAAGGACTGGACCATCGATGTTCACATCCAATGATATTCTGGCTTTTCTCCCTGGAGCATAGTCCTATTATAACACAAATTTAACAATAGTAACAAACAAACAATGACATAATGAACACAACCAAAACTTACTAGCTTTCCTTCAGCATTTGCCTTCATTCTTTGGAAAGCATCAATCAGTTGAGGGAAATGGGAGACAAAAGCCAGGATTTCCTTGAGGAACCTCATTGTGTGCAGGTATCTAACAGACGTCATCCTTACCTTGGCTTTAATGTCATAGGTTCGTTCCATGAGAGGGTCTGGTCGGCCGTATCTACATAATAAATATACGTACATGAAGATATGGCTTGTGAGTCCTCTTGTTCTATCAAATTCTGTAGCATGAGGTAAACAACAACAAAAATATTCCTAATCCTGTAATGCTTTAATACAAAATTATACATGCACACAATACCATACATATATATATACTATTCATGCAATGTACAATAGAGAGAGATAACCAGAGAGCGTCAAACTTACTTGAAAATTTCAAACGTAAGAGCCTTCTCTCCTGTTGTAGTGAACCTGAACAACAAAACATAATTGCAGATGATACTCAACTCAAAGATGAACCACAAAAATAAGGCAAACTTGCACACAAACACACACACAATAGGCAGTTTACGCACACATGCACACACACACACACACAATGCATACACACCTCTCTCTATAATAAGCTCCAGTCTCAGTCATGTCTATGACAGAGCCCTGCCCGAGAGCTCCAGAGACGTCCATGTTACCCTGTGCCAGCTTGATCTCGGCACTGACCCCAGTGACTGTTCCCTTGGCTAGAGGACGCTCGTACTTATTGAAGGTCACTGACAGAGACTTCACATTTATCTTACACTTCAAACTCAACTTGCCCTCTACACCCCATACAGACACTTTCTCTGTCTCCTGAGAGAACTTGGCCTCTTGGGCAGTTTCTGATGGAGCTGATTTCTCCTGTAGCTTGTTGCTTATGGGGATATGTTTCTTGGGGGCGTTGACAGTGGAGGCACTGTGGCTCAAGTTTTTGCCACTTTCTGATAAAGCTGTTCTCACGGCTTCATCTATCTCATCCGCACACGGCTCGAGTTCCGTGAGATCGGGGGTAGACGGCCGAGAAGGGGGAGGAGTCGGCACCCCAATACCGAGGAAATCCAACAAGAGCACCCAAGTCTGGAGGTTGATGATGACAAACACAGAGTTAAAGTCAACGCCGGCATGGAGACTGGTCTAAAAACAGCAACAACGAAACAACAACAACAACTGGATGTAAAAAAACAACCAAAAGTGAAAGTATAAGTTAACTACTCAAACACTTTCACAAAGACATCAAGCACTGCTTAATCGTTCAGCCAACCAAGACATTTTCTTCTAGACATTTTCAATGTAAACTGTAGCTGATTTAGATTTATGAAATTTGTGTACATATAATATAATCACTAACCGAGACAAACTTCTCCTTGAATAGTGGATGATCACTTCCAACAAAGAAAGCCTTAATAGTGAGAAGGTCTGTCAGTGGAGATGGCGGTTCTATGAGAGTGCCGCCATTATCTTCCAGAGAAGAAGACGGAGGTGAGGAATGGCTGGAATTGAATGACCTGAGGGGAGAGTAGGCACTGGATGCGCTCTGCGGCCTAGGAGTGGACATGAGCGGGGACAGACCGTACAGGTGGCGGGAGATGGTAGGTGTGAAAGACGACCCTGTGATGTTGTGGATGAAGCTGGCACTGCTCCGAGGCGTCTGGGAACGTGGGTAAGGTGTCGAGGAAGAGCAGAGGATGTTGCGATATTCAGAATCTTTGGCTTGAAGCAAGTCCTCTATCAAGATGCTCTTCAGAGAGACATCTATTGAAAAGAAGCTGAGACTATCTTGCTGGTACTTGGCAGAGAGCTCCTCCAGGGACACATACACCAAATCATGATCCTTGGAGTCAATAAGGTGCTTAAGCTCCAGAGACAATTTAGGTAAAGTGAAAGATGCACATATTTTAGGAAAATTGGTTTTCTTTCGGGGCAATATTTCAGCATCTTGATGAAAACGTACAGTTTTTTCACCAGTCTTGTTGCCTTTGGCTTTCTTGCTCTGAGCTTCCAATCCTCCGTCTGGTGATACAGACCTGTCACCAGTCTTGTTGCCTTTGGCTTTCTTGCTCTCAGCTTCCAATCCTCCATCTGGTGATACAGACCCGCCACTATTCCCTTCAACATTTTTTCGCTTGCTTCTCTTGCGTGGTTTCTTCCTCACTCCGTGCTTCAGCGTGGTTCTGATCTGGTCAAATACCTTCTTAGGAAGCTCTACACTCAGTGGGTCACACACTTTCCCAGTAATCACCAGATCTGCATCCTCTTCATCCATCCCAGAAAATTCACAACTTGAATCCATCCCAGTGCGGACACTGTAACTACTTTCAGCATCCATCGCAGTATCTTTCAAACGTTTTTCAATAAACAGTGACAGAGAAGCTTCCCTTAAGACCTTGCAGCAATTTTCTGGGAGGGACCTGTCGCTCATAGCTTCTTCCAGTCTCTTCCGACCTAAGCCAGTCTCAGTGGCATGTAGTGATATGTTGCTCACGTTAAAGGTCATGCGTTCTGCGGGTACTCGAGGACCAGTCTGAAGCAGAATACTCTCTCCCATGCTACTTTCAAGCATTGTGTTCGAGCCAGATCTACATACATACTCATTGCTTGCCTTGACTTCACCCAGGTGGGCTACTAAGCATTCTTCACGCTGGAGAGACGCTGGAACTACAATGACTGGAGACTGGATGGATACATTGAAGAAAACCCGACTCTTGCTCAGTTCCATCATTGAACCTCCATCGGCCTCATCGACACCATCTTTCCCGGAACTGTCTTCTGGAACTGGGAGCTGAGCGTGCCCAAACGAGCTATGAAGCCTCGAGAGGCCCTTGGTCAGTTGGGTCTTCTCTCCAACCAAACCTTTAGCAACATCCACAGCAGCGTCTGTAAAGGAGCTTGTCATCACAGAGACGTACTTCACAATCCGCATCACAAACAGTTCCATTTCATAGACAAAGTTGACCGAGTGCAAGTAGTGGATGGCGGGAACGAAAACACAGAGGTGGACATCAGACTTATATCCTGACTGCTGCTGGGGAACCCCCCGACCAGTCACACTTGAGTGGGGAGATCGGTCCAGGGAAAAAGAGAGATACTGAGGCACATTATCACCTTGAGGGGCTTTTTCAGTTCTAAAACTTACTTCATCTTGCGTCTCATTGACGGTTCCAATGACGAGGATGTCGGGATAGTTCTTCCCCTTCGCTGTGATGTCTCTGATGTGAACACCTTCCATTCTACCAGATATGGATATATCTGTGCTGATTTTCCCCTCAGCAGTCAAACCATACAGAGTGATGATGGTAAAGAAGCTTGAACCAGAAGTGCTGGGAGCTGTGTAGTTCACGGTCGAAGGACCTGGAGTCTTAGCAGGAGGAGATCTGAAGGCTTTGAGCATCCTGACTACAAGCTTATCAAATGTTATCTTCACCTCGGTCTGTAAAGGAATCTGAAAGACAGAGAAAAGGACAGATGATGCTTGAAATACATCTTTTTTTGTTTTGTTCATTAATCGAGAATAGATAAGAGTAGATAGAAATTGGGAATATGTAGAGAGTAGCTTACCTGATTCTTTTTAGGCAGCACAACTGTGTCTTGTGCCTTGCGAGCTTTGGCCTTCACTGTGTCTTGATTGTCTGGCCAGACTGACTGAAAGAATGAAACCAGTTTAGTCAATGTTTCTTGATTAGCTGGAGAAAGAAATTGAAGGGAAAATTACTCTGTGCACAGTTCAATGTAGCTCACTTACCTACAGCCTCCACACATGTGCATTGGAGATTGACTCTGTGAATAACAGGTTCACAGCTGTGATCATATTCTCTGAGTTTCGCACTGTCTTGTTCTTCTTCCTCCTCCAGTTCCTCCACCTCCATGATGGCGGGATGGAAAGGCGACATCGGCTTCAGCATCTTGTACCTCACAGTGAGCAGAGCATCTTGGTCATCTTCTCTGCTCAGAAAATCTGATGAAATACTTTCCATGCTTGCATCTCTATCGTGATCGCGAATCCCTGAAGACGCTTTAGAATCTTGCCTGAATGGCACAGGAGAGGTGCTCAGGATGCTCTTGCCATAACTGGAGCACAGCATGAGCTCATGTTCTGGCCCGAAAGCGTGGATGCGATCCACCACATACAAGTCCTGCACTACCAGCCGCAGAGTCACATCGTATGGGCGTTTCAGGAACTCCAGCTTAACTTGTGGTACCTTCACTTCAGTAATTAATCTCCCTATAAGTATTATAAAAGGCAACAAATTAGGCTAATGGATAACCTCATACCCTGAATACTGCGTTTAGGAATCTGAGCCCTCAAGGTGTGACATCCAAGCGCTACTCTAGGCCAAAGATTTTTTATGCTTCCAATGAGTTTCAGAACGTAGCAACGGATAAAATTAAAAGAAATATACAAACAAAAAATTAATGACATTAAAGCCTAAAGTGTAGCAACAAGCGTCTGATTTACTCGATTTATAAATGCCGCAGAGCATGAATCTATTTGAGTAGATTATGTAACGGTCTAATCAAATTGCTTGCATGTGACTAGCTACATTCTAAATAAATATACAAAAACAAACTACATTAAGTGAGATAATTGCAATTACTACCTTACCCACTGCAGCTAATGACATATCCAGTAATATTACACATATACATGCTAACCTTTACTGCTCAAGCTCAGCTGCACCTCACTGATAGACACCTCTGTCTGGACTTGCTTCTCCACGGCTATGAGCAGACGCTGCTGTATGCTGGAAGAATTGTAGCGTCGTCGTAAGGAGGGCATTCTCTGCATGCGACTGGCACCATGTCTAGGTGAACTCTGAACTACTGGCTCTGATGCAACGTCTTCCTCAGCGATATCGTTTTCATCCAAGTTTTCTCGCGACCCTAATAGGATGGACCCAATGGCTGAATGGTACATAGAGGAGCTGAGGGAAGAAGTTTGGTTAGCTTCGTGTTGTTTCGTCCATTCCTCAGATTTACTAGAGGTAGAGGATGTCCCTGGACTAGGAAAATTATCACTACTGCTCTGCTTGATCGTATTGAGGCATGACATGACAGTATTGATCTAAAGTTTTAAAAAAATTTTTAAAAAATAATAATAATAAAGTTGTTTTTTTTTAAAACCAGTGTGGTAATACAATAACAATGCTGTTGACAGAGATCTATGGAAATGTACCTTGTGTTCATCCACTTGGAACTTCAGGTAGGGGAGGTCTGCAGCCAGATACAATGTGGGAGAGTCAGTTTCTTCTGATAACTTCAACAACCTGTGCAGTGACACACAAGAAATAAACTTACTGTAAGAGATTCATTAAATGTCAGATTGCTAACATATTACAACTGAGCTCAATCAATTTTGTATCAAAGAAGTCCTACATCACAAGAGCGAGATGGTCTCATTGTAAAGACAGTGATTAACCAGATAATAGGAGTCCAAAGCGAGTATGGGATGATCCCGCCTGTTTTATCTCTTTCACTTACTGATACGATAATTGCAACAATAATAAAAATGATTTTCTCTGACAGTGAATAATGCACATCAAATTTAAAAAGTTTTAAAATTTAAAATTTTAAGTTAATAAAGTGAAATTTAATCTGCCATTAGAAACATGCTCACCTCTGTATCTTCATGGACAGAGTGAAGCTGTCAATGAGGTGCTGGCAGTGTGTCTGGGTGGGACTCCAATGACCCTCACTCTCCTCTACCTGACCCACGGAGATCTGCAAGTCTGTCAGATGCAGCATGTACCTCTCGTGAGGCAGTTGGAGGTGTCTGATGGCTGCCAGTGAGTGCAAGGCACCGCGCAGGGAGGCCGACTGGACCGGGACAGACTTGGATTCGGAACTTATTAATCTGAACTGCTCTATTTCTTTTTCCACACCGGGTGAAGAGGGAGGGGTCTGAAACTCGTCTGAACAAATCAAGTGCAGCTTTTAAGTCAGAATTTGTCACGATAAGAAAGTTTGTCTGGTTTGTTAGTAATGAGTGCTTTAAAAAACGCAAAACAGTTTGAGGAGTCAGAGAACTTAGGATTTAGTAGGAATTTCTGCAAAATGTACTTGGATAAATAAATAAACAAATAAATAAATAAATAAAAATAAAAAATAAAACAAATAAATAAATAAATAAATAAATAACTTGGATAAATAAGTAAGTAAATAAATAAATAAATAAATAATAATTGAATGAATGAATGAATGAATGAATGAATGAATATATAGAGAAAAGATGGTATAACATACCATCATCATCATCATCCTCTCTGATCTCAAGGTCAACAGGCTCCATTCCTAGATCTACTTCATCACTCGACCAATCACTGACATTTCCAAATGTCACATGACCCAAATCTAAAACCACCTGACATTACAAACAAATATTGTACATATACTCATACCAGGCAAAATTCCATTTTTAACATTTGCTCACCATTGAAGTAGCTGGCCCGGTAAAAGTCTGAGGGAGGATCAAGCAAGGAGCAGAAATGTCCATCTTTACTGACATAATACGATGGCTGGTAGTCTAATGAATAATTAATGTCACAGGTACACCATTTGTCTTGCAATTTACTGGTAAATTATATAACAGGACAATTCAAATTCCTGACCCAGAATATTAAATGGTTAGTGTAATGCATTATCCCTTCCCCCCCCCCCCCCCACCCCCCACCCGCCTCCTCCATATGCCAATAGCAAAAAAAATCTTATATGCTTATCATATGTCTACAGTTTTACCTTAGCTCCACCCCCTAGTAGTTGTCCCAATTTGTCGCTGAGTGTTGACCGAGAATGATCCTCTAATCTGTCTAGTCCAGCACTAACTGTCGTCTGCTTGTGATCTGTGAGAGGCTCCATTAGCATCTCCTTGATCTGGGCAAGTAGCGACTGCTTGTAGATGATGTCCAGCGGTCTTGAGTGCACTTTGAACCTATGGTTACATAAAATTGATTTTACTTGAAAGTAAACGCGAACAGTGTGTATATTTTAGCTCATATAGTATTGAAAACTACATTGCTTATGGTAGATACTGGCACATGTTATAATTGCACCGATTCTAAATTAATAACACAGAATCATGCAAACTTAAGAGTGTTTTGATGCTTTCCAAAATGTTCGAAACTATGATTTGTTTCAAAATAATATTCAAATTCGTCAAGTATTAGGTCAGTTGAGAACGCTCATCAAAAGTTGAATCATGGTACATGAAAACTATTTATCTATATGTATAAAACTACGTTTGTGTGTCAGTAACGATGACGGCATGTGTATTCGTGAATAATTCATTAGCTTAACAGAGTTGGTAAAGCATTGTCAGTGCCGACATTGACCGTTGTATGTTCGATTCATGAATGAAGCTGAGCTGGGTTGGTAAAGCATTGTCAGTGCCGACATTGACCGTTGTATGTTCGATTCATGAATGAAGCTGAGCTGGGTTGGTAAAGCATTGTCAGTGCCGACATTGACCGTTGTATGTTCGATTCATGAATGAAGCTGAGCTGGGTTGGTAAAGCATTGTTAGTAACGACAACGATGGCATGTGCATTCATGAATAAGTGGATCAACAAAAGTTAAGCGAGAATAAAGTGGACTGATGTAATTAAAACCAAGTGGTAGAAGATAACAAAAAATACCTTATGCTACTGCATTCCAAATTTGCAAAAGTAGTACGTACATCAAGTGCCACTGTTTGGTGAGGTACTTGCTACATAGTTATTACGTAATTATTATTATTACTATCTATATAATAATATCCATGACTGACTACGATGTATGTATTCATGAATAAGTCATGAGCTAATGAGCTAGAACACGCAAACACACAATACTCATAAAACAAAAACGGATAGTAGATAGGAGTGGCAGAGAAACAGAACAGAGTAAACCAAGAGAGCAATTGTAAAGAATGAAAGGGTCAGGCAATGTCTACTGGATAGGCGAATTCATTTTAGCTACCAGACCAGGTACAACAAGAAGGTGAGAGAGGCAGAGAAACAATAGAGTATATCTCTTCAATCAACTAAGGTAAATAGAGAGAGAAAGGGACTAGGAGAGCAGAGGGTGTCTTGGTTCATGGAGGGAAAGAGAAACGGGGAAATAGCTAGAAAGGTTGAGGATGAGGAGGGAAAAAATGGAGGAAGAATAGATGTAAGGAAGAAAAAAAAAAAAAAAAAGATTAACAGGGAAAGCCAGAGAAGAAGAAGAGTAATAATTCCAACACACACAGGTTGATCCTACAAAGGCGCTAAACTGCTGTCATGATGGGAAAATGAATTTGTGTACTTGCTATCACATTAAAAAGGCCCTATCACTGGCTCCACTGAGACTAGGATCTTCTGAGAAATATCAGTAAATTGCTTTCTCCTTTAACTGCACAGGTCAGTAAATATAATGAGCATACATATGGATTCAAACCACAATCTTATATGTACACTAGCTATATGCGTGATTTGTTCAAGGTGTCAGCTGCATCACGATGTTTCAATGGTTTCATGAGCATGTCCAGCCTCTCTCTTCTGTCAGTAGCTATAGATTATTTTTCCTGCAAAGTCAGAATACAGCAACAATATTTCTTAGCAACATCTCTTTAGTTGATTAATTAAAAATTTTAAGTTAAAGATTAACATAAATAAAAACAGTGAAAGCTAGTATCAAAAGTTGCTAAATTTTGACCAGAAAAGTTGAATTTTTTTTTTTTTTTTTTGCAGGGTGATGCTTACAATTTTATAGAGCTATATTTACTAGTGATGTGCTTGAGCACAAATGGCGAGCGAGCCTAAAGACTATACTATTTTTATATGAATGATTTTGACTTCTAACACTGAAGCTACTGAAAATAAGGTTGAGTTTTTTAAATTACGCATACACGGTAAAGGGATTTCAGTGCCATAGTAACAACTCGCTGCAACTGTAAACTACAACAAAATAATACACGTTATTTAAACGTAAGCGTTTTCTTTGTAATATTCTTTAGCTAAGTAGTGGTTGTAAAGCACAACGCTTTGACAGAACTCGACATACACCTACACAAGACTTACCTTCCCGGTTAGTCTAGTGGACAATGCTTTTCAAGTAAATACTGTTGCGTATGGCTTATAACCAAGACAAAGAGCGCATTGACTTACCTCCGCCACTAACTCGAATAGAAATGGAAGTCCCGTAAGTTTTCACGTTATAATTGCACCCGCAAAAGAATTCAAAACGGTAAACAATTCAATTTCTAGGGTGATAAGGGTACTGATTGATAAACCAGAGGATTCTGTTTAGTGAGGTTTGGGACGGGTCGACCACAGAACTAACACAAAAACGCGAGGGTCAAAGTACAAAAATGCCTTACGTACGTCCAAACATAATAAACAAATATCCCCGATTTTCAATTGAGTTACCCAGTCCAATCGCCACTGTGATCGGAAGTCATAGACTTTCATACTAGCCTTATTAAATATGCACTAGTGGTGTGCTTGAGCACAAATGGCGAGCGAGCCTTAAACTACACTATTGTTAAATGATTGATTTTAACAACTAACACTCAAGCTACTAAAATAAAGTCGAGTTTTTAAATTAAGTATATGCGGTAAAGGGGTTTCAATGCCATAGTAACCGCTCCCCGCAACTGTTTGAATTGAAAAAGAAGCAACAAAATCAAGTCACGTTATTTAAATTTTTCTTTGTGATATTCTTAATAGTAGTTGTAACGCACAATACTTTCACACAACTGAACATACCTACGCAAGACTTACCTTCGTGGTTCGTCTAGTGGACAATGAATTTTCAAGTAAATGCTGTTGAGTAGGGCTTATAACTGTGACAAATAGCGTATTAACTTACCACCGCCACTAACTCGAATAGAAATGGAGCTCCCATAAGTTTTTGTGTTTTAACTGCACCCGCAAAACAATTCAAAGCGGTAAACAATTCAATTTCTAAGGTGATACGGGTAATGGTTGCTAAACCAGAGGATTCCGTTTAGTGAAGTTTGGGACGGGGTCGAACGCCGAGTGAACACAAAAATACGGAGGGTCAAAGTACAAAATGACATACGTACGTCCCAACATATATATAAATAAACAAACATCCCCGATTTTCAAATTGTGTTACCCCTGTAAGTGTCTCGCTCGCTACGCTCGCTTGCCAATTACTTAATTTAGTCACTATTAGTCAGAACAAATTTCTTCACAGTGAAGTCAACAGTGTGCATTAATTAGCTTATTAAGAAGGAGAAGTCTACTTCCATTCCAGTTGCAAAAGGTAGTGATAGTGGCTGTGGGGGTGTGAAACAGGTACATCAGCTACTAATCCAACCTTTAGCCCGCCACCTCCAGCCAGAGGCAGTCTTACCTTACCTCTATACAAGTATGTACATGTATGTACACTAGAACCAACAATCCACATGAAGTTTTGACTAAAGACCACAGGTGGCTGGGCAAACCCATTTTTGTGGTTTGTCAACCTTTTCACAAGGGTATTTTGTGGACTTCATGTAAACCCCTCCCTCAGATGTAGATAAACAGCTATCCCTTGCTGCCCTATCCACCACTTTAGTGGAGTAAAGAATGGCAGCAAAACATCAAGACTACAAGTTTGTCACTGAGCCCTCAGAAAGAATGAAGTGTTTGATTTGCTTTGAGTTGGCCAGAGACCCTATGCAGCATGAAGTATGTGGCAAGATATTTTGCAGTGCCTGCATTGACCTGAATGGAAGTAAACCCTGTCCCAATTGCAGGACTCCTAACCCCAGATACTTTACTGACAGACGTGGTAAGTGTCTCTATAGATAGCTAAAGGCAAGTTTAATTAACAGGCCACTTTCACTTTTCACCAGGTTACCAGGAAATTCAAGAGCTTCCAGTGAAATGCAACTATGTAGAGGCGGGCTGCAATTGGAGAGGCACTGTAGCCACACTGAAAGATCACTTGCCAAAGTGTTTGCACACTCACTCCCCTTGCCCCAATGGATGCAAAGACTCCTCTGGGAAAATCCGTCAAGTGATAAAAAAGGAAATGGAGAAGCATCTCAGAGAGTGCACACGCAGGGCATTCAAATGTGCCAGTTGTGGGACACTAGGAACATACATCACAATCACCACAGAACATGACAAAGTCTGTGAAAAGAAGGTAGTCTCTTGCTTAAAATGTAACATTCATATGGAACGAAAGCAGTTGAGCATGCACTGGAAAGTCTCCTGTCAGTTCGTTGAAGTGCCATGCAAGTTTGAAAGCATTGGCTGTGAGACTGCGTTAAAGCGCAAGGACATGAGCAAGCACGAGGTCAGCAATGAAGGTGATCACCTCAGACTGGCACTTGATACTATCGTGTCCCTAAAAAAAGAAGTCACTGATTTGAAACAAAAGTTCCTAGCACACAAAGATCAGGGGACTATGATATTTACAATTACTGATTTTGATCGCAAGAGACGTTCCAATTCGCACATTTTTTCACCCCCATTTTATACTTCGCCTGGCGGATATAAAGCAGAGGTGAGAGCATATCCCAATGGACATTCACAAGCAAAAGGGACCCATATATCTATCTTTATAATGGTAATACCTGACGACTCGTACAATGACACAATGTCTTGGCCTTTTGAAGGTGTATTCACCATTGAACTCTTAAACCAGATAGCGGATCACAACCATCACTGCTTTCAGATATCCTTCAGGGGTGACACAACTGAGTCCAGAGGGACATTTGATTTTATATTGCATTCTGATTTATCGTGGAATCCGGCCAAAAACACCCAGTATCTGAAGGATGATACCCTAATCTTCAGAGTGTCTCCGCATCTTATGCCTAAAGAACACAAGCCGTGGTTCAATTACATCATGAATGGTTCTAGTAGCAATAAACTTGCTCTACAAGAGGATAGTCTGAGAGATGATCATCCTTTGGTATTTAAGATGACATCATACAGCCTTAACAAGAGGAAGAATAAAGATTGGTATTCCAAGCCTTTTTACAGCAGTCCACAAGGCTACAAGCTATGCTTGAAAGTGTATGCCAACGGAGACCAAGCTGGAAAGGGAAGTTTTGTATCCACTTACCTGAAAGTCCTTCATGGCCCATACGACAGTTTCTTAAAGTGGCCAGTGTCTGGTTCAGTAACTTTCGAACTGTTGAATCAGTTAAGCGACACCAACCATCACAAAATAAAATGTACATTCAAGGAGTTTGATAATTTCAAACACGAAACTTCCAGAGGAAAGATCATGTTTATGGCCCTTTCTTCTTTGGAAAAGGATGAAGTGCAGAATACACAGTACCTCTTAGATGACTGCCTGTACTTTAGAGTAGCAGTGGCACTGGATGACCACAAGTACAAGCCTTGGCTCACTCCCACTCATAGGGAATAAACTAAAGTTCATTAAACATTCAATTGCCACTGGATTTATATGACTACTTGTTTAAACTAAAAAAAAACAAAAAACTTTTTGGGTTGTAATGGTTTTCACTTAATTGTAAATGCTCATAGTAGTATGACAGTAATATAGAATTCAGATCCAGAAGGGTATAAATAGATGCTTAGCAGTGGGAGTGGATATGCTGGGAAATATAGAAATGAGCCTATATGATTACAAATATATAAATATAACTACCAATTTCTTCACCAAACAAAGATATCAGTGCTTCATGCATAGCAGTAGGGAAGGGGGTAGCACTGGGAGCCCCATCTCTTTTCCACACATGAAGCATATTCAATCTATATAATAACCCCACTCATATTCAATGTAATTATCCTAACCATAGTGTGTATTTTATGGCAAAAGGTGTAACATGATGTACTTGAAATGAATGATTGACAAAACATAGTTTCTACAGTTTCAATTGACTGCGTCGATCTTGCTGCCTAAAAATATCAACATTTCTTCAAAATTGACCCGAGTCAATTCATCCCTCAATGGCTATTCTCATGAGTTGTGAGAGACATCTGGAACCACTAAACATGACTCGTGAGATTATAGGCTAATCCATTGGTAAATTGCAGAATGTATTCACATGTTGAAGTATACAACTCCACTCACCAACATTCAAGTCCCTCCACCCCCCCCCCCCCACTCACTACTATAGAAAAAATTCCTATCAAATCCTGGTTATTTTATGTAAAGTATTAGTGAGGAACAAAATACAATGCAATGTTTTTAACTATTACAATAACAATCACTATGGGATAGCAGTACAATAACTTATCGATATAATCTATTTACCCTCGTGTGAAACAAGTTTCATACACTCAGATTCAGTATCCAGCCAGGGTGTGTGACCTGCACTATTCAGTTGAAACTTAACTTGAAAATATAAAATATCGTCTTTGAGATATCAGATCTTAGTTGTATATCTATACAAAGATGGTTGAAATAAAGCTGCCTCTGCATGTTATTGTCTTCTCATTGCCAGAAGATGGACCAAGACAGGGCAGAGTCCTGGCGTGGTGGTTTCTATCTCCTACTTGATTCAGTAATTGGCCATACAGAAGGAAATTCTTGAGTACTGTGATTAATAGTGTGGTAATTTTGGTTCCACTTAATTAGTATGAAAACCGACTTAGTCATTATTTGGAACCCTCAAAACTCCCATAGCCTCCTCTAGAAGGCTAGCTACACGTACGTCCACTTCCCGCCACCATTTCTCCCTATACTGGTGCTAAAACACATTCCCATCTTGCAAACTTTCCAGGACCTTTCACTTTAAAACTGATTGTGTGCATGCACTTCTGTCCAGAAAAAAGAAGCTCAAACCCCTGTCTAACTTCACCACTTAGAATGATCGAACCATCACAGCTAAACTGAATGCTGATTTAACTCAGACATGTACTGCTGCAGTTTGTCAAAGTTAACAATCTTTGAGCAACGCAATGCCACACTGTCTTTGGCCACATCATCTTTGGCCTGTGCTGCCCCTCCTACTTCCTTGCTAACAGAGGAACTGTGCACTTATTTCCAGAACACATGCGCCTGCCTGCAGGGGTGTTTCTGCCAGCCTATATTTACTGCTTCCCATCCCATCAGCACCAGTAGCTTATCTGATTGACAGGGTGGAAGTTGACAAGAAAAAAAAAGGCAGAAAAAGCGTACATCTCGGGATCAAACCTGCAACCATCAACTTCAGTGTTGCACACTTACCATTGAACCATCAGGCTAACAGCTAAGGGAATCTTGGAGTGCCCTATCGTATCCTCCTCTTTCTTTCTTTCTTTCTTTTCCAATGTCTTGCCCTGTCCATCCCCGCTCTATAAAAACTGAACACTGGGTCATTGAACTGAGTAGGGAAAGAGTGTTTACCTACAATAGCTAACCCATAATCCACCACAAATCATGGGTAGAAGAAAGGAAGAAAAGCATGAATATGTATACAGAAAGGACAGAGGTACTGAGGAGGAGAGATAGACAAAGGAGGATAAGGGAATCCATGAGTTGAAAAGAAGAAAAAGAAAAACTGGGATGACTCAGGAAAAAGAGAGCAGGAGAGTGAAACCATGGATAAAAATACCTAATGCTACTGCACTCCTAATTTGCAAAAGTTAGTACATCAGGTGCTACTGTGTGGCGGGGTATTTGCTAGTAATGATAAATATCTGACATATATACTATATGTTATAGTTATAAACCAAAATTGAGGTTTGTATGCGATTTATAAATCGAAATACAAACCGAATCAGATTTTGGTTTATAACTATTTTATAGCCAGAACATAAACACAACGAGTAAAGTATAGCGTTAGCTATCTTAGTATTTGTATTAAAGTACCCAAACTCTTCATTATTCCATTTTGCTTTGATCTGCCTTCTACCATAGATAATCATGGTTGCTAAGAACTATATCAGACTTTTCCCCGCTAATACATTTTCTTACGAGCATACCAGACTGTATCAGATTTATAGTTCTTAACGACAAGCGCGGTCGCTCGGGTAATGGGCTATAAATATATATATATATATATATGGTGCTGGACCATTAGTAACAGAAATATAAAAAATATAAAAAAGTAAATGTGTTGGGAAGCAGGGTGTATAAACATTTTTAAACATTTTTATTTCATGCAGGCAACAAATGATGGAACCAGATAAGCCAAAAGTCAGGAGAACTATATAGCATCATTCATAAAAGATTCTATAGTGGTCAAGAATCTGACTAGAAAATGTTGAATTTTTTAATGTAGAGATATATTTACAATTACATAGACTAATTTTATCTCGTCACTATTAATCATCACAAAATTTCACTACTATGAGTTCTGTGTGTGCACCAAATCGTTTTTAGCAATCAAAAGAGGTTTGTTCCTTATATAGTCTACTGCTGCATGCAACAGGAAGCCTTTCAGGAGTAGCTGGAACAGGCTACTAACACAACCTTTAGCAGCAGAGGCTGGCTGTTCAGTCAGGTTGCTTCTAGCTTATGCTTACTGGGTTACCTGCACACTGGAACCAAGTTGTTTGACTATCTATCTACACAGGACAGGATTATGACAACACTCGACTTGTGACTGGACAAACAAAGTTTTGTGGTTTGTGTACTATTCAAATATTATTCATGAGGGTCACAAGGGTCACAAGGCCAGGGTAGTAACATGTAAATCCCTCCACCAGATGTAGATAAACATTGACCTTTTACCGTATCCATCACCCTTTATGGAGTAAGAATGGCAGCAGAACATCAAGACTACAAGTTTGTCACTGAGCCCTCAGAAAGAATGAAGTGTTTGATTTGCTTTGAGTTGGCCAGAGACCCTATGCAGCATGAAGTATGTGGCAAGATATTTTGCAGTGCCTGCATTGACCTGAATGGAAGTAAACCCTGTCCCAATTGCAGGACTCCTAATCCCAGATACTTTACTGACAGGCGTGGTAAGTGACTCTAAAAATAGCTGAAGGCAAGTTTAATTCACTGGCCACTGTCATTTTTCACCAGGTTACCAGGAAATTCAAGAGCTTCCAGTGATATGCAACTATGTAGAGGCGGGCTGCAATTGGAGAGGCACTGTAGCCACACTGAAAGATCACTTGCCAAAGTGTTTGGACACTCACTTCCCTTGCCCCAATGGATGCCAAGACTCCTCTGGGGAAATCCGTCAAGTGATAAAAAAGGAAATGGAGAAGCATCTCAGAGAGTGCACACACAGGGCATTCAAATGTGTCAGTTGTGGGACACTAGGAACATACATCACAATCACCACAGAACACGACAAAGTCTGCGAAAAGAAGGCAGTCTCTTGCTCAAAATGTAACATTCTAATGGAACGAAAGCAGTTGAGCACGCACTTGAAAGTCTCCTGTCAGCTCGTTGAAGTGCCTTGCAAGTTTGAAAGCATTGGTTGCAAGACTGCTTTGAAGCGCAAGGACATGAGGAAGCACGAGGTCAGCAATGAAGGTGATCACCTCAGACTGGCACTTGATACCATCGTGTCCCTAAAAAAAGAAGTCACCGATTTGAAACAAAAGTTCCTAGCACACAAAGATCAGGGGACTATGATATTTACGATTACTGATTTTGATCGCAAGAAACGTTCAAATTCGCACATCTTATCACCCCCATTTTATACTTCGCCTGGCGGATATAAAGCACAGGTGAGAGCATATCCCAACGGACATTCACAAGTAAAAGAAACCCATGTATCTATCTTTATATTGGTACTACCTGACGACTCGTACAATGACACAATGCCTTGGCCTTTTGAAGGTGTATTCACCATCGAACTCTTAAACCAGATAGCGGATCACAACCATCACTGCTTTCAGATATCCTTCAGGGGCGACACAACTGAGTCCAGAGGGATATTTGATCTAATATTGCATTCTGATTTATCGTGGAATCCGGCCAAAAACACCCAGTATCTGAAGGATGATACCCTGATCTTCAGAGTGTCTCCGCATCTTATGCCTAAAGAAAACAAGCCGTGGTTCAATTACATCATGAATGGCTCTAGTAGCAATAAACTTGCTCTACAAGAGGATAGTCTGAGAGATGATCGTCCTTTGGTATTTAAGATGACATCATACAGCCTTAACAAGAGGAAGAATAAGGATTGGTATTCCAAGCCTTTTTACAGCAGTCCACAAGGCTACAAGCTATGCTTGAAAGTGTATGCCAACGGAGAGCAAGCTGGAAAGGGAAGTTATATATCCATTTATCTAAGAGTCCTTCATGGCCCGTACGACAGTTTCTTAAAGTGGCCAGTTACTGGTTCAGTAACTTTCGAACTGTTGAATCAGTTAAGCGACACCAACCATCATAGACAAAACTGTATATTCAAGGAGTCCAATAATTTCAAACAAGAAGTTCCCAAAGGCAAGGTCAAGTTTATGGCAAATTCTTCTTTGGACAAGAATGAATTGCAGAATACACAGTACCTCTTAGATGACTGCCTGCACTTCAGAGTAGCAGTAGCACTGGACGACCATAAGTACAAGCCTTGGCTCACTCCCACTCATAGGGAATAAACTAAAGTTCATTGAACTACTCAATTGCCATTGGATCTAATACAACAACTTTTCTAAACTAAAAAAATATATTTTTTGGGTTGTAATTGTTTTCACTTAATAGTAAATGAGATTATTTAGGTTAATCTGTTTGTAAATTGCAGAATGTATTCACATGTTGAAGTATATAACTTAACTCACCAACACTAAAGCCCCCCCACCCCCTCCATAGACAAAATTCCTATCAAAACCTGGTCATTTTATAGTGAAGAACAAAACACAATACATTGTTTTTAACTATGAAATAACAATCACTATGGGATAGCACTACAATAACTTATCGATCTACTCTATTTGCCCTCATGTGAAATAAGTTTCATACACTTCGATTCAGTATCCAACTAGGGTGCATGACCTTCACCGTTCAGTTGAAACTTAACTTGAAAATATAAATTATCGTCTTTGAGATATCAGATCTTAGTTGTATATCTATAAAAAGATGATTTAGAAAGATGGACCAAGACAGGGCAGGGTCCTGGCATGGTGGTTTCTGTCTTCTACTTGATTCAGTAACTCTGCTGTAAATGTGCCAGTAACTGGCCATACAGAAGGAAATTCTTGAGTACTGTGATTAATAGTGTGGTAATTTTGGTTCCACTTAATTAGTATGAAAACCAACTTAGTCATTATTTGGCACCCTCAAAATTCCCATAGCCTCCTCTAGATGGCTAACTACATGTACGTCCACTTCCCGCCACCATTTGTCCCTATACTGGTGCTAAAATGCATTCCCATCTTGCAAACTTTCCAGGACCTTTCACTTTAAAACTGATTGTGTGCATGCACTTTGGAACTGTCCAGAAAAAAAAATAGAAGCTCAAACCCCTGTCTCACTTCACCACTTAGAATGATCGAACCATCACAGCTAAACTGAATGCTGATTTAACTCAGATATGTACTGCTGCAGTTTGTCAAAGTTAACAATCTTTGAGCAACTCAATGCCACACTGTCTTTGGCCTCATCATCTTTGGCCTGTGCTGCCCCTCCTACTTCATTGCTAACAGGAACTGTGCACTTATTTCCAGAACACATGCGCCTGCCTGCAGGGGTGTTTCTGCCAGCCTATATTTACTGCTTCCCATCCCATCAGCTCCAGTAGCTTATCTGATTGACAGGGTGGAAGTTGACAAGAAAAAAAAGAGGCAGAAAAAGCGTACATCTCGGGATCAAACCTGCAACCATCAACTTCAGTGTTGCACACTTACCATTGAACCATCAGGCTAACAGCTAAGGGAATCTTGGAGTGCCCTATTGTATCCTCCTCTTTCTTTCTTTCTTTCTTTTCCAATGTCTTGCCCTGTCCATCCCCGCTCTATAAAAACTGAACACTGGGTCACTGAACTGAGTAGGGAAAGAGTGTTTACCTACAATAGCTAACCCATAATCCACCACAAATCATGGGTAGAAGAAAGGAAGAAAAACATGAATGTGTATACAGAAAGGACAGAGGTTACTGAGGAGAAGGAGAGATAGACAAAGGAGGATAAGGGAATCCATGAGTTGAAAAGAAGGAAAAAACAACTGGGATGGCTCAGGAAAAAGAGAGCAGGAGAGGGAAACCATGGATAAAAATACCTAATGCTACTGCACTCTTAATTTGCAAAAGTTAGTACATCAGGTGCTACTGTGTGGCGGGGTATTTGCTAGTATAATGATAAATATCTGACTACACAGGACAGAATTATGACAACACTCAACTTGTGACTGGACAAACAAATTTTTGTGGTTTGTGTAATATTCAAATATCATTCATGAGGGTCACAAGGGGTAGTAACATGTAAATCCCTCCCCATATAGATAAACATTGACCATTTACCCTATCCACAACTTTATGGAGTAAAGAATGGCTGCAGAACATCAAGACTACAAGTTTGTCACTGAGCCCACAGAAAGAATGAAGTGCTTGATTTGCTTTGAGTTGGCCAGAGACCCTAAGCAGCATGAAGTATGTGGCAAGATATTTTGCAGTGCCTGCATTGACCTGAATGGAAGTAAACCCTGTCCCAATTGCAGGACTCCTAACCCCAGATACTTTACTGACAGGCGTGGTAAGTGTCTCTAAAAATAGCTAAAGGCAAGTTCAATTAACTGGCCACTTTCATTTTTCACCAGGTTACCAGGAAATTCAAGAGCTTTCAGTGAAATGCAACTATGTAGAAATGGGCTGCAATTGGAGAGGCACTGTAGCCACACTGAAAGATCACTTGCCAAAGTGTTTGCACACTTCCTCCCCTTGCCCCAATGGATGCCAAGACTCCTCTGGGGAAATCCATCAAGTGATAAAAAAGGAAATGGAGAAGCATCTCAGAGAGTGCACACACAGGGCATTCAAATGTGCTAGTTGTGGGACACTAGGAACATACATCACAATCACCACAGAACACGACAAAGTCTGTGAAAAGAAGGCAGTCTCTTGCTTAAAATGCAACATTCTAATGGAACGAAAGCAGTTGAGCACGCACTTGAAAGTCTCCTGTCAGCTCGTTGAAGTGCCGTGCAAGTTTGAAAGCATTGGTTGCAAGACTGCGTTAAAGCGCAAGGACTTGAGGAAGCACGAGGTCAGCAATGAAGGTGATCACCTCAGACTGGCACTTGATACCATCGTGTCCCTAAAAAAAGAAGTCACTGATTTGAAACAAAGTTCCTAGCACACAAAGATCAGGGGACTATGATATTTACTATTACTGATTTTGATCGCAAGAAACGTTCAAATTCGCACATTTTTTCACCCCCATTTTATACTTCGCCTGGCGGATATAAAGCAGAGGTGAGAGCATATCCCAACGGACATTCACAAGCAAAAGGGACCCATGTATCTATCTTTATAATGGTACTACTTGACGACTCGTACAATGACACAATGCCTTGGCCTTTTGAAGGTGTATTCACCATCGAACTCTTAAACCAGATAGCGGATCACAACCATCACTGCTGTCAGCTATCCTTCAGGGGCGACACAACTGAGTCCAGAGGGATATTTGATTTTATATTGCATTCTGATTTATCGTGGAAACTGGCCAAAAACACCCAGTATCTGAAGGATGATACCCTAATCTTCAGAGTGTCTCCGCATCTTATGCTTAAAGAACACAAGCCGTGGTTCAATTACATCATGAATGGCTCTAGTAGCAATAAACTTGCTCTACAAGAGGATAGTCTGAGAGATGATCATCCTTTGGTATTTAAGATGACATCATACAGCCTTAACAAGAGGAAGAATAAAGATTGGTATTCCAAGCCTTTTTACAGCAGTCCACAAGGCTACAAGCTATGCTTGAAAGTGTATGCCAACGGAGACCAAGCTGGAAAGGGAAGTTTTGTATCCACTTACCTGAAAGTCCTTCATGGCCCATACGACAGTTTCTTAAAGTGGCCAGTGTCTGGTTCAGTAACTTTCGAACTGTTGAATCAGTTAAGCGACACCAACCATCACAAAATAAAATGTACATTCAAGGAGTTTGATAATTTCAAACACGAAACTTCCAGAGGAAAGATCATGTTTATGGCCCTTTCTTCTTTGGAAAAGGATGAAGTGCAGAATACACAGTACCTCTTAGATGACTGCCTGTACTTTAGAGTAGCAGTGGCACTGGATGACCACAAGTACAAGCCTTGGCTCACTCCCACTCATAGGGAATAAACTAAAGTTCATTAAACATTCAATTGCCACTGGATTTATATGACTACTTGTTTAAACTAAAAAAAAACAAAAAACTTTTTGGGTTGTAATGGTTTTCACTTAATTGTAAATGCTCATAGTAGTATGACAGTAATATAGAATTCAGATCCAGAAGGGTATAAATAGATGCTTAGCAGTGGGAGTGGATATGCTGGGAAATATAGAAATGAGCCTATATGATTACAAATATATAAATATAACTACCAATTTCTTCACCAAACAAAGATATCAGTGCTTCATGCATAGCAGTAGGGAAGGGGGTAGCACTGGGAGCCCCATCTCTTTTCCACACATGAAGCATATTCAATCTATATAATAACCCCACTCATATTCAATGTAATTATCCTAACCATAGTGTGTATTTTATGGCAAAAGGTGTAACATGATGTACTTGAAATGAATGATTGACAAAACATAGTTTCTACAGTTTCAATTGACTGCGTCGATCTTGCTGCCTAAAAATATCAACATTTCTTCAAAATTGACCCGAGTCAATTCATCCCTCAATGGCTATTCTCATGAGTTGTGAGAGACATCTGGAACCACTAAACATGACTCGTGAGATTATAGGCTAATCCATTGGTAAATTGCAGAATGTATTCACATGTTGAAGTATACAACTCCACTCACCAACATTCAAGTCCCTCCACCCCCCCCCCCCCCCCCCCCCCCCCCCTCCCCCCCCCCCACTATAGAAAAAATCCTATCAAATCCTGGTTTATTTTATGTAAGTATTAGTGAGGAACCAAAATCCAATGCAATGTTTTTACTATTACAATAACAATCACTATGGGATAGCAGTACAATAACTTATCAATATAATCTATTTACCCTCGTGTGAAACAAGTTTCATACACTCAGATTCAGTATCCAGCCAGGGTGTATGACCTGCACTATTCAGTTTTGAAAATATAAAATATCGTCTTTGAGATATCAGATCTTAGTTGTATATCTATACAAAGCAGCCTCTGTATGTTATTGTCTTCTCATTGCCAGAAGATGGACCAAGACAGGGCAGGGTCCTGGCATGGTGGTTTCTATCTTCTACTTGATTCAGTAACTGGCCGTACAGAAGGAAATTCTTGAGTACTGTGATTAATAGTGTGGTAATTTTGGTTCCACTTAATTAGTATGAAAAACGATTTAGTCATTATTTGGCACCCTCAAAACTCCCATAGCCTCCTCTAGAAGGCTAGCTACATGTATGCCCACTTCCCGCCATCATTTGTCCCTATACTGGTGATAAAATGCATTCCCATCTTGCAAACTTTCCAGGACCTTTCACTTTAGAACTGATTGTGTGCATGCACTTTGAAACTGTCCAGAAAAAAAAATAGAAGCTCAAATCCCTGTCTCACTTCACCACTTGGAATGATCGAACCATCACAGCTAAACTGAATGCTGATTTAACTCAGACATGTACTGCTGCAGTTTGTCAAAGTTAACAATCTTTGCGCAACTCAATGCCACACTGTCTTTGGCCACATCATCTTTGGCCTGTGCTGCCCCTCCTACTTCCTTGCTAACAGAGGAACTGTGCACTTATTTCCAGAACACATGCGCCTGCCTGCAGGGGTGTTTCTGCCAGCCTATATTTACTGCTTCCCATCCCATCACCACCAGTAGCTTATCTGATTGACAGGGTGGAAGTTGACAAGAAAAAAAAGAGGCAGAAAAAGCGTACATCTCGGGATCAAACCTGCAACCATCAACTTCAGTGTTGCACACTTACCATTGAACCATCAGGCTAACAGCTAAGGGAATCTTGGAGTGCCCTATCGTATCCTCCTCTTTCTTTCTTTCTTTCTTTTCCAATGTCTTGCCCTGTCCATCCCCGCTCTATAAAAACTGAACACTGGGTCACTGAACTGAGTAGGGAAAGAGTGTTTACCTACAATAGCTAACCTATAATCCACCACAAATCATGGGTAGAAGAAAGGAAGAAAAGCATGAATGTGTATACAGAAAGGACAGAGGTACTGAGGAGAAGGAGAGATAGACAAAGGAGGATAAGGGAGTCCATGAGTTGAAAAGAAGAAAAAAAATACTGGGATGGCTCAGGAAAAAGAGAGCAGGAGAGGGAAACCATGGATAAAATACCTAATGCTACTGTACTCCTAATTTGCAAAAGTTAGTACATCAGGTGCTACTGTGTGGCGGGGTATTTGCTAGTAATGATAAATATCTGACATATTATATATATATATATATATGGTGCTGGACCATTAGATTAACAGAAATATAAAAAATATAAGAAAGTAAATGTGTTGGGAAGCAGGGTGTATAAACATTTTTTAAACATTTTTATTTCATGCAGGCAACAAATGATGGAACCAGATAAGCCAAAAGTCAGGAGAACTATATAGCATCATTCACAAAAGATTCTATAGTTGGTCAAGAATCTGACTAGAAAATGTTGAAATTTTTTATGTAGAGATATATTTACAATTACATAGACTAATTTTATCTCGTCACTATTAATCATCACAAAATTTCACTACTATGAGTTCTGTGTGTGCACCAAATAGTTTTTATCATCAAAAGAGGTTTGTTCCTTATTATAGTCTACTGCTGCATGCAACAGGAAAGATTTCAGGAGTAGCTGGAACAGGCTACTAACCCAACCTTTAGTTCAGTCAGGTTGCTTCTAGCTTATGCTTACTGGGTTACCTGCACACTGGAACAAAGTTGTTTGACTATCTATCTACACAGGACAGAATTATGACAACACTCGACTTGTGACTGGACAAACAAATTTTTGTGGTTTGTGTAGTATTTATATATTATTCCCAAGAATCACAAAGGTAGTACATGTAAATCCCTACCGCAGATGTAGATAAACATTGACCTTTTACCGTATCCATCACCCTTTATGGAGTAAGAATGGCAGCCGAACATCAGGACTACAAGTTTGTCACTGAGCCCTCAGAAAGGATGAAGTGTTTGATTTGCTTTGACTTGGCCAGAGACCCTAAGCAGCATGATGTATGTGGCAAGATATTTTGCAGTGCCTGCATTGACCTGAATGGAAGTAAACCCTGTCCCAATTGCAGGACTCCTAACCCCAGATACTTTACTGACAGGCGTGGTAAGTGTCTCTATAGATAGCTAAAGGCAAGTTTAATTAACTGGCCACTTTCATTTTTCACCAGGTTACCAGGAAATTCAAGAGCTTCCAGTGAAATGCAACTATGTAGAGGCGGGCTGCAATTGGAGAGGCACTGTAGCCACACTGAAAGATCACTTGCCAAAGTGTTTGCACACTCCCTGCCCTTGCCCCAATGGATGCCAAGACTCCTCTGGGGACATTCGTCAAGTGATAAAAAAGGAAATGGAGAAGCATCTCAGAGAGTGCACACGCAGGGCATTCAAATGTGCCAGTTGTGGGACACTAGGAACATACATCACAATCACCACAGAACACGACAAAGTCTGTGAAAAGAAGGCAGTCTCTTGCTTAAAATGTAACATTCTAATGGAACGAAAGCAGTTGAGCACGCACTTGAAAGTCTCCTGTCAGCGCGTTGAAGTGCCGTGCAAGTTTGAAAGCATTGGTTGCAAGACTGCGTTAAAGCGCAAGGACATGAGCAAGCACGAGGTCAGCAGTGAAGGTGATCACCTCAGACTGGCACTTGATACTATCGTGTCCCTAAAAAAAGAAGTCACTGATTTGAAACAAAAGTTCCAAGCACACAAAGATCAGGGGACTATGATATTTACTATTATTGATTTTGATCGCAAGAAACGTTCAAATTCGCACATTTTTTCACCCCCATTTTATACTTCGCCTGGCGGATATAAAGTAGAGGTGAGAGTATATCCCAATGGACATTCACAAGCAAAAGGGACCCATGTATCTATCTTTATAATGGTACTACTTGACGACTCGTACAATGACACAATGCCTTGGCCTTTTGAAGGTGTATTCACCATCGAACTCTTAAACCAGATAGCGGATCACAACCATCACTGCTGTCAGCTATCCTTCAGGGGCGACACAACTGAGTCCAGAGGGATATTTGATTTTATATTGCATTCTGATTTATCGTGGAAACTGGCCAAAAACACCCAGTATCTGAAGGATGATACACTGATCTTCAGAGTGTCTCCACATCTTATGCCTAAAGAACACAAGCCGTGGTTCAATTACATCATGAATGGCTCTAGTAGCAATAAACTTGCTCTACAAGAGGATAGTCTGAGAGATGATCGTCCTTTGGTATTTAAGATGACATCATACAGCCTTAACAAGAGGAAGAGTAAGGATTGGTATTCCAAGCCTTTTTACAGCAGTACACAAGGCTACAAGCTATGCTTGAAAGTGTGTGCCAACGGAGACCAAGCTGGAAAAGGAAGTTATGTATCCACTTACCTGAAAGTCCTTCATGGCCCGTACGACAGTTTCTTAAAGTGGCCAGTGTCTGGCTCAGTAACTTTCGAACTGTTGAATCAGTTAAGCGACACCAACCATCACAGACTAAAATGTACATTCAAGGAGTCTGATAATTTCAAACAAGAATTTCTCAGAGGCAAGGTCAAGTTTGTGGCAATTTCTTCTCTGGACAAGGATGAATTACAGAATACACAGTACCTCTTAGATGACTGCCTGCACTTCAGAGTAGCAGTAGCACTGGACGATCATAAATACAAGCCTTGGCTCACTCCCACTCATAGGGAATAAACTAAAGTTCATTGAACTAATCAATTGCCACTGGATTTATATGACAACTTTTTTAAGCTAAAAAATATTTTTGGTTGTAATTGTTTTCACTCAATAGTAAATGCTCATAGTATTGTGCCAGTGATATAGAATTCAGATCCAGAAGGGTATAAGTAGATGCTTAGCAGTGGGAGTGGATATGCTGGGAATATAGAAATGAGCCTATATGATTACAAATATATAAATATAACTACCAATTTCTGTTGAAAGTAACACTTCTGACTTTGACCACTAGTCATTTAGCTTTAAGGATATAACCTGTTTTGACTGTTGTCATAGATATCCTTATACCACTGGTCATTTATCTTCAGGCACAAAACATGTTTGTTTGGTTTTCATAGTTACTTGCTTGTATTGTATTCTAATAAGATAACCTAAAACTGAGAGTGTTTTTCAATAGGTTATGGGCCCAGGTCATCATTAGAAATACAACAGTTTTAGTGAAATTGTAGGTAGCTATAAGGACAATTATGGCTGATATAAAGTCTTCAGGAATCATACCATTGAATGATTCGAATTATCCCACTTGGAAAATACAAGTTCGAATGGCTCTAATGAAAGATGGTCTTTGGAACATAGTGAATGGAAAGGAGAATGCTCCTGAAAATGAACATGCAGATCAGGCAAAATTCATGACTAGAAGGGATAAAGCTTTAGCACAAATCGTTTTGTCCATACAGCCTTCATTATTATATTTACTTGGTGATCCAGAAGATCCTGTTGTGGTTTGGAAGAAACTTGAAAATCAATACCAAAAGAAAACGTGGGCTAACAAACTGGAGCTACGTCGCAAGTTGTTTTCTCTTCGTTTGAAGGAGGGAGAATCAGTACAACAACATGTAAAGGTCATGACGGAGGTATTTGAAACTCTTTCGGTAATTGGAGATCCCATAACTGAAGAGGATCGTGTTGTTCATTTGCTTGCAAGTCTTCCAGAAGCATATGACATGATAGTGACGGCTCTTGAATCAAGTTCAAATGTGCCCATTATGGAAACAGTAATCGAAAGACTATTACATGAGGAGCGAAAAATGAAAGAAAGAGAAGGAGACGGTGGTGATCCCGGTAACGTTTTTGCAGCTTATCGAGCAAAACGAGTGTTTAAGTGTCACTATTGTGGCAAGCCTGGACATTTAAAACGTGATTGTCGCATACGATTTGCAGACGAGCGAAGGGAAAAGGCATCTGATAGTGGGCCTCGAGAAAAGGCAAACCAGGTATTGAGAAAGAATACCAGTGGTGAAGTAGAGGACGTGCTACTGACAAGTCAAGCATTGTCTACTCGAATGACAAGTGGTGAAGAAGAGGACGTTCTACTGAAAAGTCAAGCATTGTCTGTTCGAACGACAGGTAGTTGGATCATTGATTCTGGTGCATCGAGTCACATGTGCAATGATGAACAATTATTTATGAAGATGGAAACTCTCAAAAAACCGCTGGAAATAGTTTTGGGAGATGGTCATGTAGTGAAATCTCAACAACAAGGAACTGTGTCATTGATGATGAAATTACCAGGTAGTGAAAGCAGAAAATGCAACTTACATGATGTTCTGTATGTGCCAAATTTATCATACAATTTGGTAAGTGTATCAAAAGCTGTCAAGGCTGGAAAAATAGTAGAATTTGATGGCAAACATGTCCAAATCAAAAGTGTGGAAGGAAAACTCACTGCCATAGGTACACTAATTGGAAATATATACTACATGGATTGCTATGATTGCAGAAAAGATTGCATTAACATTTCAACACAAAACTATACTCAGGATATTTGGCATCGACGATTTGGCCATTTAGGGATTCAAAACTTACAGAAACTAGCAAATGAAAAAATGGTTGATGGCTTGGACTGCACTGTTACAACTGATACCGACCTCTGTGAGCCATGCATTGGTGGAAAGCATCACAAAAGTCCATTTCCAAAGTCTTCTAGCAGTCACTCCAAGAATCCTCTGGATCTTGTACATAGCGATGTGTGTGGGAAAATAGGTGAGAAATCAATGGGTGGTGCTGAATATTTCTTAACATTTGTTGATGATAAAACTCGCTATGTGTGGGTTTATCCGCTAAAGAAAAAAAGTGATGTTTTTGAGAAATTCAAATTATGGAAAACAATGGCAGAAAAGTCAAGTGGTTGCGTTCTAAAAACTCTTCGTACAGACAATGGTGGGGAGTATATATCTGCAGAGTTTGGGAGATACCTTTGTTCTGAAGGAATACGACATGAGCTTACTATACCAAGAACACCACAGCAAAATGGAGTTGCCGAGAGATTGAACAGAACCTTATTAGAAATGGTTAGGCCGATGTTGATAGATCAAAAGGTACCACATGCATTTTGGGCTGAAGCTCTTGCTACATCTGTATACTTGAAGAATAGAAGTCCAACAAGTTTTTTGGATGGGCAGACACCATTTGAAGCTTGGAAAGGAAAAAAGCCTGATGTTGGTCACTTGCGAGTTTTTGGTTGTGATGCTTATGTTCATGTGTCCAAAGATGAACGAAGGAAACTTGATCCAAAAGCAAAGAAATTCATGTTTCTTGGTTATGGTGAAGAAACCAAAGGATATCGACTATATGATTCTGAACGAAATAAGGTCATTTTTAGTCGAGATGTATATTTTCACGAAACCAGGAAAAACAATTCATTGGAACCACTTGAGAAGCAACATTCAAAAGCTGAAAAGATTGTTCTTCAAAATGACGAAGACTCAGAAGACAATGATGAAGAATCTGAAATGCTACCAGAGGTTCAACAAGAGGTTCAAGAACCAGTTGTAAGACGATCACAAAGGATAAGAAGGCAACCGGACAGGTATGCAGCAGGAAATGTGACTATTGCAAACAAAAGTTTTGAGGAACCATCATTCTATGAAGAGGCTATTAGTAGGTCAAATTGTGACAATTGGAAAGAGGCCATGGAGCAAGAAATGAAGTCACTGAGAGACAATTATACATGGGACTTAGTAAAATTACCTAAAGATCGAAAAACTGTGGGAAGCAAATGGATATATAAAATCAAGATCAAAGCTGATGGATCTATTGAAAGGTATAAAGCCCGTTTGGTTGCACAAGGATATACTCAAAAATTTGGAGTAGACTATGATGAAACATTTTGTCCTGTAGTAAGAATGGAGTCTTTTCGAACTATCTTAGCCTCAGCAATACAGAAGGATCTAAAATTGCACCAAATTGATGTTACAACAGCATTTTTGAATGGTGAACTTGAGGAGGAGGTGTACATGAAACAGCCTCAAGGATTTATTTTGGAAGGACAAGAAAAGCTAGTCTGCAGGCTGAACAAGAGTATTTATGGATTAAAGCAATCTCCTCGATGTTGGAACACCGCATTACACAGAAAACTTGATGATATGGGTTTTGTTCAATCAACTAGTGATCCATGTGTGTACAAAAAGGATTCAGGAGGAGATATTTTCATCATTGGTGTGTATGTGGACGACATTGTGCTGGCTGGAAAGACCGACAGGGAAATTGGAGAAGTCAAGACTGCACTTTCAGCTTCATTTGACATCAAAGATTTGGGCAAGCTGCATCATTTTCTTGGTATGAACATTCTTCATAATGATGAGAAAGGTGAAATATGGATTGGTCAGCCTATTTATACTGAGAATCTATTGAAAAAATATGGCATGGAAAATTCTAATCCTGCAAAGATACCAATGGATCCAAGTGAAACATTTATGAAATCCACTGATTTAGATGAACGATTTGATCAGCACTTGTATCAGTCTGCAATTGGAAGTCTGTCATATCTCTCTGTCACTACAAGACCTGACATTACCTATTCTGTGAACAAAATGGCAAAGTTTTGTGTTGATCCATCAAAGCATCACTGGACAGGAGTGAAGCATATTTTGCGGTATCTCAAGGGAACCATTCAGCATGGAATCACCTACACAAAGCAATCATCTGGAGAATGTGTGGCATATTCAGATGCTGACTGGGGAAGAGATCTCGATGACCGCAAGTCTACTTCAGGATATTTGTTTGTGATCAGTGGTGGTCCAGTAAGCTGGAAAAGTAAGAAGCAGTCATCAGTAGCTCTTTCTACTGCAGAAGCTGAATATATGGCTCTGGCTTCCTCAGCTCAAGAAGCAGTTTGGATGAGACAGCTTTCAAGTGAAATGGGTATTGAATATACAAAACCAGTCATTATATATGAGGATAATCAATCTGCAATAGCCATGACAAAAAATCCTCAGTTTCATGGACGAACAAAACATATAGCCATTAAGTATCATTATATTAGAGAGCAAGTTAATGATGGATCTATAACTGTACAATACTGCTCCACCGAAAATATGTTGGCAGACATGCTAACCAAACCTCTTGCTAGCACTCAATTTTCGAAGCTTTGTTCACTGATTGGAGTTAAACCAAGTCCAAAGTACATTTTTCAGAAGTGAGGAGGAGTGTTGAAAGTAACACTTCTGACATTGACCACTAGTCATTTAGCTTAAGGATATAACCTGTTTTGACTGTTGTCATAGATATCTTTATACCACTGGTCATTTATCTTCAGGCACAAAACATGTTTGTTTTGTTTTCATAGTTACTTGCTTGTATTGTATTCTAATAAGATAACCTAAAACTGAGAGTGTTTTTCAATACTTAGTTCAGTCAGGCATCACTCACTTATACCACTACCTGGACGATTACATAATGGTAGCCCCACCTCACTCTCGCCTGTGTCAGCGGTGGCTAGATGTACTACTAGCCGAGTGTAACCGTCTGGGAGTTCCTATTGCCCCTCATAAGACCGAAGGCCCTACCTGTGTGATTACCTTTCTGGGCATCCAGATTGACACAGTCAGAGGGGAGCTGTGTTTGCCGGAGGATAAACTCCGGCGGTTGAAAGATCTGTTGGGTACATGGGGGGGTAGGAGAGGTTGTAGTCGTAAGGAGCTAGAGTCATTGATTGGACTACTAAACCATGCCTGTAAGGTTGTCCGGGCTGGTAGGTCATTCTTGCGTAGAATGATCGATCTGCTGCATGCCACTCACCGTCCACATGGGGGAAACACCCCAATACGTCTCAATCTCGGGTTTAGAGCTGACCTGGCATGGTGGCAGGAATTCCTAACGAAATGGAATGGGGTGTCTTATCTCCACCCTCCCGCATCACTCCCCGAGGTACATGTGTTCAGTGATGCGTCAGGCTCGTGGGGTTGTGCAGCATGGCATGGAGGCGCATGGTTTCAGGTACAGTGGGATGTCAGAGTGAGTTCACTGTCAATAGCAGAGATGGAGCTGATCCCAATCATCCTAGCATGCGAAGTATGGGGGCGGTCTTGGGCAGGTTGTCAGGTTGTCTGCCACTGCGATAACCAGGCAGTAGTGGCTGACCTGCGCTCCAGAACGAGCAAACACAAAGGGATGATGCACCTGTTACGGTGCTTGGTGTTTGTGGAGGCATCCATTCAGTGTTCACTGTTCCCTACCTACATTGACACCAACTCAAATCATTTAGCTGACGATTTGTCAAGGAATAATTCTGCTTCCTTTTTGTTGAAGGTACCATCGGCCAACAGGCATCCGTCTCCAACCTCAGCCCCCCTCCTGGATCTTCTGCTGCAGCAGGACAGGGATTGGGTGTGTCCGACCTGGCGCCAGCACTTCGGAAGTATTTTCATGCTGGCCTAGCAGCCTCTACACACAGGACCTATTCTGCTGGGCTAAGGAAATTTTATGAATTTTGTAGTATATATAATTTAACCAACCCTTTCCCTATATCTGAACTTCACTTGTGCTACTTTGTCGCCTTCCTGGCTGAACAGGACTTGGCTCCATCTTCATGCTCTACTTACTTGGCGGCTGTTCGTAATGCACAGATTGCACTCGGCCTGCCAGAGCCACGCGAGCACTCCTCTCTTCCGTTGTTGAAGCGTGTCTTGTCAGGCATCAGGCGATGTCGGCTGCAGCAGGGGAAGGGGAGCAAGAAGACTCGCCTCCCAGTCACTGTGGAACTGCTGAAGAGGATGAAAGATAGGCTGGACCAGTCATCTGACCCAGACAAGGTTGTCTTGTGGGCGGTGGCCTGCACTGCTTTCTTCGGGTTTTTCCGCCTTGGAGAGCTTTTGCCTACATCGTCATCTTCATTTGACGCAAGGACAGATCTGGCTTGGGGGGATGTGGCAGTGGATGACAGAGACTCACCCACTATGGTACAAGTGCACCTGAAGACGTCCAAGGTGGATCAGTTTGGCCAGGGGGTAGATGTGGTACTAGGGCGTACAGGGGTGGAGTTATGCCCTGTACAGGCACTCACTGACTACTTACGGGTCAGAGGCTCCTCTTCAGGGCCGTTCTTCCTCGCTGGTAGGAACAGAACGCTTACAAAGGCAGAATTTGTGCACTGGTTTAGGGCTATTCTTCGGGAGGTAGGAGTTCAGGGATCACAGTTTGCGGGCCATAGTTTTCGGATTGGGGCGGCAACAACTGCAGCTGTGGCTGGAATAGAAGATTCCATGATCCAGACCATGGGGAGGTGGCACAGCGCTGCATTCCTGACATACATACGGTCACCAAAACAGCAACTGGCAAGTATGTCAGCCAGACTTGTCCAACCCTCATAGTTGTTCACCCTGCACCCAACATTCATGTCATGGTCACCTTGGTGTTGTATTAATGTAATGATGATTCTCACTATGCTTTAGTTATTTTACTTAATGCGGAAGTTGAGTCGGCTCATTCTACCAGTTCGTATATTATTAGTACCGAATTGTAGGGCAGTCACTGCAGGTGATGGCAGCAGACTCGTCAGTATGGAGGATCAAAACAGGCCCGGGACCTAATGGAGTGGTGAGGTTCAATGTGTCAAGGTAACCACTTACTTACAACACCATAATACATTAAATCATCCTCAGCTTTGGGGGGTAGTTGACTGGCCCCTACCAGCCCAACACCCTTGGGCAAATTACCCTCACGGCCCCAACTGGCCATGGGGTTTTCCCCCAAAGCGGAGGGAAGTCCCTATTGGTAAGCAGGCCGAACGCATGCGTACTAACATTAACCAGCTTGCAACGGGAGAGACTAGCCTGGCTTCCTCCAAATAATAATTACATTATGTCAAGTCACTCAGTACTATAGTGACCATAGTTAAATGCTATTTAACATAGTTAAATGAGGTTAACGGAGGGAGCCTGCTGGTCTCTCTTCGTGGGGGCAGGGTTGGTAAACCTACATGCATGTGGTCACGTGGTATGATGTAGTATGACCGATTGAGAGTATACTCTGCGCAGGCGTGTAAGCTACACGTGTACTTGGCTGCCGCGTTACACAGGCGGATTCTAAGTGGTTGAACATCTTGGTCGGTTCTCCCACCGTCCTCCCCTACACCTTCCTTTCATTGCCTAGTTTATATAACAGCACTATTTCATTTTTCCACCATTTAATGGTGTGATAGCCAGGCTAGGCAAATTACCCTCACGGCCCCAACTGGCCGTGGGGTTTTCCCCCAAAGCGGAGGGAAGTCCCTATTGGTAAGCAGGCCGAACGCATGCGTACTAACATTAACCAGCTTGCAACGGGAGAGACTAGCCTGGCTTCCTCCAAATAATAATTACATTATGTCAAGTCACTCAGTACTATAGTGACCATAGTTAACACCCGTTTCACAAACCTTACGCTACCTCAAGTGGTATATGGCACGCGCGATCTTCAACGCTTTAGGAGCGGTGATCTGTATTTAGATAGTCATGGCTACCAGAATGAAGTTAAAGCTGCCGCCTTTTAGAGTCACCCAGAGGTCTACTTCTGGAAAAGTTAGCCATCATATCTTGCCTAGGCTGTGTGGTTTGGAGGGTAAAGCTAATGTATCTGCATCTGGCGATGGCCTAGCTTTGGATATTAACTGTCAAGCTATAGAGCTGTGTGAATGTCACACCGATGTGCTTACTAGCGGAGGGACAAATAAAGATACAAGGGAGAGTGTTCCTTCTTCCTCATTGTATGAGCTCGATCAAGAAAATTCAGCAGAATCGTGGAGGAAGGCAAGATCAACTTTGCTGAAAATTGTCGTTGAATCTGAAGCATTGCCAGAGGCTCAGCTTTGTATCAGTTGCAATAACTCAGCATTGTATCGATGCCTGCAGTGTGGTCCAAGAGCATATTTTTGCAATCATTGTTATGAGGCAGCGCATTTGGCTACCAATCTATTTCATACGGGAGAAATATGGGAGGTATGTGACTCACATGTTAAAGCTGTATGATTTATAGAGTTAATGAGTGGTGAGTGAGCGAGAAACTATCAGGGTAATACAATTGAGAACCAGGGATATTTGTTTGTTCATGTATAGGTTTGGACATAGGTATGTCATTTTGTACTCTGACCCTTGCATTTTTGTGTTTGCTTGGAGGTCAATTCCCTCCCATACTCCACTAAACAGAATCCTTTGGTTTATCTACATGTATCTTTACCGGTATCATCTAAAGATTACTGCTTTGAATTAGTTGTCCCTGACATGAAGTGAAAAATTTGGGAGAAACAGTTCTGTTTTACAAATCTACCGAAGTTCATTTTTAAATTTGAATTAGTGGTGGTGGTAAGTTATCTTGGTTAATTCATTGTTATACGCCTTGCACAAACAGCTTTCTTGAAAATCCACGAAAGTAAACCTTGTGTTGGTATGTCCAGTTAACAAGCGTATGTGAAAATGTTACAGCTACTACTTTGCTAAAGAATAGCACAAAGTAAATATCTAGTACAAATACATATATTAGCTGTCTTTACACTGCTTTTTTGGTTACTGTACCAGTAGGCAAGTCTTAATTTAGGGCTAGGCTAAAAAAATGTACTGTAATTCCTTTGAAATGCTTATTTTTGTTGTTGTTGTTGTTGTTTTCAAGTCAAACATTTGCAGCAAATGGTTGTTATAGCGGTTGCATTTGTAATTTAAAACTCCACCATATTTTCATAGCTGGAATGCTTTTTGTGGAGAATTACTGGCCATTTAGATAGTCAAAATGCATTTCCTACAGAAGCAACCACTACTCGGGGAAAATTATGGTTGTAACTCCATAGTTGTTAGTTAATCACATAATCAATGGCTATGTAGCTAGCTACTTGTGGCTACTTTTAGGAATAAATGAATTGAATGATGCCTTCCTAAACTAGGTGAACAGGAGTTGGAATTTTAACTTCAGAAAACTGAATATTATGTAGTTTACTTTAGCTACCTTGCTGTTTTAATTACTTGTACACAATGGGTCACTCACTTTTGTGATGAAGCACATTACTAGTCTATAAGCCAAAGTATTTACTTAGCATATAATTGGGCAAACAACTGACTAATGTAATATTGAAGGGAAACATTCAGATAAGTGAGATTCAACTGTCACACAATAGTTCTGGAAAGCTGAATAAAAATGAATCGAGTTAGGTCAATATAATATGAGCTTTTTTATACACTATATATGCCATGTTGAGATAATTGAATAACATCAAGTCTTCTCTTATATTTTAGAATGGAACTTTTAGGCCCTTTAAGGTGACTAGAAGTATAGATGTTCTAAATCACAAATGTTCACCAGTTAAATGGGTACCTATTTGCTGCATTGCTGAAGATGGTAAGTTAAAAAATCAACTGAGGGTTGCTTTTAAGGGAGCAAAAGGGTACATTCCTCCCCCCCCTCCCCCCCCTCCCCAGAAATTTTAGTGTAACATTCTAACTGTGTAATAGCTTTCCTCCCTAGAAACACTTTAGTGCAAACCTTAGTACATTTACATGTTTTTACTGCATGTGCATTTGAATTTGACTCTCATTACCCATACAGAATTTTTTAATCATTTTCCCCCAATTAAATTTGTTATGGAGCTCTGCAAACCCAATGGCACTAGATCTAGCATGTATCATGTTTGTACATGTAAAATCCATGCAGTAAAATACAGACGTGTAGAATATGCTATTGATATACTGCATGGGTAACATCTCGTGAGGGTCAATGTCATTCATTCAGTCAGTCATTTATTTCACTCTGTCAACAGCGGATTTCTAAGATGGCGGACTTTTATGCCTTGAGAGAAGGAACTCCGACTTGATGACGATATGTCTCTTTAATTTTCCACTTTTTTTTTTATTTCAGCTTAGTTTTTGAGAAAAGGTAGACTACGGTGAGTGCTGCTATACAGCCATACCCACTCAATCTTTTAGCTGCCATTTAGAATCATGCGCGCTTATGTGAACATACAAATTTTACCCGCCGGGTTCAGATTTATTGCTTGCGTTCTGCAGTTCCAGTGCTCAGCTTCTTTTGTCAGGTGTTGGGCAGTCTCTGCTGCTGAAGGTGCACTTCTTTCATCAACTGTAAGTATGACTGCTCTCCAAAAAATGTGACCTAAAAGTTTGTGTAGCTTGCATGTCAGAAGTCGAAATGGTTTTATGACTTTTTTTCTACCAAGACAAGGTTAATACTAAAGCCAGGGAAATCCGTGAAGTTGTCAGAAAGTCTTAATAACCATATTGCTGAGTATCAAGCTCGTTAAATAGCTTTAGAAAGAGTATGTATCAGTCCCAGGTGTGTATAAGTGTTGGTTCTAAACGTTTGTGCCCATAAAAAAGCCTTTGAAACGCCTGAAGGATTCCAGAGATGCAAGCAGGCCAATTTAAAATGCTCTAGCTAGACAAGTTAAAATTTATATTCATAATTAGTGCATTTTTAACTAACGCTGAGGGTTTGCACTCTTAGTGCTCTTCTATTTTTTATTTATTTTATTTATTATAACTATTATGGTTAAATGTGCATAGGGGAAGAATATGACGTACGACTGGCAACTTGTGCTTGTGAGCCTCTGGTTTCCACTTTAGTAAAAGCACGACTGTGGCCATCAGCACCTCAACGACCTCACTTGGCATTCACTTTCGAGCTTTTGGATTGGATTGAGGCACTGTTATTAGAAGCTCAGGTCTCATTGAATGACTTCTGTAAAGCATTGCGTTTTAAGTGTCATCATGTAGCAGCTAAGGTTAGATTTAACAGTTACACATGACTTGCTATACTAAGATCACAATATTATTTATTAGAGGAAAGGCCTTTATTCTTCTTTGATCGAGTCTTTTGAGGAATATCGTTGGATGAAGGTGGAGTTACGCCACCTGACTTTTGTATGCCAAGAGCTAGATGAAGGCAATGTATGCCCAGCATGCCCTAAGGTTAGTTTATGACTTCATTCTCATAATCGAATAGCAGTGAGTGATAAGGATGGGAGAAGAGTTAAAGGGTGGGACAGGGACTCCCATCCCTTTTGCCATGTTGCACATAATATACAATCATACACAACAAGGCAGCAACGTGTAACTTTCTGCTTTTCACAGACATTGCTATTAAATTGGGGGTTGGGGCTGTGCATAGGGTGATGGGGGATGTACTTAGGTTCTCGAGTTGGATATACTGAGGTTCTGGGTTCTTTTCCTCTCCCTATTTGAACTCACATTATTAATGGTGCCCAACTCGCTTTTTATAGTTTTTTGTATACTTGCACACTTCATAGCTAGCTGAAATTACACTCTTGGAATAGTAGTTCAATTAAAAGTATTTGTTGTTCAGACCTAATACCTACGGGTTCACATTTACAGTACTCTGGTTGTTGATATTAGTTGTTATATTTGTTGTGTATATGCCATATGTCATTTGTTTTTAGGAGTCTGGTAGTTGGTTTCTTTCATTGGATGCTGTATTTGGACTGCCTAGAAAGATAGCTGCTGGTAAAAGTCACCGAGATGCATTACATGGACACATATATTTTGGAAACCAGTCATCTGTAGATGAATTTGTTGCATCATACAAGATGCCCCGTCAGAAGGAACCTAAAGTTAGTGTTTAGAGGGGGTTTAATTGAATATACCTGTCGTCAAGTATCAATACTGTGTGGGTTTCATGGGAGGCCACTGTGCCTGTGTGTGTGTGTGTGTTTGCATTTACTTGTGTGTGTGTGTGTGTGATACCAGATATTGTATGTGATGTACTACCAAAATATAACACTGTCGTATTTCCAAATTAAATACACTTTTGAAATCAAGTATTTGTATTTGCAATTGTATTTGAAGAGAGAGCATTGCAATTGCAATTAAATATTTTAGGAGTATTTGACCCCAACTCTACCTACCTAACTCGAGTTCACTTGCTGTACAGTACACAATCCTGAATATTATCTGTGAATTTGATGCTCTTTACCAATTTCGGCTAGTTGCGCCTATTGTCACGTCTATTAAACTGCAAGATTTATAACAATTCCTACTGTATCACTGTTTGTTACAGTACTTCTTAGCAAAAAGTGCTGTAGCATGCAAGTCCAGTGCTCACCAGGGCTCCACAGTACTTCTAATAATTTTGCCCAATTTTTCCAATAAATGCCAATGCTATAGCTTATCAGTATTTTGTGGTCTGATGACATGATTAGTTGTTTATCGATGAAATTATGGACACATTTCGCTCCTCCACTGTTTAATGGTTTGCCTTGTGTCTCACAGTGTAATTATCACAAATTTCAACTCTTCTCTTTCAACTTTCAGAGTGATTTGGATCAAAATGTAATAAACCTGTCTGTTGTTGTTGTGGTTATGGGTGCTTTATTTAGGTTTGCAACAGTTTTTTGGCTGGTGACTCATTACGATCTAGTAGACGTTACTTTAATGGTTTATTAATTATTTATTCGTAGATTGTCTTATGTTGTCTGGACACTGGAAGAGCTGGCCAGTCGTATTCCTTCTGACGTGCAAGCGTATGTAATGTATGATATTGCTTGCACCTTGGTGCAGCATCTGAAAGGATCTACAAGTGGGAAGCATTTATTAGAACGTTACAAGTTTTCCCTTCCTTCATTTCATGCATTTGGCCATAATGCATCTTGCCAGGTATATTATACAATTGTTGTAAGAGTAGATACATGTAACTGAGGACTTTACTTAATGTAGGCTATTTATGGTCCTGGCAATTGTAAGGGAATCGGTTTATCAGATGGTGAAGTGATGGAAAGGTTGTGGTCATATTTGAGACCGTTCTCTCGAATGACTAAGGAGATGCATCCATCACACCGAATTGACATCCTTACTCATGCCTTACTCTTTTATGGTCATGGATCAAAGCATAAACTTCGTACGTATTGATTAAGAAATATAATTGTTATTGAGTATGTATTTGTATAGCATCCTTACTGAGTAGCCGTATGAATAAAGCTATTCAAATGCTTGTCATAGCCAAACAGACTTTTCAATCATTATGTAGTTCCTTACCAGGTATGGTACTTCCTAATATTGTTTCTGCCTTCACTGAATTTTTTTCTCATCTAGTGCCTGTAACAGATGATGTTGTAAAGGAATGGATGGAAGTATTAAATAGCACCTTAACACATGATGTGAATCAACAGCATAGTGAGTCCAAAGAATGTGAATGATACTAACTAATTACGTGCAGAATATTCCAACTGTTTGTGTCATTCAGCTATGCAGTGTATGGTAATCGGCATATTCCACATTACACTATTACAACCATCAGAATGTTGACTGCAAGCTGCTTGTTACCTTTATTTCCATACAAAAGTGAAAGGGTTATCCCACATGAACGCACACGCCCACTTAAAACACCCACACTCACATGAAACACACAGATATTAACACGTGAGCACACACACACGAACACACACACATATATGAACACATGTGAACACACATATACTAGTGATGTGCTACAGCACAAATGGCGAGCGAGCTGGTCTGACTGAAATTCAAATTTGAATGCTGGCGAGTTATAATATTTCTTTGTAAGTTTGTTTAATTTATTGTGCTATTCTTTAGCAACACACAACACTTGTACACGCATACCAGCACAAGACTAACATCGTATTCTCTTAGCAAATTGATTTTCTAGGGTAAGCAATGGAATTTCCTAGACAGGTAAGGATTGCTAAACCAAAGGATTAAGACTAACAGCCAAACCTACTTTGTTGAAAGTGCTCTATTATACCAGAGCTCTAGTTAAGCATCCTATTGTATTCTCTTAGAAAATGGATTTTCAAGTGAGAACAAATCTGTTACTCTCAAGGCTTATAGCTACGACAACAGTGTATTAACCAAGGTAACTTACTACTGCTACTAATTGGCGAGCGAGCGAAACAAGCGAAACACTATCAGGGGTAACAAAATTGAAAATCAGGGATATTTTTGTGTTAGTTCAGTGGTCTATCCCGTCCCAAACTTCACTGAACAGAATCCTCTGGTTATCAATCATTACCCTTATTTATTATTAACAGTTGCGGCAAGTGGTTACTATGGCGTTGAAATACCTTTACCATATAAACGTAATTAAAAAACTCCATCTTATTTTGAGTAGCTTGAGTGTTAAAACTTAAAATTATAACAATAGTGTAGCTTTATGCTCGCTCGCTCGCCATTTGTGCTCAAGCACATCGAGTAGGATAATAGAATAGAAATGAACTTCGCTAAGTTTGTAAGACCTAACTGAACATCTGTCCTTTTCTGTCTCCATATCTCTTGCCTTTTTTTTCTTTTCTTTTTTCCTAGCATTTTTTCGAAGTCTTTTTCTCCTAAATTTCTTACTCCCATTTACGTTTTTAGTAGCCTCCGGGGGTGGACACGCATTGACCCCTTTGAACTTTGCCATATGTATATTATATATATATATTATATATATATTTGAGACTCTTAGTGAGAGTCTCGCTTCGCTTGCCCAATGAACACATGACACATGAACACATGCACACACACATATGAACACATGCACACATGCACACATGAACACACGCATATGAACACATGCACACATGCACACATGAACACACGCATATGAACACATGCACACACACATATATGAACACACACATATGAACACATGCACACATGCACACATGCACACATGAACACACGCATATGAACACATGCACACATGCACACATGAACACACGCATATGAACACATGCACACACACATATATGAACACACACATATGAACACATGCACACGTGAACACATGCACACATGAACACACGCATATGAACACATGCACACATGAACGCACGCATATGAACACATGCACACGTGAATACATGCACACATGAACACACACACATATGAACACATACATATGAACACATGCACACATGAACACTCACAGTGAATACACATTATGAATACACGCACACATAAACATACACATGTGAACACAACATGAACACAAGCCTTTTGACATTATTACGGTAACAATAAATTAGCAGTCAATATTTACGTCATAATATTATTTTTTTCTGTTGTAGTACTGACAAGTTGGAAACACATTTATTTGCTCACTCTTCAGGCATACTATATTGCAAAGTAATAGTTAAAGGTTCATTAAGAAAGGAATGCAGTCATTTGTTTGTATTAATTGTAATTTATAGGGAAGATATTGGGAGAACTGACGAAAGTATTGCTTCCAAGAGGCTACAACTGTCAAGGTTAGCTAATAACATTCCTTCCCTCACCAGAAAACAGTAGTTGCAGACATTATGTGATATAATTGTGTGATGCAGTTTAGACATTAAACTCTCGGAAATTGAAAAGAAATATGATGTGTCGAGTAGATGGAGACCAACTGATGAGCAATATGTAGAAACCAAGTTGCAATTGCTGAGAGAAAAGAGAATGAATGTTCGAGCTAGTTTATGGAGTTCCGTTGTGAGACGCCACTATCTCTTACGAATGAAGGCAAAGTATGCAGGTAGAGTTTAATGAATATTGTGAGAGAGGACCATGTATGAATATTGTGAGAGAGGACTGATGTGTCCATGTATAGTAGTGAAGTTGTCAAACTGATTTCCTTTTCCCTGTCTATTTTTGTCATGTATTGTATCTATTGCTTCATGTACTTTTTTGTTTATAAAATTGTTGTGGTTACAGATGGGCAGAAAGTAGCTAAAAAATTGGGATCTAGCATCACTAAGGAAACCAGAGTTGTGAGGAGACTGCTGGAACAATTTGGCTGTTAACGAACTTGCTGACAGTCCTGTGGCTTTAGAAGATGTGTTATCTCTGAAGTCCGAGTTTTGGACATCCAATTCACCAACCCTGCCCTCTTCTAGTGTTCCATGGAAAACTAAAGAAGAAATTATTCAAACATTTCTTCTTATGAAGCGCTGTGAAGAGGAAAAGGCACTATTAAAATTGGAAATGGAATCTACTGTTCAGTATTGGTTTAACCAAGTGACAGTTGTGACGAAAAAAATTGATGAACTGAATTCCGGTTTAAGTGGAGACCAATACACCAGCGGTTTAAAAAGTCTTTTGCAGTCCAAGAGGCAGAGCTCAGAAAACCATTACCACAGGGCATCAGCGGCTTTTACACAGTTCGTGGAACTTCCATCAACAGTGACGTCAGCTCAACACTCAGAGGATATAGAAAGTGCGATAGTTGATGTTAGTGAAGATGAAAGTGATGCTACTACTGAATTTGACTCAGAAGACGATTTAACAGACAATTTTTTTTAGCATTTTTACTTTTCTTTTTTTTTTCTTCTTTTTTTGTCCATATTAACCATTGTCCAATATTTTATGAGGATATTATTACAAATTTACAGCTAGTTATTGATAATTTAATTTGGAGTGAGATTGAAACAATGGTTAGGAGTGAGTTGACATAACCCGTAATTATGATTATAAGGAATGATCATGCTATCTTAAACCTTATAGTGAGATCATGAATACTGTATTTCTTTAGATACATTAGTTAGTGCATATGTATTGTTTTGTCATTTGTATAAATGTGACCGTCTATAGGAAAACCAGGCACAACGCGGCACCTTCGAAATTTTTTTTTTTGCACTTACGGAGTTGTCGGCGTCCTGATATTGAGCTCTCCAAGTTTTATCGTCGCAGCTTTAGTCGTTCCTACTATAATAGACCTAACCGTTCCCTTCCGTAGGCTTGAAACAATACATTTTTAAGAAATCAATCGATCTTTTCTCGATATTACGCACGCCGCGTTGTGCCCGGTTTTCCCGTAGACGGTCACAAATACTTTTGTCAGTTCTTGTTATTTCAGTTAAGTATCTTGAATAAACGTTACAATTACAATAAAATTAATCCCAAGTTAAAACTTCATCTTGGCAGGTACATAATATCATTTAATGAAAGCGTAGCAATGCAATATAGCTACTCTTGCTCATTGCAATAAAAAAAAACATTGTGACTAAGATGAGCTTAAGGGAGGAGACCCATAGCAACCGTTGGTAAGGCTGTGGGAAGTGTTAAGTGCTATCAACCACGAAAATCTACCACCCTCACCTGGCTCCGCATGCATCTCGCAAGCATAACCACCGCTCGATATATTAGCGCGCAAAGCGGGGCAAAAATCTCGAGAGTCCCTAACAGCCTACTGGTGGGTTAGCTTTGACCACGTTGTTGTTACAACCAGCTTCAACAGCAAACTATAATCATGCCTTCCAGGAAAAGGAAGAGGGCTATTAGTGCAGTCACAGAAATGAGGAAAATGAAATGTGCTTTGAGAAGAAGTAAGAAATAAGTAAATAAATATAATATTAAAAAATATATACATACATTATATATAATATATATATATTTTGTATAGACATAGGATTGGAGCAAGTCCCAGCAATAGGTGGGGCTTCCACTGATACTCTTGATGATCCTTCCTTTACTGGTCATGATGGTGTTTGATGTGTCCAGTCTCCCTCAGTTTGTGAATAATTCAGCCATACGACTCCAGACTTCTGGACCAGGGTTGGATTGAGCTATGGAGACTTGGAACTGCTCAAATCTGAATGCAAGGACCGAGAAGAATTTGTACGAATTCTGAAAAATAGAGGAATTAACAGCAAACCCCTCCAGGAGAAGCTGTCCAAGCACTTCAAATACAGCCAAAGAAAATGAGTCCTTTTTTTCCTACCCGGCTCTTTTCAGAGCCACTACCTCACAGAAGGTTTCACCTAAAATGTTCGCACACATAATCAGTGGGCTATTTCTTCAAATCCTTACACTACTAGCTAATTCGCTTACCTGTGCGTCGGTAAGGCAGACGTGCTAGTATCGCCTGAACGGGGTACCGTATAAATCCACTGCCGGACCCCTCCCAGCTTAGTATCGAAATCTAACAAGCTGGGTGCTTTTTCAACAGCACCGTAGGTGATTCTTCAACAGCACCGTAGCCGTTCTTCTCACTAAAAAGCAGCTGAAGCGGAGCGCACCTTTGGTGAGCGGGGCGCAAAATGCAATATCCGGGCCGGAGGAGGGTGGGGGGCGTTATAGTTTTACGCGCACTTCGTCTTGACCAAGCCGCAGTTCGCGGCCGCCTGCAAAGAGGGTGAATTTGCGACAAGTATTTGTGAGCTATAAGGGGTCACGGGATGCAGTCTAAACTTGGAACAGTAATTCGGTGACGTAAGGTGAACAGGCCTACGTTTAGATTTTCTTGATAGCGTGCCAGGAAGCAAAGTTGACCTTAGTGGTCGGATATTTAGAAAAGTAAAGTTGCTATAGCTAAAAACTAAACGTAGGAAGCGGGAACATAATGGGAGGAAGCCGTAGAGTCTTGAATCGGCAGAAAAGCTTGGACGGTTGCAGAGAAACAACACGAAATGTCCGCAGAAGTAAATCGCTCCTAACTGGGCTTACGAAGATGCAAATGGTCTGAATTTTGGTGTGCAGAGAGACCTTATCACCCTAAATAAATTCAGCATGTTAAAGAATTGCCACCGTTGCTTGAAGTTTTTTTTTTTCAGCATCAATTTTTAAGGAAAATGCGTGGGCCGG
>WLWD01000867.1_pt1 | contig 92036 bp, 31 predicted proteins | sample 6712731 | NCBI WGS metagenome assembly WLWD01 (sample SAMN12718690, study PRJNA576275) | sponge metagenome | isolation source: marine sponge | host: Mycale hentscheli | place: New Zealand: South Island, Marlborough, Capsize Point | collected 2014-11-01
ATAAAGAACAGCAGGAGTCTATTGTTATATAGGTGAAATCCCTTTGCTGGGCTCAGAAATCCCCATTCTAAAGTTAGTGGTTATACTGAGTCCCTGTTTAATTAAACGAGAAGTCGTATATATAATTCAATGATATTCCCTGTATGCGAAATATGTGGCCTCATTTACCACATTTTTAACTCCTTCTGGAGGATGGGTATTAAAAAAGAATGCGCGGCATGCACTTTGGCCTCTAGCTCCAACTATTCAAATTTTAAAAAGTAGCCACGCAAGGAGAACCCGCTATAATAGCTCACTATTCTTTCAATTCTATCCACATCACATTTAAAATGAGTGTCCCAACTCACAAACAGCTATGTATAATCATTTTTGTGAGTGATATAACAGATTATCAAGTCTAGTGCCTTCGATCAAATGTCCTGTGTGTATGTACACAGGAAGTATTTTTGAGCCCTCAGGATAGTATTTAGCAGTACTCTGACGGTATGTTGCATATTTTGTGTACTTAAATTTAGCTGTGTCAATGGCAAACCGTACTCTTCTACAGTCTCTATTTATAGCCCATCATCTGGTAGTTGGTGACAAAAACTATCAGTGGCCATTTTCCACTTATCTCAAATTAGCTATGTCACCGGCTACACCCTTTCATATGTGACCTTCTCATTTAGCTAACTAACACAGCTAAAAACTACAGCAGGAGAAATTGTGAAGTGAAGAGGTCACATTCCAACTATGCTAATTGCATTCCTCCAGAACTAGGGGGGAAACCTTCTTTCTTTCAATACAGCTAGCTAAAAGGATACCAAAAAAATGCTGGCAAAAATGCTGATGTAGCTTTCTCAGTCAAGTAAACATTCAAGTAGAAAGAGGCATTCCTAATCAACAACTCTAAATCCTGTAGTAGCAATACTCTACCATACATTATTCTACTTCTTTATAGACCAAATAGTGAGTGTGTACCCCTGGTGACCTGACCCCTATCCATAGGCGAGCCATACATGAGCTTACAACAGAACTAATCTTGAATAGGATTCACCTAGCTTATGAAATACTAAATACTGTTACAAACACTATTCAGGCCACTACGCGGCCCCCTCGATGTAAGGGAGGACGATGTAATTAATTTGCGTAGAATATTTTGTAGCTAATCCCACAAGCTCCCTCTACATTTCATTAGGATACACCACCTGCATTACAGCAACAGTTTGAGATTCAAAATAAGACTGTTTCTGATTTACCAGATTCCACCCGCTCGCAAGTGGAGACCTGATGGATACGGCAACCCGAGGTTTACATTCCAGCAGGGCCAAGGTTTAGTTCAGGTGGGTTCAAGTACAGCACTAGCTACTTGCATAGGCTCCAACTGTCCTGGAATCCAGGACAGTCCTGGATTTGTTGACATTGTCCTGTGTCCTGGATTCACCTGCCATTTGTCCTGGATGCAGGAGTTGAGTAGTAGAGTTTTTATTATGCTGGCTAGCTATGAAAACCTACTAGATCTGTACTATAGACTGTTGACATTGCAGTAGATACAGTACATACATGCACAGTCAGCATCCTTGTAAAAATACATTATCAATAATCAGCAGCAAAAAAGCAGCTGGTAGCTACTGCAAGTTCTGAGTCAGAGTGCACTTCAGTTACAGTAGTGTTTGCTTGATCTGGTGCCTTCTTATTCTTTGAATAAATGGCACTATCATCTCTCTTGTGACTCTCAAGTTCAACAGTGGTGTGGAATGCTGCCATGATTCTTCTTTCAGCGAAGAACTTCTTAAGAAGTACAAGAAAGCTACCATAATGTCACTCAACAAAGGGTAACTACTAATTTTAATTGTTATGCTTTTACATTAATTTGATGGGTGTGGTTTCGATGGGTGTGATTTGGGTGTGGTTAGCGATGATTTGGGCATGGACAGGGGGTGTGGCCAGTGTCCTGGAACTGGTTTTCAAAAAATTGGAGCCTATGTACTTGATGCACGCAGTGGCACAAATCTGTCATTTTCAAAATCCTGCATTGCCCTGCTAAACCCTTCTATTTTCCCTGGAGGGGTTCTGCTTGTCTGCGCTAAACAGCCCTGGTTCTTTAAAAAAAAAAAAATACGTGGAGTTAATGCAGAATGAATGTCAATGACTTACAAAATGTTTAAAAGAGTTAAGAAGCTTAAGTTTTGGTCCCATTTTATGGCAGTAGATACTGAAAGAAAAGTTTTCTCCCTTTTCAATTTCTGCAGATCATTTTTAATCATTATCATAATAATTTCATGCTAGCTATTCTCAATGAAAAAAAGAGCCCTGAAGATCACCAAGACACATGCTACCTTGATTTTTGAATTTCTTAGGGAATTTGCAAGTTCACTAAAACTTAAGTCAATAGATAGTAAAACTAACTAATTCATTCACGTAATATTGAAGAAATAGTTAAAACTAACCATTGGCATAAGAACCAGGGGGGCTAGGGGCAATTTCCCCCTTCGAGTATAAGCTAAGGGGGTTCTGTCCCTCCCTATAGATTTTAAAGGCAGGGAGTGAGGCTCACAAGTGTAGCATAGAATAGTCTGCATCTACAACCATGAATATCTATAGTCAGCAGGGCAAGAAATTTCAAAGAGGAGGTTCAACTAGGCTGATAGTTATGACTGCAAATGGGATTGAATGTGCTTGCATTTTCTATGCTTTATTTTAACTATCCACTCATTTAACTGCTTAACTATTACTTAGTAAAACCAAGTAAAAAAAATCATCAAACAATAATTTAATTGCAGTTAACTCAAAATGGGGGCTCACATGAGCCCCCTAAGCCCACCCTACCCTGCCCACCCTGCCCTGCCCACCCTGCCCTGCCCACCCTGCCCTGTCCACCCTGCCCTGCCCACATGCCTGATCAGTTGTATATGCATAGCTATCTAGAAAATGTATTACGGTTTTGCATCTGCAAACCCATGCTAAGTTTTAAGTCTACTATATTACAATGTTTGATAGGTAATTTTTTCACCTTCAATGGCAACAAGCAATTCACATCGTTATTGCATACCCTCCAACTTTTCCAAAGGAGCTTCAGGGACCCTAAATGAAAAATGATTAGATAGAGATAAATGTGAATTTAATGTATTAATCAGTGATTATGAAGTAGAACTTGCCCCGTTGTGATAATGATGGTGATGATTGTTTATTACAAATTACTGTAGCTTTTTTCCATTTTGTGAGGTCTTCATCAAAGGTACAGTCATGACAGTCAGATGAACAAAAATTGCATCTTGCATATGTGTTTCCTGTACACATCGTTTAATAGCATGTGCAATAAGTCTAATATATAGGTGTAGCATTTAAATTATATTGGATTTTTGAAAGTTTAAAAAAATTTCTGTGGAAAAGAATAATGCATTTTTTTCATTATCAAGTGCTTACTCAATGAGGACAGAGATATTGCATGGAAGTTTTACGATAGTTGTATACAACTACCTCAAACCTTGGAAGAGATTTACATTTGATGTATCAAAATATATATCCAACATTATTCCCTACACTAAATGACTGTTCATTGTAATAGTAAATTGCTGTTGCTTTTGTTTATGTATTTATTTTATAGTCATTATTATACAAAGTTTGTTGTGCTAGCTAGAAAGTAGTAAATAACCACTACTTTATTACTGCTTTTACCTTTAGAGCTTGTCCCTATACCAGGGAATTGTTGAGGCCAGCTAAAATCAAAATGGCATTGCCTTCTGGCTCTTTTAGGCTTAGGAGGACCGCAATCACTCATGTCAACCTCTACAATAACCGTGAATCTACTCCTGCATTTGTGATAGTGACGATCTTTTCCCATTTCACGTACAGACACCTTTACCTTTTGCCGGTTAAAGTAACTTTCCGGGACAAATAGTAGTCTCTTCCGGGACCGGGGACAAAGTTAACAAATCCGGGACGGTCCCGGACATTTCGGGACGGTTGGAGCCTATGTTATTGTCTTCTCCAAAACTCATTTCAACTAAACTTTTTTAAATTGGCTCCATCATAATAAGAACAAAGTTATGCATATCTACCAAACTATTATCTACTTTTACACTAAATCTTTCCCCTCTTGTATACTAGCACTACCAGATATGCTGTAGATGAATGTGCCTATAATTGTGAATATGAGTTTTGCATGACAACATGATTTTGACTATAGACAAATATTTTAACTTTATTAGAAGTTGAATTTATTTGTTTTTAATTTTTTTTTTTTGTCCCTCAATTAGATTTTCATGTTGGTTAGAACTAACTAACTCCCTATACATTTTATTCACATTAATAATACATGCATTGGTATACTTAATTCTTGAATTTATTTCCTAATGAAAATAGTGTGCTCTCAGGTAAAATGTGACTGCAACTATTTTTTATTAAAAGTTGAATTTTAAATGCCAAAAAACATTAGCTACATGTGAATACTTGTTTATGATTTTGCTGAATAGTTAGTCCTAAATCTGTAATGCCAATTTCTAAAGTATGACTAGATGGCCTAGTGCAGCACAGGTAACCTGAAGCACACTTCACACTCCAAAATGGCCCCATCCTTCTCAAAAAACTCCAGTTCATAGTTGTATCCTACGTCAGCTTCGTATCGTGGTATCTCCTCTTGAATGTTAGTAAGCACGTACTCATAAATACAGCATTTTTCATGGTGCTCCTCATTTCGAACTGATGTTAAAATTTGGATATTCATAGCCTGGTAGTGCTCCTTAGCTCTTCCAAATAACTCCAGAGTAATTATAAGAGTGTTCTTCTCTCCACTAGTGTCTTCAATAACCCCAAACATAGGTGTAATGGTGACACCAGCAACATCTGGAATATCTCGACAGATATCTTCAGGATCATTGAAATTCATTTTCATCAAGTTGGTAGTATATATCTCTGAAAGAAACAATATGTAGTACATTCATAAGACTGCAGGAATAACACCGTTGTAATCACAGTTCAAATAAATCCAAGCTACTCTATATGTCACATATAGTTGGCACTAGTTCATTGGACGCACACTATCACAAAATTAGCAGGGGGCAGTGCCAAGTAGATCACACCCTTACATAGATTTGAATCATTAAAGTCCATATACTTGGCTAAAGTGTGATGACAAGCTCAAAGAACTCATAAAAGCTCAAAGCTCAACAGTTAGGATAGATACTTACGAAATTTTGGTCTATGGTCAGGCCTTGAACCTGATTCTCGGATTGATTCTCCATATTCTTCTCTAGCTTGGAGAGGGGGAGTCGGACAAGTTGCACGAAATGGATAAACATAGGAGGTTAGGTCATTCATTCTCCCAGTCAAACCCAACAATAACACACTTCAAAGTTTTATTTGTGATATAATTGTTTTTCTGACCTTTGTGCTTAGTGACTCTTTCCAAATATGTGGTGCCGTGCAGCAAATGATATTCATGAGTCAACTAGTCACTCATAAATCACATCACACTTGATCAATAACATGTTCCACAGTACATTCAATCACATAATTAACATTAATGTTTTAATTATTTCATATGCATGATGCTCAAAGAAAAACGACACTAAAAAGTAATACCAACAAAAAAGTAATCAATAAATAAATAAAATGTTACAAAAAAAAACATTAAGTCTTTTCAGACACTTCATATTTCTATGATTCAATATCCACAGTGAACTCTATAACTGCAGTCGACTGTGGCAACTCCAGCAGAGATTCCTGGGTTATCAAGCTAATCAGATATTTGATTTGGCCATTTTGCTTCATTCTGCAGCCATCACAGGTGAACTCCACAGAGCTTATTGGTTTTTTATCTTCCAATTTTTCTTTCACAAAACCTCGTACGTGAATCTTTATTTGATTGTGCTCATTTTTTTGTATTGCATTATCCATCAGTTTTATGATGACATAGCCCTTTGTATGTGTTTTGTTGGTCTGAATATCAGTGACACATGGAATAACAGATGGATAATACATCTGGATAATACATCTGGAATGCGAAGTTCTTCTAATTTAATTGTTGCAGTAGGTCGTGTGAGCTTGCTTATTTCCACTTCTTTATGGACAGAATACGGGACATTTAACTCTGAATAATCCGGCATTACTTTCTTGTGAAAGTTTGTGTGCTTAGTTTTACTTGGATCTTCCCATTTGATTTGTAGCTGCATAGTTCTTGGTTCATATTGGCTGCTGTCCTTCAGATGTGAATTAAAAATTAGAGCAGACTGGAGCACTCTAAGTATATATATGCATCCAATGCCTAGTAAGAATGTCTCTCACAAGCCAAAATAATTTCTCCAGAAGTTCATGATAAATTTCTATCCTCATATCAAAATATTTCCTCCATTTGAACCATGATGTTAATGCCACTTGTTTATTCTCTTCATAATATGTAGAAACTGAAGTCTTGTTGCAGTGATCATCAGGCATCCGGGTAGCTTTCTTACATTTACCTGATCCTCCTCTCTTAAAATCTGCCATTACAAAGATGGGTGTGACTCAACAACAGCCAACATTGAGTAAAAACATAGCCTAAAAATGCCTACACATGTATCATGAATTTCATTATATTATGTCAACCTCAGCCCATAAAGCATATGGCTCGAAAATTCTAAGAAAGGAAGTGCATAGTAGCAAAAGGGAGTAAGAAGTGAAGGATTTGTAAATAGTTATTTGAATCATAGCATAGGTGCCAATGGTCCCCGTTTTGCTGGGACGGTCCCTGTTTTTGGAGCGTTGCCCCCTGGTCCCCATTAACTTTAAAGAATTCTATTGTTTGTCCCCATTTTCACAGGTTGTGGAAGTATTAATTTTTGCTTGGCACATGTTCATTTAATTTTTTTTTTTTTTTTACTTTGTTGGTTTTACTTTGTACTTTGACTCACATGAGCTAATGGTATTATCCATACCACAGCTGACTCAACACATAGTCACTATCGATTATTATCATGCTGCTGATGATGCTGTCATTATCATTGTATCAATAGCATGCATGTGAATTAGCCAGTAGCAGTAGTCTGGTTGTAATCAAAGACTACAGCTGGACTACTGCTAACATCACCTTGATTGCATTAATGACAATGGCTGCTTTGAATCCACCTTCAGTGATGATCTTAAAGTGCTAGATAGCTACATCCTTGGAGGTGAGAAGGCCAGAAACAGGGGCTGACCCCATCTGAACTTGTGTAACACTTATATGCATAGTCAAAATTCTGGGGGCGCAGTCAAAATTCCTGGGGTGTGATCAAAATCTATAGGAGTGTGTAATCAAAATTCCTGGGGTGCGATTAAAATTCCTGGGGATGTGGTCTATTTTCGGGGTGTGGTTATTGTCCCGTTCCAATTCTAGAAAAGTTGGCACTTATGTTATAGAATTAGTCAATAGCTATAACACAAACTGATACACTTCATTCAGAAAAAAAATGTCTGTAAATCTTCAGAATAATAATGTGAAATTCTAGAGTTGAGAAGAATAAGGCTAGTTTAAAAACCAAGGAGAAAGCCTTTTCATATTTTGAGATGGATGTAGTGCCTTCAGTTTGTACTAAAGAAGTAGAATTGAGGATACTTACGCGACCTACTGCGAAAATTAAATTCATGATCTTCCTATTCCAGAAGTAATATCCATTGAGGCATCATTTTTCCCATTTACCACAAACATTTTAACCAATGCAGCACACATTAAAGGCTCATCATTGTAAAAGCTATTCGGAAAATACCCTTCAAAGAATCAGGTCAAACTTCACATCAGAGGATTTGTGAAAAGAATTGAAGATACAAAATTGATCATACATGATGGCATATGAAGAAAACTAATAAAACCAAAACTCTAAGTAATTTAATACCCTCAGGAATCTTTATTGTCACTCTCAGTATAAACTGTATAGTTTACTGTTTATTCCAGATATCTTCACTGTGTTATTTTTAGGTACATGACCTTGAGAACTCACGTCATCACATAGTGTTATCTCATGGCTGTATTGTGCAAGCTCATTACCCCAGTAGTTATAGCAAGCTCACTACCTTAGTAGTTATAGCAAGCTCAATACCTTAGTAGTTATAGCAAGCTCAATACCCTTAGTTATAGCAAGCTCACTACCCTAATAGTTATAGCAAGCTCAATACCTTTAGTTATAGCAAGCTCACTACCCTAGTAGTTATAGCAAGCTCACTACCTTAGTAATTATAGCAAGCTCAATACCTTAGTAGTTAGAAATGAAAAGGTAGGAAAGAAATAAAAACAGTAGGAAGGAAGATAATTACTAGGGTAGTGAGCTTGCTATAACTACTAGGGAAATGAGCTTGCTATAACTACTTAGCTCAATGCCTTAGTAGTTATAGCAAGCTCATTTCCCTAGTAGTTATAGCAAGCTCATTTCCCTAGTAGTTATAGCAAGCTCACTACCCTAGTAATTATAGCAAGCTCAATACCTTAGTAGTTATAGCAAGCTCACTACCCTAGTAGTTATAGCAAGCTCATTACCCTAGTAGTTATAGCAAGCTCACTACCCTAGTAGGTAGAGCAAGCTCATTACCCTTAGTTATAGCAAGCTCATTACCCTATAATAGTTATAGTAGTTATAGCAACCTGCCAGGCTTACCAGTTGTCTGGGTTTTTACAGCTAGCTACCTTCCTCTAGTGAAGCCTACCCAACCAGGTTAGAGCAGCTGCTGTGGGAAGTCCCCTAGAGAATTTTACTGCCTAGTTTACATCAGGAGTTACCAGCAAACTACTTCAGTGAAGGTATCTAGCATGGAAATAACCCACATATTACACTCTGTCAGAGTGATATGGCTAGATATTTATTTGTTTTGTTTTGCTTTTTTTTTTTTTGGTAATTTTTAAATGTTTGGGGTAAACTAGTTCATTCTTAATTGAAGATCAATGAATAAGTTGTGACATATAACTATTGACATAAATGTATTGCTTTAAGGATACACTGCACCCATTAATCATCACTTCCATAAATAGCCAGGCCACATCGATACCCAATATATAAATTGGATTTTTAAAGTACAGTTGAACTTTCACACATAATGAGTAATTCATTGTACCATGACAACATTCTTAGATAAAGCAGCTGACCTTGCACATGTTCAACAGGGCATAATAACAAAACGGAGATTTAATTCAAAAGAAATATATACATATGATCTTATGTATGGCAACTAATTTTCAATGACACACTGTGGAAACCCGGGAGGAACTCCGCCCAAGGCTGCTGTTGGTCCTCACATAAACAGGAGAGTTGATAGATGCCACCACCAGAGACAGCAGACCTCATTTTCGACCCCACTCTTACGAACTTGTACAATTGTTAGGAGTTAGAGGCTATTTTTCTATCAGCTACAACTTCTTATGAAACCAGCATGAGGATGAATCTGAGTGGGCTGGGGCCCACCATACTATATCAATAACCAGCCCCACCCACTATATTACAAAACAGAAATGAATTTAGTGTTAAAATTAAAGGAAAAGTGTTCGTTTGTTCTGTGAAGTTGTGGGCACAAGGACAAAGGGTACAATCCTAAAATTAAGGACTGTCCTTTGTAAATCCTATGTTTGCTGTCAGCACCACTAATTTTCTGGGTGCTTATTTTCCCTGTTTTGACCACACCACCCAATAAATTTAATTATAATATTCAAAACTTAACCTGGCATCGTACTATAGTGAAAATGCTATTACTAAGTCACCTATAGTGGAACTACCATACAGCTGTGGGGAATTACGCTGCTATATCAATAAATAACTAAAAGATTATTTGAACAGAAAGTGAAAGAAGATACTTACAAGAGAGATAACCAAAGGTTTCACTCATTGCTGAACATGCTTGGCAGTAACCTCACCAGCATTGACTTGAAAGGGGTGAGGGTTAACTGAATCATTATAAAATGTTACGGTAGTATTTAAAAAATAAGACAGTGATTTTTTTTTTTTTTTTGACATCTGGGCACACTCACATTCCTGAAGTACAGGATATTGTTCAAGCCTCACATTACTTCACAAACTTTACCCACTTCTCACCTATTCACTACATTTCCCTGCTCACACCACACCTGCTAGTCACCTCCTCCTGCAGCTAAATAAACATTGATCCATTAACAGTCACCCTACTCTCCATTCATTCTGTATCATTATGCCATTTATTTAATTTGTGGAACAGTTATATACACATGTTCATGCAAACCCTTCTTTTCCATATATGTATATTCTCCACTCATGCTCACCTTGCCTCTTCCCACTATTTAAACTAGAACCTTGTATCATTTCACTCTCTCTCTGTTTTTTTCTCCTAAAGATAGTTTTAATCAAGCTTGACTGAGCTATTTTTGCGCATAGCTGGCCTTACAACCCAGCTACAGAGGGCAATCCATTATCACTAGTGGATTTACACAACATTGAATGGTCCTTCGAGCCGGATTACCCAACTCTATTGGTCGATCCTATTCTTCATCCTCTACTCAACTCAACCGCTATCTCTCGTTCACCCAACACTTCTACTATCACTCATTATGGAAGCTATGAAGAAAAGTCGTTCTGCATATGGTGGTGCTATCACTAGAGTACTTCGTAGGCATGAGAAACTCCTGGATGCTGATACTTCCACATTCGACATTGCTACTCTCAAGCGTCAGATGGAGTCTGTTCAGGCCACTAGCGAATCCTTCATCCAAGTTCACCAAAACTTACTTGAAACTCATGCAACAGAAGTTGATGACGAGCAAGAAATGAGAACACTTGATTCACACGAGGAGTCAGTTGCACTCACACTTTCCATCCTGCAGCGTTTGGTCGACTTGAAGTCAGTTCACATGGAGGCATGCAACTTCGATGAGAAGCTAGCCAACCTGGAAGCAAAGATCGCAACCAACCCAGAACTCAGTTATCCAGATGCTTTGAAGAAACTTGAGAATACCTTGGCTCAAATGGAGAAAACAGTCAATCAATCTACCATACCTCGCGATCACAGAGTATCAAAGATGGTTAGAGCATTTGACACACGCATGCTTGATTTGTCAGCTTCTGAAGCACGGGCTAGTCCTGCTGATGTTAGCATCTCCAGTTCTACTACTAGTGACCATCATCATCATCACATCAAATTACCAAAGCTCGCCGTTCCTACATTCAATGGAGACATACTGAAGTGGGCCGTCTTCTGGGAAAGATTTAGTTCTATCATCCATGATAATCCCAAGCTTGACAACCACGAAAAACTCACATATCTACGCCAGGCCATCACTGATCCTGATGCTTCTCAACTCTTGTCAACTACAACAATTGCTCCTGGTCAGTATGATGAGCTGGTCGACACTCTCCAGAAACGCTATGATAAGAAGCGAATCATCCATCAACATCACGTCATGGCACTGATCAATTGCCAAGCTGTGAAGCATGACACTCACAAAGAGCTCTGTGCCTTCATAGATACCTTCTCTCTCAACATCAGAGCTCTGGAGAATGCTAAACAATTCGATGCAGAATCCATCCTCACTTCAATCGCCACGTCCAAGCTCCCAAAGCTGATAACTGACAGATGGAGCCTACACACGCGAGATACAAAGGCTGTTCCTAAAGTCAAGGACTTGCTAGCATTTCTCACTGAGCACGCCAACTCCACTGCTACTGCCAGCAACATCCTCAACAGAGCTGAGATGGGAAAGGATCCAGCACGCAAGCCAAAGGCTGCTGTTCATGTCTCGCAACCTTCTACAAGCCGGAGCAACTCGAGTGCCTGCTCTGCCTGCAAAGGAGATCGTCACAGTCTCTACTACTGCACTGTATTCATGGCCATGTCCCTCGATGACAAGCAAAACCATGTAAGAAAACACAATGTATGTTCTAACTGTTTGACTTATGGACACAGGGTCAAAGATTGTCGGAGTCTCGGACGTTGCAAGAAGTGTCACAGAAACCACCACACCATTCTCCATAGAGAGTCTGCTCCAGTACTTCCAACTGAGCCACAAGCCCAAGCTGCGTCCTCACAAGCCCCGGATTCATCCTCACAAACACGAGTTGCATCCTCACAAGCCCCAGGTCCATCCTCACCAGCACAAGCTGCCTCATCGCAGGGGAACCAGGCCCAACAGATGCACTCAGTAACTGCAGCTCCCATCATGACCAAGTTTGATCCCACTATTCACATGACAGCAGTGGTCACTCTAGAATCATCTCATGGACGCAAGCTTCGAGCTAGGGCTTTTCTAGACACTGGTTCACACCTGACTATTATGACCAGAAGAGCTGCACAACTGCTACAGCTACACTTGCATCCAGAGAAGCTGGGAATGGCTGGTGTGGGTGATGTCACTACCTGCAGCTCTCATTCATCACACGTCTTTCTCTCGACAGCAGAAGATGCCACACCTCTATTTCTAAAGGTCTTTGTACTCCCCAAGGTGACCGGAAACATGCCAGCTCAAACACCACCTCCACTCAGACATCTGCCACACCTACAAAATCTCCCTCTGGCAGATCCACAGTTTGATCAACCTGGCAAGATCGACCTCCTAATTGGAAACGATGCACTGCAAGACATCATCATGCCCGAGTTCAGACGAGGAGCTCCTTCTGAGCCAGTCGCTATTAAGACAGTGTACGGTTGGGCAATCTTGGGGCGACTCCCATCAACGTCTAACTCTGTAACATCATCAGTCAATGTGGTCAGTCCAACTACAACTTCTGACGATCTACTGAAGAGATTCTGGGAAACAGAGGAGGTCTCCACAGCTCCAGTCCATACTTCAGAGGAGAAGGTGGTTCAAGAACATTTTGTATCTAACCATGTTTTTCTTTCTCAAGGTTTGTATCAAGTGACTCTGCCTCGGAAAGCTGATGCTCCAGTCCTGGGGGAATCCCGCAGTCAAGCTCTCAGACGTCTCAAGACGAATGAACAGTCTCTTCTGAAGAAGGGCATGTGGCAACAATTTCAGGACGTAGTGAAGGAGTACATGGATCTCGGCCATGCAGAACCTGTTCCTGACAATGAACTCAAGCTCCCTGACTCACGAGTCTACTACATGCCAATGCATTCCGTGGTGAAACAATCCAGCTCCACAACCAAGCTACGTGTCGTATTTGACGCATCCGCTAAGACATCATCTGGTCATTCCTTCAATGACACCCTGGCAGTTGGACCAACGTTATACCCACCAATCACAGACATCCTCATGAAGTTCAGGACATATCCCATAGCTCTGTCTGGTGACATCAGCAAGATGTACCGAGCCATCCAACTGTCTCCAGAAGATCGCAATTTTCATCGTTTTCTGTGGCGCCAAGACATCTCTACAGACCCTAGCGAATTCCGAATGACTCGAGTAACATTTGGAGTAGCTGCATCTCCCTTCGCTGCCATTCGTACTCTCCAGCAAGTTGCCGCAGACTTTGGTGCTGACCATCCATTGGCATCCCCTCATGTCAGCAAGTCGTTCTATGTTGACGATTTTCTGGCTGGTGCTCAGACCACAGAGGAAGCCATCAGTCTGCAAGAACAACTTCGAACACTCTTACTCAAAGGTGGTTTTCAACTGAGGAAGTGGAGGTCCAATTCGGAGCGAGTGATGGACACTATTCCTACAGACTTGCATGAGCCTTCTCAGCAAAAAATGCTCAACCAAGACACTGCAACTTCTCACCCGAAGGCATTAGGTATACACTGGGATGCTCAAACTGACTCTTTTTTTGTGTCCATAGGTGATCCAGCCCAACAGTCTACCACCAAACGAAACATCATATCTGACATTGCCCGGACCTTTGATGTCTTGGGATGGCTGGCTCCAGCAACAGTGAAGATGAAGATGCTGTTTCAGAGGCTGTGGGAATTGAAGCTTGATTGGGACCAGGAAGTACCTCCAGAGGTCCAAGAATGTCATCACATCTGGCGTAGTGAACTATCATGTTTCACTAACTTTCCGGTTGCTAGATGTTATTTTAGAAAGGGGGAGGAGATCCTGCAAACTGAGCTCCATGGATTTGCTGATGCATCGGAGAAGGCCTATGCTGCTGTAGTGTACCTCCGTACAACGTATGCTGCGGCACCTCCCACCATGACTCTCGTCACTGCCAAGACAAAGGTGGCTCCTCTGAAACAGCTCTCTATACCTCGCCTGGAACTATGTGCAGCACATCTACTAGCCAAGCTCCTGACTACTGTAGGAGCCGCACTCCACATCAACCTCTCTAACACCTATGCCTGGAGCGACTCCACCATTGTTCTCTACTGGCTGGATGGCAACCCCAGAAGACTGAAGACATTTGTGGGGAACAGAGTTGCCAACATCCTGGAGATGTTACCTCCCACTGCTTGGAGACATGTAGCCAGCCAAGATAATCCAGCAGACTGCGCTTCAAGAGGAATGTTTCCTCAAGAACTGCTACAGCACCAATTGTGGTGGACAGGACCGTCTTGGCTGCTCACAGATCCGCCACAACTACCAGCCCAACCTCTGACACCTCCTCTCAACATACCAGAGGTGAAAGCGATATGCCTGCCTGTCAACATCGCTCCACACATGGACTTGGAGGAGCGATTCAGTTGTTTTGACAAACTGGTAAGGGTCACTGCATGGATGCTGCGATTTATCGAGCGAACAAGGAAGCTACAGTCATTACCATCTCCAAACCATTGTTCTAATCCCTTCCTAACAGCATCTGAAATCAAAGAAGCCGAGTTGCTACTTATTTCTCGCTCACAGAGACGCTCATTCCCCACTGAGTTGCAAAGACTTCAGAGTGGCAAGACACTCAAGCCCTCCAGCTGCATTGCAAGTTTATCTCCCACTATCAGATCAGGAGGACTCATTGTCATGGGTGGCAGACTCCAGAACTCAGCCCTTGCCACATCTCAACGTCACCCTATAATTCTCAGTGGCAAGGACCTTCTCACTCGCCTAATCGTAACCACCAAACATTTAGCACTACTTCACGCTGGACCCACACTTCTCATGGCAGCTACTGCAGCCAATTATCACATCATTGGTGCTAGGAGACTAATTCGGACCACATGCAGGAGCTGCATAACGTGCCGCAAAACCTCTGCAATTACTCAGCAACAAATGATGGGACAACTACCTGCATCCAGAGTCACTCCATCTGCTCCCTTCAACCACACTGGAATGGATTTTGCTGGACCTTTCATCATCAAGAAAGGTCACACTAGACGGCCAGTATATCTAAAGGCATATGCATGTCTGTTTGTATGTTTCTCCACCAAAGCCGTTCACATAGAACTGGTATCCGACTTGACCAGCGAAGCTTTCCTTGCAGCTCTCAAAAGATTTGTAGCTCGAAGAGGATGCCCTACTCACCTCCAGTCCGACAACGGGTCAAACTTTGTGGGGGCCAACAACATTCTGAAGGATATTTATGCCCTCTTGTCAGAGAAGACTACTCAAACAGCCATCACTAGCTTTGCTACATCCCAAAGAATTGAATGGCATTTCTCTCCTGAAAAAGCCCCTCATTTTGGAGGGCTCTGGGAAGCAGCTGTGAAGAGTGCTAAATTCCACCTCAAAAGGGTTGTTGGTGAGCAGCGACTGACCTTTGAAGAGTTGACTACTGTGCTATGCCAAGTCGAATGCTGCCTCAACAGTAGACCTCTAGTCCCTCTCCAATCACACTCTGACGACGGCATCGATGTTCTCACACCAGGTCATTTCTTGATTGGACGAAACCTTCAAGCTCTGCCTGAGATTGACCTCACCTCAAAGAAACTGCCACTCCTACGACGATGGTCACTGCTACAAGCAATCAGTCAGCACTTCTGGCGCAGATGGTCAACCGAATATCTCCAGCAACTCCAGCGCTTCAACAAGTGGAGAACTCCAACTGCTAATCTGCAGGTTGATGACATCGTACTCATCAAGGAAGATGGATTGGTATCCAATTCTCACTGGCCCATGGGCAAAATAGTCAGAATCTATCCTGGAAAAGATGGACATGTGCGAGTTGTGGCCATAAAGACTAAGACAGGGACCTACAAGAGACCTACAGCGAAGATTGTTCGGCTCATCTCCCAAGAACCTTAGAAAAGAAACTCCCTTTTCGACGGGCGGCATGTTCAAGCCTCACATTACTTCACAAACTTTACCCACTTCTCACCTATTCACTACATTTCCCTGCTCACACCACACCTGCTAGTCACCTCCTCCTGCAGCTAAATAAACATTGATCCATTAACAGTCACCCTACTCTCCATTCATTCTGTATCATTATGCCATTTATTTAATTTGTGGAACAGTTATATACACATGTTCATGCAAACCCTTCTTTTCCATATATGTATATTCTCCACTCATGCTCACCTTGCCTCTTCCCACTATTTAAACTAGAACCTTGTATCATTTCACTCTCTCTGTTTTTTTTTTCTCCTAAAGATAGTTTTAATCAAGTTTGACTGAGCTATTTTTGCGCATAGCTGGCCTTACAACCCAGCTACAGAGGGCAATCCATTATCACTAGTGGATTTACACAACAGATATAACATACTAGCTATCCTGCAATCTATCCTGAGCACTCATCAGTAAGAGTGTGGGATAGTACATACTATCTTGCAATCAGGATATTTGACCGATTTCAGAAAATGTGAAGGACAGGTGACCAGAATTCTAGATTTTTCCAGTGGTAGATTGCGGCTATGGATAATTCCTGTATGTAGAGATTCTCAGAATAACTGAAATATGCTTTAGAAAATTCATAGATCCGTAATCAAATGAATAAGGCAATTGAGCATCACTTGTGTAGTAGCCACTGGCCATATTTAAAAATATCATGAATACCATTATGCGACTTCAAAAACAAGGTGGACCAATCAGAGCTGTCATATTGACAGTAAGTGAGTAAAATGAATGACACTCAGAGGGAGCAACTGATAACAGCTTGCCTGGAGGCTAGGGACCAAGCCTATGCTCCCTATAGCAAATTCTTTGTAGGTGCAGCTATACTTACCACAGAAGGAAAGGTTTTTCAAGGTATGAAAATGAAGTGTATAAAATGATCTGGTTAACCACTCATCCCTTGGTTGTATGTGACTAGGCTGCAATGTGGAAAACTGTGCCTATCCGTTGTGCACATGTGCAGAACGCTGTGCAGTTGTCAAGGCTGTGAATAAAGGATACAAAAAGTTTCTTGCCATAGCAGTGACTGGAAAATCACAAAAAGAAGGTGCAGGGTAAGTGATAGGATTTGCAGTAGCTTAATATTTCTAATAGATTGAGTTGAGAAGTAGTTGGTGAGTGGGAGAAGAAGAAACTAACTGTGGTGACGACATAAAAATAAAATTATGGTAAAATTGAGGGACTTTTTTCTTTTACTACATAGGAAGGAGTAAGTGATTCATATTTACCTACTCTCATCTCAAAAGAAAGATCTCAATTTATTAATTTAGAAGGTAGATCACTATCATATATTCATTGTTGCAGCTTTAATAATAAAATAGAATGATTTTTATTTGAAATATGCAATCGATTTTAATTAAAAATATCAAATTTTTCAATCCATAGACCTTCATCAGTGTTATCAGCTATAATTGAAATAGTGGCTGAAGTAAATCTTCCAATCAGTAATTTTCCAACCCGATCCTTGAAGTGTAGATATCCATAAAGTGTTTTGCCTCAAAGTACCACTAATGCTGAACGTTAATTATACCTCCAATTATAAACATAAATTGACAATAAATAAGGCAATTAACAACCAATCAGAATGACTGAATCAGTGCTTATGATGGCATTTTCAGTTGTGTTAACATTAGATTTTTAAAATGAAGTTCAACTTACATAGAGTGCTTACAGCATGGGAACATTGAACAACTGCCCTGGAGGCATTCCATTTGGCATAGGAATTTACATGAAACTCTGTTATTTCTTTCAGTGAGGGCTTTGTCTATCCCTGTGGGAACTGCAGACAGATTCTGGTTGAGTTCGGACGAGGCACCCAAGTCATTCTAGCAAAATCTGACAGGACATATGAAACTTCTACAGTTGGGGAACTGCTACCTAAAGCCTTTACTCCAGAAGATCTCTCCAAATAACATGGAATTGAACTATATAGCTATTTCACTTTGAGTTATAATTCTAGCATAGATTGTACATACAACTGGACATCATAATGCAACAACAAAATATAGTCTATCGTATTCATTAATACCAAAGAATCGAAATACCTTAAATGGTGCTTCGTTTAATAAAATAAAAAATCGTTTTAAATTACCAATAGTGATTAAATTCAACAAGAGCACTTTAGTATAACCTTGGAGCTTGTAAATTCTATAGAAATTCAATCCTTGAACCATAGCTTGTAGTCTATACTGGGCCCACTCTTGTTCCTTCTGTCGCTTAACGACCTCTTCCACCTCCCCTTATCCAGTGGCAGTAAGCTGACGGGTTTTGCTGATGATGTCACTTACCATCGACGTGTGGCAGGTGACCAGGACGTGGCCGCAGTTGCAAAGGATCTGGAGAAAGTCTTCTATTGGATGTCTAGCAGAAATTTCAACCTGAACCTGGCTAAAGTGAAGGCAATGACTGTATCAAGAAAGAAGCACCCTCCACAACCTGACATCAAGCTCCAAGGCAAAACCATACAGCATGTAGACAGCTTCAAGCTACTGGGAGTAGCCATCTCATCGGACCTGTCCTGGAAACCTCACATCGCTGCCGTCGCATCCAAGGCTAAGAGACTTCTGGGGTTCCTGTACCGCATGCTCAGGGACAACAGTAGGAACTGCCTGTCAAGACTGTACGAGGTGGTAGTTCTGCCAAACCTAGACTACTGCTCTTGTGTCTGGGACCCAAGTCACAAAGTTCACATCAAATTTCTGGAGAACGTGCAGACATTCGCAGCCAAGATTCCCAAAAATGGTTGGTCACGCGATTTCTAGTGACCTGAGAGAGAAACTTCACTGACACAAGCTCAGCAGTCGTCGGCAATTCCAGAAGATCTGCTTGTGTCGCAAAATCCTGTCAGGCTCATCAGTTATCACCCCGGTAACCATCTTCAAGCCTCACCCGCGACCAACAATTCACCACTGCAACTCCATTCCCCTCTTCTGGCCATATGTTTGTATTTCAATAACACTGTGATAAAAATGGTAAAAACATGTTCCACACTATAACAGCTGCAGATGTTTAAATTAGCTAACAGAACAATTTTGCAAATGGTTGATCATTGTGGAAATTCATTTGCATTCCTTTCCCACCACACACACCTAGCTGTCTCCTGAGTGGGAGAAATACCACACACCTAGCTGAATCCTGAGTGGGAGAAATACCACAGCTATTTCTCCCACTCCGAGACAGCTAGGTATGTGGTATTTCTCCCACTCAGGATTCAGCTAGAGGTGTGTGGTATTTCTCCCACTCAGGATTCAGCTAGGTGTGTGGTATTTCTCCCACTCAGGATTCAGCTAGGTGTGTGGTATTTCTCCCACTCAGGATTCAGCTAGGTGTGTGGTATTTCTCCCACTCAGGATTCAGCTATCAGCTGCAGTAGAACTTTGATAGTCCAAGTTTCAAATGGTTGATGGCTGCCGTGTTCAGGAGAGGAAAAATAAAGAATTGTCAAGTTCTTCAACTGTTTGCCTGCAATTCAACTACTGAAACTGCTATCTCTAAATCCTCATCATTTTTTTTTTTATAAAAATTGTCATGTTCTACCTTACCTTCACACTTGCATAGCATTATTTGTAGCTAAGTTGATTGGTAAGGGATACCACAACTCCAACAAGGTCAGCAACCTGTACCCTTATAATACCCTTGTTATTCTATGTGGGGTCTCGCTCTGCGCACAACGCGAGTCGCCAGCAGTTCTGGTTGACAGCAAATAGTTCGCTGCCACCAGAGTTCAGCAAGAGGACTAGCCTCACCTTGAGCTTTCAATAAAATTGCTACGGGATACTGAACTGAACACTACACGTGACGAGTGAGTTTATGTATATCGTTCACTCGCCAGTCTGACCAATGAAAATGATACACACACTCAATTACGACGATGACACATAATACTACAAGTGACCTGCGCACAACAACTCACACTCAATGTTCTACGTGATACACAACTCAACTAAAACATGATAGCATAATACACAACATAAACATAAGCTAGTTCTCTCTGCGTTCTATCTCTTCTTCTCTCTCATTCTCCTTGCTCTCGAATGTGGGCTGGCCCACATCTCCCCCCTCCTCCTTCAACGAGCTGGTGACACCGTCTCTGCTACCCTGGTGGCACCTGCTGAGGTCGTCGGCTACAACGTTCCTTGCTCCGCTTCGGTACACCACCTCGAATTGGAACTCCGACAGCTTCAACGCCCAGCCATAAACTCTTCTGTTCTTCTGTCTCCCTGATCTTAGCCACTCCAAACCCCTATGATCCGTAATGATAGTGAAGCGTCTACCGTACAGGTAGAACGCGAAGTACTGCACTGACTCGTACAATGCTAGACCTTCCAGCTCCTGGGCGCTGTAACGGACTTGCGCCCCCCTTAACTGTCTGGAGAAGAAGGCCACAGGTCTCCAGTCAGCCCCTCTCCTTACAGACAGCACTGCCCCGATCCCAGACGCACTGGCGTCGCACTCTAGGCAAAAATCATCTCCTCCACACGGAACATTCAAACATACATGGTTACATAATGACATACACAACTTACTAAAGGCCTCCAACATGGAGTCGGTCCACTGCACCTCCCCTGGTGACATCTTCACCGTGTGCGGAGTTAGGCAAGACGACCACCTGTGGAATCCTTCCACAAACCTCCTGTAGTACCCGATCAAACCCAGGAATGCCCTCAACTGTTTCCTGGTCTTCGGCACTGGGTGCTCCGCGATGGCCTTAATTCTAGCCTCCGGTACCCTCATCAACCCATCTCCAATCACATGCCCTAGGAATTCCAGCCTCCTCTTCCCAAACACACACTTGCTCATCTTACATGTCAACCCTGCCTCTCTCAGCGTCTCAAACAATTTCCTCAGATGCAGAACATACACCTCCCAACAACCCGATACCACTAAAACGTCGTCAATGTAGACCCTTGCGAAGTCTACACATTCTACCAGCACCTCATCCATTAGTCGTTGGAATACCGATGGGGCATTGCACAGCCCAAACGGCATCCGTTTGTACTGGAACTTCCCGAAGGGACAGACAAAACTTGTCTTCTCCCTGTCCTTACTCACAACCTCCACCTGGTGGAACCCCTTCGCTAGGTCCACCTTGGACAACACTCTACCGCTCCCCACTCTCTCCAACATTTCCTCCAATCCGGGAATATAGTATGGTTCTTTCAACGTTAGCTCATTCAACCTCCTATAATCAACGCACAGTCTAATCCCTCCTCCAGCCTTCTTTACAGGGACCAACGGTGATGACCAACAGCTCATACTCCTCTCTATGACTCCACACTCTAACAATCCATCCAACTCCTTCTTCACCTCATCTCTCAAACCCAACGGAACCGAGTACGGTGACTGCCTTATGGGTGGACTGTCACCCGTATCGATGGTCATCCTGACCCTATCCGTACTGCCCGGCACATCTGAAAACACATCTCCAAACTCCTCCAACAACTTCTCCAGCTCTTCTTCCACAAACCCTTCGCACTCTTCTCTCAACACATTCCTCTCTCGGTCTCCCTCTTCCAGCACTAAATCCAACCTTCTTATCTCAGTCCTCTCCTTGTACTTCTTTAAACAGTTCACATGCACAACCTTTGCGTGCTTCTCGCTCCCAACCTTCCCTATCTTGTAATTCACAACACCTAGCTTGCTCAACACTTTGTATGGGCCCTCCCAGGAGTCAGCCAACTTGCATGACATCCCAGGGACCCTGTACAGTACCAAATCTCCCTCTTCCAACGTTCTCATCTTACATCCCTTGTTATAATACTTTCTTTTACCTTCTCTATTCCTGCTCAACCCCAACGCCGCACAATCCCTCATACGTTCCAACCTATCCATCAACCTTGCTACCCAATCGCACACATCCCTTTCTTTCCCTTCTACCTCATAAATGCCATGGTATAGGGCATCTAGCGGGGTCCTCACCCTGAACCCAAATACCAAGTCAAAGGGACTGAATTCACTGTCACTGTGAGGCATCTGTCGCAACACATACAATGCCAATGGCACTTGTCCCACCCAGTCTACCTTGTCCTCAATGCACTTGCCCAACACACTCTTAAGCGTACCATGCATGCGTTCGATCATGCCATTCGACTGGGGATGATACGGGGAAGTTCTTAACTTCTCAATCCCTAGTAGTTGACATAGCTGTCTGATCACTCTTCCGCAGAATTGTGATCCCTGGTCTGACAGTAGCACCTCAGGTATGGCAGTCCTGGAGAATATACTCCACAAGCCCTCAGCTACAGATCTAGCAGTTACGCTCCTCAGGGGTATGGCCTCAGGCCACCTGGTGGCCATGCAAATATACGTCAGTAGAAATCTGCAGCCACCCTTCCCCTTTGGAAGTGGACCCACCAAGTCCACAGCCACACTCTCGAATGGCTCTGTTAGAACCGGCCTCTCAACTACAGGTGCCCTGCTGGGTCTGCTCTTACTCCTAACCTGGCAGACCTGACAACTACTGCAGTGCCCCTCTATATCCTTGACCATACCCGGCCATAGGAAATACCTCCCAACCAACTTAGCCACCTTGCCTCCACTCAAATGGCCACATCTCTCGTGCGCCATCTCCAAAATCCTCAACCTAAACTCTTTCGGCACCACTATTACATCTGCATACTCCTCCCAAGACACATACATTCCTCTCAACAGCAATTCCTTATCCCATTTGAAACCTCTCTCTCCTCTGGTTCCCAGTTCTCTCCAAGTCCTCAGACTATCGTCTACTAGTAGTTTCTCCCTGAATTTTCTCCCATCGTTACCCTCCTTCATAGGCCCTATCTCTCCTGCTAACTTATTAAATTCGTTATCCACCTCGCTCACAATCACCGACTCTAACTCCTTCGGCTCTCCTTCTATCTCCTCATTCTCCTCAGCTGCACTCTCCCGCAAGCTCTCTTGCTTCGATTCTCGCTCACCCGGTTCAACCCAAGGTTCCTTCTTATCTCCCAAGTCCTCCTGATCAGACTCCTCTACCGTGCACCACAAATCCTCTACCTCTGCATCCTCCTCACATTTGTCCAACTCGGCTTCAGCCTTGGCCTGACTGCGGGTCAGTACCTTGACTTCAGCCTTCTCAGTCACGCTAGCCTTACACTCCTCGCTATACACAGTAATGGCCTGAGTGAATGCTCTCGCTTCTTCCCCATCCCTCAGGTTCAGGGGAACTATGCTGATAACCCCATCGCCCTCTCTCTCATCGATCATTGCTAGCTGTGTCCGAACCAAACCTCCTATTTTGAACTCCACAATAGTACTTCTGTGGGCCTTCCTCGCCCCATGCACATCTGCAACTTGTATCTCCCCACAATCTTTGTAACCTTCTCTCAACAACGACCTGGGTACGACTCCCACACTCGCCCCAGAATCTACCAAGACTCTGCACTTCACTCCATTCACCAAACCCCATGCAATATTGTCCTTCTTGTCTCCCACTATCACAGTAGCCACCTTTCCACCTGTGCCTTCCTTTTTCAAGCTAGTCCCAACCTTCTTGCTGGGGCACTCAGTACTACGGTGCCCTGGCTTTCCACAGCTGAAACATGTAATCACTCGGGCTTCCGCCTTAGGTTCCACCCTGTACTCAGCCCTACTACTGTAGTTCGACCTCCCTCTACTCTCCTTGCATTCATACGCCCTGCCCGGTGGCCCTTGTTACCACAATTAAAACACATTAACTCCCTACTCACAAATCCTTCCTTTTGTTCTCCTCTGAACCCTCTCCTCTCAGGGTTGTGCTCACCCATCCAGGGCTTGTAGAAGTTGCCCTTCTGTCTACCAGCCACCCAAGTCTCCCACATGTCTCTTAACTCTTTCAGGTTCGTAATGGACTTGGTCTCCAGATACACCTTCCCTGGTTGAGGCATGACCCTCCTGGTCACGGCCATAGCCAAAGCCAAGACACATTGGTCCAACGTTACGCAACCCTGTAACACTCCCTTGCAAACCTTCACTATCTGCTCGCAAGCATCTCCCCCAGTCATGTGCTTAAGCCCTTCCCCTGACAGCTCAAACAGATGGCGACCGTAGGTGAGGGTAGTCTCCCCCACGGTCTTAAGCAAAGCCTGTTTGACCACACTATACTCGGCCTCATCATCCCTCTCGGCTGTCACTCTCGCACACAACTTCTCTGGCAATCGGGGATACAGCCTCTCTGACCAACTCCCTTCATCCACCTTACATTCCCTCAGTATCCTCTCGAACTTCATCAAGTAATCACTCAATTCCGTGCCTTACTTATACGAACCCAAAGCCTTCATCTTCTCTACTTGTAATTCCCTCCAGTCTCTCCTCCCTTCTTCTGCCCTTCTCCTCTCCACATTCTCTGTCCGCACCCGTTCTGCCTCTATCCTCATAAATTCCCTCTGCCTCTCAGCCTCCTCTCGTCTACGTTCTCGTTCCATCTCTCCTCTACGTTCCTCATCCCTTCTCCATTCCCTCTCTCTTTCCTCTCTCCTTTCCTTCTCCTCCTCTTCTTTCCTCTCATCCCTCTCCATCATATACCTCATGAGCTTAGCCAGCTCTACCTCCTCTCTCCTAGCCATGTCCTCCCCTTCACTCAACTCTTCTTCTTCTATAATATCTCGCTCTTGCCCGGGACTCCTTTCCTGTCCCTCACTGCCACTTACTACCTCCTCGTTCTCAGTTTCTGAGGTGGCCCTACTCTCTGCTGGTCGCGTCGGATAGGGGGATCTCTTCTGGAGGACGGGTTTGTTGTGAGGTTTGTAGTCGGAATCCACTGGTGGTAACTTCTTAAGTTGTCTCTTCCTAGTCGCCACGGCTCCAACGTCAGTCATGGGAAGACGAGTGTTCCTTCCTCCCTGCTGGTTACCTGTACAAAATAATAAGACAATGACAATAAAACTCAACGAAAAAGACCAGGGGCGGATCTAGGGGGGGCTCGACTAGTGTCGTACGAGCCCCCCTTTTTTCATGATGAGCCCCCTCTTTTCAAGATGAGCCTTCATTAGCTAGCCACTGGATTCATTTCTTACCTTAAGCCTGGAAAAGTACGAGAACAATATACTTATCGCTGTCCAGTTCCTTTTTTTGCTGCGGTCGCAGCCTTCTAATAGGCGCACTCCGTCAATTTTTATATGCTGAGTCAGGAATTTTGCAATTCGTCCTTTTGAATGGTCAGTCGTTACGCCACCCACCAGAAAACGCCGGTTTTTATTGCACCGCGTACTAGGATTACGTCATCTGGTAAGCTGACCCGGGAATAAAGAGAATTGTAAGCCGATTTTCAAGGCTAATATTTTGTGAAAATATTCCTAGTAAGCCCTCAACTAAGCATTATTTTAAAGAATAACTCTTACATATTAATATCCACCTTTTGCTACTTAAGTATCCATTATCTACTGCTATTTAGATGGCTCTTTCTGAACCTCGTTTCGATCAGTAAATGTGAATAGCCTCAACTAGTCACTATTAAACAGCGTTCCTGACCTCTCTTTTGCTCTCATAATTTAAGTGCTTGTCTATTTAAGGTAGAACTATCATATCTGAGAATTTAAAGCATGTTCTTAGAATGTAAGGTTATTTTGTAGAGGTGTAAATATAGACTATAATGAGACAGCTTCATAAAGATATTAAATGAACACATGTCTAATATAAAGAAGTTATGGTCATACTAAAAATGTTATAAGGTTATCATAACATGACTATATTAAATAACAGTTCTTTGACATTAAATAAAAATGTAACTGAAGGATTAATTCTGTTGAGTAAGTGATGTGACCGTGAAATAAAAACTAAAAAAAAAAGACAAAAACAAATAACATCACAAAAGTAAGAAAGAAAAATGGGAGAAAATTATGGTGTTTAGTCATCATCACTACTGGTTTCATCTTCACCATCGGTGATGCTATCGAAAAAATTGACACTTGCCACATCTTCAACACTGTCACAGTCGCTTTCACCTTCACTGCTGTCATCATCTGCTTGATCCTCAATTTGATCAACTCCAAATATGTCTTCCATCAGAAGGTCAATTTCTTCATCTAAGGTAGTGTATCTACACAATAAATAGATTTTATATGTGTTCCACTGATTTATTTGTTCACCATTGAAGCTTAATTTTATTTTAATATAGATTAGTTTTAATATGATTGTATAAAATTATTTTATAGTAAAATAATTATATTGTATACACACATCAAAAAATTACCTTTCAATTCTGACCAGTTCATCTTCTTCTTGGTGTACAATATCTTGTGTGTTTTGGCAATTGGTACAGCGACATCCAGCACCACAAAGTCAGGAATCCAGTTTGTTGGGAGAGTGTGACTAATTAATGTGGTATTTTTATATCTGGCTTGAAAAAAATTGGTAGCAATGCTTTTCTGGCCTTTCACAGGTAGTCCATCAGTGGTACATATTGCACGAGGATATTCTATGTACTGCTGGCCAATGATGTCTGGATTTTTTCCAATCTTATTTGCATATGCTATTTTTCTTCTCATACACTTTTGGACTTTCTTTAGTTCTTGCTGTGCTACATTAGTTCGTCTTTTTGATTTATTTTTACTTGAACTAAACGTTTGTAACTTTTTCCTTCTCTGGGGAACTTTGACACTTGGATTTTTTAAATAGTAAGCCTGTATTCGTTGTTCAAAATATTCCCTTCCTAAAAGATTAAAATTTAGTAGGTCATGTCTTTGCACTACATTTGCTGTTAGGTGCCGAAAAGGATTAATTAATCCCCTGTTTTCAGATATGTGGCAAGGAAAAAGTTCATATTCATTAATTTTTTCGAGCATACATGCAATATTTTTACTAGACTTGATTGCATTGTGCTCGGACTTATACATAATGGGTGAAGCTTTACTGGCTGAAACTTTTTTGGGGGGGAAAATTTGAGTTTTGAAATTGTCCATTGTTTTCACACGATGTGGAATATAGTTGACTATACGGTTGATAATATTTATTGTCGGTTTCACAATTGCTTGCTTTACATCTTTATTAATAAGCATTTCATGACATTCGTCCAACCCCACAGAATGAAGAACTTTGCCTGTTACACTTAGTGCAAACCCCCCTCTTTCAAAATACTTCAATAACTCAGCTGGCATATGCAACACATCTACAATATGCTGAGATATCAGTCTCTGATATATGGGGTGGTCAAATGCAGTAAAATTGGCAGCCATTAATTTCACTGATGCCAATCGTAGAAACCAGTTCTCACTTCTGATAGCCAGAAATAATGAAATATAGGGCTGGCAATCTGTAAAAACAAATCCACTCCAAAATTTCCAGGTGTCATCAGAGTCTGCCATTTTCTTGACATATCTAATGAATTCGTCATCAAAATCATTTCGCTGTTCTTCAAAAGATCTTATTATACTGTATACTGCTAACTCATCATAGTTAGTGTTGGCAAAGTCACTCAATATACTTGTTACAATTTCATCCACCTTATTGGAATTAGAATTAGCCTTAAAACATTGAAGCATGCTCCTAAAAAGAGCCTCCCACACTTCCATCAAGAAACGATGAGTTCGCTTGAATTGTGTACATCCACCAATGGATTGTGTTGGGTAACTGCTAAAATTAGCCAAATCCTTTAAGCCAGCTTCAAAAAACGGTTTCATGATACAACATTGGTAAATTTTTAATAGGTGCCAATCTCCAGGATATGGTATTAGCCAGCTTAGATCTTCACCATTATTCATGCTTAATTGCCTGAATGACATTGTACGTTTTAGCATCTCCTTCAAGCACAAGGTACTTGTGATTATGTTTAATAATATATTCAGCATGAAGTTCACCAACAATATTTAGGACAGTGTCCTTGCTATCTGCTATTTCATCCATTACTTTGATGTACTTGACTATACCCACTTCTGGCTCAGAAATATTAGATGCATATGAGAAAAATGTTTGAAACCCTATGAGTTGTTCACTTTCACTGTTTCGAAGTAAAAAATAGCTGATTGCATGTGTAATAAACTTTTTCACTTGATCAGTTTCAATACCTGAAACCCTAAAATTTTCAAGAGACAGTGGAACTAAGTTAGGCTTGAAAATAGTGTCATTGGACATAAAATCATATGTAAGAGGGTTACTATTAACTGATGGTGGTGTTGATAACTCTGTACTTGTACGTGCTCTACCACGTTTTGGAAAGGGAGACCGCAAATCTTTGATTGGTGATAAGAGAGCATGAGATCGCTTGACACAACATGACCCACTTAATGAAGGCTTGGTTTGAATGGCCTGTACTGTAGTACCATGCCAACTCAGTTGCTGGTTTCCACTATAAACTTGTGAATAACTATTCAGGAAATCAATGTTATCCATGGTAAATATGGTCAGATGACTGTCATTCATATTATGCATGAGTCCTTGCATACTAGTAAGCTGAGTTATTGTTTGTATATGACGCAATAATGTGTCATAACTCACACACACACCTAATCTATTGAAGATTTTAATTAACTCTGCACTTCCATTGTGAGTGTCAATAACACACTCGCACATACCACACTCACACATACCACACTCACACATACCACACTCGCACATACCACATGGACCAACATGTGGCTTTTGACTGACCATTTACCAACTTGCTACCATTTACCCACTTGATAATCCTTACTTTTTCTAATGAATATTCAATGAAGAAATTATGCCATGAAATTAGATGCAACAAGAATGAAAGTCAGTATTCAACAATTTTAATCCTTGATTTCAATAATGCATATATTTTTAACGAGATTTATTGGTCAGGAACGCTAGTTAATAGCAATGTGTGGGATGACTCTCTGGAAGCCATTTCGAAATGCTCATAAAGAAGCCAGCACAAAGGGCGTCTAGGGACTCCTTGGGTATTCTATGAACAGGCAAGCACTAGTTTAATCTTTATTCTTCAATTGTACGTCTTTTGGACGGCAAAAGCCAGGTAGTTTCAACATTTTGAGGCTCAATAAGTAGCCATTATTTATTCCAATTTAGCGCCTTTTGCGCGGGCTCTCGGTAGACTACTTCCGGTTTGCAAATAAATTTGTACGGGTGGCGTAACGACTGATGGTAGCGTGTCTAAACAAATAAAACTAGGCTGTTTTTAAAACCTCCTACCAAGTAAGCAGGTGAAGGTAGTAGTATCTCATAACACCATTTAGATTATGTTAATGTAGTTAACAGTTTAATATTATTGTTTAGCTCTCCCTTAGCTAGCTAGGTAGGAAATTTACTTATTAAGGTATTACCTCAGATAAACAGAATTTCTTAGATTTAAATGACTGTCACTTTTATTAATTACTAAAAATATTGACACCAGCTTAGATAGCTGAGCTGTCTGCTAAAACTTTTTTTAATGTAATTGCTTGGCCAGATTAAAAATCTGTACAGATTTTTACATCATATAATGGGCATTTAGCTAATAGCTTGTCAGAAGTGTGTTGAATTGTTTAGGAGCCCCAGACTGAGGCAAGGATGCCTCTGGAGGAGCAGAAGCATGAGTGGGGGAAATACCCTAAGGAGAAAGTGAAGTCTCTGGAAGTGCTGAACTACAACAATGACTGATAATGCATGTTCATCTTCCCACCTTTCAATAATGGAATCTTCATCTTTGCTGATGACTTGCCAAATTCTTCTTTAGTTCCTACTGAAGTGTGGAGGTGGAGGCAAAAATGGTGCCAGGTTGGTGCTGTGAAGCGGCCAGCTACACTGTGCACTGCTCTACATGCATGTGATAAGGATTTTTCCCTAACATTTATGTCTTTTTGCAGATTGGTTGCACTATTCCAGTAACTGCATGTGAAAATAAGAGAGCCAATAGCATGCTTAAGAATTTGAAAACCTATTTAAGTCTATGGGGCAAGAGAGGCTTTCATCACTGGCATTAATGAATATTATTATAATATTAAAATTGACTTGGATGATGTCATTGACATTTTTAAACTCAAAATAGCTTTGTAATTTTTTTTGTATTGTATTCATAATTTTTATTGAGCCTATTGTTACATAGCTAATTCATTCATTCATTTCCTGGACAGAATGCCATTATAATTAGCCATTTACATTATTTCTTCATAATTAAACTTCAACAATAATTACATACTATATTCATTTACCTTATATTTTTCATTCCTTTTTTTGCATTTTTTAAAATCATCTCATTAATTTCAATGGACAGAACTGTGTTACTTAGCTCGTTATATTCTTTCTTCATGGTTAAACTTAATAATTATTACTACATTCATCAAAATTTCATTCCTACTTACTTAACTTTAATGTTCTTTATGATGAACTGATCCATTCATTTTATTTGTTCAAGCCATTTTAATAGTTCATTTTTTCATTCCCTAGTAATGCTAATAAAATGAAGCACCCAAGGCGCAAACCCTCAGCGCTATTAAACACTACCTAGCTATTACAATATAATCTCCTTCCAAAAGAACAAGCAATCTGTTAGCTATTTTTAATGAGGCATCAAAATAGCTTGACCAATGAATAATGGTACCTGGAAACGCTGTCTTCATAAGAAAAGAAGCTAAACTAGCCAGAAACAATCACCTGTATACATTTTCTATGCGAAATTTCACTTTCAACTCCGTTAACTTCCCTGAGCATAAAGCGGACTACACCGCTGGCTGCAGAAGCTGGTACCTTACGTGGAACTGAAAGCTTCACATTTTCTCAACGATTATCCCGAAATTAAAAAAGTAGCTCAATAAAAGGTCTTAAATCTTCGTCCTGAGCAAGTTCATACCTAAATCAACTGTTAATTTTCAGTAATCTCCAAAATCAGAGCGTGACAAACTTGACAGGACAACTGCTATAACCTTCTTGTGCATGCACGCTGAGGGTTAATTAATGTATGAATCATAACTATTAAAAGAGCCCCCCCTTGAAAAATCCTAGATCCGCCCCTGAAGACGGTTACAATTCCAAAACACTGACACAAAAAAAATCAAAGGTGATACAATACGAATACCGACTGTTAAGGCCGCAACCCTGTCCAGTGAGGAAATGATCCAATGCCGCCGTAGCCCAAAGGAAAATGGAGCTCCTGCAACCGAGGTTAGGAAGCTGTGCTGGGTTTATCAGGCGCCGCCGAAGCTCGTCCGAAACTTTGTCCATAATAACAGATGCCTTGAGGGATAATACATCTGGAATGCGAAGTTCTTCTAATTTAATTGTTGCAGTAGGTCGTGTGAGCTTGCTTATTTCCACTTCTTTATGGACAGAATACGGGACATTTAACTCTGAATAATCCGGCATTACTTTCTTGTGAAAGTTTGTGTGCTTAGTTTTACTTGGATCTTCCCATTTGATTTGTAGCTGCATAGTTCTTGGTTCATATTGGCTGCTGTCCTTCAGATGTGAATTAAAAATTAGAGCAGACTGGAGCACTCTAAGTATATATATGCATCCAATGCCTAGTAAGAATGTCTCTCACAAGCCAAAATAATTTCTCCAGAAGTTCATGATAAATTTCTATCCTCATATCAAAATATTTCCTCCATTTGAACCATGATGTTAATGCCACTTGTTTATTCTCTTCATAATATGTAGAAACTGAAGTCTTGTTGCAGTGATCATCAGGCATCCGGGTAGCTTTCTTACATTTACCTGATCCTCCTCTCTTAAAATCTGCCATTACAAAGATGGGTGTGACTCAACAACAGCCAACACTGAGTAAAAACATAGCCTAAAAATGCCTACACATGTATCATGAATTTCATTATATTATGTCAACCTCAGCCCATAAAGCATATGGCTCGAAAATTCTAAGAAAGGAAGTGCATAGTAGCAAAAGGGAGTAAGAAGTGAAGGATTTGTAAATAGTTATTTGAATCATAGCATAGGTGCCAATGGTCCCCGTTTTGCTGGGACGGTCCCTGTTTTTGGAGCGTTGCCCCCTGGTCCCCATTAACTTTAAAGAATTCTATTGTTTGTCCCCATTTTCACAGGTTGTGGAAGTATTAATTTTTGCTTGGCACATGTTCATTTAATTTTTTTTTTTTTTTTACTTTGTTGGTTTTACTTTGTACTTTGACTCACATGAGCTAATGGTATTATCCATACCACAGCTGACTCAACACATAGTCACTATCGATTATTATCATGCTGCTGATGATGCTGTCATTATCATTGTATCAATAGCATGCATGTGAATTAGCCAGTAGCAGTAGTCTGGTTGTAATCAAAGACTACAGCTGGACTACTGCTAACATCACCTTGATTGCATTAATGACAATGGCTGCTTTGAATCCACCTTCAGTGATGATCTTAAAGTGCTAGATAGCTACATCCTTGGAGGTGAGAAGGCCAGAAACAGGGGCTGACCCCATCTGAACTTGTGTAACACTTATATGCATAGTCAAAATTCTGGGGGCGCAGTCAAAATTCCTGGGGTGTGATCAAAATCTATAGGAGTGTGTAATCAAAATTCCTGGGGTGCGATTAAAATTCCTGGGGATGTGGTCTATTTTCGGGGTGTGGTTATTGTCCCGTTCCAATTCTAGAAAAGTTGGCACTTATGTTATAGAATTAGTCAATAGCTATAACACAAACTGATACACTTCATTCAGAAAAAAAATGTCTGTAAATCTTCAGAATAATAATGTGAAATTCTAGAGTTGAGAAGAATAAGGCTAGTTTAAAAACCAAGGAGAAAGCCTTTTCATATTTTGAGATGGATGTAGTGCCTTCAGTTTGTACTAAAGAAGTAGAATTGAGGATACTTACGCGACCTACTGCGAAAATTAAATTCATGATCTTCCTATTCCAGAAGTAATATCCATTGAGGCATCATTTTTCCCATTTACCACAAACATTTTAACCAATGCAGCACACATTAAAGGCTCATCATTGTAAAAGCTATTCGGAAAATACCCTTCAAAGAATCAGGTCAAACTTCACATCAGAGGATTTGTGAAAAGAATTGAAGATACAAAATTGATCATACATGATGGCATATGAAGAAAACTAATAAAACCAAAACTCTAAGTAATTTAATACCCTCAGGAATCTTTATTGTCACTCTCAGTATAAACTGTATAGTTTACTGTTTATTCCAGATATCTTCACTGTGTTATTTTTAGGTACATGACCTTGAGAACTCACGTCATCACATAGTGTTATCTCATGGCTGTATTGTGCAAGCTCATTACCCCAGTAGTTATAGCAAGCTCACTACCTTAGTAGTTATAGCAAGCTCAATACCTTAGTAGTTATAGCAAGCTCAATACCCTTAGTTATAGCAAGCTCACTACCCTAATAGTTATAGCAAGCTCAATACCTTTAGTTATAGCAAGCTCACTACCCTAGTAGTTATAGCAAGCTCACTACCTTAGTAATTATAGCAAGCTCAATACCTTAGTAGTTATAGCAAGCTCACTACCCTAGTAATTATAGCAAGCTCAATACCTTAGTAGTTAGAAATGAAAAGGTAGGAAAGAAATAAAAACAGTAGGAAGGAAGATAATTACTAGGGTAGTGAGCTTGCTATAACTACTAGGGAAATGAGCTTGCTATAACTACTTAGCTCAATGCCTTAGTAGTTATAGCAAGCTCATTTCCCTAGTAGTTATAGCAAGCTCATTTCCCTAGTAGTTATAGCAAGCTCACTACCCTAGTAATTATAGCAAGCTCAATACCTTAGTAGTTATAGCAAGCTCACTACCCTAGTAGTTATAGCAAGCTCATTACCCTAGTAGTTATAGCAAGCTCACTACCCTAGTAGGTAGAGCAAGCTCATTACCCTTAGTTATAGCAAGCTCATTACCCTATAATAGTTATAGTAGTTATAGCAACCTGCCAGGCTTACCAGTTGTCTGGGTTTTTACAGCTAGCTACCTTCCTCTAGTGAAGCCTTACCCAACCAGGTTAGAGCAGCTGCTGTGGGAAGTCCCCTAGAGAATTTTACTGCCTAGTTTACATCAGGAGTTACCAGCAAACTACTTCAGTGAAGGTATCTAGCATGGAAATAACCCACATATTACACTCTGTCAGAGTGATATGGCTAGATATTTATTTGTTTTGTTTTGCTTTTTTTTTTTTTGGTAATTTTTAAATGTTTGGGGTAAACTAGTTCATTCTTAATTGAAGATCAATGAATAAGTTGTGACATATAACTATTGACATAAATGTATTGCTTTAAGGATACACTGCACCCATTAATCATCACTTCCATAAATAGCCAGGCCACATCGATACCCAATATATAAATTGGATTTTTAAAGTACAGTTGAACTTTCACACATAATGAGTAATTCATTGTACCATGACAACATTCTTAGATAAAGCAGCTGACCTTGCACATGTTCAACAGGGCATAATAACAAAACGGAGATTTAATTCAAAAGAAATATATACATATGATCTTATGTATGGCAACTAATTTTCAATGACACACTGTGGAAACCCGGGAGGAACTCCGCCCAAGGCTGCTGTTGGTCCTCACATAAACAGGAGAGTTGATAGATGCCACCACCAGAGACAGCAGACCTCATTTTCGACCCCACTCTTACGAACTTGTACAATTGTTAGGAGTTAGAGGCTATTTTTCTATCAGCTACAACTTCTTATGAAACCAGCATGAGGATGAATCTGAGTGGGCTGGGGCCCACCATACTATATCAATAACCAGCCCCACCCACTATATTACAAAACAGAAATGAATTTAGTGTTAAAATTAAAGGAAAAGTGTTCGTTTGTTCTGTGAAGTTGTGGGCACAAGGACAAAGGGTACAATCCTAAAATTAAGGACTGTCCTTTGTAAATCCTATGTTTGCTGTCAGCACCACTAATTTTCTGGGTGCTTATTTTCCCTGTTTTGACCACACCACCCAATAAATTTAATTATAATATTCAAAACTTAACCTGGCATCGTACTATAGTGAAAATGCTATTACTAAGTCACCTATAGTGGAACTACCATACAGCTGTGGGGAATTACGCTGCTATATCAATAAATAACTAAAAGATTATTTGAACAGAAAGTGAAAGAAGATACTTACAAGAGAGATAACCAAAGGTTTCACTCATTGCTGAACATGCTTGGCAGTAACCTCACCAGCATTGACTTGAAAGGGGTGAGGGTTAACTGAATCATTATAAAATGTTACGGTAGTATTTAAAAAATAAGACAGTGATTTTTTTTTTTTTTTTGACATCTGGGCACACTCACATTCCTGAAGTACAGGATATAACATACTAGCTATCCTGCAATCTATCCTGAGCACTCATCAGTAAGAGTGTGGGATAGTACATACTATCTTGCAATCAGGATATTTGACCGATTTCAGAAAATGTGAAGGACAGGTGACCAGAATTCTAGATTTTTCCAGTGGTAGATTGCGGCTATGGATAATTCCTGTATGTAGAGATTCTCAGAATAACTGAAATATGCTTTAGAAAATTCATAGATCCGTAATCAAATGAATAAGGCAATTGAGCATCACTTGTGTAGTAGCCACTGGCCATATTTAAAAATATCATGAATACCATTATGCGACTTCAAAAACAAGGTGGACCAATCAGAGCTGTCATATTGACAGTAAGTGAGTAAAATGAATGACACTCAGAGGGAGCAACTGATAACAGCTTGCCTGGAGGCTAGGGACCAAGCCTATGCTCCCTATAGCAAATTCTTTGTAGGTGCAGCTATACTTACCACAGAAGGAAAGGTTTTTCAAGGTATGAAAATGAAGTGTATAAAATGATCTGGTTAACCACTCATCCCTTGGTTGTATGTGACTAGGCTGCAATGTGGAAAACTGTGCCTATCCGTTGTGCACATGTGCAGAACGCTGTGCAGTTGTCAAGGCTGTGAATAAAGGATACAAAAAGTTTCTTGCCATAGCAGTGACTGGAAAATCACAAAAAGAAGGTGCAGGGTAAGTGATAGGATTTGCAGTAGCTTAATATTTCTAATAGATTGAGTTGAGAAGTAGTTGGTGAGTGGGAGAAGAAGAAACTAACTGTGGTGACGACATAAAAATAAAATTATGGTAAAATTGAGGGACTTTTTTCTTTTACTACATAGGAAGGAGTAAGTGATTCATATTTACCTACTCTCATCTCAAAAGAAAGATCTCAATTTATTAATTTAGAAGGTAGATCACTATCATATATTCATTGTTGCAGCTTTAATAATAAAATAGAATGATTTTTATTTGAAATATGCAATCGATTTTAATTAAAAATATCAAATTTTTCAATCCATAGACCTTCATCAGTGTTATCAGCTATAATTGAAATAGTGGCTGAAGTAAATCTTCCAATCAGTAATTTTCCAACCCGATCCTTGAAGTGTAGATATCCATAAAGTGTTTTGCCTCAAAGTACCACTAATGCTGAACGTTAATTATACCTCCAATTATAAACATAAATTGACAATAAATAAGGCAATTAACAACCAATCAGAATGACTGAATCAGTGCTTATGATGGCATTTTCAGTTGTGTTAACATTAGATTTTTAAAATGAAGTTCAACTTACATAGAGTGCTTACAGCGGGAACATTGAACAACTGCCCTGGAGGCATTCCATTTGGCATAGGAATTTACATGAAACTCTGTTATTTCTTTCAGTGAGGGCTTTGTCTATCCCTGTGGGAACTGCAGACAGATTCTGGTTGAGTTCGGACGAGGCACCCAAGTCATTCTAGCAAAATCTGACAGGACATATGAAACTTCTACAGTTGGGGAACTGCTACCTAAAGCCTTTACTCCAGAAGATCTCTCCAAATAACATGGAATTGAACTATATAGCTATTTCACTTTTAGTTATAATTCTAGCATAGATTGTACATACAACTGGACATCATAATGCAACAACAAAATATAGTCTATCGTATTCATTAATACCAAAGAATCGAAATACCTTAAATGGTGCTTCGTTTAATAAAATAAAAAATCGTTTTAAATTACCAATAGTGATTAAATTCAACAAGAGCACTTTAGTATAACCTTGGAGCTTGTAAATTCTATAGAAATTCAATCCTTGAACCATAGCTTGTAGTCTATACTGGGCCCACTCTTGTTCCTTCTGTCGCTTAACGACCTCTTCCACCTCCCCTTATCCAGTGGCAGTAAGCTGACGGGTTTTGCTGATGATGTCACTTACCATCGACGTGTGGCAGGTGACCAGGACGTGGCCGCAGTTGCAAAGGATCTGGAGAAAGTCTTCTATTGGATGTCTAGCAGAAATTTCAACCTGAACCTGGCTAAAGTGAAGGCAATGACTGTATCAAGAAAGAAGCACCCTCCACAACCTGACATCAAGCTCCAAGGCAAAACCATACAGCATGTAGACAGCTTCAAGCTACTGGGAGTAACCATCTCATCGGACCTGTCCTGGAAACCTCACATCGCTGCCGTCGCATCCAAGGCTAAGAGACTTCTGGGGTTCCTGTACCGCATGCTCAGGGACAACAGTAGGAACTGCCTGTCAAGACTGTACGAGGTGGTAGTTCTGCCAAACCTAGACTACTGCTCTTGTGTCTGGGACCCAAGTCACAAAGTTCACATCAAATTTCTGGAGAACGTGCAGACATTCGCAGCCAAGATTCCCAAAAATGGTTGGTCACGCGATTTCTAGTGACCTGAGAGAGAAACTTCACTGACACAAGCTCAGCAGTCGTCGGCAATTCCAGAAGATCTGCTTGTGTCGCAAAATCCTGTCAGGCTCATCAGTTATCACCCCGGTAACCATCTTCAAGCCTCACCCGCGACCAACAATTCACCACTGCAACTCCATTCCCCTCTTCTGGCCATATGTTTGTATTTCAATAACACTGTGATAAAAATGGTAAAAACATGTTCCACACTATAACAGCTGCAGATGTTTAAATTAGCTAACAGAACAATTTTGCAAATGGTTGATCATTGTGGAAATTCATTTGCATTCCTTTCCCACCACACACACCTAGCTGTCTCCTGAGTGGGAGAAATACCACACACCTAGCTGAATCCTGAGTGGGAGAAATACCACAGCTATTTCTCCCACTCCGAGACAGCTAGGTATGTGGTATTTCTCCCACTCAGGATTCAGCTAGAGGTGTGTGGTATTTCTCCCACTCAGGATTCAGCTAGGTGTGTGGTATTTCTCCCACTCAGGATTCAGCTAGGTGTGTGGTATTTCTCCCACTCAGGATTCAGCTAGGTGTGTGGTATTTCTCCCACTCAGGATTCAGCTATCAGCTGCAGTAGAACTTTGATAGTCCAAGTTTCAAATGGTTGATGGCTGCCGTGTTCAGGAGAGGAAAAATAAAGAATTGTCAAGTTCTTCAACTGTTTGCCTGCAATTCAACTACTGAAACTGCTATCTCTAAATCCTCATCATTTTTTTTTTTATAAAAATTGTCATGTTCTACCTTACCTTCACACTTGCATAGCATTATTTGTAGCTAAGTTGATTGGTAAGGGATACCACAACTCCAACAAGGTCAGCAACCTGTACCCTTATAATACCCTTGTTATTCTATGTGGGGTCTCGCTCTGCGCACAACGCGAGTCGCCAGCAGTTCTGGTTGACAGCAAATAGTTCGCTGCCACCAGAGTTCAGCAAGAGGACTAGCCTCACCTTGAGCTTTCAATAAAATTGCTACGGGATACTGAACTGAACACTACACGTGACGAGTGAGTTTATGTATATCGTTCACTCGCCAGTCTGACCAATGAAAATGATACACACACTCAATTACGACGATGACACATAATACTACAAGTGACCTGCGCACAACAACTCACACTCAATGTTCTACGTGATACACAACTCAACTAAAACATGATAGCATAATACACAACATAAACATAAGCTAGTTCTCTCTGCGTTCTATCTCTTCTTCTCTCTCATTCTCCTTGCTCTCGAATGTGGGCTGGCCCACATCTCCCCCCTCCTCCTTCAACGAGCTGGTGACACCGTCTCTGCTACCCTGGTGGCACCTGCTGAGGTCGTCGGCTACAACGTTCCTTGCTCCGCTTCGGTACACCACCTCGAATTGGAACTCCGACAGCTTCAACGCCCAGCCATAAACTCTTCTGTTCTTCTGTCTCCCTGATCTTAGCCACTCCAAACCCCTATGATCCGTAATGATAGTGAAGCGTCTACCGTACAGGTAGAACGCGAAGTACTGCACTGACTCGTACAATGCTAGACCTTCCAGCTCCTGGGCGCTGTAACGGACTTGCGCCCCCCTTAACTGTCTGGAGAAGAAGGCCACAGGTCTCCAGTCAGCCCCTCTCCTTACAGACAGCACTGCCCCGATCCCAGACGCACTGGCGTCGCACTCTAGGCAAAAATCATCTCCTCCACACGGAACATTCAAACATACATGGTTACATAATGACATACACAACTTACTAAAGGCCTCCAACATGGAGTCGGTCCACTGCACCTCCCCTGGTGACATCTTCACCGTGTGCGGAGTTAGGCAAGACGACCACCTGTGGAATCCTTCCACAAACCTCCTGTAGTACCCGATCAAACCCAGGAATGCCCTCAACTGTTTCCTGGTCTTCGGCACTGGGTGCTCCGCGATGGCCTTAATTCTAGCCTCCGGTACCCTCATCAACCCATCTCCAATCACATGCCCTAGGAATTCCAGCCTCCTCTTCCCAAACACACACTTGCTCATCTTACATGTCAACCCTGCCTCTCTCAGCGTCTCAAACAATTTCCTCAGATGCAGAACATACACCTCCCAACAACCCGATACCACTAAAACGTCGTCAATGTAGACCCTTGCGAAGTCTACACATTCTACCAGCACCTCATCCATTAGTCGTTGGAATACCGATGGGGCATTGCACAGCCCAAACGGCATCCGTTTGTACTGGAACTTCCCGAAGGGACAGACAAAACTTGTCTTCTCCCTGTCCTTACTCACAACCTCCACCTGGTGGAACCCCTTCGCTAGGTCCACCTTGGACAACACTCTACCGCTCCCCACTCTCTCCAACATTTCCTCCAATCCGGGAATATAGTATGGTTCTTTCAACGTTAGCTCATTCAACCTCCTATAATCAACGCACAGTCTAATCCCTCCTCCAGCCTTCTTTACAGGGACCAACGGTGATGACCAACAGCTCATACTCCTCTCTATGACTCCACACTCTAACAATCCATCCAACTCCTTCTTCACCTCATCTCTCAAACCCAACGGAACCGAGTACGGTGACTGCCTTATGGGTGGACTGTCACCCGTATCGATGGTCATCCTGACCCTATCCGTACTGCCCGGCACATCTGAAAACACATCTCCAAACTCCTCCAACAACTTCTCCAGCTCTTCTTCCACAAACCCTTCGCACTCTTCTCTCAACACATTCCTCTCTCGGTCTCCCTCTTCCAGCACTAAATCCAACCTTCTTATCTCAGTCCTCTCCTTGTACTTCTTTAAACAGTTCACATGCACAACCTTTGCGTGCTTCTCGCTCCCAACCTTCCCTATCTTGTAATTCACAACACCTAGCTTGCTCAACACTTTGTATGGGCCCTCCCAGGAGTCAGCCAACTTGCATGACATCCCAGGGACCCTGTACAGTACCAAATCTCCCTCTTCCAACGTTCTCATCTTACATCCCTTGTTATAATACTTTCTTTTACCTTCTCTATTCCTGCTCAACCCCAACGCCGCACAATCCCTCATACGTTCCAACCTATCCATCAACCTTGCTACCCAATCGCACACATCCCTTTCTTTCCCTTCTACCTCATAAATGCCATGGTATAGGGCATCTAGCGGGGTCCTCACCCTGAACCCAAATACCAAGTCAAAGGGACTGAATTCACTGTCACTGTGAGGCATCTGTCGCAACACATACAATGCCAATGGCACTTGTCCCACCCAGTCTACCTTGTCCTCAATGCACTTGCCCAACACACTCTTAAGCGTACCATGCATGCGTTCGATCATGCCATTCGACTGGGGATGATACGGGGAAGTTCTTAACTTCTCAATCCCTAGTAGTTGACATAGCTGTCTGATCACTCTTCCGCAGAATTGTGATCCCTGGTCTGACAGTAGCACCTCAGGTATGGCAGTCCTGGAGAATATACTCCACAAGCCCTCAGCTACAGATCTAGCAGTTACGCTCCTCAGGGGTATGGCCTCAGGCCACCTGGTGGCCATGCAAATATACGTCAGTAGAAATCTGCAGCCACCCTTCCCCTTTGGAAGTGGACCCACCAAGTCCACAGCCACACTCTCGAATGGCTCTGTTAGAACCGGCCTCTCAACTACAGGTGCCCTGCTGGGTCTGCTCTTACTCCTAACCTGGCAGACCTGACAACTACTGCAGTGCCCCTCTATATCCTTGACCATACCCGGCCATAGGAAATACCTCCCAACCAACTTAGCCACCTTGCCTCCAATCAAATGGCCACATCTCTCGTGCGCCATCTCCAAAATCCTCAACCTAAACTCTTTCGGCACCACTATTACATCTGCATACTCCTCCCAAGACACATACATTCCTCTCAACAGCAATTCCTTATCCCATTTGAAACCTCTCTCTCCTCTGGTTCCCAGTTCTCTCCAAGTCCTCAGACTATCGTCTACTAGTAGTTTCTCCCTGAATTCTCTCCCATCGTTACCCTCCTTCATAGGCCCTATCTCTCCTGCTAACTTACTAAATTCGTTATCCACCTCGCTCACAATCACCGACTCTAACTCCTTCGGCTCTCCTTCTATCTCCTCATTCTCCTCAGCTGCACTCTCCCGCAAGCTCTCTTGCTTCGATTCTCCCTCACCCGGTTCAACCCAAGGTTCCTTCTCATCTCCCAAGTCCTCCTGATCAGACTCCTCTACCGTGCACCACAAATCCTCTACCTCTGCATCCTCCTCACATTTGTCCAACTCGGCTTCAGCCTTGGCCTGACTGCGGGTCAGTACCTTGACTTCAGCCTTCTCAGTCACGCTAGCCTTACACTCCTCGCTATACACAGTAATGGCCTGAGTGAATGCTCTCGCTTCTTCCCCATCCCTCAGGTTCAGGGGAACTATGCTGATAACCCCATCACCCTCTCTCTCATCGATCATTGCTAGCTGTGTCCGAACCAAACCTCCTATTTTGAACTCCACAATAGTACTTCTGTGGGCCTTCCTCGCCCCATGCACATCTGCAACTTGTATCTCCCCACAATCTTTGTAACCTTCTCTCAACAACGACCTGGGTACGACTCCCACACTCGCCCCAGAATCTACCAAGACTCTGCACTTCACTCCATTCACCAAACCCCATGCAATATTGTCCTTCTTGTCTCCCACTATCACAGTAGCCACCTTTCCACCTGTGCCTTCCTTTTTCAAGCTAGTCCCAACCTTCTTGCTGGGGCACTCAGTACTACGGTGCCCTGGCTTTCCACAGCTGAAACATGTAATCACTCGGGCTTCCGCCTTAGGTTCCACCCTGTACTCAGCCCTACTACTGTAGTTCGACCTCCCTCTACTCTCCTTGCATTCATACGCCCGGTGGCCCTTGTTACCACAATTAAAACACATTAACTCCCTACTCACAAATCCTTCCTTTTGTTCTCCTCTGAACCCTCTCCTCTCAGGGTTGTGCTCACCCATCCAGGGCTTGTAGAAGTTGCCCTTCTGTCTACCAGCCACCCAAGTCTCCCACATGTCTCTTAACTCTTTCAGGTTCGTAATGGACTTGGTCTCCAGATACACCTTCCCTGGTTGAGGCATGACCTTCCTGGTCACGGCCATAGCCAAAGCCAAGACACATTGGTCCAACGTTACGCAACCCTGTAACACTCCCTTGCAAACCTTCACTATCTGCTCGCAAGCATCTCCCCCAGTCATGTGCTTAAGCCCTTCCCCTGACAGCTCAAACAGGTGGCGACCGTAGGTGAGGGTAGTCTCCCCCACGGTCTTAAGCAAAGCCTGTTTGACCACACTATACTCGGCCTCATCATCCCTCTCGGCTGTCACTCTCGCACACAACTTCTCTGGCAATCGGGGATACAGCCTCTCTGACCAACTCCCTTCATCCACCTTACATTCCCTCAGTATCCTCTCGAACTTCATCAAGTAATCACTCAATTCCGTGCCTTACTTATACGAACCCAAAGCCTTCATCTTCTCTACTTGTAATTCCCTCCAGTCTCTCCTCCCTTCTTCTGCCCTTCTCCTCTCCACATTCTCTGTCCGCACCCGTTCTGCCTCTATCCTCATAAATTCCCTCTGCCTCTCAGCCTCCTCTCGTCTACGTTCTCGTTCCATCTCTCCTCTACGTTCCTCATCCCTTCTCCATTCCCTCTCTCTTTCCTCTCTCCTTTCCTTCTCCTCCTCTTCTTTCCTCTCATCCCTCTCCATCATATACCTCATGAGCTTAGCCAGCTCTACCTCCTCTCTCCTAGCCATGTCCTCCCCTTCACTCAACTCTTCTTCTTCTATAATATCTCGCTCTTGCCCGGGACTCCTTTCCTGTCCCTCACTGCCACTTACTACCTCCTCGTTCTCAGTTTCTGAGGTGGCCCTACTCTCTGCTGGTCGCGTCGGATAGGGGGATCTCTTCTGGAGGACGGGTTTGTTGTGAGGTTTGTAGTCGGAATCCACTGGTGGTAACTTCTTAAGTTGTCTCTTCCTAGTCGCCACGGCTCCAACGTCAGTCATGGGAAGACGAGTGTTCCTTCCTCCCTGCTGGTTACCTGTACAAAATAATAAGACAATGACAATAAAACTCAACGAAAAAGACCAGGGGCGGATCTAGGGGGGGCTCGACTAGTGTCGTACGAGCCCCCCTTTTTTCATGATGAGCCCCCTCTTTTCAAGATGAGCCTTCATTAGCTAGCCACTGGATTCATTTCTTACCTTAAGCCTGGAAAAGTACGAGAACAATATACTTATCGCTGTCCAGTTCCTTTTTTTGCTGCGGTCGCAGCCTTCTAATAGGCGCACTCCGTCAATTTTTATATGCTGAGTCAGGAATTTTGCAATTCGTCCTTTTGAATGGTAGCGTGTCTAAACAATAAAACTAGGCTGTTTTTAAAACCTCCTACCAAGTAAGCAGGTGAAGGTAGTAGTATCTCATAACACCATTTAGATTGTGTTAATGTAGTTAACAGTTTAATATTATTGTTTAGCTCTCCCTTAGCTAGCTAGGTAGGAAATTTACTTATTAAGGTATTACCTCAGATAAACAGAATTTCTTAGATTTAAATGACTGTCACTTTTATTAATTACTAAAAATATTGACACCAGCTTAGATAGCTGAGCTGTCTGCTAAAACTTTTTTTAATGTAATTGCTTGGCCAGATTAAAAATCTGTACAGATTTTTACATCATATAATGGGCATTTAGCTAATAGCTTGTCAGAAGTGTGTTGAATTGTTTAGGAGCCCCAGACTGAGGCAAGGATGCCTCTGGAGGAGCAGAAGCATGAGTGGGGGAAATACCCTAAGGAGAAAGTGAAGTCTCTGGAAGTGCTGAACTACAACAATGACTGATAATGCATGTTCATCTTCCCACCTTTCAATAATGGAATCTTCATCTTTGCTGATGACTTGCCAAATTCTTCTTTAGTTCCTACTGAAGTGTGGAGGTGGAGGCAAAAATGGTGCCAGGTTGGTGCTGTGAAGCGGCCAGCTACACTGTGCACTGCTCTACATGCATGTGATAAGGATTTTTCCCTAACATTTATGTCTTTTTGCAGATTGGTTGCACTATTCCAGTAACTGTATGTGAAAATGAGAGAGCCAATAGCATGCTTAAGAATTTGAAAACCTATTTAAGTCTATGGGGCAAGAGAGGCTTTCATCACTGGCATTAATGAATATTATTATAATATTAAAATTGACTTGGATGATGTCATTGACATTTTTAAACTCAAAATAGCTTTGTAATTGTTTTTGTATTGTATTCATAATTTTTATTGAGCCTATTGTTACATAGCTAATTCATTCATTCATTTCCTGGACAGAATGCCATTATAATTAGCCATTTACATTATTTCTTCATAATTAAACTTCAACAATAATTACATACTATATTCATTTACCTTATATTTTTCACTCCTTTTTTTGCATTTTTTTAAATCATCTCATTAATTTCAATGGACAGAACTGTGTTACTTAGCTCGTTATATTCTTTCTTCATGGTTAAACTTAATAATTATTACTACATTCATCAAAATTTCATTCCTACTTACTTAACTTTAATGTTCTTTATGATGAACTGATCCATTCATTTTATTTGTTCAAGCCATTTTAATAGTTCATTTTTTCATTCCCTAGTAATGCTAATAAAATGAAGCACCCAAGGCGCAAACCCTCAGCGCTATTAAACACTACCTAGCTATTACAATATAATCTCCTTCCAAAAGAACAAGCAATCTGTTAGCTATTTTTAATGAGGCATCAAAATAGCTTGACCAATGAATAATGGTACCTGGAAACGCTGTCTTCATAAGAAAAGAAGCTAAACTAGCCAGAAACACTCACCTGTATACATTTTCTATGCGAAATTTCACTTTCAACTCCGTTAACTTCCCTGAGCATAAAGCGGACTACACCGCTGGCTGCAGAAGCTGGTACCTTACGTGGAACTGAAAGCTTCACATTTTCTCAACGATTAGCCCGAAATTAAAAAAGTAGCTCAATAAAAGGTCTTAAATCTTCGTCCTGAGCAAGTTCATACCTAAATCAACTGTTAATTTTCAGTAATCTCCAAAATCAGAGCGTGACAAACTTGACAGGACAACTGCTATAACCTTCTTGTGCATGCACGCTGAGGGTTAATTAATGTATGAATCATAACTATTAAAAGAGCCCCCCCTTGAAAAATCCTAGATCCGCCCCTGAAGACGGTTACAATTCCAAAACACTGACACAAAAAAAATCAAAGGTGATACAATACGAATACCGACTGTTAAGGCCGCAACCCTGTCCAGTGAGGAAATGATCCAATGCCGCCGTAGCCCAAAGGAAAATGGAGCTCCTGCAACCGAGGTTAGGAAGCTGTGCTGGGTTTATCAGGCGCCGCCGAAGCTCGTCCGAAACTTTGTCCATAATAACAGATGCCTTGAGGGATAATACATCTGGAATGCGAAGTTCTTCTAATTTAATTGTTGCAGTAGGTCGTGTGAGCTTGCTTATTTCCACTTCTTTATGGACAGAATACGGGACATTTAACTCTGAATAATCCGGCATTACTTTCTTGTGAAAGTTTGTGTGCTTAGTTTTACTTGGATCTTCCCATTTGATTTGTAGCTGCATAGTTCTTGGTTCATATTGGCTGCTGTCCTTCAGATGTGAATTAAAAATTAGAGCAGACTGGAGCACTCTAAGTATATATATGCATCCAATGCCTAGTAAGAATGTCTCTCACAAGCCAAAATAATTTCTCCAGAAGTTCATGATAAATTTCTATCCTCATATCAAAATATTTCCTCCATTTGAACCATGATGTTAATGCCACTTGTTTATTCTCTTCATAATATGTAGAAACTGAAGTCTTGTTGCAGTGATCATCAGGCATCCGGGTAGCTTTCTTACATTTACCTGATCCTCCTCTCTTAAAATCTGCCATTACAAAGATGGGTGTGACTCAACAACAGCCAACATTGAGTAAAAACATAGCCTAAAAATGCCTACACATGTATCATGAATTTCATTATATTATGTCAACCTCAGCCCATAAAGCATATGGCTCGAAAATTCTAAGAAAGGAAGTGCATAGTAGCAAAAGGGAGTAAGAAGTGAAGGATTTGTAAATAGTTATTTGAATCATAGCATAGGTGCCAATGGTCCCCGTTTTGCTGGGACGGTCCCTGTTTTTGGAGCGTTGCCCCCTGGTCCCCATTAACTTTAAAGAATTCTATTGTTTGTCCCCATTTTCACAGGTTGTGGAAGTATTAATTTTTGCTTGGCACATGTTCATTTAATTTTTTTTTTTTTTTTACTTTGTTGGTTTTACTTTGTACTTTGACTCACATGAGCTAATGGTATTATCCATACCACAGCTGACTCAACACATAGTCACTATCGATTATTATCATGCTGCTGATGATGCTGTCATTATCATTGTATCAATAGCATGCATGTGAATTAGCCAGTAGCAGTAGTCTGGTTGTAATCAAAGACTACAGCTGGACTACTGCTAACATCACCTTGATTGCATTAATGACAATGGCTGCTTTGAATCCACCTTCAGTGATGATCTTAAAGTGCTAGATAGCTACATCCTTGGAGGTGAGAAGGCCAGAAACAGGGGCTGACCCCATCTGAACTTGTGTAACACTTATATGCATAGTCAAAATTCTGGGGGCGCAGTCAAAATTCCTGGGGTGTGATCAAAATCTATAGGAGTGTGTAATCAAAATTCCTGGGGTGCGATTAAAATTCCTGGGGATGTGGTCTATTTTCGGGGTGTGGTTATTGTCCCGTTCCAATTCTAGAAAAGTTGGCACTTATGTTATAGAATTAGTCAATAGCTATAACACAAACTGATACACTTCATTCAGAAAAAAAATGTCTGTAAATCTTCAGAATAATAATGTGAAATTCTAGAGTTGAGAAGAATAAGGCTAGTTTAAAAACCAAGGAGAAAGCCTTTTCATATTTTGAGATGGATGTAGTGCCTTCAGTTTGTACTAAAGAAGTAGAATTGAGGATACTTACGCGACCTACTGCGAAAATTAAATTCATGATCTTCCTATTCCAGAAGTAATATCCATTGAGGCATCATTTTTCCCATTTACCACAAACATTTTAACCAATGCAGCACACATTAAAGGCTCATCATTGTAAAAGCTATTCGGAAAATACCCTTCAAAGAATCAGGTCAAACTTCACATCAGAGGATTTGTGAAAAGAATTGAAGATACAAAATTGATCATACATGATGGCATATGAAGAAAACTAATAAAACCAAAACTCTAAGTAATTTAATACCCTCAGGAATCTTTATTGTCACTCTCAGTATAAACTGTATAGTTTACTGTTTATTCCAGATATCTTCACTGTGTTATTTTTAGGTACATGACCTTGAGAACTCACGTCATCACATAGTGTTATCTCATGGCTGTATTGTGCAAGCTCATTACCCCAGTAGTTATAGCAAGCTCACTACCTTAGTAGTTATAGCAAGCTCAATACCTTAGTAGTTATAGCAAGCTCAATACCCTTAGTTATAGCAAGCTCACTACCCTAATAGTTATAGCAAGCTCAATACCTTTAGTTATAGCAAGCTCACTACCCTAGTAGTTATAGCAAGCTCACTACCTTAGTAATTATAGCAAGCTCAATACCTTAGTAGTTATAGCAAGCTCACTACCCTAGTAATTATAGCAAGCTCAATACCTTAGTAGTTAGAAATGAAAAGGTAGGAAAGAAATAAAAACAGTAGGAAGGAAGATAATTACTAGGGTAGTGAGCTTGCTATAACTACTAGGGAAATGAGCTTGCTATAACTACTTAGCTCAATGCCTTAGTAGTTATAGCAAGCTCATTTCCCTAGTAGTTATAGCAAGCTCATTTCCCTAGTAGTTATAGCAAGCTCACTACCCTAGTAATTATAGCAAGCTCAATACCTTAGTAGTTATAGCAAGCTCACTACCCTAGTAGTTATAGCAAGCTCATTACCCTAGTAGTTATAGCAAGCTCACTACCCTAGTAGGTAGAGCAAGCTCATTACCCTTAGTTATAGCAAGCTCATTACCCTATAATAGTTATAGTAGTTATAGCAACCTGCCAGGCTTACCAGTTGTCTGGGTTTTTACAGCTAGCTACCTTCCTCTAGTGAAGCCTACCCAACCAGGTTAGAGCAGCTGCTGTGGGAAGTCCCCTAGAGAATTTTACTGCCTAGTTTACATCAGGAGTTACCAGCAAACTACTTCAGTGAAGGTATCTAGCATGGAAATAACCCACATATTACACTCTGTCAGAGTGATATGGCTAGATATTTATTTGTTTTGTTTTGCTTTTTTTTTTTTTTTTGGTAATTTTTAAATGTTTGGGGTAAACTAGTTCATTCTTATTGAAGATCAATGAATAAGTTGTGACATATAACTATTGACATAAATGTATTGCTTTAAGGATACACTGCACCCATTAATCATCACTTCCATAAATAGCCAGGCCACATCGATACCCAATATATAAATTGGATTTTTAAAGTACAGTTGAACTTTCACACATAATGAGTAATTCATTGTACCATGACAACATTCTTAGATAAAGCAGCTGACCTTGCACATGTTCAACAGGGCATAATAACAAAACGGAGATTTAATTCAAAAGAAATATATACATATGATCTTATGTATGGCAACTAATTTTCAATGACACACTGTGGAAACCCGGGAGGAACTCCGCCCAAGGCTGCTGTTGGTCCTCACATAAACAGGAGAGTTGATAGATGCCACCACCAGAGACAGCAGACCTCATTTTCGACCCCACTCTTACGAACTTGTACAATTGTTAGGAGTTAGAGGCTATTTTTCTATCAGCTACAACTTCTTATGAAACCAGCATGAGGATGAATCTGAGTGGGCTGGGGCCCACCATACTATATCAATAACCAGCCCCACCCACTATATTACAAAACAGAAATGAATTTAGTGTTAAAATTAAAGGAAAAGTGTTCGTTTGTTCTGTGAAGTTGTGGGCACACACACACAATGGACCGTTCAAGGACAAAGGGTACAATCCTAAAATTAAGGACTGTCCTTTGTAAATCCTATGTTTGCTGTCAGCACCACTAATTTTCTGGGTGCTTATTTTCCCTGTTTTGACCACACCACCCAATAAATTTAATTATAATATTCAAAACTTAACCTGGCATCGTACTATAGTGAAAATGCTATTACTAAGTCACCTATAGTGGAACTACCATACAGCTGTGGGGAATTACGCTGCTATATCAATAAATAACTAAAAGATTATTTGAACAGAAAGTGAAAGAAGATACTTACAAGAGAGATAACCAAAGGTTTCACTCATTGCTGAACATGCTTGGCAGTAACCTCACCAGCATTGACTTGAAAGGGGTGAGGGTTAACTGAATCATTATAAAATGTTACGGTAGTATTTAAAAAATAAGACAGTGATTTTTTTTTTTTTTTTGACATCTGGGCACACTCACATTCCTGAAGTACAGGATATAACATACTAGCTATCCTGCAATCTATCCTGAGCACTCATCAGTAAGAGTGTGGGATAGTACATACTATCTTGCAATCAGGATATTTGACCGATTTCAGAAAATGTGAAGGACAGGTGACCAGAATTCTAGATTTTTCCAGTGGTAGATTGCGGCTATGGATAATTCCTGTATGTAGAGATTCTCAGAATAACTGAAATATGCTTTAGAAAATTCATAGATCCGTAATCAAATGAATAAGGCAATTGAGCATCACTTGTGTAGTAGCCACTGGCCATATTTAAAAATATCATGAATACCATTATGCGACTTCAAAAACAAGGTGGACCAATCAGAGCTGTCATATTGACAGTAAGTGAGTAAAATGAATGACACTCAGAGGGAGCAACTGATAACAGCTTGCCTGGAGGCTAGGGACCAAGCCTATGCTCCCTATAGCAAATTCTTTGTAGGTGCAGCTATACTTACCACAGAAGGAAAGGTTTTTCAAGGTATGAAAATGAAGTGTATAAAATGATCTGGTTAACCACTCATCCCTTGGTTGTATGTGACTAGGCTGCAATGTGGAAAACTGTGCCTATCCGTTGTGCACATGTGCAGAACGCTGTGCAGTTGTCAAGGCTGTGAATAAAGGATACAAAAAGTTTCTTGCCATAGCAGTGACTGGAAAATCACAAAAAGAAGGTGCAGGGTAAGTGATAGGATTTGCAGTAGCTTAATATTTCTAATAGATTGAGTTGAGAAGTAGTTGGTGAGTGGGAGAAGAAGAAACTAACTGTGGTGACGACATAAAAATAAAATTATGGTAAAATTGAGGGACTTTTTTCTTTTACTACATAGGAAGGAGTAAGTGATTCATATTTACCTACTCTCATCTCAAAAGAAAGATCTCAATTTATTAATTTAGAAGGTAGATCACTATCATATATTCATTGTTGCAGCTTTAATAATAAAATAGAATGATTTTTATTTGAAATATGCAATCGATTTTAATTAAAAATATCAAATTTTTCAATCCATAGACCTTCATCAGTGTTATCAGCTATAATTGAAATAGTGGCTGAAGTAAATCTTCCAATCAGTAATTTTCCAACCCGATCCTTGAAGTGTAGATATCCATAAAGTGTTTTGCCTCAAAGTACCACTAATGCTGAACGTTAATTATACCTCCAATTATAAACATAAATTGACAATAAATAAGGCAATTAACAACCAATCAGAATGACTGAATCAGTGCTTATGATGGCATTTTCAGTTGTGTTAACATTAGATTTTTAAAATGAAGTTCAACTTACATAGAGTGCTTACAGCATGGGAACATTGAACAACTGCCCTGGAGGCATTCCATTTGGCATAGGAATTTACATGAAACTCTGTTATTTCTTTCAGTGAGGGCTTTGTCTATCCCTGTGGGAACTGCAGACAGATTCTGGTTGAGTTCGGACGAGGCACCCAAGTCATTCTAGCAAAATCTGACAGGACATATGAAACTTCTACAGTTGGGGAACTGCTACCTAAAGCCTTTACTCCAGAAGATCTCTCCAAATAACATGGAATTGAACTATATAGCTATTTCACTTTGAGTTATAATTCTAGCATAGATTGTACATACAACTGGACATCATAATGCAACAACAAAATATAGTCTATCGTATTCATTAATACCAAAGAATCGAAATACCTTAAATGGTGCTTCGTTTAATAAAATAAAAAATCGTTTTAAATTACCAATAGTGATTAAATTCAACAAGAGCACTTTATAATAACCTTGGAGCATGTAAATTCTGTAGAAATTCAATCCTTGAACCATTTGTAGTCTTCTATACTGGGCCCACTCTTGTTCCTTGTGTTGTTTAACGACCTCTTCCACCTCCCCTTATCCAGTGGCAGTAAGCTGACGGGTTTTGCTGATGATGTCACTTACCATCGACGTGTGGCAGGTGACTAGGACGTGGCCGCAGTTGCAAAGGATCTGGAGAAAGTCTTCTATTGGATGTCTAGCAGAAATTTCAACCTGAACCTGGCTAAAGTGAAGGCAATGACTGTATCAAGAAAGAAGCACCCTCCACAACCTGACATCAAGCTCCAAAGCAAAACCATACAGCATGTAGACAGCTTCAAGCTACTGGGAGTAACCATCTCATCGGACCTGTCCTGGAATCCTCACATCACTGCCGTTGCATCCAAGGCCAAGAGACTTCTGGGATTCCTTTACCGCATGCTCAGGGACAGCAGTAGGAACTGCCTATCAAGACTGTATGAGGTGGTAGTTCTGCCAAACCTAGACTACTGTTCTTGTGCCTGGGACCCAAGTCACATCAAATTGCTGGAGAACATGCAGACATTCGCAGCCAAAATTCCCACAAATGGTTGGTCACGTGATTTCTAGTGACCTGAGAGAGAAATTTTACTGACACAAGCTCAGCAGTCGGCGGCAATTCCAGAAGATCTGCTTGTGTCGCAGGATCCTGTCAGGCTCATCAGTTATCACCCCGGCAACCATCTTCAAGCCTCACCCGCGACCAACAATTCACCACTGCAACTCCATTCCCCTCTTCTGGCCATATGTTTGTATTTCAATAACACTGTGATAAATTTAATGGTAAAAACATGTTCCACACTATAACAGCTGCAGATGTTTAAATTAGCTAACAGAACAATCTTGCAAATGGTTGATCATTATGGAAATTCATTTGCATTCCTTTTCCACCACACACACCTAGCTGAATCCTGAGTGGGAGAAGTAGCTTCAGCTGCAGCAAAAACTTTGATAGTCCAAGTTTCAAATGGTCGATGGCTGCCGTGTTCAGGAGAGGAAAAATAAAGAATTGTCAAGTTCTTCAAGTGTTTGCCTGCAATTCAACTACTGAAACTGCTATCTCTAAATCCTCATCATTTTTTTTTATAAAAATTGTCATGTTCTACCTTACCTTCACACTTGCATAGCATTATTTGTAGCTAAGTTGATTGGTAAGGGATACCACAACTCCAACAAGGTCAGCAACCTGTACCCTTATAATACCCTTGTTATTCTAGAATTATTCTACTGTGCTAATTCATGTCTATTATTCCAGGAAAAAATGCTTGCATAATCTGGCAGGACCTACCTCTCCCCCAACATATTGCCACTATACTGGTGGCAGAAGGTGGGGGCCTCAGGGGGCTCACCCCCCCCCCCCCCCCCCCCCCCCCCCGCCCCCCCCCCCCATTGGATAGATGGGAAACAGATCTCCCCTCCAAATTTTGGATAGTGATAGTTATTGCCTTTTTTTTTTCTTCATTATAAGCACCTAATAGCAGTGCACACAATCACCACTAACAATACCCACCAATAGTCTCCTATTGTGTGCATAGTGCTGTTACACTGCATGCATTCATATCAACTGCAGCATAGAAAACCTAAGGCAGTAGTTAGTAGATGTGTGGTAAGGTTGTGGTGAGGTACACCTTCGTTTTAGTTTGCTAGATTCATTCTTGTATTAGCCACTCACTATCAGTCTCTGTGTAGCACCAGCTGCTAGCTAGCTAACTGCCAGTTATGCAACCACAACAGTGATACCATCAGCAGTGACACCATCCACAGCAGTGATACCATCTACAGCAGTGATACCATCCACAGCAGTGATACCATCCACAGCAGTGACATCATCCACAGCAGTGATACCATCCACAGCAGTGATACCATCCACAGCAGTGATACCATCCACAGCAGTGATACCATCCACAGCAGTGATACCATCCACAGCAGTGATACCATCCACAGCAGTGATACCATCCACAGCAGTGACATCATCCACAGCAGTGATACCATCCACAGCAGTGATACCATCCACAGCAGTGATACCATACACAGCAGTAACAACATCTATAAAGTTTACCACAGTCAAATCCACACAAATCATCCCTTAATAAATATATTTTCATCAGAATAGAATAGTTAGGCTAAGAGATTAAGACAGAATTGAAGTCTGTTTGAGACAACAAAAAGGTGACCTATCTCTTCCTAAGCAGTGTGTCACAACTTAGACAAATAATTTCATTAGTCTTTAATTCATTAGAACTAATGTTTCTGTAGTTGATCTTATAGTTGAGCCCCTCAACTATAAACTGCTTCATCCGCTGCACTATATGCAGATCATGACGCTTTATTTGTAATTAATGTCTAGCTTCTTAGCTATTAGCCACTTCATTTGCACCACAGAAACAATTTCTTATCACTAAAGTTAGATAGCTAAAGAGCTCTCACATCCCATGTTATTTGAAGTAAGTGGTGTATAAAATCATCTAACTAATGAAATTTAAATAGCCACAGTGAATAATTACTTTGTTAGATCTCAAAGCATGAATGAATTTGTCAACACAAAATCAAAGGCATGCACAGGATTTTAAAAAGGCGGGGTTATTTTTTAACTGCAACCCAAGGCACACCCACTTTAATTGCTAAATAAATACATGATAGAGGGCAAAATGATTCAAACAATAAGCTGTAATATTGATATCAATTTCATAGCTTATATGAATAAGAACTAATGCATTTAACCTCTCCAGTTACCTGATTACATTCTATTGATAACTTACCCAGTGATAAATACCATTCATTCACAAAACAAAAAGTTATTCCAAATTAGTTGTAGTGTTACCTCAGCTATTAATTCTGTTAAGCATTATATAAGAAATTGTTATTATATATTGGCCAAAACTATGATGTAATATTAGTTCAAGTGAAGTCTTGATAATCTAAAAGGTGGTTCACCAAGACCCCCTGAAACCTAATCCATGCGTACGCCTTTGAAAATAGTGCCGTCTACTTCATTACTAGTGGTGTGCTTGAGCACAAATGGCGAGCAAGCCTGATAGTTAGGTAACATAAAAATAAGTATTGTTGCTATGATTTAGCTTAGTTCATGCAAACACAATAATAGCAGTTATGACCTTTTATTTCAGCAAACAAATACAAAATCACTCTCCTACCTGATTTGTTAACTTTTGTAGTATCAAACATCTGCCATTCTGATAATCTCAATTACCAGTAACTCTTGAACAAGATCTCAGCTATGATAAAAAAATAAACCAATGTTATTATATATGGAATTACTACTTACCTCAATTTCCTGAGTATTGATAACTTCTGTAGTATCAAATTTAAGTTACTTTGACTATCTGAATTACCGTGAATTCTTGACAAGCTCTCACCTACAAAAACAAAAGACAATCAATTTTAGCACACAAATACAAAATTACTTTCTTACCTCATTTTATTGAGCAGTGGTAACTTTTGTAGTACCAAATTTGAGCCATTCTGACTATTTGAATTTACCAGTCACTGTGACAACAAGCTCTTAGCTACAAAAAAGAAAGGCCAGAGTTATTTTGTGCATATTTAGCTAACAAAGATGGAATTACGTACTTACCTCAGCTTCCCTCGAGTAGTAGTAGCTTTCTTAGCATTAATACTACGGCATTCTGACTGCCAATGACTCTTGACAACCAACAATCGGCACTCTCCATATCCCCCCTAAAACGGAGAAGTTTTGAAATTAAGTCTGGAAAAGGGTCTTCAATGCCATAGTAACGGGTCGAATCAACTTTGCTGTAGTTTCAGAATAAACTAGCCTAAAAAGCCGTGTTTTTCTGGAGAAAAAAAACCCTGCGCGCGCGTTTAAAAGGCATACGTACCATCCATACATACTAGTGATGTGCTTGAGCACAAATGGCAAGCGAGCCTAAAGACTATACTATTTTCATATGAATGATTTTGACTTCTAACACTGAAGCTACTGAAAATAAGGCCAGTTTTTTTTATTTCGCATACACGGTAAAGGGATTTCAGTGCCATAGTAACAACTCTCCGCAACTGCTTGAATTGAAGGAAAACAACAACAACAAAACAATACACGTTATTTAAAAGTTTTCTTTGTGATATTCTTTAGCTAAGTAGTGGTTGTAACACACAATGCTTTGACACAACTGGACATGCACCTACACAGACTTACCTTAGCGGTAGTCTAGTGGACAATGTATTTTCAAGTAAATACTGTTGCGCACGGCTTATAACCATGACAAAGAGCGCATTGGCTTACCACCGCCACTAACTCGAATAGAAATAGAAGTCCATTAAATTTTCAAGTTTTAACTACACCCGCAAAAGAATTCAAAATGGTAAACAATTCAATTTCTAGGGTGATACGGGTACTGATCGATAAACAAGAGGATTCTGTTTAGTGCAATTTGGGATGGGGTCGACCACATAACTAACACAAAAACGTGAGGGTCAAAATACAAAATGACATACGTACGTCCAAACATATATACAAACTAGTGGTGTGCTTGAGCACAAATGGCGAGCAAGCCTTAAACTGATTTTAACAACTAACACTCAAGCTACTAAAATAAGTCGAGTTTTTAAATTACGTCTGCGGTAAAGGGGATTCAACGCCATAGTAACCGCTCCCGCAACTGTTTAAATTGGAAAAGAAGCAACAAAATCAAATTACGTTATTTAAAGTTTTGTGATATTCTTAATAGTAGTTGTAACGCACAATACTTTCACACAACTGAACATACCTACGCAAGACTTACCTTCGTGGTTCGTCTAGTGGACAATGAATTTTCAAGTAAATGCTGTTCAGTAGGGCTTATAACTATGACAAATAGCGTATTAACTTACCACCGCCACTAACTCGAATAGAAATGGAGTTCCCATAAGTTTTTGAGTTTTAACTGCACCCGCAAAACAATTCAAAGAGGTGAACAATTCAATTTCTATGGTGATGCGGGTAATGGTCGCTAAACAGGAGGATTCTATTTAGTAAAGTTTGGGACGGGGTCGACCACCGAACTAACACAAAAATGCGAGGGTCAAAGTACAAAAATGCCTTACGTACGTCCATATATACTGATAAACTAAGTGGTGTGCCTGAGCACAAATGGCAAGCGAGCCTGATAGTTAGGTAACATAAAATGTTACTATTTTTAGCTTACTTCATGCAAACACTATAATAGCAGTTATGACTGATTTCAGCAAACAAATACAAAATCACTCTCTTACCTGATTAATGGTAACTTTTGTAGTATCAAACATCAACCATTCTGATAATCTCAATCACCAGTAACTTTTGAACAAGCTCTCAGCTACGATAAAAAATAAACCAGTGTTATTATTTGTAATTTTAGCCAACAAATATGGAATTACTACTTACCTCATTCTTGAGTAGTATTGATAACTTCTGTAGTATCAAATTGAAGTTACTTTGACCATCTGAATTACCTTGAATTCTTGACAACAAGCTCTCACCTACAAAAAAAAAAGACAATCAATTTTAGCACACAAATACAAAATTACTTTCTTACCTCATTTTATTGAGCAGTGGTAACATTTGTAGTACCAAATTTGAGTCCTTCTGACTATTTGAATTTACCAGTCACTGTTGACAACAAGCTCTTAGCTATAAAAAAGAAAGGCCAGAATTATTTTTGCATATTTAGCTAACAAATTATGGAATTATGTACTTACCTCAACTATCCCTCGAGTAAGCTTCCTTAGCATTAATACTTTATGTGTTTACATACGCTTTTCAGAAGTAGTGATAGCTCTCTTAGTACTGACTACAGGTGGCTCTTGACAACTAACAAGCCGCACTTAGCCGGAAAAAAGGCGAAGTTTTGAAGTTACATCTGGTAAAGGGTCTTCAATGCCATAGTAACCGGTCGAATCAACTTTTTGTTTCTTGAAAAGCAAGCATTTTCGCAGGAATTTTCTCACACTTTGGAGCTTAAGTAAGGCTTTCTTAGTTTCAGAATAAACTGGGGTCAAGCCTAAAAAGCCGTGTTTTTTTGAAGAAAAAAGTTTGACTATACTTGCTAAGAAGGTTACCCGGCCCGCGCAAGCGCGTATGAGAAAAGGTGCACACGTACGCCCATGCAAGAACAAAAACAATTTCTATACCTAAATATACTAGTGGTGTGCTTGAGCACAAATGGCGAGCGAGCCTTAAACTACACTATTGTTATTCAAACTACTAAAATAAAGTCGAGTTGTTAAATTACGCATATACGGTAAAGGGGTTTCAATGCCATAGAGTAACCACTCCCCTCAACTGTTTGAATTGAAAAAGAAGTAACAAAATCAAGTCACGTTATTTAAAAATTTCTTTGTGATATTCTTAATAGTAGTTGTAACGCACAATACTTTCACACAACTGAACATACCTACGCAAGACTTACCTTCGTGGTTCGTCTAGTGGACAATGAATCAGAATTGTCAAGTAAATGCTGTTGAGTAGTGCTTATAACTGTGACAAACTTACCACCGCCACTAACTCAAATAGAAATGGAGCTCCCACAAGTTTTTGAGTTTTAACTGCACCCGCAAAACAATTCAAAACCGTAAACAATTCAATTTCTAGGGTGATACGGGTAATGGTCGCTAAACCAGAGAATTCTGTTTAGTGAAGTTTGGGACGAGGTCGAACATCGAGCGAACACAAAAATACGGAGGGTCAAAGTACAAAATGACATACATACGTCCAAACATTATATATAAATAAACTAGTGGTGTGCTTGAGCACAAATGGCGAGCGAGCCTGATAGTTAGGTAACATAAAATGTTACTATGTTTTAGCTTACTTCATGCAAACACTATAATAGCAGTTATGACATTTGATTTCAGCAAACAAATACAAAATTACTCTCTTACCTTAACATCAACCATTCTGATAATCTCAATCACCAGTAACTCTTGAACAAGCTCTCAGCTACGATAAAAAATAAACCAGTGTTATTATTAGCCAACAAATATGGAATTACTACTTACATCATTCTTGAGTATTGATAACTTCTGTAGTATCAAATTGAAGTGACTTTGACCATCTGAATTACCTTGAATTCTTGACAACAAGCTCTCACCTACAAAAACAAAAGACAATCAATTTTATCACACAAATACAAAATTACTTTCTTACCTCATTTTCCTGAGCAGTGGTAACTTTTGTAGTACCAAATTTGAGCCAATCTGACTATTTGAATTTACCAGTCACTGTTGACTAGCTCTTCGCTACAAAAAAGAAAGGCCAGAGTTAATTTTGCATATTTAGCTAACAAATATGGAATTGCGTTCTTATCTCAGCTTCCTTCGAGAAGTAGTAGCTTCCATAGCATTAATACTATGGCATTCTGACTACCAACGGCTCTTGACAACCAAACCGGCACTCCGTATCCCCCCATAAAACGGCGAAGTTTTGAAATTAAGTCTGGAAAAGGGTCTTCAATGCCATAGTAACTTGTCGAATCAACTTTTTGTGTCTTGAAAACAAGCGTTTTAGCAGGAATTTTCTCATACTTTGGAGCTTAAGTATAAAGTAAGGTTTGCTTAATGCTGTAGTTTCAGAATAAACTGGAGTCAAGCATAAATAGCCGTGTTTAGGAGAAAAAAGTTCCCCGCGCGCGCGTTTAAAGAGCATACGTACCATCCATACATACATACATATATACTAGTGGTGTGCTTGAGCACAAATGGCGAGCGAGCCTGATAGTTAGGTAACATACAATTAAGTTTTGTTACTATGTTTTAGCTTAGTTCATGCAAACACTATAATAGCAGTTATGACCTTTTATTTCAGCAAACAAATACAAAACCACTCTCTTACTTGATTAATGGTAACTGTTGTAGTATCAAACATCTGCCATTGTGATAATCTCAATCACCAGTAACTCTTGAACAAGCTCTCAGCTACGATAAAAAATAAACCAGTGTTATTATTTGTAATTTTAGCCAACAAATATGGAATTACTACTTACCTCATTCTTGAGTATTGATAACTTCTGTAGTATCAAATTGAAGTGACTTTGACCATCTGAATTACCTTGAATTCTTGACAACAAGCTCTCACCTACAAAAACAAAAGACAATCAATTTTAGCACACAAATACAAAATTACTTTCTTACCTCATTTTCTTGAGCAGTGGTAAGTTTTGTAGTACCAAATTTGAGTTATTCTGACTACTGTTGACAACATGCTCTTTGCTATTAAAAAGAAAGGACAGAGTTATTTTTGCATATTTAGCTAACAATATGGAATTACGTACTTACCTCAGCATCCCTCGAGTAGTAGTAGCTTCCTTAACATTAATACTTTATGTGCTTACATAAGCTTTTCAGAAGTAGTGATAGCTCTCTTAGTACAGACTACAGGTGGCTCTTGACAACTAACAAGCCGCACTTAGCCGGAAAAACGGCGAAGTTTTGAATTTAACTCTGATAAAGGGTCTTCAATGCCGCCATAGTAACCGGTCGAATCAACTTTTTGTTTCTTGAAAAGCAAGCGTTTTCGCAGGAATTTTCTCACACTTTGGAGCTTAAGTATAAAGTAAGGTTTGCTTAATGCTGTAGTTTCAGAATAAACTGGAGTCAAGCCTAAAAAGCCGTGTTTTTTCGGAGAAAAAAATTCTCGGCGCGCGCGTTTAAAGAGCATACGTACCATCCATACATACATTCAACATATACCCGATTTTGCATTATCCACCCCTAATACTGTCTCGCTCGCTTCGCTCGCTCGCCAATAAATAAACTAGTGGTGCGCTCAAATAGCGCAAATGCATGGCGAGCGAACAGACTCTTTTTACAGAAAAATAGGACAGTAATTACATCTAACTGTAGTGCACAGTGTAACCCTTTCCATCATCAGAGAATCTAAAGTCTCTGATCCCAGACTAAACTAACAGAATTACCGGAATAAACTTCGAAAGCAGTGGCAAAGAAGCGAAACTTGACAAAGACTTCACAATTGTTTCAAGAAGAGAGTAGCTATAAACTTTTTGGTTGAAACAAAGTTGCAGCAGGATTCTCCGCGCCAGTTAATTGAAAAATACTGGAACTGTGAACGCTTTACCTAACTTACGTAATTAGAAGCGCGGGCGAAATATTTTGACGTACGTATACATACATATATACTAGTGATGTGCTTGAGCACAAATGGCGAGCGAGCCTAAAGACTATACTATTTTTATATGAATGATTTTGACTTCTAACACTGAAGCTACTGAAAATAAGGTCCAGTTTTTTTTAATTTCGCATACACGGTAAAGGGATTTCAGTGCCATAGTAACAACTCTCTGCAACTGCTTGAATTGAAGGGAAAAAAACAACAACAAAACAATACACGTTGTTTAAAAGTTTTCTTTGTGATATTCTTTAGCTAAGTAGTGGTTGTAACACACAATGCTTTGACACAACTGGACATGCACCTACACAGACTTACCTTCGCAGTAGTATAGTGGACAATGTATTTTCAAGTAAATACTGTTGCGCACGGCTTATAACCATGACAAAGAGCGCATTGACTTACCACCGCCACTAACTCGAATAGAAATGGAAGTCCCTTAAGTTTTCAAGTTTGAACTGCACCCGAAAAAGAATTCAAAACGGTAAACAATTCAATTTCTAGGGTGATACGGGTACTGATCGATAAACCAGAGGATTCTGTTTAGTGCAATTTGGGACGGGGTCGACCACATAACTAACACAAAAACGCGAGGGTCAAAGTACAAAATGACATACGTACGTCCAAACATAATACAAATAAACTAGTGGTGTGCTTGAGCACAAATGGCGAGCGAGCCTGATAGTTAGGTAACATAAAATGTTAATATTTTTAGCTTACTTCATGCAAACACTATAATAGCAGTTATGACATTTGATTTCAGCAAACAAATACAAAATCACTCTCTTACCTGATTAATGGTAATTTTTGTAGTATCAAACATCAACCATTCTGATAATCTCAATCACCAGTAACTAACCTCTGAAGATAAAAAATAAACCAGTGTTATTATTTGTAATTTTAGCCAACAAATATGGAATTACTACTTACCTCATTCTTGAGTATTGATAACTTCTGTAGTATCAAATTGAAGTTACTTTGACCATCTGAATTACCTTGAATTCTTGACAAGCTCTCACCTACAAAAACAAAAGACAATCAATTTTAGCACACAAATACAAAATTACTTTCTTATCTCATTTTCTTGAGCAGTGGTAATTTTGTAGTACCAAATTTGAGTCATTCTGACTATTTGAATTTACCAGTCACTGTTGACAACAAGCTCTTAGCTATAAAAAAGAAAGGCCAGAGTTATTTTTGCTTATTTAGCTAACAAATATGGAATTACGTACTTACCTCAGCATCCCCGGAGTAGTAGTAGCTTCCTTAGCTTTAATACTTTATGTGCTTACATACGCTTTTCAGAAGTAGTGATAGCTCTCTTAGTACTGACTACAGGTGGCTCTTGACAACTAACAAGCCGCACTTAGCCGGGAAAAAGGCGAAGTTTTTGAATTTAAATCTGGTAAAGGGTCTTCAATGTCATAGTAACCGGTCGAATCAACTTTTTGTTTCTTGAAAAGCAAGCATTTTCGAAGGAATTTTCTCACATTTTGGAGCTTAAGTATAAAGTAAGGCTTGCTTAATGCTGTAGTTTCAGAATAAACTGGGGTCAAGCCTAAAAAGCCGTGTTTTTTGAAGAAAAAAGTTTCCTGCGCGCGCGTTTAAAGGGCATACGTACAATCCATACATACATACATATATACATATATACATATAACATATACCCGATTTTGCATTATCCACCCATAATACTGTCTCGCTCGCTTCGCTCGCTCGCAACTCTAAGATGTAGTCTATGGAAATCCTGAATACGTCGTCGTTTAAACGCTCGCGCACATATACGTCGTCGTTTAAACGCTCGCGCACATACGTGGTCGTTTAAACGCGCGCGCACATACGTGGTCGCATATGCTTTTTTCTAATTTTCTCTCGTTACTCTAGCTAATGGTAGTGTAGCTAATCATATACCATTCAACTATCATTGGTAGAGCTACTCATTCAAGCGTTTCATAGTCATGAATATCACTAGATAATGGAGCAGTCCCAGTGTGGGGTACTGATGTGGAGATCTTCACATTTGCCCACTTGCTGCAGATTGACATTCAGTCATATTCACAACTCAACACTACCTGGCAGAGGTACTCTCCCACTCTCAGGATTGAAGACACCATAAATATGATGCCAGGAGAAGACAGCAACACGGCTTTATACATCAAGCACATCCCATCTCATTTTCAGGTCGTGCAATCTGTCCTCTAATTTTAGGGTACTATCTCTATGCCAATTAGCTATGGCCAGCTTCCAGTATTATGCGTCTGTAAAACTGAGACTTGAATTACTGTCATGCTTAGCATGTGGACACTTCAGAGTATCCCCCATCCCCATTTCCCCCTTTACACGTTTCCCCCCTTTACATGTTTCCCCTTTACACGGTTCCCCCTTTACATGTTTCCCCTTTACACGTTCCCCCCTTTTCCCCTTTTCTGTACTTTACACATTATTTTGTTATCATTGTTACTTTATCATGAGGAGTACCATTCTTTACCCTTTACCAATCATCATTCCCCCCTTTACATGTCATTATATATTCTACTACTAATAATGAGATGTGAATTCAGATTTGGCAACCTGCAGGAAGAAAACCAATGCAAATTCAAATCAAACGACCCCAATGCAATTGAAAGTGTCAACATTTCCCCAGAACTTCGCTCGCTCGCCCAACCAATGCTACACGAGCATTTTCTAGTATATATCTGAAATCTCAATTGAACACGACTGAGGGTCAGCTTCGCTCGCTCGCTGAATAAATAAACATCCCCGATTTTCAATTGTGTTACCCCTGTAAGTGTCTCGCTCGCTACGCTCGCTCGCGGATAAATATATCGCGAACTCACTAGTGGTGTGCTTGAGCACAAATGGCGAGCGAGCCTTAAACTATACTATTGTTAAATGATTGATTTTAACAACTAACACTCAAGAGCTACTAAAATAAAGTCAAGTTTTTAAATTACGTATGTGGTAAAGGGGTTTCAATGCCATAGTAACCGCTCCCAGAAACTGTTTGAATTGAAAAAGAAGCAACAAAATCAAGTCACGTTATTGAAATTTTATTTGTGATATTCTTAATAGTAGTTGTAACGCACAATACTTTCACACAACTGAACATACCTACGCAAGACTTACCTTCGTGATTCGTCTAGAGGACAATGCATTTTCAAGTAAACACTGTTGAGTAGGGCTTATAACTGTGACAAATAGCGTATTAACTTACCACCGCCACTAACTCGAATAGAAATGGAGCTCCCATAAGTTTTTGAGTTTTAACTGCACCCGCAAAACAATTCAGAGCCGTAAACAATTCAATTTCTAAGGCGATACGGGTAATGGTCGCTAAACCGGAGGATTCTGTTTAGTGAAGATTGGGACGGGGTCGAACGCGGAGCGAACACAAAAATACGGAGGGTCAAAGTACAAAATGACATACATACGTCCAAACATATATATAAATAAATAAATAAACAAACATCCCCGATTTTCGATTGTGTTACCCCTGTAAGTGTCTCGCTCGCTACGCTCGCTCGCCAATTAGAGAGTCAGCTTCGCTGAATTATGGGAGGAACTACAGAACACAACAATTACATTTATCGGTGTGTAGGGACGTTTGTTTTTGCTTCTTTTTGTTTTTTCATTATTTTTATTTCATTCTAATGTGGTATGAAATGAGAAGAATAATAGATTGCACATTTTGAAGTACAGAATATATGAAGATTCTGAGTCCGTTATTATATGTTTTTTGTAATAATGTCTATGGAGAATTCAAATGTTGCCGTGGAGTCTTCCATTTCTAATAGGTCATCTTTTGATACGCACTCTAATATAGCCTTGACTTTTCCAGTGCCATTTTGGAACTTAAATGTTTTACTATCTCGTAGACAGTAAGGTGATGTATTGACACAGCTGTCCCAATGCAAAGTGGCATCTATTTTATTCTGCTTGAAATTATCAAGAGTAGGTCCTTTTAAGTCGACTACGAGGAGTACTTTGGACGTCTTCTTACGACTTTCAATGTCGGTAATTCCAGGTATAATGGAAACATAAGCATCTGCAATGACCAGGTTGCCAACTGGTGATTCAAAGAAATCACTAGATGCTGTCCAAAGTTTATCTTTCTTCACACTCCAGATTAAGAATCCCAATCCTCCTTCATCTGTTTCAATCCATTTAGGACTAATCTTGGAACTACTGTCTTGCCTCCACCCTGGTTTTTTGGGTAAGATTTCTCTACTGAGAAATTCACTAATAATGTCAGCCATCAGGACTCAAAATCCGCCCAATATTGATATGGACAAAGGGGTGTGTATGTGTATATGTATAAATTTGTTGCAGTTGCAAGCCACTAATGATATTCATTACAGGTCAGGGAGACCACCCACCTCGAATGTCTGAGCAATGAATATTTTTTTATCTGGAAATACCATAAATTCTTACATTGTATATCTAGTTGAGCTATGCATAGCATTTGAGCGTACTAAGGAAGATATTCATCTTTCAAAGAGTGGAGTATAAGATGCAGGACCTGACTAAAAGCAATGACCTGCCCACTATAATATGGCTTCATCACAATCACCAGGGCTGTCAGAGAAAGCAATGACCTGCCACTATAATATGGCTTCATCACAATCACCAGGGCTGTCAGAGAAAGCAATGACCTGCCCACTATAATATGGCTTCATCACAATCAAAGCAGGTGCTTAAAATTGATGTTTAACTTGTGAACTCAAAAACATAGGGGTTAAATGTGCAAAGTTCATCTATTTTTAGTGTCTCTTTGAATGACATCATCTTTGTGCACATAAATTAAATATTAGTACATTAATAACATTATTTGAATCATTCACAATTCGATTATTGCTGAAACACTGAAATGAAACTATATATGAACACAATTGTTAGGTGGTGGGAGATTGAAGCAAATTTCACACTCCAAGTAAGCTTCGTTACTTGCAAAAAATTCCTTCATTTCGCAAGTATAGCCAATACAAACATCATGAGTCAGCATATCTTCATCATCATCAAATTCAGTCCTACTGGAATAAACGCAGCATTTTTGCTTAAGTTTATTTTTTAAAGATGTGTTAATGTCCACTTTAATTTCCCGGCGATATTTCTTGCCGTCTTCTTTAAGTGATATATGTAGCACAATGTTATGTCTTGATTCGTGATTGGAAACTGCTTCTTTTGCTTCCAAGTTTAAATTGAAGAGTGGAACAATCTTTACCTTCGCTATGTCTTGGACTTCTTCTTCAATTATTCTTAGGTCTTCCAAATTTAGTCTCATCCAATTTGTAGTATATATTACTATAAGGAGTAAAATTAAAATTTAAGAATTGATATAGCTAGTATCACAATTATGAAGGACAACCTCATGCCATCACAGAACTTTCCATGTATGTTGGCAGCTACTTTAGTGGATTACACACCAGACAAAAATTCCGTCCATTTTTATACAGGATTATAGCTAGAAGGGGTTAAACAACCTTGCTACTAAAAAAATGTATTTGAACAAAGTAAAGCTATTGTGATACTATATGAGCTACATAAACAACCAATGTCTGACCTCCATCTTTTCATTCTGCAAGTGTCTTTACAAGTTTCAGTCAATGGATATACAACCATTCACTATATCCTACAGGCACACACCACATCTACTTGTCTGCTTACCTTGCTTGGGTCGTTCAGGAGAAGTGGGATGCCCAAGATAAACAGGCATAAATGGTTGCTCATCATTGTGGGTATCAGTACAGGGCTCACCCATTTTTTTTCCCACCTGTTATGAAGAAAAAGGGGTGTTTCAAGACAAATGTACCTAATGTGCCTCTTCAAACTTAAAGTGATTCATGATGTTCCTGCGTGGTTTGATGGTTATAAAATGAATACAGCTGGTTGAAAAAGGAGGAATAGAGATAGGTAAAGAACAAAATTGTTGAGAGCCATTTTTGTTGTTGTTGTTGTACAAAATGTTTCTTGTATTGCAATTATTTGCTTAACAAGAGTCAAGGGACAGAGGTTACATTATGGAATGGAGGAGTTGTACTGTATGAATATAGTTTAGTATTGATTGTGGGTATGGCACTGGGTGGATCATGTGATCTGACAAGTTAAATTGAACAATGTAGTAGAAGATGGTGACTAGGGTTAGTGTGGTGAGTAGGTGAGAAAGACATAATAACAATGATATAACAACCAAAACAACAACAATGCCAATGCAGTTACAAATAAAAATACTGCACAAGTTACTAATTAGGTAAGTTGACCACTAAGCACACTGCATTGTACCCAGTACAAATAAACTGCATAGAATACAATATTAGTGGCATTCATAATAAGCATGCACATCTCAATGTAGTACTTCAGACATAAACAATGTGATTTTTACCCCAGGGAGTTAGCTCATGCTTTTGAATATCAGTTTATTTCATGCAACATTTGTATTGTTACTCCTTGTAGTGTCTATAGTGTTACAGCCTTTTAGGTCATAGCCTCAGGTGGATTTCATGGGAAGTGATCAATAAGGACACATAGCATTTCTATAAATAAAAAAGTTTAAAAATAGCATTTCTCAACTATTAGCAAAACTCATATTTTACATTCACACAAAACCTCCTGTTTATCAAGTTTTAGTGACAGTAACCATTTCTTGCTGACAAAAATGAATATAGCTACTTGTAAATAGAGCAGTACTGTGACAGATGCAGATATGTTCTTATTTTTCCATTTGTTTACTCATTGAACAGGTGGAGATGAATAGAGTATTTCCTGATATTACACAAGAGTTCTAGAATTACATTGAGATAATAACCAGTTACCAGCCAGTCGTGAATAGATTTGCTGGGGCATGTGCATTATGTCCTGGTGATAAAAACAAATACCAGGGAAATGACGATGTGGGCATATCACTGGAAGCCTTTCAATACCTTACCTGAAGAGGAAAGTCCAACAAAGCCTGGATTACTTTGCTGTTGTTTTTTGTTGTTATTGTTACTGTTTATTGTTGTTGCTGTTTTTTTTAAAGAATGTGGGATAAATGACCACTATTGTAATAGTGCATTATTTAGAATAACATTTTATAGGAACTCCTCATTTCTACATATGCAGATTGCTGTATAGTTGTCAAGGTAATAAAGAATTTTCCTTGCCGTGAGACTGGAAACAAAGACTACATTCACATTAAATATAATACAGTAGTTGTTGAATGTTTTATTGTTGTTGTTGTTTTGTTTGTTTGTTTGTTTTTCATGGGCAATGGCTAAGTAGCTGTTGTGGGGCAATTAAGAGACTGTTTAGGAGGATTTGGGCTAGACACAAGCACAAATCCTAGAAAAATTAACAAAACTTGCTTCTGTATGTATATCACCTAAGTTATTACATTATTATGCATAAAAATGAAGCACATGCTCACGCAACCATTTCTCCTCCCCCCAAAATTTCCCCCATAACGTTAATAGCAGCTGCTCTGCTATTGAGCAATGTGGTGAAATCACAAACTCAAATGCCAGTATAGCAAATTATTATTGCAGACTCAAAGAATTATTAAATTAAATTCATAGCTTTTGGGAGGTCATAGTTGTAGTTGTACAATAATCATAGTCATGCTCTCATAGATCATGGCCACTCCATGTGACAAACATGGTGGCACACAGTAAAAAATAAAATAGGTAAAGAGACCTTTTAAGTTTGTTGTAAGTTTTTTCTTAGTCCTCGTGGCTGTCCGTAACCCATCATGTAGTATGACACTAGGCAGTTTTGTCAATATCTCACTTGGTTCCGTTCTCTCTTATAGAAATGTTCAGGAAGTCACTTGTCAATGAGAGTCTATATTCAGTAGTTGGAACAATCCCAACTTCACACTCCAGCACAACTACCTCGCCGTTCAACTTCCCCAGCGACTTAGGAGCTCCGACCTTAAACTGGAAAGTCTGTTGCCCACTGGCCTCCCAGAATGAGTACGCTTCCTCTGGCTCCCTGCTCAAGGCAACTCCATGTTTCTCCTTCACTGAGCCACGAAAGTTTACTTTGTAAGAGTTTAGCTTCAGCTTGTAATTCTGCTCTGCTTCTCCAATGAGAGAAACAGTGAGATATCCCATGGTGAATACGCTTCGTGTGAAACAGTCAGACACGCATGATAATATAGATATCGTTACAGAGGCATTGTTGGGGATAGTGTACTTCAAAACCTTCTCTAATACATTCCCTGGTTCAACAAGTTTCTTCTTGGCTATTTCTACTAGGGGGCCAGTGGAGTACATAAAACTTTCTACAATGTAAGAATTTGTGTTAAACGTGTGATATAGTAAATGCAGCAATATTTCATCTTACCGTGATTTTGGCGGATTGAAGAGAAGTAGGAAGTATATGGAGAGCTGTCTAGGCCACTCTCCAACACATTGTCTGTAATCCCAAGGATATTATGGTGGACTCCATTTGAGCCTAAAGCTGCTGACTCATTTTGGCACTTCTTATCTTCTCTCTTTATCTTTTGATCTTTATAATCCTCAAGATTAGAGCAAGATTTGCTATGCTGCCTGGTCAACGAGCAAACACTTCCAAGCCAACAGGCAACCAGTTCTGAACAGCTGGATTTCACGGATAGTCGAGTATTACTTGAGAAGTTCTCCAAGATTAGTTACAAAAATTACAAAACATAGAATTGTGTATACTTTATTGAAACCTTATTTGTGATTAACTTTTGCATGGCACAGGTTTGCTAGCTGCATTAGACAGTCACATGAGAGAGAGAGAGAAAGGCTTGCCAGGGATTTCCCCTGAGAATTTCCCTGGGATTATCTAGAATATGTACTACAACCACAAAGAACTTCTACACTGCAGTAACCAAGCTAAATTTTGATTATTACCTTAAGGATTCTACTGTATGAAATAAGTTCTGGTATGTAAGACATCATCTATTAAAACCATTCCAGTAATATAAAAATCACTGTAATACAGTTAAAAATATTTCACTCAATCGCGATAAAATTCAAATTATCGTAATTGAGTGAAAATTTTAACTGTTCCATTTTGTTTGAAGTAATTCTGATAACAATACAACAGTACTTTCCACTTTTGTAACCTCAAAGACATGTAGTCAACAGCCAGTTCAAGTATATTCTAATAATTTGTTAATGAGTGTTGGAATGTTGTAGAGGTGAGGATGGGTGGCTCAGTTTCATTTTATCAATTCATGATTTTTAGTTCAAACTTTTTATTCATTTAATAAAATACTTCATTTCAGAAATTTCTAAGAAGTTGTGCTAATATTTTTCTTAATAATAGTAATTTTTCTGTTATAACTCCTAAAGCTGCTAATATTTTTTCTGTTTTAATAAGATTTTATACTTAAAATAAGCCCAATGTTTCAACTTCTTGCTAGAGTAACCTAGCTATTTTTTATTTTTTAAATGTGCAAACTAAACTGTCCAAACAATAGAATTAATACAATAGAAGCCATGTGAGTGAGTCCTGAAAAATCAAAATATTTTAATTCAAGGATACTTTGTTTTTATTCTGTGGCATTTTGGAACATATAAGCATTGCATCACACAGCAATCACTATATCAGGCAAATGTGTTTCGTTAGCTTAGATATGTATACCAGTATACATTAATTACATTAAGTGTATTTATTAGATTCCATACAAATGAGGAATGGGGTCAAGTGAACCCTTTGTGGTTGAGTTGGTTGCGTGTCACTCATAAAGTAGTGGGCTGAAACCACAGTTGTTCTAAATCACCACAAGTAGTTATTACTGCATTTATGGATACATGCCTCAGAGTCATGTGAATGAAAATCTGGTGATGTCTGAGTGCTATTTTCCCATTACTGCCTACATTAGCAGAGTTCTTTGTTAGAAATGGAAGTTAAATAGTGGACTGAAATCCAATTGGAATTTATCGTGAACTGCAATAGTGATGCAACATGACTATGTACTAATTTACTCACTTTTTCTAATACATGTGTGCATATGCATTGCTGCCTAGAGACATGCAAATTTCAATTGTTTCTGTTATTTGTATTATAATATATACGTATGTATTATATATAATATACATGATGACTAAACTATGGCTATACCAGCAATCAAGTCTTCCATGTGTCATTGTAAGAGATGGAGTCATTTCAAATACTAATCAGTCTGACAAACGGTTACTCCTACACTAGCCTCAACAACACAGGCACAATAATATACATTATTGCTATAGCACACTCACTGACTATTGTCAGAATATCTCTAGCCAGCCAGATAGATGTTGTTTAATACAATACAATTTTCCCTTTCAATGACTCTACTACATCAACATGAAATGATTTCCATACTGAAAAGCCATAAGTGAAACAATATAAAGTAATTTATATAAAATACTTTATGCGGGAGTGAAGACGACGATTGTCATCATACATAATATCTTGGAAACTGCATGACTTCATTCTGATATAATGGAGGATTATATGATTTGTCTAGATAAAGTTCAATGACTTAGCTGGAACAATAATGAGTTTCATTGCATCAACATTGAATTTGAATATAATATTTGCTTTTAATTATAATTGAAGGCTTATACAAATAATGACAGCAAATTTCATCTAACAAAACATCGTCAATGAGCACCTCTTATTATAATAAATTAAAGGTTCAATGACAAACTACATAGATATTTTGATGCCATTTCTGAGCTAGTTACTTTTCATTATGTGGAGTATCTTTATGTTGCTATATTCACACTCAGCTGAATAATGTTCTCCTTTTTCATGGAGCACAATTGCAAACAATGAACAAACCCTGTTCATGTCACACCTTTTTTTCCCCTTTCAGGTGGATGGGTTGTTATCTGAGCAGGCAGTGAAAATGTAGAAGAGTGAGTTGGAACCAGTTTAAATTAGCCACCATATTTGTAGAGAGAGAGTACCCAGTGATGGCACAGTTGATTGCAGGAGTTCAGTGGAATTCAGAGTGTCTCCTATTTAACACCAAAACTAAATTATCCATTTTTAACCGTGATATAACTGATAATTCTTTCAAATTAAGGTACCAATTAATTTATCTAAACTGCTGTCTGTCTATCATGCGTTATAAAATTAGAGTTATTTGCTATAGTTAGTTTATAATTATATTAATCTTCCTTTCGGCATACTGGAAATTATCTTTGTGAGCATAGTAGGTGTAAAAATAATAGAGTTTTGATAATCGTTAGTCTAATAATTACAAGTGTGTAAATTGCATTTCATAACCCGTAACCTGCCAGCTGTATAGTTCCCTGTTGGACAACATGGAAGTTATAAAGATGTCAAAGCAATGCTTTTTTGGTGAAGTTCCTTATAAGTTGAAGGTGAAATTTTCATTACCTGAAGTATAACAAGGATCAAGATAAAGGAAGAAGGAGAGTTAAATATGCAGCAAGTATTAATTTTTACTGCTTTGCTTCTACTGTTTGCCTGAGTTCATTCTCAGCCACCAAATCGTGCAAAAAAATGGAGTGTGCCACGCACAGGGTGATAGACACCAGCCAGATGTTTAATTGCCCAGCGACAACTCTGTATGTTTTTAACGAGTATGTTCAAAATGGAGTTTATGACTGTCCTAGCTATGAAGATGAATATCAACTTGTTGGTTAGTCACAAATTAATTGGCAGTGTCCAGTGTAATGATTGTTGCAATTAATATATACTTTATGTATTATTTTAGATGTTGAACAGAATAATAAAGATAAGGTAAAGATATAATATTTTGTGTGTTTATGGGAGTGATCACACAATGAATTAATTGATAGGTTAATGAGGATGAAACTGTCCAAAGAAAGCTTCTGAATCTCTTTCAAAGATACCAAAATAACAGGAAAATTTGAAGATCAAATGTCGACAGCATGTGCATAACTTTGTCATTAGCATAAACTGAATCATTTAGCCAATTATATAGCTGTGACATCATTACTAACATTCCAACTATAATAGCTCTTGTCTCTTGTTGTTGTTTTTCAGATGATTTTTTCTTATATTAAAGATATCGTAATAGTTATATTGCCTCGTTAAGGCAAGGCCAAAAGGCATGTAAAGGCATGTATTTTGAATCTATTTAACTGAAGAATTAGTTCAGTACATCAAATTCTTTTTTTTTTTCTAGCCTATATCACTTAATATTTATAATGAATTTAGTCAAAATTATGTAGGGAAAATAGTTGGTAGTAAAATGATGACTTGAAATATAATAATTGATCTATGATTTTATTTTATCTTTATTTAATCACTAAATCAAGAATAACAATAAAACCAATACAAATACTATCTAGTATCAATTCACAAAGAAAAATATTTCTACTTGGAAAAAATCTAGTCAAATAGTACATTCATATCTACGAACACTGTATAAAGATAAATGAAGTGTTATTCCTCCAAACTCTGTTGCAGCCTGGCCCTCAACAGTTTACCAAGAATATCTTGAAATTTTACTTCATTTGCATTCTGAAAAACAAAAGATTAACACATAAATGTCATATATTTATTGTCACTTTGAAAGCTATTGTGAATGTGTATGCTTACTTTCATTCCTGTAGTTTTTCTCTCATCTACACAAATAATACCCAATAATTAAATAATCAATTGTTTCCAAAAACTATTGGAAATTTAAGTGTGATCCTCTTAATACACATCGGTGCCATAAATTAATGTCTTAGTTAGCAAACACCTCTTTCAATCCTTACCATTTAACGTGATACACCCCACTTCGTCGTCTCCAAAACCACAGTCGCGAGCATTGTCACAAACTTGGCTCATGCGGATGAAATCACATGTACGATTGCAACGATGTAGTCCAAGATTATTGAAAAGCCCTTGGTAATTCTGGCAAAATTCATTTGAAAAAATGGATCTCAGTGTCCATCTTGTATTGCGTTGTGTCTCCACTTGGTTAAGTGGTATACATTCAGTCGCAGCAACCAAAACTATCAGAGAAAGGACAGTAGTCAAGTACATGGCTACTAGAAGTAATTGTGGGGAAATACTCTGATGTCCTTCCATTATATACTGGGAGATTTAGAACTCATAATTCCGGAATAGAGTGGCTGGAACAGAGTGAAGTAAATAATACTCACCTTAAAAGAAAATTTCTTCCAATTGGTATTAATTGGAAGGAAAGACTATTTTCAGTATTCTCATAAGGCAGTTAATATCAGTATTCATTGGAACTAAAAATACATTACATAGTCATTGAAAATACTCTCTTATTTGTATAATAACTTGCAAATTAGCATTGGATGAGAATTATGTAACATAGGATTTCTATTTTCCAAACCATTTTACACAAATTAGTTCTGTATTAGGTCACTACAAACTGCTTTGCCACCGCCTGTGTTTATGTATTATAAATTATTTTGTTGTGTAATATCATTTTTAATAACTCGCTGTCTAATACAAGTTACAATTTATTTAAAATGAATATGCATTATATTAAATACTGATTATAATTATTACAAGGATGGCAGAATGCAGTAGTCCTGATACAATGTAGGGTTGTTGTTTTTTATCTATGATTATAACTGAAATATTCTTTAGATATTGCCTTCTCAGCTTTAGAACTTTCAGTGTGACTATGGTAAAAAAGTGTATCTTTCATAACTTAACTTTTTTTAACTTAACTAATTAAAAAATATATAATTAATAGAGTGGCATTTAAATCATTCAGATAAAAATCTGATTAATATACAGTGACATGAAGCAGCTTATTGCTTACTGCTAAAACAATTGTAGCTAACTATAACTTATAGATTGGGATAGAGCTTAAGTGTGAAGGATCCGTAATTCCTCCCTAGATTTAGATTAAGAATAAACATTCAAGCTCTAGTTTCAATAGTTTTACACTATTGCGGATACTAAAAGTTATTATATTGACCTGTAATGAATAAGAAAAATGTCATTTAGCTATCACTATTCTTCACAGAAAACATTATCATATCTTGAAAGATTTCTTTGTAATTAGTCATCTTAGACTTCTAAATGATTAGAGACCACCATAGAAAATAGGTTGATATATAATATATATAATATATATAGAGAATGTTGTCATTTTGGTTCATCCTAAATGCATAATGCATACAAAATGTAATATTTGGAGGGAAAGCTGGTAAGTTTTGGAGAAAAGCTTCTCTTTTCCCCCCTCTACCCCCATATATAGGACCTGGACAATGAATAAGTGTGTGATCTGCAGCTGGTATATGTAGATTCATTAGTATTTCATCTTGAAAACTGAAGGAACTCATAATGTAGATATTTGTTCTCTACAGCTTAGTTTTAGTTATTCTTACCAAAAGTGAAATACCCTAAAACTATAAGTGGTTTTAGTTTTAGTTAACTAAAACAACACTATTTAACATCCTATATCCTTTGCTTTATTGATTGTTCATGCAGTAAAACATATTACTAACAGTGCCAAAAGTTACTTATGATGATGTTGACACCTTATCAAAAAAAATGGAAATGGTCATCATAATCAGAAATAAGACAGTACTGTCGGGGCGTAACTCCCTACACAATAACAAATGCACTTAGAAGAGCGGTAGCTTCACAAATGCACTTAGTAGTGTTCGAAGGACCAGATCACTGAAGTGATCAAAAGTAAAGTTAACCTGAACAGGCTGATCAGTTAGTTATAGGTAATTAGAATAGACACAAGGTAACTTGATCTTTACAACAACTGACAAAAACAACAACTGACAAAACGAGAATAAATAAACAAATTATAACTTGGAAACGGAGTTCCGAACATCGACGATTGACGAACATCGACGAAATACGACAGAAATAATAATTCAATAAGTGGGATAATGAAAGAAAATGATACTACAACAGGCGAATGAATAAGTAAATGGATAAGTAAAATAATGATAACAGTTATTTGATGGCTGCTTCTTGACATCAGGGAGGAAAACTTGAAGAGACTGCTCAGCTGGCCTGAACATACTCCGGGGGCGAAAGCTGGTCCTCTACCAGCAGGACCAGTCTATTGGTTGATCTTCTGAAAATCTTTCCCTGGCAAATTAAATCAACTGTCCTCACCAGACCATCTTCTCCTGGATAAGTTTGTTCAACACGAGCTAGTGGCCAAGTTCGATGAACCAGAGTCTCATCCTTGATGATCACAACATCCCCTTTCTTAAAATTCCTGGAGGTATGTTGCCACTTACTTCTAGCTTGCAAAGATTGAAGGTATCTGGCACTCCATTGTCGCCATAGGTCTGTATGAAGAGACTTAACAAGGTTCCATCTTCTCAAAATTGGAATTTTGTGAAGATCAGTTGGTGTAGGAGGAGCTTTAAGAGGCCGACCAATAAGAAAATGTCCTGGTGTGAGTGCACAAGATCCATCAGATTCCATGGAATCAACTGGTATCATAGGCCGACTATTCATGATTGCTTCAGCTTCAGTCAGAATAGTATGAAGCTCTTCAAAAGTTAGCAAGTGTGGAGCGACTAGTTTCCTTAACAAAATTTTCATAGCCTTGACTCCAGCCTCCCAAAGTCCACCAAAATGTGGAGCCCTGGGTGGTGATAGGTGCCACTGAATGTGGGAGTTGGTAGTGAGGTGAGATATTCCGATTTTTGTTGCTTTAGCTGTAAGCAGTTTCTGTAACTCTTCTAATTCGTGCTTAGCTCCCAAGAAGTTGGACCCGTTATCGGTATATATGTGTGAGGGAGAACCTCGTCTACAACAAAACCGGTTGAGAGTAGCGAGAAATGCCTCGGTAGTTAAATCAGAACAAAGTTCCAAATGAACTGCACGAGTTACAAAACACACGAAAATAACTCCATAAACTTTAACTTTCGTAGGCTTTCTAGGATTGCCACGTCTAATAATAAACGGGCCTGCAAAATCTATTCCCGTTCTGTCAAATGGAGGGGCAAATTGCGTTCTGGAGGCAGGTAGATTACCCATTCTCTGGTGCATTGTTCTTGCATAAGCCCGCTGACAGGTAACGCACTGATGGCTTACAAGTTTTAAAAAAGCTTTAACTCCTGGTATGTAATAGTCTTCTGCCAAAATAGCCATAAGTGTTGATGTTCCTGGATGTTTGTACTGGTGATGCAGAGTACGAAGCAAAAGTTTGGTTAAAGGAGATTTGAGGCTTAAAAGCAAATGAGACTTGGTGTGCGGAAAATTCTTTCCATTTCTGACTCGCCCCCCAACGTGCAAGAGCTGATCGGCGGTCAAACGTACATCCATTCTTGAGAGAGGATTTGATTTGGGAAGCGACTTTCCTGCTCGAATTAACTTGAGAGTCTCACAGTAGATGTGTTCCTGAGACTTTCGTAGCAGAAAGGTTCTGGCAATAGCTGATTCCTCAGAGGTAAGAACAGATGATAGACATTGATTCTCCTTAGCACAGCGACAGTTGTTAATAAACCGTTTAATCCAGGCCATAACTCGAACGAGACGATGGAACGATGACAGTCGAGTCCATAGTGGAAAGGTATGTGGTTCACTCTGAACAGTTGAAGCAACAGCACGTAGGTCAAGCAAATTCTTTGAAATGGTACAATTTTGAAGTAGTGGCCATTCAGAAGGTGGTCCATTAAGCCATGAAGGTCCATACCACCAAAGAGAGGAATTGATGAGCTGTTGAGGAGAAACTCCACGGCTGGCAAGATCAGCTGGGTTGTCTTTTGAAGCTACATGTCTCCATCTAAGTGGAGGTACCATTTCTTGAATAGCTGCAACCCTGTTAGCAACAAAAGTTTTGAGAGAGGAAGGTACTTTACGAATCCAACACAAAGTTATTGTTGAATCAGTCCAAGCAAATACATTGGAAGAGTGTATGCCCAAGTCTGATGCTACAGTCATGAGAAGTTTGCTCAGTAAATGAGCAGCAGAGAGTTCCAAGCGAGGAATTGTAACTGGTTTGAGAGGAGTAACACGAGCTTTGGAGGTAACTAAGGTAATTGTAACTTCAGAATTTGAGTATACAGTTCTGAGGTAAATAACAGCACCATAAGCAGAGTTGGAAGCATCCGAAAAACCATGAAGTTGCTGATTCAAAATAGGTAAGTTCAGAGGGATCAAACGTCTGTCCACAGGGTGTGCAGACAGATGATGTAAGTGGAGAGTCCACTCTTTCCAGAGGTTGGAGATATCCTCAGGTAAAGGTGTATCCCAATCTAGCTTCAAAGTCCACAATTTTTGCAGTAAAATCTTTCCTTGAATGATAACTGGTGAAAAGAGACCAAGGATATCAAAAACCTTGGCCACAGTTGAGGCTACAACACGTTTTGTTGGAGTTTCATCTTGTAATAGGGGGGAAGGTACAGATATATGAAATTGGTCACTGTTTACATTCCAATGTATTCCCAAAGTTTTGGAACTATTGAGTGGATCTTGAATGTTCAAATCAGAAGTTTCAACAAGATGATCAGGTATGGTTTCAATAAACTCAGTTGAATTGCTCCTCCACTTTCTAAGAATCATTCCAGCTGAATGAAGGAGGTCACAGAGCTGCTGTCGAAGAATATCAGCTTCTTGAACGGTGGGAGCCCCAGACAAACAGTCATCGACATAAAAGGTGGACAGAATGACTTCGGAGGCAATCGGGTAAGTAGTCCTAGCATTTTCCGCGAGCTGACGGAGGACCTGAGTCGCAATAAACGGGGAAGACTTGACGCCAAAGGTAAGTCGCTTCATACGAAAGTCCTCAATTTCCCCACTACTTCCTCTTTGTAGAAAGCGGTGAAAGTCTCGTTCCTGAACCTGCAGTACTATTTCCCGAAACATCTTCGAAATGTCTGCTGTAACTGCTATGCGATGTAGTCGAAATCGGTGTAAGACTGTCGTTAATTTCGGGTACAAATTGGGGCCAGAGAGCAAGAGGTCATTGAGCGACACTCCAGTTGAAGACTTAGCTGAGGCATCAAAAACAGCTCTAAGCTTGGTCGTTGTGGACGATTCCTTGACAACACCGTGGGTAGGCAAATAAAACAAATCTGTTGCAGGTTTAGAAAGATTGTTTGAAGGAACCTTTTCGGCATGATCTAAATCGACATATTCTTTCAAAACAGCTTCAAAATCGGACAGTTTTCCTTTCTTGCTTAGAGAGCGTTCGTTTTGAAGGAAGCGTCTCACAGCAGTAGACCTCGACTCACCCAAGGATGGTGGATTAACAACTCGAGGCAAAGCTACAGCAAATCTGCCGTCTGGTGAAATAACGTGAGTATCGTGAAAATGAGCAACAGCTTGAGCATCATCCTGGGAGAGATGCTTGGTGGATACATCTGGTGACTGATCCAAAGTCCACATACTTTGTAGCAGAGAATCAAGTGGGTCTTCCTTGCCCTGTACTCTAAGAATAGATGTAGGTAATGAAACATCAGGAATAGCTCCTCCTAATGTCCATCCAAAGAGAGTATTATTGGCTATTGTTGCACCATCAGTAGAATGACAGGGTGGACCTCTTGAGCATCTTCCACAATCAGCAATTCCTAAGAGAAGATCTATCTCTCCTCCTAAATGAGGATCAGCAATAGGAGACTTATTCTGGATGCATGGTATCTTTAGCAAACATTGAGGGTTTCTGGGTGGTTGGAGTGACTGCAATTTAGGCACAACATGGCACTTGATTGAGACAGAATCATGGTGATTGGTTTGGTAAACTGACTTGAGAGTAACTTCAACATACGAACGACTGACTGCTCCTCCTGTTACACCAGCAATCTGAAGTCTTTGATGATGCCTCTTAGCGCTAAGACTGGAAGCTAGTCTCTCAGAGATGAGAGTGATAGAGGCACCACTATCAAGTAGAGCTCTGGCCCTTTGCCTGTAGCTACCACTGCTAACAAGAGCAATTGCTGTGGAGAGAAGAGCAATTTGAGGTGTGTTGACATGGCTAACGTTACCTTCCTCATTTGTAGTGGCGGTTACAACACTTGAACTAGTTGCTGTAGGTGGTTGGTTGGTTGAAGTTTGTTGATTATTACTTGAAGGTTGTTGGTTAGTTGAAACTTGCTGGGTAGTTGAAGGCTGCTGGTTAGTTGGAGTTTGCTCTCGGTGGAGAAGAGTATGGTGTCTAGCTCCACAGGATCGACAATTATGAGTTGACTGACAGTCCTTCAAATTGTGGGCATGGCTTAAACAGTTGAAACAGTATTTGTGTTCTTTTACTGCCTTATGTCTATGTAGAGGATCCCAACTTAAAAAGGTTTGACACTTAGCAAGAGAGTGTCCCTCATGTCCACAAACCGCACATTTAAACAAGTTAGTGCCAACTTTGTAGACTGGACGACTCTTCTGCACAGGAGTAGGTGCTGATGAATATGATTTCTTAGTTTGTTGGTTAGAGGTAAGAGGTTTGAAAGAAGTATCATCATCCAGGCTAAACTCTCTTTTCCTAAAGAAATCCAGAACATCTCGAATAGTTGGTGGGTCAGTAAAATCAGAGGCATAAGTAGACCATTCATGCTTCATACTCTTATCAAAGCGCTCTGTTACAACCGTAGCTAAAAACTGTTCGAGGGTGTTGCCATTACAGCGTTCGAGGCCCCTGAGGTGCATTTCCCAGGTTTCCCGCATACGTCGAAGACTCTTACGGTCATAGGTGTAGTTGTCGTTAGCTAGAATAGCTTTGACGTGATGGGGATAGACTAGACGTGGGCGACCGTAGGCGTCCTCGAGAGATTGTAGAGCAGCCTTGTAGCCATCCTTGCCAGTAGACGCAAATTGTACAATTCGTCTGGATTCCTCACTGGACATAGCTTTCAAGAGATGGCACGACTTTTCCTCATCGATGAGGCCGTGGCCATGTTTGTCGATAGCCGCGGTAAAAAGTAGTTTAAAATCAATCCAGTCGATAGGTTTTCCGGAGAATTTGGGAAGATCAAGGGTTAACTTAGAAGAGTTCTGGACAATAGGTTTCATATACACCTCGGAAGGAAGGTCATGACACTTATTAGATTTGTCAAACTCCTTCTGAGCTGTGGAAATTTGTTCATTGATGTCTTTCATTGTGGCAGATATTTCGCCACGGAGCCTACTAATTTCTCCATCAGATGAATAGAACAAAGAATCTTTTCTAAACTCAGAAATCTGTAATTTTAGTGTTTTAAACTCAGAAAGGATGACAGGTGAAGAAGGTGTTTCAAGGTCTAGGAGTGCAGACAAGGATTCTAGAATTACAAAACCAGTAGAGTAAATATATACTTTTTCCATAAGAATCTTTAGCCTTTGAATGGAAGCATTGTTCTCTGAGCGGACAATTTCACCTTGAGCTACCTCTTCCTCAAGGTTGAAGTCAGTCAGCTCACTGGACAGTTCTTCATACCTCTCTTGCAGGGTATCGAATAGTGAAGATAAGCGGGTGGCTTCCTCCAGTCGGTCTTTAACGTCTCCAGGGCGAATGGAGGCAAGCGGTGTGTCGAGCAGAGAACGAATCGATGCGTCCATCCTTGTCAACTGTCCCTTCCGGCTAGTCCTCTTGGCACGGACCTTAGCCGGGTCCATTAGAGCTTGTATTTGCTTGATTTCCTCTTCCAAGGCAAGAGGCATTGTGGTAGAGTCCACGAAGAAACTAAGGTGAGGTAGAAGCGAGGTGAAGAGGTTAGGTACGAAGTGAAACGAAAATGGTTAGGTACGAAGTTGGTCAAAAAGGTTAGATACGAAGTTGACGAAAAGTTGATGAACGAAGTGAAGGTTGGTAAACAGTTGTTATGGTATGACAAAATGAGGGAGAGCTAGGTGAGGTTCGTCTTCCAAATTAGGGGTATCCGGCTCGAAGGACCAAAAATTATGTCGGGGCGTAACTCCCTACACAATAACAAATGCACTTAGAAGAGCGGTAGCTTCACAAATGCACTTAGTAGTGTTCGAAGGACCAGATCACTGAAGTGATCAAAAGTAAAGTTAACCTGAACAGGCTGATCAGTTAGTTATAGGTAATTAGAATAGACACAAGGTAACTTGATCTTTACAACAACTGACAAAAACAACAACTGACAAAACGAGAATAAATAAACAAATTATAACTTGGAAACGGAGTTCCGAACATCGACGATTGACGAACATCGACGAAATACGACAGAAATAATAATTCAATAAGTGGGATAATGAAAGAAAATGATACTACAACAGGCGAATGAATAAGTAAATGGATAAGTAAAATAATGATAACAGTTATTTGATGGCTGCTTCTTGACATCAGGGAGGAAAACTTGAAGAGACTGCTCAGCTGGCCTGAACAAGTACAGATATTTGATTCTCAACTAACAGGCAAATGTTACATAGAGCAGCACTAATTTACACCTAACCTTACCAGTCATCTCATTACAAGTGAGCAGATTGTTCTATTTCTGGCTGACTTTATGTAAACAACTGTTATGATATCTTATGCTATATCTCACATCTCACTACGTATTAGTTTCATCCTTGTGTGTCCTCCTCCACAGTATTCTCTAGAATATATTTAAACGAGTAACCACACACACACACACTACACACACACACACACAAACACTACACTACACACACACACACACACACTACACACACACACACACACTACACACACACACACACACACACACACACACACACACACACACAATTAAAGCTTCTAATTACGTAAGTTAGGTAAAGCGTTCACAGTTCCAGTATTCGTGGAGAATCCTGCTGCACTGCCTTACGCAACTTTGTTTCAACCAAAACGTTTTATTTATAGCTACTCTCTTCTTGAAACAATTGTGAAGTCTTTGTCAAGCTGCGCTTCTTTGCCACTGCTTTCGAAGTTTATTCAGGTAATTCTGTTATGTTAACTCTTCATGCCTAATCATTGCTATGATTTAGCGATTTCCTTCACAAATCATTTACCTATACTTATATATTTACTCGACTTTTTTTTGTAGTTTGAATGTTAGAAGTGAAAACCAATCGTTTAACAATAGTGTAGTTTTAGGATCGCTCGCCATTTGTGTTCAAGCATACCACTAGTATTTAAAACCATGGAAGCGGTAAGCGCCACTAGCGGGGTTGCGTGCGTGCACGAGAAAACAATACCTGAGAATTGCGCCGAGGTCGCGCAAGGAGCTTCAAAGAAAGGGGGAGACCAAAAGAATACGATCGACAAGGTCTACCGCATAATACTAAATTAGTGTATAACGACTACCACCATCAGTTCAAGTTGAGCTCAACTAGTGCACAAACAGAGAAAATTAAGATCAATGCTTTTAGCCACTGCTGGATCCTGACAAACTACTCAATCCTGATGGGAATGATTCTACAACTATTGGTACTACTTGCAAGGCAATCCTATCTGTAATTGGAGTTACTTCAGACACAAATTCTGGACCTTGTGCTAGAACCTATTTGGAAGTGAAGTCACTATAGGGAAAGAAACTATGGCACCACATTCTCTGAAAATTGCAAACTCTGGTGTTACCAAGTCAGTCTCCTGGGGACAAAACTTTACTAATGACGGACTCCTGTAATGGCATTGCTCCGGGTGTAACTTTGAAAAAAGAAGCTTCTTTCAATATCAGAGGCCCCAAAAAATGTTACAATGTAATGACTTACCTTGCCACAGAAGAGGAATTAGAGCACATGGCAGGAAATACTGTATCACTCCACTACCAGATTACTATAACTCCTACAGGAGAATTATGTAATAAAAATGCAGATGCAGCCACAATTGATCATTGTACTTTATATATTGTATCACACTTATATAACTGGACGCTGGACACCCATTTTGCACATTATGTATATAACTTCATCCTCTTTATTTGTTCAGTTCTAATTGATGCAGTTTCATAGCACCACTAACTGAAAATCAATTATTTGAAGAGATAGGGCTGATGGCATATCAACTACATGTACTATTAGACCTGCTTGGTGGTGAAATATTGACAACAAATTATAAATGCAGTTACAAATAAAAATATTGCACAAGTTACTACACTGTAAAAACCGGGGTGTTTAGTTACACCCTAAGTGGGGTGTACTGGAACACTTTTTTGCATTGGGGTGTATTGTTACACTCATAGGGTGTGCTGTTACACTCACACTGCGAAACACTCTATGATTATACCAAAAAGAGTGTATTTTTGTCAGGAATAATAGGTAACACCCTTTCAGGAATACTTTTTTTACATACCAACATTTTATAATGAACCTGTTGACTTATAATAATTTTCTGTTGGTTTTGTTTTATTTGTTGTTTCATTGCAGCAATAAAGGCATGCTGGTATAACATGGAGCTGTGGATGAAGAACATAAATATTCATACTCGTTAACTGTTGTACTGTGCCAAGTATATTTTATTCATTTGATCACAAATAAACTGAGAGTCATTAAAAAAAAAATATTTACTAGCCAGTCAGAGGGAGAAATGGTGAGCTTTAAGTTCTACAAAAATGTGACTTGGTTTTCTGCAATTTGATAGCCTCTCACCACACTCCACACTGCTTGAAGGTGCTCGTTTTAACTAATTGTTTTAGTTAACTTCTTGCATTATATTATTAAGCAAAATTAGAAAGCTAGGAACTGTAACATGGCTGATGATTAATTGAAGAAGAATCCCTCATAAGCGCAAGCATATCCAGTGTGCATACTACTGCACAGTTTTATAACCGGTGTAGTTTTTTACTTGATCACTCAGGTCCTTCCAGAGAAAGACACGATTAGATAGTGACCCCACCTTGAGTTTATAATGTCCCTCCAACGGCATTGATGAAAATGTAGCTACGTTAAATATTTGTTAGGCTATGTACTGTTGTTGCGTAGACATAGGCCGCTCTGTGCATCTTGAACTACCGCCCTCAGGCCCTAAGTACTTCGCTGCGCTAGACGCTGGACCATTAAAAGCAGCCTCGCAAAGATACTGCATTTTCTCATGGAAAACCCTTTTCCAATTAGGTGTAGGTAAGTATCGCCGGGTTAAATAAGTTTAAAACGCTTTACCATAATATAAGTAAACTCTCGACTGGAAGTGGTCGTCTAAACTATTGTTGCGCGCTATAATAATAGTCTACTGATTCCTACTACGGCTACGCTACTGTGTCTTGGTGAACTTGAAGGAAGCTTCGCTGTCCCTACCCTGGCTTATGCTTCTGGGGTAAGTAGTTTTATGGCTAGCGGTCAGTGGGTTTCTAAGTATTTTAGCTGCACGGGGTCACCCAGGTCATTTTTTTCCCCTGGTGAAGTTGTGTTTCCTGAACAATTTTTTCTAAGCTATGTATAGCTACTGTATGAATTAATTAATTAAACAGCAAGGGTGGCCTGAATTATGATAGTGATATTTTGTGGTAGTTTTAGCTATATATTATGACAAGGGCTTGTCAGTTTGTTTGTTCCACAGTACTCTTGAAAATTTTCATTTCTTTGTGAGAAAGTGTGGGTGCATGTTGGAATGGTTTCTAGTTACTGAATTGTTCCAAAACATGCTCCACCAAAATTATTCTCACTCATAGTTTTTCCCATGGCCACCCTAACATCCTTTAGTGTGCTCCTGGACAATGAAGGGGAGATAATTATTGCATACAACTCAACGTATTATTATATTTTCTACTTTGTTTTAAGCCCATGGTTTCATGCGGGTTATGGGAGCCCTGGGATTCCCACCCTAATTTTTTTTTACCCCTTCTGAATTTATTTCAATGTAAGTTATGAAAAAAATGTAGGAATTTGTAGTAGTTTGTCGAAGTTTTCGTGATCATGACTTCACCATTTTCATGTGGCTAAACGGTTTTTGTGACTTTACAAATCTTTCTCTTATCTCTCTCTCTCTCCCCCCTCCCCCCCAGTGAAAATCGTGTATGAAATGAAGTCCTGTCATTCTAGTTCATGCAATTCTGATAAACTTCAGTGAAATCATTTTACTTATCTGCTTATTCTTCATTGAGCTGTTGTTGAAGGACTTTTTCAGATTGCCCATTGCTTAATTATAGTTTAAACAGTTTATTAAGTGATTATCCGTTTTTATTATGTATCTCTGAGGCAATGTCAATAAATTTGTCAGTTCTCTAAGCGTACAAGTGATAATATCACAGCTTCAGAAGCACAGTGTCATATTAGCTTGTATAACCAGGTTTCGTGCCAAGGTGGTAGGGGCACCCTGAAATCCCCCATCTCTTCCAAGTCTTAGTTCCCCTAGAATTTTAATTTAGTAAGCTACAATAGCTATAAGCTTTAATTATGTGACAAAGCACAGGTTAGTATAAGGTATATACACTTTCACATAGGCATGCCCATCAAAGCAGTATGGGTTTCCAAAATGAGACTGGCCAAGTACACCAGTGTTTCCCACCCCCAGCGCAGAATCCAGTATGACACCCTGATAACTTAGTCATCATATGCTTTTTCTGAAGTAAGAGTATCTTCTTTCCCCAATATCTAATGTCACTATGAAGCATTTGTGCATTTTTCAGCTGATGTGAGAATAGAGAACAAGAATTTTCTTCTGTTGGCCAAATATATTGGCTTCCAGTATTCAGATGTGCAGTGATGGAAGAAAAATGTCCATTTTTCACATGCAGTTCATAGAATAAGACTAGGACAAGTCATAGGAGCTATGACAACCACTAAGGTCATAAGCAACTTGGCATGATACAGTATAGTATTGATGACCATTACCAAATGCAAGTCGTATGACCTCAGAGGTACAGTAGTTGCAGGTCTTATAAGTCACGATGTGGATTTGGGACTGGTAGACAGTTAATTTGCTAATTTTTTTCAACAGACAATGTTGGTTAGCGATTGTTGTTTTTTTTTTGTTTGTTTGTTAACCCTAAGCGCGTATGCGCAAGAGGTTTGTAGTAGTTTCCCTGTCAGTCTGTCTGTCATGCTCTGATTTTGGAGATTACTGACAATTAACTGTGATTTAGGTATGAACTTATTCAGAAAGAAGATTAAGGTCCTTTTATTGTGCTACTTTTTTTTAATTTGGGGCTCATTGTTGATAAAACGTGAAGCTTTCAGCTCCACATTGGTACCAGCTGGGTAACTCTCCCTAGCGTCACGTCATAATCACTTGACTTCTTGCAGCCCGCAGTGTAGTTTGCTTTATGCTCAGGGAAGTTAACCGATGGATTTGAATGAAGTGAAGTTCACATTGAAAAATTATAACAGTGAGTGTTTCTGGCTAGTTTAGCTTCTCTTATGAAGACAGCATTCCCATGTACTATTTTCATTACTTGAGCTATATTGATGCCTCATTAAAATAGCTAACAGATTGCTTTGTTCTTTTAGAAGGAGATTATATTATTATAATAGCTAGGTAATGTTTAATAGCACTGAGGGTTCGCAGCTTTGCTGCTTCATTTGTTTTGTTTTTGTTTTGTTTATTATTCTTATTTAAAGCTTATCTGTATTATATAATTTATAGCCAGTACACAATGTTTTTTGTACGGTAGTGAAGAGGTGGTGTAGTTTCACTGACCATACACACCCTTCCTTCTGCTGGGGGGAAAGGCATTATACTTGTGATGTGCTTCAGTAAAAAAAATGGTAAAATTCATCTTTATAAAATCATCATGCACAATTTGTTTGAACAATTTACACGGCCGACTTTTTTAAATTAGCGTACAAGCAAAACAAGGTTTTCCAAGAAATTATTGCACTGTATACATCCTAACTCTATATAAGACTTGCTTACTAACAAAAGAAACAGTAAGGAACCTAAGAAGCTTAACACACAAAGCAGCAAATGTATATTTATTGTTTGTTCTTAGCTAGTCAGCACATGTAACACACAACACTCTCACATGCACGCGTTCACTGGATATACCAACACAAGATATACATTGTAGTCTCTTGGTAGCTTGGCATGTTGGGCAATGGATTTTCAAGTACAAACAGCGATGACAAACAGCGTGTTGTTAACCAAGGTAACGAATGAACACAACAAATGTGAGTCAAAGTACAAAAGTTACATACATGCGTCCAAGCATATATGATTTATACAATCATATATCCCTGATTTTTTGTGTTGTCCCTGATAGTGTCTCGCTCGCTGCCAATTTTTGCAGATATAATTACCACGGTTGAGCTTTGTATGTGTGTGTGTGTGTGTGTGTTTGCAATTGCATGACTTTTAACTTCATTCTCATATTCTACCACTGCTCTGCATTTTATCACGTGATGCCAGGAATGATTCTCTCTAAGAAAGTTGCTAGCTGTACTAACTTTAGCGATGATGTTTCAGCTCATGACTTAAAGCCGTAGTACTAGTGGCTGGACCCATCGGTTTGCTTCCTAACCACAGTTATATGGTATTGCTCTATCTTGTGTAAAACCAGTGTTGTTGTTATTCAGGGAGCGGAGGAATGAGGGCTTGTACATCTCCTTAAATCTAGTTTGCTGCCCTTCCCCCACCCCTTAGGGATTAAAGACACCCTAAAATTAATATTTACAAGGGAAAAAATAGAATACATTTTTTTCCCCCAAATGTCAATTAGTCATCATTAGATTACAATGGCTAACCTAATTCTTGGTCTAATTTAATCAGCGTCGTTTGTACTAAACAACTTTCCACATAAGCAGTGTAGGGCAGACTGTGGCAAGTGCATTGGGGATGCTTAGCTTGTACTATCTATTGTGCTGCTAAATTATGACACGGAGCAGTAATATCTTTTGGGGCTAAGGAAATAATAAATGTGGTCTTATTGGATAAAATGCTTTCTTCGTGATTTCATCAATTGATAAACTTTTGTTTTGTTTTTTGGTGTCCAGAGGCATGGAAGATTTTGGAATAGGGAGGATCCACTGCACTTGAGTTAGACAGGGAAGTACTTTGCTTCCCTTTGCTCCCCTCCTCCCATCATCCACATGCACACACACACATATCCCAGGTAGTTTGACTTTCGTGGAGACATTTGCCCCAATTTTTCATAACATTTTGTGGTAGTTAATATAAATATAATATAATATGGAAGGTACTGTACTAAACTAGCTTGATTCTCTTAAAAAAATGTCTACATGTGTTAAAATTACAAGCACGAAAACACAAATCTGAGAATCTTGAATTATGTTGAGCTAGTTTTACTTGAGACATACACTTTCAATGTAGGAGTGTGAAGTGGCAGGTGTAATTGTGCAGTGACTACTCCACTGGTGTACACGTGATGACTCCTGGACTTCAATACAACTAGAGGTGAGGAACTCTGGAATGACTTCTTAACTCCACTAACAAGAAAGAGGCCTTGTGAAATTATTTTTTTATTTAATATAAATCATTTTAATTGACTGGTAGATATTTCCATTTAATGCACACTTAGACAACCTGAAATATATAGGGAGCGACTTAAAGTCTGAACTTTTAGAACTCTTGTCACTTCATTTACTAACTGAATAATCCTTTGAAACCATTTGTATGTGTGGCCGGGGACACACACACACACACACACACACACACACACACATTATATTGATTCAACTTTTCATTTGTAAAGTATTGAATTCAAATGAAAGGTGAATAGTTCCCGAATCATTTGGTCAATGACCTGACGATAGCCATGCACAATCACCTGGTCTCACACACGCACACACATAGCTACAGTAGTGAAATAAGTGAAAGAAGAAAAGTAATGGTACAGATGATAGTTAGTCATTTTTTACACAGGGGCTGAAGTCAAGTATTTCTATGGTCCTGTGATTTCCAGATAATGTAAGATTCATTAACCCTTTCACCGCCAAGTTTATGACGACATCGGTAACATGAAAATGTAACTAGTGACGTGCTTGAGCACAAATGGCGAGCGAGCCTAATACTACACTGGAGTGTTAAACGTTTGGTTTTAACTTCTAATATTCAAGCTACTAAAAAAAAGTGGAGTTTTTAAATCATATATTATACGGTAAAGGCATTCAATGCCATAGTAACCACTCCCCGAAACTGTTTCAATTGAAACAAAAAATAAGTCACGTTCTTTAAACTTTTTCTTTGGGATATTTTTGTAACGCACAATACTTTCACATAACTGAACATACGTACGCAAGACTTACCTTCGTGTTAAATGTAGTTGACAATAAATATTCAAGTAAATACTGTTGCATAGGGCTTATAACTATGACAAATAGCGTATTAACTTACCACCGCAACTAACTTGATAGAAATGGAACTCCAGTAAGTTTTTGAGTTTAAACTGCACCCACAAAAAAATTCAAAGTGTCAGTAAACAATTCAATTCCTAGGATGATACGGGTAATGATCGTTAAACCGGAGGATACTGTTTGGGACGGGGTCGAATGCTGAGTTAACTCGAAAATACGAGAAGGTCAAAGTACACAATGGCATACATACGTCTAACATATAAACAAACAAACATCCCCGATTTTAAATTGTGTTACCCCTGAGAGTGTCTTGCTTGCTCTGCTCGCCAATAATATTTTTTTTTTTCCTGCACAGACATTCAGCAACGAGATATGTTTTAAAAGCAGGTACAGTCAAAACTGTTTACTATGATGCAAAAAAAAAAGTCTATTAGTCCAACAAATAGCTACAAATTTGGACTTACTGTTACCAACCACACTAACTGAAATTCAATTTCTGAATGTCTCAGAGCTGTGGTTCAAACAGAGTACATGCTTATTCATCTTCTATTTGATGGATTCTGAGCTTCTCAACCTCGTACTATTAAATATTTTTTGGAGGACAAACAACTCAACGGTTAGCGTTCCAGCAGCCATATTTTTTTTTAATTGTAAAAAACAACAACAACTAATACCTGTACTATCATTTCGATTTTATTACAGGAGAACAGCCGACCAAATGCAAAACGCCACGTGGCGTCTACGGCGGTGAAAGGGTTAAGAAGACCTGAACCCTGCAGTACATAGCTACACTTTCATCAATGCCATTGGAGGGACATTATAAACTCAAGGCGGGGTCACTATCTAATTGTGTCTTTCTCTGGAAGGACCTGGGACCTGAGTGATTAAGTAAAAAACTACACCAGTTATATAAAACTGTGCAGTGATATAGGTAGTTAGTAAACTGGGTGTGGCACCAGCGGTATTAATTATGGCGAACTTGTACATTTTACACAAGAATGCTTGATCATAATGAAGCCACTTTGGCAAGTGCTCCAAAGGAGACCTACAAAATCTTTGTCTAATAAGAGGAAATTCAATGGCTACTGTGCTGGTGTATATTTCCAAGTAAAATAGCTCTACTTGTGTTTTAAGTCAGTGACTTTAAAATGTTTTGCTTGTGGTTTTGAGGTGTGACTTTGTACCTGAAATTAATTCTGCAATTTGCCAAAAAATTGATGCTACTTGGTAACACTGTAGAATGTCATTATCCAAACACTTCAGTTAACCGAACACCATAAATCTAATAATAGCATGTACAAACAAGAATACATAATACTATATTACATAATTATAATACGTTTTCTGTTTTGTTCAGTTCTCTGAACATTTAAATTATCCGAACACCTCTCAGTCGCAACTTATCCAGATAACTGACATTCTACTGTATACCATTTCATATGTCCTCCTGTATAAACGCATCAACACTTCACGCATAGTTACTTGACTGCAGCCATTTGTGTCATTTACCAGCTGTATATGTCTTGGTTTTGTTGTTGGTGGTGAGGTGTAAATCCACCAAAGGGAAGGTCAAATAATAAAAAATAAAGAGAAAATAATGAAGTTAATAATAAAGTTCTCGAAGGACCAGAATTCTTATAATGGCATCTAATTAGTCAGTCAGATATACAGAGGCTCCCGCCAGCACTTAGACTTTATTTGCGCAAGAATAATAATTGATTGCGAGTTGGTACAGATTATATAGGGTGATATGGTATAGAACTAAGATAGGTAGGAAGTAGGTGGAGATTGAGATGAATATGATTAAGTTTTAAGATGAGAGGCGCCCGCAAGCTGGCCAAATGTAAGGTGTGGGTGTTAAATGATGAGATAAATGTGGTGGTAATCAATAACAGGTTCTGTTCCAAGTTCAGACGGATAG
>WLWD01002340.1_pt1 | contig 92035 bp, 72 predicted proteins | sample 6712731 | NCBI WGS metagenome assembly WLWD01 (sample SAMN12718690, study PRJNA576275) | sponge metagenome | isolation source: marine sponge | host: Mycale hentscheli | place: New Zealand: South Island, Marlborough, Capsize Point | collected 2014-11-01
TAAAATTTCATGCCGTTTTACTCGTGCGTTATTCTTAAAAAACTCTCTGTAACTTTATTCTAAGGGGGGTATTTTGCTTGTGCGCAAAATTTGGATTCAATTCAGTGATCCAGTTCCACGAAATATCAATTTTTATTTTCAAGTTGACAACTGATTCGCAATTTCACCCCGCCCCCCCTAACGTTGAGCTCCGCGAACGCGCAATTTATTTGGTAATAAGATAATCAATTAACTTGTGACAGCTCTAAAAAGAGCCCATTTGTAAACAATAATAAGAAATACAAATGAGCCGTGAGATGGCCGTTGTAACTTTGGAAATAGTTAGTCCCTCGAGCAAAAGTGATGGCTTATTCCCGATGTTGCTTGGAGTTGGTTGCTCATTAGTGGGAGGGGTAGTTCAGCACAAGATTTAGACTTGTAGGCGATAGGGCTGAAGAGTATAGCGGTAGCAATCCCGTGGAAAGAACTGAAGTGATGATGATGGAGTCTATACGCAGGGGAGTCTCAATACAAGGTTGGTGGAATTGTCGGAGCTGGTACCAGTCAGGGTGGAGTTGGTCATGGTTGAGACAGAGTTTTAAGCTGCTCCAATGGCTTCCCCTGCAAGTATAATAGAAGGATGTTATTCTAAATGACTGTCTCAGACTAGTACACTACATACAAGTTATAGCTCGGAGACCGTTTGTGTCCACCTGCTTCGCGGTTTTTGGCGCCAAAGTTAATTGATTGTTTGCGTGGCTCGGTTACGGGCCATCTCCCGCGTTTTACCAGCGGTGTCCAACGTCCCCTGGTTTAGTTCACAAATGCGCAAGCGCAACACTCTGACATCACAAATACGTCGTCATTGAGATAAGCGCTTCCGCAAACGTCACAACTTACACCGAAAATACTAAAACTCTCACAAAAGCATTTTTATTTCCCTTAATTTTCAAGATAGGGGTTTCAAATTCATATGGATTAAAATACAACTATTTAGGTATTTTATATTAAATTCCCAAGACACTTACTTCAAAATTGCAAAATTACCAGCTTAAAGCATTTGGGGAGTTAAGTTTTTTATAAAAAAATGAAATTAAAAATAAGTAAAATAGTATTAAAATATAAAAATTTGGTACAAATTAAATTAATGAGCCATAGATTCAGTCTGCAAAATCTTTAGACACTCGAATTCAATTTACTCTTTTTCTGGCTTAAAAACATCAAAAATATCCTCCATTTATAGGGTCACTTCTTCTATCTATTACCACAGTTGTGACCACAAACCACAATTTTTTAAAACATAATCAATTTCAATATATATTAATTTTTGTGTGTGTGAAGTTTCAGCTTCCTGACATCAATCTGACTGCACATGTATACATTTAAAGAACAATTAACAAAAAACAGAACTTTCTACTCTTTAAGCTGGACGAACTGTATTAGTACTTGCATTCATGAGTAAACAAGTGAACTACTCTTTCTTCTTAATGGGGGAGTCTTTTAAACTTCTTGAGTTATCGAGCAATCTTATCACAATTAAGTCCTGTTGAAAATAGCTTGAAAGTATGGAATGGCTTTGGTCATCACTTCCTTCGAAAAAGTTTGCTCAGAGCTAAACAAATGGCTGATCCAACGGGTACTCCGACACTGAATCACACCACATGCACACACAACAACATGAACCCATGCCAAATAAAACCTATATGTACAGTACAAGGTTTTAATTGACAAGAATACAAAACTAAAAACCTAAAAAAAGGAATTTATTTCAAATAAGAAGAATTTTTCAAATAAGTAGAGTGTAGTAATTGAATGAATTAATAAAGTTAATTGATGAAATGGAATGAAGAAAAATTAAAATTAATAAGTACTTGAAACATCACACTCTGGGCCATTAGCCCACCCCACCAGTGAGAGGGAGTGAGGGGATTCATTAACTGCGTTGTTGGGCATGGGCCATGGGATGGGCGAAGAGTGAAAGTATTAGGAGGCAGGCAATTTTCCTGGTTTAGGGCATTTATTTTACATGGTTACCTGCTCCCGCTCCTATTCCAACTGCTCCCGCTCCTATTCCAACTGCTCCCGCTCCTATTCCAACTGCTCCCGCTCCTATTCCAACTCCTCCCATACCCAGACCTCCCATTCCACCAATATTAGGTCCTCCAAGTCCCATCCCTGTTCCTCCACCTATTCCAGAAGCACCTCCTACAGCTCCTCCTCCCATATTCATTCCTGAGGTTCCAAGATACCCCAGTGAATCAGGAGTTGTTGCCAAGTTAAACATGGCTTGCTACAGACCCAACAAAACATACAATTATAATGTTCTCTCTGTTTCTATATTCATTAGATATGTGTGCCTCAATAGTCTAATCATTCTCAGCTATAATCAAGACGTACATACATATAGGCTATAGCTACATTATGATAGGTGAGATAAAGGTGTAATTTATGTACGTACATCTAAGAAAAGGTGAAATGTGGGCTACACATAAGAAAGGTGAGATGCAAAAAGGTGAGATATATAGGGAACATCTAAGAAAGTGAAGTATGCTATATCTAAAGTTTCAGACACATGCTACATCTAAGAAGGTGAGACACATACATGGTGCAGGCTATACTTAGGGGAAATGATATGTACAGTAGGCTATGTTTAAGAGTTGTAAGATCTAAGTAAGCTGAGATGCTGTAGACCATACTTGAGAATATGATTTATACCTGTCCAGTAAAGTTCATATTTCCAGGTGTCATGGAGTTGGTATTTTTGGGAGATCCTGGAGTTCCTGACCCTCCAAGTCCAGTAAATGGCATCCCCCCAAGATTAGAGAGTTCCAACTACATTAAAATATACACACATAGATAACAAGGGCTAATCAATTGATATATATATATATATATTATTAATAGAAAACAACGGCTCATGTAAACTGCCAAATTATCTTGAACATTAACTCATGCCAAACTCTAATTTTAAACATTTTTATGAAATTAATTTTAATGCAGTAAATTGAAATGCAATGACGTTTATGTCAGGCTATTTAACTGGAAAAGGGTAGAAAGAGGCAGTGGTGCAAAACCTCAATACTCTGTGCAGATTTGAAAATAAAAACAGTAATAGTTACAGCTGTATACACATATAATGTAGCTACTTATCTAGTATACAAATAATAATAGGAATTTTTCTCTTTTTAACAGCCAATATATAATACTTATAGCACGAGTCAGAGTACAATATGGGAAAATATTTTACGAGCACGCAAAATATTTTCACGAGCCAAAGGCGAGTGAAAATGTGGCGTGAGAGTAAAATATCATTCCCATATTGTACGACGAGTGTGATAAGTGATTTATTGCTTCTTTGAACTTTTTCTCAACCGGTTACAATACAATTTTCATTGATTTTACTCGCTACGCGCGCGCTACAAGGAGCGTACAATATAAACCGTACAATATGGGAGAATACAGAACGCTCGCGTGATGCGGAAATATTCAAGTAAAAATATCAAAGCTGCAATAAATTAAATTATAACTTAACCCGACATTTCGACTTCTTGCCGAAGTCCTTTTCAGGGGTCAACTGAGTCGAACTCTCCGTGGTGATATAATAACACAAAGTAAACAGCAAGATTTCTGGAGGGCACGCTTACTGTTTATTATGTCCTGGAGGGTGATTTGCATGCAGCATGGACAGCCAGCATCCTGGAAGCTCTAAACCTATGTCTCTATTAAATTTGTTGTTGTCAGGTGTCATCTGTATGTGTAGAGCTTCCTTGATCTTCAACTCACGATTCTTACTAGCTCTGCAGCAGCACCACCCCATTAAATGGGAAGAGGTAAGAGTTGTAGACAGAGTCAGTAAGAATCGTGAGTTGAAGATCAAGGAAGCTCTACACATACAGATGACACCTGACAACAACAAGTTTAATAGAGACATAGGTTTAGAGCTTCCAGGATGCTGGCTGTCCATGCTGCGTGCAAATCACCCTCCAGGACATAATAAACAGTAAGCGTGCCCTCCAGAAATCTTGCTGTTTACTTTGTGTCACCACGGAGAGTTCAACCTCAGTTGACCCCTGAAGAGGACTTCGGCAAGAAGTCGTATAATTATTCTAGCCGAGAATGACTGAATTATACAAATAATATAAAGAATCTCCAAGATGTCACATATAAGTATACTTTTAGCTTGTGTGGCTAATTAGCAATAGAATATTTAGGGAGACGTGAGGAAAAAAAGTCCCCTATCATTGGGTGTAACAGTCATGTGACTACAAACAGAAAAGCCTGGCTATATGAGATGTTTCAAGCAGAGGAAGTCTGGCTATTGGTCCAATGGCTAAGTCAATTTACCACGCACAGTTCTTGTGCGTACTCTGTGCATAGGCACACTAACACATACACACACACACACACATACATTGTACTATACATACGTATGTATACATAGCATTGCAACATCAACAGCATAGGAGTATGTTACTGCTCTTAAGATTAACTGAAAATACATGATCAATATCATTGGGTGCTACAATTTAGTTCTTACCACATTTCCTCCAAGACCAACTGGTCGCATAGGCTTCACAGGAAGAGGACCGTGCACAGTTATCAAATGGTTCAGCTTTTCCATAATATCCGGTCTACAATACAAGTGGAGGGAGAGACAGAATGAAAAGGTATCTGTGATTTTACTGGGTTAATTACTCCATGGCTGCAGAATAAGTATTTACCGAAACTATATGTTTTACTATAAATAACTTTACTCCAGAAAGTCTCTTGTCCACACTATGACAAGCGCCCATGTGCAGTGGCTAGCACTTCACTTCGGCACACGCACACACACACACATATTCTACCACTCCTCACCCTCTAATACCTGCAAATCCCCCACTACACTCCAATTAAGTTGTTGCATGCATTTAGTTACATACTGTACAATATCTAACCTTTTTATGCTATTAAGACAGGTAAGCAGAATAAGTATCATGTCATTAGTGAGGCAGCCTTTCTCCTGCATGGGATTTAGAGGCTGTGGTGCTTTCATCATGATAAAATGGACTGCATCCATAGCAAGTGTCTAGAACAAAAATAGTACAATGAAGAAACTTACATTGAAAGAACTCAAGTGTTATAAACGAATAGCGGATGTGCATATTATCTTTACCTTGGAATCTCTTAGTTTGTCCATGATCCACTTGTCCAGTTTGAGGTAGTCTCTCTTACTGGCCCAACAGGCCAGCTCAAGAGTAAAGGGGAAGGAATATGCATTGAGTACAAGTAAAAGAACTTTTAGTTCCTTGGCCATCTCCAATATTGCTAGCATTTTCTTGGTATCTGGAGGGTCAGAGCTGGTATACCATTCTGACAAAGCTGTTACAAGAAGTTTCTGAATGTGAGGAGACATGTTCTGCAATGCAAGAAATTAAATTATAATACTTACTAAATCTAAACATCAGAACAGCTGATTGCTCTCACTTACAGAAGCATGCCACGCCTCGTGCAAAACTGAAGCATATGATGAAAAGTTGGACACAAAGTGAGGCACCAGTTTGGACACAATCTCTTGTAACATCAAGGACTCTTGCTGTAATTACAATTATATCAGTGTGCTGATGAAGTAGTTTATAACCCTACTCTGAAACGTGAATTTCTAGCTGCAGTACATAGTTGGCAAGTGAATGAAACACTATGTCAGTCAAAAAAAAAAGAGTGTTTATTTGTAATTATTTATTTCATGGTATATTTATTTATTGTATTAAATATTTATTTGTACGAGTAATAGCATGGGTAACCGTGCTATTTGGGATTAATAGTACGAGTAATGCAATTGAAATACATGGCAAAGCCGAGTGCTATTTCAATTGCTTTATGAGTGCTATTGATCCCTAGTAGCACAAGTTACCCGTGCTATCACTCGCTAATAGTAGGCCAGCTTGTTTTAAAAAATCATTTGCACAGTATCTACACTGTACCATTCACTTACTGTCTCTGTTTCAGGATTAGCTTCCTCTGGAACTTCATTTTCAACCTACAGCTCCTCCTAATATGTTGAAAAAAAATTCCGTCTACTACGGGTAGGTGCTAGAGAATGGCATGGTCTCCAACTAGAAACTACTTGAACTGTACATTTTCAAGGCTAAAACTGCACGCATGCGCACTTACCCACTATTTCACTTGGCTACCGTGGTATTTCACTTAGTTACATGCTAATTCACTCTCCCTGTGTGATTTCAATTGAACAGCAATTTTCCCCATGCAGTTCTGAATGGGCAATTTATGCACCGTACTATTACATTATTTACATGCTTAAGCTGTGTGGTTTTTTTTTTATGGGTAAAATAATACAGACATACATACTTACGCACCTGAGTTCTAATTATTGCCAGAAACAATACTTCAGGGCAATGCTGCATAGGAACACTGAAAATATTCAAAACTTCCTTGTAGTGTCCCTGATCAGCCAAGTACAGTAGAGAATCAATGAGACTCAATGAATACCTACAGTACATGAAGCAAGCTGCCCTTTACTCCAATTCTAAATTAGCCCCACAAATGAACACCACACACACACACACCACCATACATACATACATATATACATACGTACGTACCAAGTCTTGGCCATCTCTGAGTTGGCACTAATACGAACATCTTCACTCATTTTTAAAGTGCACAGTGGAAATTGAGCTACACTGAATTCAGGACAGCCTTTAATAGCTTGTTTGAGAAGAGAGAGCTGGCCTCTGGTACAGGACCATGTTAGATAGACAGTTTCTAAAGGAAATGGGTCTCTTGACACAGATTTGTAACCAGTGATGATGAGAGATAAGCCTTCAGGTGAATCCAAATAGAACTCTGGATAATCTAAATTCAAAATAACTTCTCTCCAGTTCATATCTACATCAACAAATTACTGATAAAATCTTAAATGTATGCTTGAAGGATTTCTCATTACTTGAGACCATAGTCTGAACTGCTGACATGAAGACCTTCACGTCCCATGTAGCTGGAGGCTTGGATTGAGCTGATCCATCTCCATTCACACTCTACAGATACGTACATTAATGAAACATAAAATGCTTTACATTATTTTAGTATACAATAAATGTAAAAGTAAGTGCACAAAAATAGCAGAGTATTTATTAAAGATGACCAACGTAAGAATAACTTCATCAATCGGAATCAATTTTGTGTAGTAGTGTAATACATATATTTACATATATATAATTCTGAAAATTCAGGGATGCAGAATCACATCACCCATATAGACTTATAACATAAATCCCAGAAAAATCAAATTGCTCATTACTTACTAAAAAAGGCACACCTTCAGGCAGCCCTACTATAGTCGAAGCCATCATACCTATGCGGAAAAACAACATACATTATTGGACCAGCTTCATTAGTGATATTTAATCCAAATATATGAAAATTCACACCAAATGGTGTTACTGTTCACGATCAGCTTTAGTATACATATACGATACCCTGAATAACACAGTGGGTTTATGTGAGATAATTATACATACCTAAAACACGAGCCACTTCTTTAGGATTGAGCTGTGCCTTTCCATAATCTTTCAAAATATCCAATATTTCCTGCTTTCTACACATACACACCCAAAAAAAATAAGATGCTCTTGGAGTAGAAACGAGGATACACCTCCTACTGCATTTAGAAATTTTTCCAAACTATAGCAAAATTATTCCTTGAACACAAGATATTTGTTTAAGTAACCAACAACCAAGATTGAATACTCACGAAGCTGTAGCTGCATATCCTACTTCTTTAATAATGTCAGCCAGATGAATGGAATACTACAACAAATAGGCACAAATAGTAAAAGCGTACGGAAACCAAAACAGAAAAACAACCAGACACGGAGGGGGGAAACGAAGGACAGACACGGGCACCAACCGACACACACAAACACACACACACAACACACCACACACCACGACCACACACACACAACACACACACACACACACCAAACACCAACACAACACACACACACACGCACACACACACACACCACACACACTACACACACACACACACACACACAACACACCACACACACACACACACACACACACACACACACACACACACACACACACACACACACACACACACACACACAAACACACATCCAACTTATTGTGTACATGTACAATTAAACAAATCTGAAAAGAGGATTAACAGGCAGACAGATGACAAACAGCACATGCATACTGGGAGGTAATTACAAATTCACATTTTAATATTCAAATACCACTTAGTGGACACCTACATGCATAGTTTTGCTGATACTATCATTTTGTGAGTATACTAAAAAATATGGTTTAAATAGAGCACATTGTAAAGTCCTGTTATGTACATAGTATAGTATCAAATGCACCATATCTATCATAGCAGTGTGCTTTATTGATGTAGGAATAATATTTTATATTGGCTACTTTCATACTGTATATATATTTTAGCTACTGACATAGTGATAAAATAAATACATTATTTATCCTATAACTGAACTAAGCAATTAACTTGCAGCTCTGAAATTATACAAGTGACATAGCTACCAGAAATGACTTTGCTTAGGTAAACCAGCAACCCACCTATCCTCAGTAATGTCTTGCTGTTCCTTATAGAGCAATGGAGCAAGAACCACCGGAACTCTCTCTCTAGGAAAATCACACCGCAGTGTTTCTATAAATGTTTGTAAACTATCAGGAGGCACTCCGATCTCTTCTGCTGACCCAAGAATCAAGTAAGATAATAGCATGTGGAGAACTTCAATAGCCAAGTCATTGAATCCTCCTTCAAGACCAGAACTCAAGTCTAATTAAACAAAAAAAAATTGCTCCATGACTAAAACTAACATTAATAAACTTACCAGTGTAACAGTGAACCAACTCAGGAAGCTTGTTCTTTAGATGCTGGGTTGCTGTAACATTTTAAAAACAACAACTATGAAAAATTGAAATATTTAAAATCACAGTGTCAACGGATAAGCTTCACTAACAACAAATTAATAGCTTAGTATCTTCTTTCTCTCTCTCGCTTTTTTATTTTTATTGGATCACAACAATCCCTTACCAAAGCTCATAATAATGATCTCTCTGATTCATAATACATTGCTGGCATTATAATAACCTACCATGTTCCTTCAGTTCAGATTCAGACGAGTTAGTTAGACCCAATGCAAATACAACCTACAATGCAATGCAACAATGTCTAATACTTAAACTGCTTCTGGGATAAATTTAACTGACCTCTTGAACTCTTGCTAACTTCAATATCTTAGCTACTTGTCCCAAAAACTGTGACGAAGGTCTTAGATTCTATATAAATAAGTCATTCTCAGCTGAAATAGTTATAATAATAGCAATTTTTCTCAGTTCCAACAGCCAATGTATATACATTTAATTAAACTTTATCAGCAAAAAGTCAAAAATTTTAATTTAACTATTGGCTGTTAGAATTGAGAAATTTTGCTATTACTCACACACACACACACACACACACACATACAAATACACACACAATAACTGAATCAATCATCATATCCTGGTAGTAGCCATCTCAGTACTGGTGCATTGTACCACACATCATAAAATTGAATCTCTAAAACCAATTAGCATAGCAAGATTCATTTGCAGTCATTATTTCACTTTCATGAAGTGACCAGCCTTTCAGCATTATATGTGTAATGTATGTATGTACAATAGTGCTATGGGTGCAATGATTGACACAGCCACAATGTTTTGTACTGTAAGCTATCCATTACCAACCCTGTTTATGTCCTGTCTTTCAAAAGCATAGCATAAAACAGTCACAAAATTTGGCTTAGTGACCAAGGAGTTCGCTTCCTGAATCAGAAGTTGCAGTTGCTGTCCATCCTTGCTTGAGTTCCTGCCTTCAGATGAGAAGTCGACAGATGACACCAGACAACGAAATAGATGCTTATCAGCTTCAAACCCATAAGTATCCACAAGCTGTTCAGACAAATAAACAACAATTTAAACAAAAAGGAAACAAACACTATAAATGGGTACATCAAATAAATTCATTCTACAAACAGTGCAATTTATATACTACAGCAATTATAGTTCAAGAAATACTGAATCTAAATTAAGACGTGTACATTATTGTACACAATATGAACTACCCATAGGGTATCTATCCCTCTTATGCTACTTCTTAATTTGCTTGGCTACTGATTAACACTATATACTAATCTACATATCACCTCACAAATTATAAAAAAATAAAATTTTTGGTCTATCCTGCCTACACTCAACACTGATAAGGTTGTAAAGTGGAAACACCTACTTGTACTGTGTGATTAACTCCCATATAGTCTAATGTGTTGCTTAGTACTTTCTGTAGTCACTAAATCATAAAATCGTTTAGATTACAAGGAGGGCCCAAGTGTCAACTTCTGCTGGTGAATCCCAGGCATTTGCTCTGTTGTATATGTGTGTGTGTGTGTATATATTAAATGATTCTAGACAACTGACTGATCTATGAAAGTTCAAGATTCTCACACATTTCTCTTCCATCATTCTCACACACTTTTTTATAATCATGCAGCTGCTAAACTTTACCATTCTGAAATTCAAAATTCAATTTAGTGAGTGAAGATTAGGTGGTTTAAATCAACTTGCTAGTCTAAATTAATTCTATGAATCAAAAGTTCACACTATAGCTACGTATAAGAATTAACACTTCTCTTTCCATATCGGTAGTTTAAAAAATTGTTGTGGCGGAGCTAAGTAAAGTTTGGGAGTATGATGGAGTGCAATAAAAAAAAAATTGTGGATGTTGAGCTTACAGGTTATTAAACTGACAAGTAGCCACTACCTGTGGTCAAAGAACAACCACACGACCTGACCACTGAAGAAGAGCAGGTAGTGTGACAATTGAAATAGAACCCTCATGAACCATCTCATAATTTTTTAAGAAGGTCTGAAAGCTGAAGTATTAGGGAGTTGATTTGTAAGTTATGCCAATGGACGATCAACCCTAAACAGAGTTCCACCCCAACCTTGTCTACTGTCTTTATCCTTACCACCACAAGATTCAATAAGCTAGTGCAGGAGAAGCAACCAAATAAGAGACTACATATGAGAGGGCAAAAGAAAATTATTTATCTAGTGGTAAAGAGGCTTTCTCCGACAATGTACAACAATAGAGTCAATAGATTGATAGCGGGCTGAGTGGTGGGTGGTCATGCATTCCAATTGGCATATTCTGCTCTGTCAGGGCTCATTACACATATCAGGTACTACTACAGTTACGTGTACATACATTTATGTATTACCATACTCTGCTAAATATAAAAAAAATATGCTAATAGTTCACCAAGTGCAAAGCTTCAAACTCAAGTGAAACTTATAACAGCAAGGAGTTGTTATTGCACTTTTTTGATGTTTTCTGAAGGAAACCATTTATACATATTAATACCATAGTTGCTGTGGTAACAGCCATGGATTAAAATGTTATTCCCTAGTATTATTTCCCTCTAATCGCCTGCAGAAAAACAATGTACCACAAAGAAGTTTAAATTACACACAGAAGAATTTTTTTGTCGACAAAATAGAGTGAGATGCACAAATAACTTGTGGTATAAAATGATGTATCATTTTTTATAGCTACGAATGGAAATCTAGTTTTTAAAAACTTATACTAAGCTCTCTTTGCGAGCGGTTACCCCATCCCCATATAAAGAACTGACACAGAGAATTATTTATTGGAGTATAAAGTCTCAACTTGTGAACCTCACTGGATATCATCTCTCAATCACCACTGTTTATGTTAGAAGGCAGCAGAAAGGGAACAAAATGCACTTACTTGCTATAAAATAGTTAAACCATGGCAACTCTTGGAATTTTCGCTAGATAACCGCCCTCAGGATCAGGACAGTTATCAGCGATAATTCCTCAAACCCATACTTTAACTATTACCTATATGTATGTATATATATGTCAAAGTATTTCCATACATAGTCGGTTTGACTCTCTTTTAATAGTAAAAGAGTGGCCTAAAGTTGGATCAGTTTTCTGGAACAATATCACAGCACTCCAGGCACACATAAAATGAACTCTTTAGGCAAAATGTGTTATGATAGAATATGTAACTCCCACATTCATGCACACAGAGGGTAGTAGCTAACCAGTCACACTCTATGGGTGTCTTTCCATTTATAATTATGCCATGTCAAAAAAAAACTGACCATTACCAAGAGGTGGCATAATTTTCCTGACTCCCATCCTAAACTAACTGGTGGGTATTATTTAAAGTATGATTTCAAATTTCAGTTACCTTGGCAAGTTCAGAGCAATTAGCTTTGTAATTTTTCTTGCTGATGTTCGCTACTAAAGAAGTGATTTGCCCCATCGCGAAACATCTTGGGGAGAGCGACATGATTCCTCCCCCTAAAGCTAAAATAAACAAAAGAAAAACGATACTTATCTTTAGAGGAATCCAGATGCAGAAATAACCTCCCCACAGGAGCAACAAAAACAGTGCTACAGGCAAAAGCAAAGTACCTGTCCTTCTTCTGGGCTTTTAGTTTCCACCGTATGTAAAGTATTCACAATTCTAAAACTAAACTCCCTATTAACGACCACTTCCAACCCACGGGTTGTTTTGAAGGCTCGGCCAACTGCATCAATTAATTCGAGTCAGAGTTGCCAGTTTAGGTTTAATAATGCCGAGCTTGAAAGCTGCTAGAGGGGGTGAAAGGGATGGCCGCAGTTCGTTTACTGATTTTAGTTCTGTATGGAATATAGTAGATCGCTCGAACGTTGTTTATGAAGGTCTTGGAAAATACTCCTACTCGGGATCTGGAATTAGCGGTGGTGAAGGCGTAGGCCAGGTCAAGACTATTACACCACTAGATTCGAGTCAAGATGAAGGGATGTCAAGCTTCGAAATTACCCTTAGCAGTCCAGGTGAGATGTGTCTCGAGTTGGGTAACAACAGTCAAATACATTACAAGCCTTTATTGTTTTGAGTTGTGTTGAAATTAACAGCAGTCCACTAACATCATACAGAAGTTTCGTTTTATCTGGGGGGGAGGGGGGGTTGGGTTGGAGTTTTCCTTCAAACTATCCAAGTTTCCCTCAAATTTCTCAGCTTCTGGATCCCTATTGCACACTATGTGTATACAGGAGACTGAGCCCTAATGAAGCTCTGAAGGTTCTAACCCTCAGCGCTACTATACACCAGCTAGCTATTACAAAATCATCTCAGACTGAAAGAATAATTTCTTGGCTATTCTAATTATCTAGGTATTAATATAGCTTGACCAATTAGAACAGTACATGTAAATGCTGTCTTTATATGAGAAGAAGCTAAACCAGCCAGAGACACTCACCAGTATGAACTTAACTCCAAACACTCCATTGACTTCCCAGCATAAAACAAAACTACTGTGGGCCACAAGAAATTTGTTAACATGATTACAATGCGACAATGGGGGCATTACCCACAAAAGCTAGTACCTACTCGATTATGCCAAAATCAGCCCGAAATCCAAAAGAAGTAGCACAATAAAAGGTCTTAAATTGTCGTTATGAGTACTTATCATAGCGTGACAAGCAGACAGACAGACTAAAATTTCCTATGTAGTTCATTATAAATTAGTGGCAAATCCCTCCCACACAGTGGCTTTGATGTACTAACTTCTGTAAATTAGGAATACAATACATACCATAAGTCACTTGTTTTAGTTACGTCAGTTTCCCCTATCCAACTCTCTTTCTTGCAAAGCTCTCCTTATAGTTCTCCTTTTCTCTCTTCGGCTCTTTCGTGAGTCATAGATATCCTTCTCGTTTGTTTGTCTTTCTTGCTTCTCAGTCTCTATCCTTCTGGCCTCTACTGAATTTGATGATACTTTACCCATTCACATGATTCAGCTAATAAATTATTCATGAATATACATACCCTCCTTATTGTTACAGACACACAAGAATACTATAATAAACAATATCTTGATATTCACCTCTTATGTTATTGATGACATGGGCTACTTTAGCAAGTACAATGGTAGTACTCAGTAAGTATAGTGGTGGATATTTCCAAAATGAGAGCCTTTTTTCTTAACTTGATTGCCACACTACTGTTTTAAGTGCAGTAGTATTTACGTGTGTACTGTATGTAATGTGTATAAGTACAATTACCACACTGCAGTTGGAGTTTGACATAGCTTCTTCAATTGGATTACTAAAATATGTATTTTGGATGAACAAAATCCTGCTGGCCTTTACTGAACATCTAGATAGTTTGTTTTTGTTTTTGTAGTTGTTTTTGCTGTTGTTCCATGGAGCTTAATAGGTTGTGCTTTTTTTTGTAATATTATGTAACTGTCCATGGTTAAAGTACGCATACTGTAACTGTCTAATTTTATTTTTAGGAGAGAAGAAGTTTATAGCAATGGGTGTATGCAGTAGCAACTATCCGTCTCACAGTTTGCCAGGATGGGAGGAGCTCTCAGTGGGATTACACCTTGATGATGCCTCATTGTTACAATCACCTAATGAAGCCTTGAAAACCAAACACGAGTTTCATAAAGGTGATGTTATTAAATGTTCTTTAAAGAATATTTTATCAGACATGACTCAGCATACCATAGTAGAGGTAGAATTTACTTGCAACAACGAGCATGTCATTTCAACCCAACTAGTCAGCCCACCTGGCGGATTCTATGGTATTATTGGGATGATGAGCAAAGGTGAAAGTATAACTTTGTCTCTGCCACGCATGTCGAAGAAGCTGGAGTTTAGAGAGGTTTGGGAAATAAACACACCAGATTTTGTGAGCCATTCTCAAAATGGTGTATGTAAGTACATTGGCCCTGGTGACTTAACACAACATTTTATTGGCACTGTAAGGTCTGTAAAGCCAATTGAACCATTAGGAGATTTGTCGCAAAGGTCCTTCTCCATACGTATTTTAAATTCTGGTGAAAAGAACTTTATTGGAATGGGCATAGTCAACAAAACATATCCAACAGGGTTGCTTCCAGGTTGGGAAGATGTCTCAATCGGGTATCATGCTGACAGTGGTGATATATTTCACAGCTCCAGTGATGGCAATCCATCAAACTTTCCCTGTAAGAATGGGGACACTATGCAGTGTTTGGTGGAGGGAATTAACAACAGTGCAAAAAGGGTCAAAGTGCATTTTTTAAGAAATGGCGTGAATGTGGGTGAAGTTACTGATTGGACCCCAAGCACTGGCTTCTATTTTTCCTTTGGCATGATGAGTAAAGGTGAAGTGGTACAAGTAAATCAGTCTTGTATCTCCATTCCATTTTCTATCCCCAAGCTTACTTTTGATGATGCATGGAAACTTGAAAATTCCAATCTCCAACATACTGAGTCAGGTATTTGTAGATATGTGGGCCAAGGTAAAGTGGGTACAGTTCGATCAAAGCAACCTATAGATTCTTTCAGCTCTGCCAATCATTACGAAGTAAAAATTATAGATCCTGGAAGAAATTGTTATATAGCACTGGGTGTGTGCAGTCAGCTTTATTCTACTGAGCAGCTTCCTGGCTGGGAAGACTTGTCCGTGGGGTACCATGCAGACGAAGGTGCCATTATTCAAAGTTCTGGTCAAGAAAGAGTAGGTGAGCCGTGCATAAAAGGAGATGTCATATGTTGTACTTTAGAAGCTGTGGATGGATCAGATAAACAAATGAATGTGGTGTTTCATAAGAACGGAATATTGTTGGGGAAATCTGTATTTTGGAAGCCCAGTGATGGATTAGTGTTTGCACAAATAGGATGCATGGGAGAAGGTGAGGTTATTCAAATAGCTCCTCCAGGACAAGAATTATCGCACCTGCATAGTAGCAGATCCTCACCAATGCTGTCTTATGGTGAAAGAACTGTTCATGTGCCGAGGCCTCAAACTGGAATTCAAGACCAGTACGGCCACCCAACAATGAATCCTGCTAGATTAGCAGAGATGCATCACTTTTTTCAGATGTATAGCAAATTTCATGGTCTAGTTCCATCTTCAGATAGTCGATACCCTCAAGGTCCTGGGAGCCTGGTGACTGGCAACCTTACTCTACCACCTCATATGTCACAGAGTTCTCGAGAGTCTTCTCATCTTACCTACCCACAAGACCTGTCAGCATCCTATCCTGTACCTTACTCTCAAGCATCACAAAGTGTTCTTCTAACCCAAAAATCAGAGCCTCCACTTAATGTCCAGCATCCAGGCAACTTATCACATAAAAGTGCATCTTCTTCCTCATCTGCTCCGTCCTCATCTGCTCCATCTAAGTCTGAAATACTATATGGTCCTCAATTTAGTGTGTCCAGTGTCTCTTCACTAGAAAGTGTTCCAGAAGATGAGGGAACTCAACGTTTCACATCTCATTCACCACGATATCCACACACTCAGTTGATGGAGTCAAAAGCAGTTGAACAGGCTACTGGTACTTCTCCAAAGAAGCTAATTACTTCTATTTCTGCCGAGGAAGAAATTACCTGTACCTCTGATACACAAGAAGCTTCAAAGGAAACACTACAGCCCTCACTACCTGTGGCACCACCAATCTCATCAGCAGAAACACCTACTGAGACTATTAGTGTTGATCCAGTTATTTTAGATAAAAGTACAAACAAAGTATTCAAAATCCTCCACAATGCTAAATTAAACTTGGATGGGTCTTTGGTACAAGCAAGGCAGAATAACTCTGACGAACATTCTTTTGTTATGAAACGTTTACCCTTGAATGAGAAATGTAACTATTTTGAGATTGAGATTGTAGATATTAGTGAGGCTTGCAATATTGCTGTAGGCATTGTAAATGATCTCTATTCGATACATTCTCTACCTGGTGCATTGGAAGGGTCCAGTGCTTTTCATACCCAATCCAATTGTATCTTGCATGGAGGAGTAGTCCATCAGAAGGAGTTGGCCTGTGGTGCTGGAGATGTTTTGGGATGTCAAACTCACTTTCCTGACAAGTCAGAGATGATTTCATTGCAAGGCAAGGAAGTTTATGCTTCTGTAGATTTTTTTGTAAATGGTATTTTGATACATAATCTAAAGCAATCTTTACCTCCCGATGGTGTTTTCCCTGCTATTGGTATGACTGGATCAGGATGGAAAATTAGGTTAAATCAGGATCCACTTCTCAAACCTACCTCTTTCTTTGAAAAGCACCCTCTTCCTTCTGGCTATCTTAATTTTGAAATGCATTCTGTAGAATCAACATTATGGCATTGTGTTGCTAATTCAAGGGTTAATGAGGGGCTCTTATTTGCTACTGCAGTATGCTATGGGAAGCCAGGTGTCGTTCAAAGCAATTTACCATTCTCTCACAAATCGTGTTATTTTCAAGTTCGGCTAACTGATGATATTTTGTCATATTCTGTCTTATCAATTGGAGTAGCTTCTAAAATATCTGGTGGCTCTAAGAAGGTTATTCCAGGAGAAATCATCAATTCAGTAGCTTACTTGCCTTTACTTGGCTTCTTCATGACCAGTGGAGTCATTTGTTGGACAGCGCCATCAGTGGTTGGGTCAAGTTTATGTGGTAAAGATGTTACTCTTGGAGTTGGAGTCAACTATCCTTCTACACTTAGTGACTCCACCAAAGTAAAAAAACTGACCAAAAAAATTCAACTTTTTTTCACAGTAAATTCTCAACAAGTTCATGACATTTTCATTGATGAGCCCAGTGAAAAAATATTTCCTGTGTTTGCTTTTGAGCATGAGTGTAGTAGACTAACCGAACCTTTAGCAACCCTGGAATTTCCCAAACATTTTCCATGTGTAGATACTCGACTACCTTTTGGATTTTGCCGTGGGAAACATCCTGACATTAGTAGATTATTCGATTCCTCTACTATTAAAAGTGTACCACCTGCTGTTTCTGTTGAATCTAATCTCCCTTTACATTCCATTCAGGCTTCTCAACCACTATCTCCAGCTCGGTCTTATTTTTTAATAAAAATAATGGATGGCGGAGAAACATATAAAATATCTTGTGGTTTAGCAAGTTTTAACTATCCTATGAATATCCATCCAGGATGGGAGAAGAACTCAATAGCCCTTCACGTAGATGATGGCAACCTGTTTATTGATGGTAGTTTTTCGAATGTGGTAGTTCCACCACGATATCCAGGTGCACTAATTGGATGTGGCATAAGATTTTCTAACAATGGTTCAGCAGCTGAAGTTTTCTTTACTGTAAACAAACATATAGTAGCTTGTAAATATATCGCGGTGCCGCAGCTTGGATTGTTCCCAACTATTGGAATGAGGACAAGAAGAGGCATTGTTGAGGTCAACATTCATGCTCTAGACCCATATCCCATGATTACTTTCAGATCTGATATTGAGATACAGCACAATGTCATTATTGAGGGATCTTGCATGCAACTTCAATCTTCATCCAATCCTGGTGCTGTTCAGATGAAAAATCTTGATCCTCAGAGTGTGAATCACTTCATGGAAGTCACTTGTTTGTCAGAAAGAAATGGTCGGATTATGGTGGGTTATTCCACCAACAAATCGTGTCCTCTCAATTTCTTGAAGTCTCAAGCTTTCAAAGCATGTGTTCTTGATATCGTTACTGGAAAGCTAATGATATATAATGAATATTATAAGTCAAGAGATTCCTGTTCGTTTCCAAAAAAAAATTTGATAGGAATTGGTCTTGAAGCAATTCCAAACAGTAATATGCTACTACTGTTTTTAGTCTCTGATGGGTACATTGTGTCATACACTGAAATTGACATTGAAGAATCTGAAATATACCCTTGTCTACTGATGATGGATTCTACCACTAAAGTAGACATAAATTGGTGCAGTGCTTGGCCTAAACTGACTCCTATTGGCTATGGTTGGGGAGTTTTTGTGAACTTAAAACAAGTGGACTCTAAAATCATACATTCAGGTAATCAAAGCAAGAAACGTCTACCTGTTGGGTATGCTCAATCTGCAATTCCGTTTTCACGCTTTGACTGCTACTTTGAAGTCGAAATATGCTGTAGGGCTGTAACTAAAGCAATTGCAATTGGACTAGCTTCTCGCAAACACTCAACTACACAGTGGATTGGTTGGAGCGAAAATTCAATTGGCTATCACACTGACGATGGCAAAATGTTTAAAGAGTCGAGTTCTGGTCAGAGCTTTGGTCCTAAAGCATACGCTGGTGATGTAATCGGATGTGGAGCTCGAATGGGTCACATTTGTACTAAAGATACTACTGTTGGTGGTTGTACTAAAGTCAAGATTGAGATATTCTTTACCATTAATGGAGCATTGTTAAGCACTCAGAAAATGACCATGCCTCCAGGGGGTCTTTTTCCAACTATATGCCTTGAAAGTCCTAGCGAGTCTGTGATATTTCATCGCTTCAAAAATTTTCCTCCAGTATCTAACCTTGTGGATCCTGAAATGTGGAATAATGCATACTCAGTTAAACAAACAGGAAAAGTTATTTTGAATTCATGCAGACATAAGGAAATAAACGGTGGTCTTCCTAAAGCTTTTTGTCAGGCAAAGTTACCGTTTTCTCCCGAGTATACTTATTTTCAGGTTGAGATATCCAGTATTGGAACAAATCCCAAAGGCAGTGTATTTGTTGGTGCAGGTGTAAAAATTCCTGTAGGTTGTACTACACCAAATACTCACTCTGTTTTATATTCAAGTGCTGGATTCATTCTTACAAGAAAAGGCTCACAAAAAAATTCCAGGGCTTCTGTGAAATGTGGTGTTGGTGACATTGTAGGTTGCTTGGTATTGTTTAACAATGGAGAGCCCACTCATTTCGAGGTTTATCTCAATCATTCAAAGATATTCACTGTCTCCTTGACTGATTTGTGGAATCCACAAGATCTTTTTCCAACCATTATACTCAGTCATCCAGGTGACTCCATTATTCCTAACTTGCAATTGAAGTTTCCGTCATGGTACACTCCGTCTGTTGTTGGATGGCTCAGATCAGAAAGAGTCCAAGTACATAAGAATATAGTAGAATACACTGCCCAAGCAAAAACTTTCAATGACATTGGAGTTGCTCAAGTAAGTCAACCTCTTCAATTGAATGCTTCAACTTACTTCGAAGTTGAAGTCATTTCTGTAGAAAACTATGCTATGGGTGTCGGTATTGCATCCTCCAATTACTCGCTGAGTAGGCAACCAGGCTGGTGCAAAGATTCAATTGCTTATCATGGTGATGATGGAAAGCTTTTTCATGAAGAAGGTTCAGGTGTATCGTTTGGCCCTGTTTGGAAACAGCATGATATAATAGGTGTTGGAATTCGTCCAGATCCTTCCCAAAGTGATACTGCTGCTCAAGTATTTTTTTCTAAAAATGGCATAGAAATTGGTCACAGTACAGTTAATATCCCATCCAATGGACTATATCCTACAGTAGGTTTTCACAGCGAAGGTTTGAAAGTAAAGATAGTCATGGGAGAGCCTGGAACACACCCTTGCAATATGTGTCCAATGCGGTCTCAATGGAGAGCTCTTGTGGGAATAAACATCAGCAAGTCCTCATTTGGTCAGTTATTGAAGTACTACGAGAATGGCAGAACACCAGACATATATTTGCTATCATTAGCAATTTACGGTCGCCCTCTTTGTGATAAGATGCAGTATTTTGAAGTAAAGATTCACACCATGGGTCCTATTGGGATTGCCATTGGAGTTGTTCCTCAGAAATACTCTTTGAAAGAGGCTCCTGGTTGGGGTGCTGGCTCTGTAGCCTATCACACTGATAATGGCCGACTTTATAGTGCCACTCCCAAGGGGAAGCTGTTTGGCCCCATAGCCCACTGTGGTGACTGCATTGGATGTGGCATTATTTTTCATCAGAACAATACCAAGGTTTGTTCAGTATTCTTTACTTATAATGGTACAGAGATTGGTCGAGTCAAGACTACTAACATAGCAAACCTCTATCCAGCTGTAGCTCTAACTGGGTCTTCTGATAGTGTTTCTATCAAATTTATGGAGTCATGGAAACCTAAAATTCCTCTTTCAGACTCTGCTTTAGTCAACCTAATGAGAATTAATAATTGTTCGTATGTTGATCAGATCATCAGCTTTGTGGGATCAGGACATAGTGGGTGCAACTCCACACCTGCAATTGCTCAATTTTCCATTCCTCTGAGTAAAAACTATAGTTACTACTGTGCTGGTATATTGGATTGCAATGACGACACGTACATAGGATTGGCAGTTAAAGATTATCCTCTAAAGTATGTACCCGGTAGTTCATCAATATCAATTGCGTATGATGTAAAGAAGGGGAATGTGCGAGCAGTTTTTAATAGCGATAATTTTTCAGATATCTCATTAGAAACCTGCAAACAAGGAGACGTAATCGGGTGTGGAATTTGCTTCACAGAAGATCCTAAGAAATGCTCCACATATATATTTTTTACACGAAATCACAAGAAATTATGTAAAATTGATATTCCTGATGAAGTACTATTTGAAGATTTATATCCTATTGTTGGCTTTTTCCCACAGAAGAAATTCTCGTTTCTATTTATGCACTGGAATACATTTAAATTTTCAGCAATTAATGTTTTTTGAGCAGTATGGTTAAATCATTTTTTTTTAACTTCATCTAATCCTAATTCCACTCTGAATTTTGTCACCTTTTTTTTCTTCAGCAATTCAATCTGTTATATACAATTATAGGGGCACATTTATTATTACAATAGAGAGAAATGGAAGTGAGGTGGAATTTTATGATTAACAGCATGCTACTCATTAAAAATACTTAATATCTGTGGGAAGCCATTTCTATTTTGGGTGGCACCCCAATTAACTAGTAAGAATATTATTTTATTGTAATTGTACGATGTTCTGCAATATCTAGTTTAACTTCCATATCACCTCACACTATCAGTAATAGATGTGCTTGTGTGAACTCTGAATACATTCAATAGAAAGACTTCTTTGTGTAGTTTGTACTCAATGTGCAGTTCTAACCTTCCAGTCTTGCCATGTTTTCACTACAGGCAGGGCTGCCATTTTCTTGATATGTTACAGCTGTAGCTCACCAAATACCTTATTTAATCCTGCAGTTCCAACTCTACTTAGCAACCAGTTAGCTTCTAATGTCCACTATTTATCCCATTTCCGCAGCACTAGTTGCTGAGTTGGTGATATTGTGTGCGAGTTGAGTACAATTCTCCCGTTTAATAATCATGAGCATTCATTTAATTAGCTCATGGATTTGTACACATGTCACAATGACCAACAGCAAAATGTATCCTTTGCTCATTCCTCAAATAATTGAACTAAGTGAAGTGAAATGGCTAGCTATGTGAAGATGGTTAAAAATCATTGAACAGGTAATATCACAAACAGTTGTCTTTCAAGGTAGATGAAATGAAGCATGACAACCTATAAAAATGAATTTCTTTGATAGAATGAATTAAAACAGAGTCTGAAATTGAGAACCACAACTCCATGAAAATTTTACACGCTTTAAGCAAGAAGTCATACTGCAACCAAATATTAATAGAATAAATCAATCAGGCATACATGTGCACAAAATGCTTATAGGAAACATTCTGGCAATTTTAAGCAGTAAGGTCAGCCAGGTAAGGGGTACTGCAATGCTATTGTCCCACTTTCAACAACCAAAAATATTTTCTCTTTCAAAGATTCTTTGTATTTACTTCACTAAATATCACTTCGCTAATTTTTTGTGAACATTTTTTTGCTGTGTTGTTTTAAAAAAACCTATGAAAGCAAAGGCTGAGAAAGAAATTGTGAAATAATAATAAATAAATAAAAAAATTTTAAATACAATAGATATATAAAAATTAACTTACTTCTATGGAGCTCATTAAAATTTTCTGACGTAACCTGCATAGCCACAGTCCTTCAACTACTGGTGATGTAGTAATCCCATCCAAAATGGCTACTGTTGTCATATTAGCTAATGAGAGCCACACAGAATCCACCACTACCTAACTCACAAACCATCACAGTTGTACAATAACAATTTCTCAAACCAGAAGTACACTTCAATACCTCTTGTGAAGACAATTTCTGAAAGTACTTTTCAAAAGCCTTCATCCCCATACACTTCTCAATACCAACTTCAAGTTTTAAATCTACACAAAACTCACAGCTCATATTCAAAATAACAATAAATTATCACAATCACCTTTGCACTTTCTCCATAGAGCTCTAAGACAATCCAAAAAATGCTGACCAGGCAGTTCACCATCTTTATTTACATCATAAAACGCCATAGATCCATTAGAGACTATATTCAACATAAATTACAGCACACCACATCACTTCAATACAATATTAAGTCACTAAAATACATTTCAAGCCAGAACTTAGACACTATTGATATCGTCAACTCTTAAATAAATACACTACTAACCTAAGTGCATAGCAACATCCAGTATACTGTGAACAAAATCTTGCCATGATGACATCACCTAAAAAAAGACAAAAAGTTACCTTACAGTACGCTATACTTCCCCACGATAAATTGGGTAAGGAATTGCATCTGCACTACAGAAAGGAACTATAAAATCCCCTAGTTGAGTTTCTTATTCCTGCTTTTAGGCGAGGGAGACACTGTTAGGTGTGGGATGCTAAAGGGGCATAGTAACATGTATTTCACATACTGCATGTGGTCCTGTTCATCACCTCGATAAGCCAGCATACCTAAGACTACCTCTTTTATGGCCATCGGAAGTTTGTCACTTCTACACTACTGCTCAGGCTACTTTAACTGCCACAGTATCGGAAGGACAAAGATTATGGGAATTTACACATACATAATTAAAGTGTAAACATGAGTACAAAAAATTGCAATTACTTGAACACTTGAAAAAAATATTACCTGAAATGATGGTAGACCAAGAGAAATGTAACATGTCTGTTCCATTAAATTATTTATTGAAGACATTGCAGTTACAATTTCTATAATAAAATAACATGCTTATAATGGCCACTCCACAAAATCTGTGAGAAAAACATTCATTGAACCAAACTGACAATTATTAGAACAACTACAGCATTTGTGTGGAAGCTACAACAACTGAACACTCAATAGTCGAATACAGTATTGAAATCAGCAGAGTAAAAATATCAAGTACAATAATTATCGCTCGTTTTACATTTTTCATAATATATATCTGTAATATATACATGTAGTATATTGAAATTGACATCCATTCAGCATTGTGGAAAATACATATAATGCGTAAGCATAAAAAAAAATTCAGTAAACCACAGAACTGTTCAAGTTGGTGAAAACTTCATCATTTGGTCAACTGAAATTCTACCAAAATAAAAAAGAAAAATTTACTCAAGCTTACCTTCAGTAACTAAATTATGGCATCCTAATTTTAATCTCTCCTAATACATACATAATAAACTTCATTAACAGAGATGAGGATGAAGGATGATGACACGCTCACTTGAAATCCTGCCAGAGCAGACACGGTTTGAGAATAGGTGCTGTACGATGGATCCAAGATGAAACTACTTGATTCTTGCTTCGATGTTACAAATGACACATAATCTTTTTCAGAACTGGCTTGAGACAATAACATTATTTTATGCCGACATTTTCCAAACATAGCAAACACCTTCTCCTGCACTGACACTGATGGACACAAAAGAAGTGACTTGCATAATTAATCTATAAAATTATACGCTTGTGTGTCAGTAACGACGACGATGACCGTGTGTGTATTCATGAATAATTCATGAGCTTGGTATGGTTTGGTAAAGCATCATCTCTTTACCATAGGTAAAGTGTCGTCACATTCAGTAGAACGTGCCGGTTATTTATAAAAAGCGGGTGCAATAGAGACAATGGAAGGCGGCATAGGTATCAAAAAGGAAGGTGAAAGTACGGAAGAGAAGGTAAAAGGTGATTAATTATAAATGAAAAGCGGATGGAATCGGCAAGGTAAGGGGTGTAGGTTTAAAATGGAAGGGAAAAGAAGGCAAAAAGGCGAACGAGGAAGGCGAAAGTACGGAAGAGAAGGTAAAAGGAGATTAATTGTAACTGAAAAGCGGATGGAATCGGCGAGGCAAGGCGGTATAGATTTAAAATGGAAGGGAAGAGAAGGCAAAAAGGCGAGCGATTAATTATAACTAAAAGCAGGTGGAATAGACGAGTAAAAGAAAGGCTACAGTGTCAAATAGAAGACAAACGTTTCTCAAAGTCGGACAGAAATGCAGGAGAGATAGACAAAGGAAAAGGGGGCGCCATGACTCAAAAAGAAAAGCTGAAGATAGGAGTGGTGGGATAGAAGAAAAGCTCAGATATGTAGTTCAGAAAAAAAGAGAGCAGGAGAGGGAAACTTATGTAACCTTAACCAATGGTAGAGAATGATAATTGAGCAAGATAACTTGTGCTACTGCATTCTTACTTTGCAATACGTCAAGCGCTACTATGTGGCGGGGTACTTGCTAGTTAATTAATTATTCTTGCTAATAACTATGATTCTATTCTTTTCTTTTTTTTTGGCTCCTAAATATCTTTATAGTGAAAACAAATAATGAATCTACGTGTATACACAATGGAAGACTTGTAATCAAAGCGGGAAGAGAAACTCACATTTTAGTAACATATTATAATAATTATAATTAAAATATGTACATACATAGAAATGTAGCAGGATTAGTACTTGACTGTTGTGTGTGTGTGTGTGTGTGTGGACTATGGTAAAGTCCAGTCACACCAATCATGTCTAATTCTTGTCGCCTGCTGCATTGTGCACAATCCATTAGTATTTTCATCCCGTCCAAATCTTACATATTGCACACAATTCTTACATAGTTTAGACACTCAGAAATTGCTAGTTTACTCATAATTTGGGGCGTAATAGCCAATTAAGACAGACCAAATTTGATTTTAGAATACTATCTAGTCGTAAAATAAAAATCCTGCTGTGATATTTAATTAGTCACACAAAAAAAATGGCAGTAAAAATTGTACATATAAAGGAATCATAATTAATAGTAGATACTGAACACTTTTTTCTGAAGGCAAACCTTTTGCATTTGCATTAGTCCACTTTAAACATCGTTGAATGCTCCACAAAGAAGTAATCTTACAAGCAGTGGAAAATACCTAATTACAATGCCACACACACACACACACACACACACACACACACACACACATACACATACACACATACACATACACATACACACACACACACACACATACACATACACACACATACACACACACACACATACACACACACACACACACACACACACACAGGGTTGTACAGTAGGTATCATAACAAGTTCAGGATTCCCTTCCTTGTAGAACAAGAAAACGTGAGGATAAATTTGTTTATTTTATTATTTTTTTGAATTAAAAATATTTCGTCCAGAATTAGCCTATAAGGGTTAGTGTTGGGCTGTAACTCTGGAGCATTTATCTAATACAGACTAACCAAATCAGCATAATAAATTGAAAACAACAGTTCCATGAAATGAAATTGGAGGAACATTGTTATGGCACCCTTTGAGTTAAATATGATACTATGGAAAGTGAAATACAATCAACAATACCTCTTCTCTGAGAGAATGTGATAACAACGAGTGTAAAATAGATTCAGAATGACTTTTACAATATCTGCAAATGACACCCACATAATAACATGAATAATTTATTAGTACAAATTTTTTTAAAAACTTACTGAGTAACAAATTCCGTAACTTCCTTCTCTAATTTTCCATGTATATTTGAAAGAATGGCATCAAGCACGTTGTCTGCTTCAAGCTACATGAAACAGAAGATAGAGAAAAATCTTATAAATATATACTAATGCTCACTTCAAATGAAACTGCCAAATCGTCAACTTCTTTATACCTAAATTAAGGAAATATGAAGTCAATATTATTTCTATATTACATAGAATTATCTTACATTGTGTCCTTCAGCCATCTAAGAGCTTCAGAATACGCCATTGCTACATACTTCGGGAAAATATACCGCTCCAGTTCAAAGACTATCAATCCATACAACCTAACAATGTACCATCATCTTTAATCTGTGCAATGCTGCGGTCATTAAGTTATGTAGAGTGCATCTGCTCTGACTAAACTATTCTTAATTAAATTAATTAGACAACCTTCACTAAACCCAATATACTTAATTATATTGAAACAATACTTGAGTAGTGGAAAAGAAACATTTGAACTTTAATGCCTCTACCGGTATTTAATTTGAATTTCAATCCAGACAACAAAACTGATTTGATTATCAACTAAATAAAATACAATTGGTACATTTAATTAAATATCATCTTAGCCACATGATTCGGGGGAAAAAGAGAAGGAATAATAACAATAACCTTTCTGTGGTGACCTCACACAGCTGCTTCAAATAAGGCGGGTGATTGCGAAAAAATGTATCAACCACTTGTTGCTATAAAATGGAATAAAAAGTGTGAGTGGGTGGATCAGTGAGTCTAAATGAGATCAATTATACTTTACCTGAAGATCAGTCATAAGATTTCCTTGGACTGTTATAGCTGTTGACAAAGGTTTTATTTTTCTCCGAGGATCTGATCACACCAAATAACAAGTCAGGTACATACATACCTATAACAAATAAACCCTCAAATATGCCTCCATAACCTTGCACACCACCCCTAACTTTAGAACTGATACTGAAATTGCAGACTCAAAGCAGAAAAGAGACTTACTAGCTTTAGATTGTAGTCCTGAGTTATAATCTGTCAGTAGTACACGAAAATTATCTGCAACCAAATTAAATAGAAGGCAAAAAAAAACTTCAACAAAGATGAAAAAAAAAATGTATATATATAGCTTTACTCATCAGAGGGCAGCAAAGATAAAGAGACTCCGTTGAAATGGTCAATGTCTGATCCTACAGCAAACAGAAATAAAGCCTGCAATAACCACTTCAATCTGATGATGTAATGGCAACTTCATACCTACCAGAGACTCAGTCACATGACCAAACAAAAGTGACTTGGGCAACTTTATTCCATTCTCAAGAAAAAGATCAGAAGGAAAGTTTGGAATCTAACAAAGAAAACAAATTACATAATGGGTGAAATGACAGCAACAAAATGTTACGATTAAAACAAAGGGGAATGCCACTATAAATTGATATTTAATGTATAAGTGCTACTTCAACATTTTTAAATAAGGTAATGGGCCTAGAATTGATTCTAGGATATCAAATTGTTCACCAGAATTAAAATGTTAATGCAATTAAACCCCAAGATGTTGAGATGAAAGTCAATTATAATAGAATTTTTCCAATACTTTAATTGATGCTGGCATGATACTGAGTCACTTGTTTTAGCCTTACTGCTGAACAATAAGATAAACATTTATCATTATTAATTTGAATAGTTCCACTACCTCAAACAGCCATCCTAGCATAGATATGATCACATAGCCAACATTGGACACAAAACTAGAGCCTCCAAATGATCTAAATAGAACATACAGAGAATCAAATAAAAAAAGTACCAAACAGAGCTCCAGACTGGCTGCTAGAGACAGTTCCCCTCACTTGTAGATTGCAATGAGAAGTAAGAGGATATTCTTATACTGGTATTGAGTAGCAGCTTGGGCATCCATCATGCTCAAATACTCCACCAGCCATGGAACTGCCACACACAGATGACCTGCACACCCTGCCTCATCCAAACATTCCACCAACTCCATTGACACATGCTACACACAAAATACACACAAATAAAATACCTCATTAGTGAGTCATTGCAAAGGGAAAGGATGATCATGATTGATAGTGTGTTTCCCGTACAATACAACTGTTCCCCCACAATATGCAAACACATGACTACGCAGGTGGAATGACATGCACCACTTACTCTAACACCAACATTGGCTGCACGGGATGGTTTGGAAAATGGCAGAAAGTCCAGAAATCCCAAAAATTTAGCCATGACCCGAATGGAAAGCAGAACATTGAAGTATTTATTAATATCAGTCACAACAGACTGAACTTTACTTTGAATCTAACACAAACACACTTCAAATATATTATGTACATATGTACATACAAAAGTGTATATATATATACAGTATATAACATATGTACCTATACATATTATGTGAATGGCTGTGCCAAATTAAAACATGAGGCACAAAACTTGAAATAAGGTTGGCACAAAAACCTTGAACTGATATCTCGTGTTACAATATAATAGCTCATCTCTGAGCATCTGAGATTGACTTTAAATAAACAGGTCATCAAAGTTTGGTAAATGTTTTGACTGACCTCCCTAATCTTCTCAGACAGTGTCAGTTTCAAGTGATAGTTGAATGTGTAGCTACATACATACAACAAACGCATAAAACCCAATGCAATACAGACTGTCCCCCACTCACCTGTCTGCTATGGAGATAAAATCAACAAAAAACTCTTCAACATTAGTAAATGACGGTGACACACTTGATCCACTGTTGGACATGGGAGTATAAAACCTCTTAGCCAACCTAATAATAATAATAATAATAATAATAATAATAATAATAATAATAATAATAGGATATATATGTAATAAAGCCCGTGAGGAAGACTTTGGCAAGAAATCTAAACTACGCATATATAAAAAACAGAAAAAAACTGGTACTATAATATTTTCAGCCAAGAGTGACTGAATTAACCTTGATTTGTCATATCTGTACACAACTCATGCTACACATGTATCAATGTACTCACTTTACCAGTCTTCCAGGGTCCATTTTGAAGTGGTTGACATCATTGTCTATCCCATCTGTTCCACTGCTCTTTCTCATTGAAGTATGACAACTCTAACATGCCCCCACAAAATAAACATTCACAATGTAAAAACTGAACCCTCAACTCATGGCAATACACTGCATTTCACCAATGTTGCAAATAAATGTATTAATACACGTATAAGAGAAAATGCATATATATTAAATACATAGGAGCATCCTTCAGAATGCCAGGGAATGAATGCCAGTAATAAACTCACCTCTATGAGTTGTCGTAAAAATAATTTGGCAAAATAGGAGCAGCAGCAAACTTCTCCGTAATGTCTGACAATAGTTCTGATGTATTGCATCACAGGGAAATGATATGGAATGGGAAAGAAACAAACTGCTTACTGAATTCTTTCAAAAAAGGAATCTTTCATGTTCCACTTTGGATCTTCATGGTTAGATTCCCATTCTCGCAGCAAAGAATAAAACAAATCTCTACAAATGAAGAAATGTTTGACCGGACTAACTTGCATACATACTTACATCATTGGTAAAGTTCTAACCTTTGCTTTTTGAAAGCATGAAAAGCCTTCATGTCTGGAAAGTTTCTGTTATTGTCTATGGCCTCTTGGAAGCCTCCGCCTACTAGCTCATCAGTGAACATCACTGAACCCTACACACAGGTATTCAATTCAAAGACACCGATTAATCATTTAAGTCTTCAGATTTAAGACAAATAGGCTGTATACATTAGACAGCATGGTTCCACAAAAATATTACTATGTAAAGTGCAAATGAAGAATAAAAATACTGAGATACGTATGTTAACTTAATACATACAGCTAGTATGTACATTCAAAACAAAAGGATTCTAACTTGATTGATGCTTGGACTATGAAGATGCCCTAAAAAGAATTCCTTCAACTGTGGCTTCAATAGAGAAACCTAAATACATGTTATATATGTATATACATACATTGTATTTTGAATATCAAATCCAAAACAATATTGCTAAAACCTATTTACAACACATCAAAGAATATTTGATGTCTTCTTTTACATCCATTAGTTCTGGTATCCTGGATTGCTGCTTTCAATTTCACAGACAAAGCCACCCAAGGGTTTGATACAGGACTTTTTTGCTAGGGGGAAGTCAAATAGCGACCTTATAGTTGTATTTTTTTTGTCCTTGCAATACTAATAAGGTAAGAAAATTAAACTTATTGTATTATATTTATGTATTGATCAATTGATTACCTCTAATAAACAGCTTTGTTCATTTTGAAAGCTGAATAGCTCTGACATTAATTAAGCACAGACTCCTAATAGGTTATCCTTCTAGTTTGAATGGAGTAGGTGTATCATTTTATGGATCACCAGTTCCAGTTTGAAAGTTGCTTTTAGCACTGGTCATTGTGAAGCAGCTGCCTGGTTGCTAAGGGTATATTTGTTGCTTTGGCAGACTGTAGAAGTTGCTGAGTAGTAGCTAATGGATATCAGAAAGTATTTTAGGAAAAAGATACCTTGTGGCTCCAAAGGAAGTGAATCCGAACCTAAAAAAAGCAAATGTGATAGCTATGAATCGGTGGAACACAAGGAACAGATTCGAGCACCTTAAACAAATGCCCAGGGTTTCCCCCTTTGTATCAAACCCAGCTTATCCACAGCTCCACCCCCTCCCCTCCCCACCACACACCCCACCTACCACTGGCCCTACCCCTTTCTCAATGAAAAAAACAACAAAAAACTAGCAATTAATGAAACTGTTGAAGGAAAAAAAATGTGTTTGAAAAAACTAAAAAAAAAAAGATAGTTCTTTACTTCTAAGAAAGTGAGCAACTCAGACGAAAAACTAAATTTAAAAAAATAAGTAAGCATTTAATTTGAAAACATTCTACATATGTACATACATACAGAATTCTAATTTCTCTTGAACACTTACCCAGTGATTATTGGCTAGTAGATGGAGAGAACTACGATCCAACAACAGATACAATCTTCATACACACAACAACAAAATAGTTAACTTGAATATCGTGCTTCTATTTACTGCTCACTCTTTGATAATATCCATGACTACAACAGAAAAGTAAATGCAATCTTCCACTGTTTTGAACAAATTGCTGTTTTTACCTTAAACAAATGACAGCACCATAAATGAATTATTCAATTCAGCACTAATGACATACCCATACTATTTTGAACTGTTTTACAAGATGTAGTGAGAGTGAGCAGCTGAAGAAGGAAATACATCTCTGACACTACACTGGGGACTAGGAATCCTACAACACATTGAATCACTGATACTCATACTATATACATTATACACACTAAGTGACTCAAACAATATATACAAACAAAACACACATTACCATTGTGTATTTTTTGCCTGTTCCTTGGTATAGTACACGGCTACCGTTAAATGCAATTTGTTTTTTTTTTGTTTTTTTTGGGGGGGGGGAGGGGGAAGGGAAAGGGAGGGGTGAATAAGAATCCCTCACTCCTCACTTCTATTGTCCCACAGAAACTACTCAATATTAGTCTCCATTTAAAACTAGTTTTAAAATGACTTTAATGGATTAACATATACGACTGCACATTTCTTTCAAAGAAACATGAAACCATTACCAATAAGCTAACTAGAGCAATTTATATCAAAATTATTGACAGTGGACAAATCTTTTACAGTATATCAATGCCGAGTACAACAAGTTTAACATACAGTTGGGTGTGATATACGTACATGTATGTATAAGTATTATATATATATATATAATACTTATAGCACGAGTCAGAGTACAATATGGGAAAATATTTTACGAGCACGCAAAATATTTTCACGAGCCAAAGGCGAGTGAAAATGTGGCGTGAGAGTAAAATATCATTCCCATATTGTACGACGAGTGTGATAAGTGATTTATTGCTTCTTTGAAATTTTTCTCAACCGGTTACAATACAATTTTCATCGATTTTACTCGCTACGCGCGCGCTACAACGAGCGTACAATATAAACCGTACAATATGGGAGAATACAGAACGCTCCCGTGATGCGGAAATATTCAAGTAAAAATATCAAAGCTGCAATAAATATATATATATATCAGCACATGTATGTATATTGTGTATGTGGCATTAGTATACATGTGTTTATGTGTTGAAATATTCAGGCTTTTTGTCTGGAGCTGCACCTATGGGAAAGAATAGCCAGCCCTATATCAAGAAAGAGTGCTGCTACTACAACAAAAAGTTAAATCTCCATTCATACAAATGATAATGTCAATTGTGTGAATGTAGATTTTAACTTTATAGTTACTAACCTCTAATAACTCTTGCATATACCACAGAAAGGTCATCAATAGTCTCCAGATTAATGACACTCCTAACAAACTCTCCTCTAGAAGCAGCCCCCATAGACAACTTGTTAGAATCTGCAATAAGGCATGAGGAACTCTCCAGTTTGTCCATCACTTGGTGCTCCTCTTGCTTCACTTCAGGTGACTCTCCTTTGCAGTCATTACATCCTTTATGTGATCCATTATGCAACTCAATCAGCACAGGTCTCCTCTTAATAGTTACCTGTTCCTTTCTTCTCAAAACAATCTCCCTCTGAATATCCTTACGATCTTCTTGTAGTGCTTTATTGAGATCAGCAGGAGTGTGTGAGGCAAATGTATTGGAACTAGATGCCACATTGCTTCCATTGGGGACATTTCTTCCAGAAAGTTGAGGCTTCACTAAAGTTGGTGTAATGCGACGTTTGGTTCTGGAGCATGGTTTCTTTGGTCTGTTTAATTGATATAATATGAAACTAAACTCTGACAACATAATATTCAGTTTGTGCCTTGAACTATAATTCAGTAATTGGTTTGGCCCATTCAGAGAAACAACATGACAAAGCTCGAAATGGTCACATTCCAAACAGTTCACTTAAAAAGAGAATAGAGGTTGGAAAGTACTGCACTTACAGAGCATGCAGAAAGAACATAAAATTAAAAATGTATTGTTTCAAGCCGACGGAAGGGAACGGTTAGGTCTATTATAGTGGGAACGGCTTAAACTACGACGATAAAACTTGGAGAGCTCAATATCTGGACGCCGACAACTCTGTAAGTGCCGCGTTGTGCCCGGTTTTCCTGTAGACGGTCACATATATATATATGATACAGGATGATATCTTGAGTCTGTGGTTTAGCATTTACTCATGTGCCACTGCCACGAGCGTAAAACCGTAAAGCTATCAACAAGACCAGTAATATTCTGCAGTACCTGTGTACTGCTCATGCATGAATACTGTAGTAATGAGTTTCTTGTGCAGTGAACACTTGTAATAACTTGGGGGGACGTATTAATAACCCAAATTGATATCTATGAATACAAGTGACATGGAACAAATATTGCATTAAGCCACATGTTACTTTAATGCTGTATTAGGTACCTTGACTGTATAGTAAGAGCTGGAAAATCTTTCAAACTGCGGATGTCAAGAGAACCTTGAACTTTAGGTAAAGATCGCTGCATTTTCTCAGATTTCACTTGCGCGGTTGTAATTGTAGAAGTACAGCTTCTAATTGAAAGAATTGGAGACGTCAGTTGCTGAATAAACTGCAGTACAAGTCTAGCATCGCTAGTATCCAGAGTTTTCTTTTTCTTCAGCTCAGCTAACATCTCCATTCTTAATTTGTCGTCCTTTACCACTCCTTACTCCTTACTCTTGTATTGACGATATTTTACCCTTTTTTAATTGTCGGTGCTGCTGTGCTGCAAAGGTGAGGCGTGAGCCCTTCGCCCAAGAAAGAAGTATGGAAGAGTATCTTTCGACTTCGGGTGCAGAAGAGGAACTAGTTGCTAAAAACTTAGCTACTGTGAAGGAAAAAATAACAGCGGCGTTTAAAAAACTACCTGGGGACAAATTGACTTCAAATTGTCCACCAAGGCTGGTAGCAGTTTCAAAAACTAAACCAGTCGAATTGATTTTAAAAGCCTACCACGAAGGTCAAAGGCATTTTGGGGAAAATTATGTCCAATCACTATTGGAAAAAGCTCAAGACCCAAGGTTGTCCGGTTTGGACGGGATTAAATGGCATTTTGTAGGACATTTACAACGCAATAAGTGTAATAACCTTACTTCTTGCCCTAACCTGTGGGTGGTAGAAACTGTAGGTACTGAACGGCTTGCATCAGCTCTTGATACGAGTTATAAGCGAATAAATGAAGAAAGCCAATTACGAGTTTTTGTTCAAATCAATACCAGTGGTGAAGTGGCGAAAAGTGGTTGTTTACCAGAGGAAGTCATTTCATTAGTAAAATACATCAATGAAAATTGCAGTAATTTGATGTTCTGTGGCCTAATGACCATTGGCAGGATTGGTCATGACTACAGCTCTGGACCTAATCCCGACTTTGAATGTTTGCAAAAAGTACATAGAACTCTTTGTGATGAACTTAAGCTGCTTTCTACGGATGTAGAACTTAGTATGGGAATGTCAGCAGATTTTGAAGAAGCTATCCATTTTGGTAGCACTAATGTCCGAGTTGGAAGTACTATATTTGGTGCCAGAGAAGTAAAGAAATAAATTGTATGGTTCTTGGGATGGTATAGTGTGTTTCTGATCATTGCATAATACTTATTTATAGTGAAGTAGATCTGTAGCCTTTACAAGTTATAGCTACCCATAAATGTATTATTCATGTAAACTGGACCTGGTGACTATTCAGGTTGCAGTCTTAATAATAAATCTACACCTGCACCTCTACAAAGTAAATATAGCCGTAGATGTGTTCAAATATAATACATAGCTACATTCACAACAGACTATCTGAAAATAGTGAGTTAAAATGGCATATGACAAACAGTTTGCTGTATGAAGCATTAAATCTGTGCTCGCTCTTGAAGCCTGTCAATTCTAGTGATATGAGAACAATTTCATGTGTAGGGTAGATTACTATTTCACTATTATAATACCACTTTAATCACTCACCAATTAATACAAGGTAAAGAGATCACGAATGATTTAGGGAAGTCCTCATCCTTCAAGTCTCCTTGAGTTATTTGAGGTGGCATGTTGAATTTCAATCTGATATTTTTCTTTTTCTTTCTATAGACTGCCACTATGACAGCTGCAACTACCAGTTGAAGTAGTGGCCAGGGTTGATTTCCTTGTATTTCTATCATAGCAGAAAGTAAAAGTGGATACTAGGACAAAATGTATTTGCTTATATCCCAAATAATACAGAACCAATAGAAGTAGTGGAAGTATAACAATGGAAGTTGTACTTCTAAGGTTTTGCTGTATTCGTGATAAGTATTCATTTGTAGTTGTACTTCACACTAATTATCAACTCAATGGTATCTACATCACCATGGTTGAAGGAAACAGCGAACTCCCAGAAGCTACTTTACACTTGAATATATAGCAGCTCTTTTGTTTTATTTGTGAATGTAACTATGTAGTGTTACATTAGGGACAGAATTTATCAGCCTAGAATTATAACTGAATCTACTGGAAGCATAACAGAACTCCCTCATAGTGGTAGGATGAATTTAGTGAGCTACCTGTTGATATAAATAAGCAACATTTATATAGCACATCAATTATATAATTGTATGTCATACCACCAGTTCTGTCGCAGCTAAACCCAAGTTTGCCATTCAGATTTTGTGAGTTTCCGGAAATTTGTTGAAAAGGGGAGACATGGGGGGGGGGGGGGGGGGGGGGGGGGGCAAGCCCCTATTTTAAGCAATAGAAAGATGCTGATTGGGACAATTCAGCACCCCTTCACCTCCCACCCCACTTTGGTTTGGTTTGGTTTGGTTTGGTTTGCTGTCTCCCCCTTACCTCTTTTTATGCCCAATTTCATCCTATTTTTCTTTTCCATAGGTGAAGCTGGCATTAGGGTGCCACCACTCACAGAGTAGCAGACGTTTAGTGTAATACATATAAATATAATTTTTTCAGACTTGCTCACAGTATGTACAACTTCCATTTTGTAGCCAACTGCTTAGTAGATAAGTAGCTTATTACTAGCAGTCCATTCTCCTAACAGCCAGAGAGGTCAATCAAGAAATTTCATAAGGTCATAAGAGAACCATAAATCAATAGCAGAAAACAATAATACTTGCAGTGTTTAATACCTCCCTGCAATAGCTAGTAACTAAAGCTAAAAAGAAAGAAGGCACATTTGTCATCTCTATAGTTCTGGAGGTGGTTGATCTGAACTATTGTAGGTATTAAATAAAAATTGACTATATAAATAGCTATTATAATACTGTAACTATAGCTAATTATATGTAACAACTATGGTAAGAATCTTGCTGGCAGACAGTTTGCTTTGAGTTCATTATCTCTAATTTTTCCTGATAGCTAATTGTTTGGCTGTTCCACATGTCTCAAGTACAACTGTTACAGCAGTTTTAATTTTGCTTTGAGTAAAATGATAGTGTGATTATTTTGCTGATATGGGCATTAAGTTTTGTAAAGGCTTTTTTTGAAATTTTGCTACTGGAATGAATTTCATTTGAGCACTAATTTTTTTTACATTTTTGTTAATTGTTATGGTCGTAAAAATTACTTTTGTAGCTAGCTTGTCCACATATACTGCTGTTGTAGCTAATCTGAACCAGTCGACAGTAGAATTAAACATAAAAAACATATCTATTATTTTGATTTGCTAACTGATCAAATTTCTTGCTATCCCTGATTATCTAGCAGCTATGTGTCATTTACTCTTGCTTAATGTTCTATATTGGCATTATGATTATATTCATATTCTTTTTGTATTATTTCAATCTTGTTTTGTTCTTGTTTGTAAGCAAAGAAAAATAATATAACCTAATAATGCTTGTCTCATTTGTCTTCTTCATTGTTAGATCGATATTGCAGATGGTTTACTTGCTTAACTCCAATTAATTGTAGCTAGTTGTTCAAACAAGGAACTTATCCTAACAGATAGCCACATTATTTTATACATTGTGATGTATGGTGGTGAAAACTATGAGAAGCTGTCTAGACCGTTTATCTTTGTATCTGTTTTCATCATTATTCCAATGAAAGGCTTGGGAAAAAAAAAGTAGTAAATGATCTTGCTTGATGATTAAGATTGGTAAGCTGCTCTGAAGCTACCTCCCCAAAATATCTTTTGTTCCTAGCTGCTGCTGACCAGATGATAAATATATTAATTAATAAATGATTGATTAGTTAATTAATACAATAATAACAACAACAACAATGAGTAGAGTTGTTTGTTCGTTTTTTAATTATAAAACATCAGTGAGTGGGATACCTGGAACAGCTGCAACATTACCTCATTGTAAGCAGTGTTGTTTTGGTTAGATAGTTTTAGTTATTCATACTTAAAAAAAAGTCTTGAATGCTCAGTTTTAGTTTTTTCCCAAATTCTCCCTGAAGATTTAGTTAGTTTTTAGTTTTTCTTCAATATCATGTAGAAGATTTAGTTATATTATCAATAGAAAGTAGTACTGGTAGTTTTCCCAAATAACTTCAAAAATAGCATAGAGAATAATTACTTGATGGCAAATTATACCTTCATTTAATAATGACATAATTCAAGGTGAATTGTTTGCAATAAAAATTGCTTACTTTTAGTTTTTGTCATCACTCTACTGAGTTATTATCAAATTTACTGCTTCATGGATGTTGAGTGTATAAAAGCCATAGCTAAGTTTATTTTGACGCAGTCTTATCTGACTTGAGAACATTTAGCTGATAACTCGAAGTAGTTATGTGCACTTCTTTCTAAAAGTGTCAATTTTTTTTATTGTTGATATAATCCAAGATATCAGTAATCTAGAATCACAAAATTCGCCATCCATTTTTTTCTCTATAGTTGATTAAGTAATATTTTCTACAATAACAAATAATTAATTAAAAATAAGCTAAGTCCACAAATCACTGTCATTAGCTAATGATATATTGCTAGAGCAATTAGCATATAGTTCAGGATCAACATATGGCTTATATTGACTGCCAACACCTCCAGCTACCACAATAGCCACACCAATAACATAAAAACTAGCATGCAGCAGAATTCTTGGAATACGTCGAAAATGTTTAAGTCTTGAAACCATTATGATACTCGAATGGTTTTCTGTTTCTTCTTCATGAAGTAAGGTAGCAGTGTCTGCAGTATCAAGCTGACTGTCAGTAGAGTTGAGAGAAATATTATCTTGTTCTTCTGATCTCCCCTCTAAGTCTTTGAGAGGAGTTGCAGGTTCACTACTCAGTGAGCTGAGCCCTTCACTGTTACTGTTACTTCCCACTGAAGCTCGTTTCATAGCCTAGACCAGAAAAACCATAAATGAAGCAGTCATACCATTGATATTATGATATTTACTGACAAATATAATTTAGAACAATTATTCTGACTGATTGCTAGAAAGTATACACAACCTAATGGCCATGCGTGGTCAGTTAAGTCTTTCATATCAATGCATTTGTTTTCCAGTTGCTTCTAAACCTTGCCAAGATAATTGCTAAGATCATCATATTATTAGTCTTCATACACATTTAGTTCCTTTAGGCTCCCTCTCCAGACAATATTAATCATGAATGGAAACCTAGATATGTATGTATTACTAATTGAGCTACAAAAGGTTAATTCCCAACTTTGATTTATTATGGGCTAAAAAAAACAACAACAACAACAGCAAGTGCATAAATTTTTTTTTAGTCTCAGTCAATAGAAATATTATCTAGCAGCTCTAAATAAGAGAGATTTTTACTATGATGTATGTACGTGTATTACTTACTTTTTCAGATTGTTCTTTCCAGTTGGTGCGCCATAGAATCACCACAAATACTACACACTAAAAAGTGAGTAAAATCTATTGATTGTTTGCCTAGTACCGGAAAACAAACTTACATGTATGATATTGCCAACTGTCATTCCAAGCCAAACACCAAGAAGATTCATGTTTGCTTTAAACCCCAGAGCCACTCCGATTGGAATACCAATCACAAAGTACGAAACAAAGTTCATGATGGCACCTATCAAGAAGCAACAAATGTTGAGCCCACTTATAGTGTTATCAGTTTATGTTTCACATACCAATGTATTGTCTTCCCGATCCTCTCAAAACTCCTCCTATGACAATCTGAAGGAAACAAAAAGAGCAAAAATGAATTGTTGGCATATAAAACTGTGTTATAGCTCCAGTGGTACCTGAGTTTGATCGGTAAATATAAATACTGCAGCTGGATACATTAAAGTTGACACAATCTTTTCTACTTCTCTAAACAAAGAAGATAAAAATAATATTTTTAACATCTTTTTTCAAATCTTCAAGTGGTACAACTCACTCATTTCCTGATACAAAAAAACCAGCAATAACATTCTTCGTTGATAACAGAAAAAAAACAATCACCACACACAGACAAACTGCAGATACAATTTAATACGCCATTAAAATAAAATCCAAGTCTCAATGTTTTTAAACCTACGGACAGAAGCCACAGCTGTAAATGCTGCTCTCTTGGCTTGGGTCGGATTCCCAGCTCCCAATTCATTGCCTACTCTGACAGAAGTGGCAATGCTTATTCCAATGGAAGGCTAAAGAAAAGTAGTGTTGGAATTATTAAAAGAGCAGGATAATTAATATTCTAATTATCTGGATGTTTACATCATGTACTTACAGACAGCATCATAACACTCTAATAAAAACACGTCTAAAATCCTAACCAGACGTTTCAATAGACTTATATCCATTACACACACAACTCACCATGTACACGAGCACCAAAATCTGAAACCACACGACATTGGCTGCTAGCTGAGTCTCTCCCATTACTCCAGACAAAAATGTCACCAGTTCGAAACTCCACCATTCTATAACCATCATCAATAAACCAGGCAAAGCCAGCTTCAAAAACAGGCCCCATTCCTGCAGGCTCTCATATGACCATCCATTCCATGTCTGCTTGTGCAGCCCGCGGAACCACACATATGCAACGACCAGTAAAGGAGGCAAAGTATTGGAGATCACCAGAGAAATCACTGCCCCACTAAAGAAAACACATCATATACAGGTATGTAACCAAGGAAATACACAAAATTAAGAAAAACTAAAATATTTCCCTTCTTGTCAGAAAGAATGCCCTATGCAAACACCTGACAACTAATTACGTAACTTACAGAAATCCTAAATTAGCAGCAAATATGAGAATAGCATGTAGAGTTGCGCTGACTATGTTTGAAATTAATCCAATCAGAACAAATTGCCAAACGATACTCTGTACATGTAATAAGTCAATATTAAAATAAATCGTGAAATTCTGTCTTATCTTACTTGAGATTGAAGATAGTGTTGCAACATCGTCTGAAGAAAAATAAACTGCAAGACACATTTAATTTCACATATAGTCCAGCCAAGCATAGGCCCACTAAACTCTTAGTCCAGTCAAACCTAGCCCCACTAAACCCTTAATCCGGTCAAACATAGTCCCAACCCTTAGTCCAGTCAAACATAGCCCCACTAAACCCTTAGTCTAGTCAAACATAGTCCCACTAAACCCTTAATCCAGTCAAACATAGCCCCACTAAACCCTTAGTCCAGTCAAACATAGTCCCACTAAACCCTTAGTCTAATCAAACATAGTCCCACTAAAGTCTTAGTCTAGTCAAACATAGCCCCACTAAACCCTTAGTCTAGTCAAACATAGTCCCACTAAACCCTTAGTCCGGTCAAACATAGTCCCACTAAACCCTTAGTCTAATCAAACATAGTCCCACTAAACCCTTAGTCTAATCAAACATAGTCCCACTAAAGTCTTAGTCTAGTCAAACATAGCCCCACTAAACCCTTAGTCTAGTCAAACATAGCCCCACTAAACCCTTAGTCCGGTCAAACATAGCCCCACTAAACCCTTAGTCCGGTCAAACATAGCCCCACTAAACCCTTAGTCCGGTCAAACATAGCCACACTAAACCCTTAGTCTAGTCAAACATAGCCCCACTAAACCCTTAGTCCAGTCAAACATAGCCCCACTAAACCTTCAGTCCAGTCAAACATAGCCCCACTAAACCCTTAGTCCAGTCAAACATAGCCCCACTAAATCCTTAGTGTAGTCAAACATAGCCCCACTAAACCCTTAGTCCAGTCAAACATAGCCCCACTAAATCCTTAGTCTGGTCAAACATAGCCCCACTAAACCCTTAGTCCGGTCAAACATAGCCCCACTAAACTTAGTATGGTCAAACATAGCCCCACTAAACCCTTAGTCCGGTCAAACATAGCCCCACTAAACCCTTAGTCTAGTCAAACATAGCCCCACTAAACCCTTAGTCCAGTCAAACATAGCCCCCCTAAACCCTCAGTCCAGTCAAACATAGCCCCACTAGACCCTTAGTCCAGTCAAACACAGCCCCCACTAAACCCTTAATCCAGTCAAACACAGCCCCACTAAACCCTCAGTCCAGTCAAACATAGCCCCACTAAACCCTTAGTCCAGTCAAACATAGCCCCACTAAACCCTTAGTCCAGTCAAACATAGCCCCACTAAACCCTTAGTCCAGTCAAACCTAGCCCCACTAGACCCTTAGTCCAGTCAAACATAACCCCACTAAACCCTTAGTCCAGTCAAACACAGCCCCACTAAACCCTCAGTCCAGTCAAACATACCCCCACTAAACCCTTAGTCTAGTCAAACATACCCCCACTAAACCCTCAGTCCAGTCAAACATACCCCCACTAAACCCTTAGTCCAGTCAAACACAGCCCCACTAAACCCTCAGTCCAGTCAAACATACCCCCACTAAACCCTCAGTCCAGTCAAACATACCCCCACTAAACCCTTAGTCTAGTCAAACATACCCCCACTAAACCCTCAGTCCAGTCAAACATACCCCCACTAAACCCTTAGTCCAGTCAAACACAGCCCCACTAAACCCTCAGTCCAGTCAAACATACCCCCACTAAACCCTCAGTCCAGTCAAACATACCCCCACTAAACCCTTAGTCCAGTCAAACCTAGCCACACTAAACCAGTCAAACCTAGCCCCACTAGAGCGAGCTAGGTAGAAGGACGGTCTGACACATGAGACTACTACTACTCAGCCAACCCAAATTCAATGAGGAGGGCATATCGCATGAGCAAAAAGGGGGCTCACAAGAACCAGGCTGAAACTCCCTAGATCGGCCCAAGTTAAATACAAAGCTTATACTGGAAGTATTGAATGTGAAAATCTGGCACACTTGTTTGCCAAGAACAACCGATGAATCAATTAAAGATCTATATAATATACAGTACATATGTATAGAAACTCACCGGGACTGCAATCATGAATAAGCGAGCATAAATGGAACTATATCTAATTTTACATAACCAAATAAAAATCATACTCAATGTTAACTCAATGCAGCAACACTTGCCTGGCAACACAAGGTTCTTGTGCAGTCAATAACAGTAATGACTCAACATTAAGCCATAGAGCCCAAATGGGAAATACAAAAAGACCAAGTATCAGTATCCCTACAAAATAAAACATACATATGAGATGTATTAGTTAGACTAAATGACAGCAAGTGAGAGTACCTCTCTGTAGAATAATACCCACTCTTTTATAATTTTTGTATCCAAATGCCTGTAAAATAATATATGAAAATAGTCAATTCATCAGTGCAAGATATATATAGTAAGTAAAGTCACCTGTGAACATAATGTGTCCGCAGCCGTAGCCACTCCATTACCAATGGCAACTCCAGTTACATTAACAAACTAGTAAAAGATATTTCATATTAATAGTCACAAAACTTATTAATCAAAAAATTAACTCACTGAATTTCCTAATCCTGGAACCAGCAGATGCATTAACCATAGACAGAGTAACAATAAAAATATATGCATGATATTATATCTCTTACATACCTGCTGCATCATACAGGTAAGATTGATGTTCTTTTCTGTCAGGAAGATGACCCACAAACAATAGAGAGACCCACAGCAAGCCAAACTGGAAAACTAAGGTTAAACTCTGCAAATAACAAATAAAATATGATACCCCAGTCTATAATAAGACTGCAATTAACTTACGATAGGAACAGCTATTTTAAGAAGTGTAATCAGCTCTTTGGTAAAAATTTCATTGTAAATCCACCTAATCCAAGTCTTAATTTTATTCTTCAATTTAGAGCGTTCTGCGCACAACTGTTCAGGAACTTCATCTAAAATATGACATTTTAGAGGATTAAACAAGCCCCACCGCCAACAACATACGCCCCGCCTCCTGAAGTTTTCTAATAAATATCGCGCTCACCGGACAACCCGGTGGATGAACGTAGATCTGGACCAGTAGTAATCTCAGTCCTGAGGTCTGCATCCGCTGTGTTTATGACTGCTGCTACTTCTGGAACGGTCACACTACCCATTGCCGAACAAATTCACTGTCGACGTCAACTCTACGCCGCAATTATATCGGACTCGCATCTTGGATTGCACCACACTCGCTGTAATGACGTGAAACACCTCATCACCACACCTCAAACCGCATATATCGCTAAAAATAAGCTTATGACGTAATGGGACTTCGTAACCATGCAGTCCAGACCAAAGCGTAAAAATTTGCACATTTTATGGTCAGGGTGTATTTAGTAAATCCAAATCACGCTCGCTTCCTATAGCCTAATACCTACCTCAGCTTCACCAAACTCTGCTCCTTCGGTTCAAATTTGACCACACCCACTTTGCTGAAACCACACCCATTCGATTAAAAAATTGTCTCGGGTCTAGAATTAGTGACTTCAATCCTGGAAGACTAGTGTGTATTGCAATTGAAGGACCACAATTAACTGAAGTGAACTTTCACTAAATATACAACAACAAAATCACAGAATACACAGAATACCATTAAGTAGTAAATATGTATTATTAATTTATTTCATATGAAATTCTGGGGGGGGGAGGGGGGGATCCCAGGACACCCAGGGCACCCCTACCTCTGTATGAAACCCTGCCTAAAACAATGCCTCCAGAAACTTTTTTTAGCAGAAACTGTGGTTAAAATGGGATGCCCTATTGGGACATTACACTGTAGCACATGCACTCCCCCCCATGTAATGTAAAGCTAAGCATGGAGGTGCCAGATATGGCACATTTGATGGTCGAGTTGAAGAAGACAAGAGAGGAAGTGAAGAAGACAAGAGAGGAAACGAAGAAGACAAGAGAGGTAACGAAAAAGACAAGAGAGGAAACGAAGAAAATGGAGGGGAGAAGGCAGAGAGTAGAATTAAAGACTTCAAGTTATTGTTGCACTCTCCTGAAAATGTAAGTATACCTACAGGAGGTGTAGAAATCAATGATAGAGCTTGAAACACAAACAAAGCAGTGGAGTAATTACTTGTGGCTGTTGCATGTGGTTAATTTGTCTTATTTGCAGGTGAGATCTAAGCGAAGGAGACCTGATCATGACGGTATGCTATTGTCAAATATTGTGCATGTGTTTCAATGATTTTTTTTTCTTCACAGAATGGGAGGAAGTGATTGAATGTGCTTTCAAAAAATATAAGTGTGTTGATGCTTTGGATCATCTCGATATTATTAAGACGTGTGATCAGGTGATCAGGTGGTAAGTGAGCACAAAAATGGTCGATTAAGCCTGCCTTCATTTATATCAAGTGTACTAAAATAGCTAGTTTTGACTGTATAAATTGTACTAAACCTGTTAATTTTACCAGACATTTAGTGGTCATTTTATTAGATTAAGTCCTGTGTTTGTTATTCAGGTTTCTGAATCGGACATTGTGATTAACCCTCAGCACGCATGCGCGAGAGGATTATAGTAGTTGTCCTGTCTATTTGACTGTTTGTCTGTCTGCCTGTCATGCTCTGATTTAGGAGAAATTAACAATTGATTTAGGTATGAACTTGCTCAGGACGAAGATTAGCTTTTATGGGCAACACCCCCTAGCGTCACGTCATAATCATGTGAGCAAATAATTTCTGCAGCCAGCGGTGTACTTAGCTTTATGCTCAGGCTCCTAAGCGTTACTCTGGGGAAGTTAACGGAGTTGAAAGAAGTGAAGCTTCGCGTTGAAAATGTATGCAGGTGGGTGTTTCTGGCTAGTTTAGCTTCTTCTCTTATGAAGACAGCGTTTCCATGTACCATTTTCATTAGTCGAGCTATTTTGATACCTCATTAAAAATAGCTAACAGATTGCTTGTTCTTTTGGAAGGAGATTATATTGTAATAGCTAGGTAGTATTAAATAGCGCTGAGGGTTCGCACCTTTGGTGCTTCATTCATTTTAGCGATGAATAAATAGATGTGAATTGTGTGCACGTATATTTTATGTGGTGCAGTAAATGTTGTCTACATATGTGTTGGCAAGTTTTGATGAAGACAGCTTGTTGGTTTAGCAGTTTCTAATAAATCCATTCTGTAATGGCCTCTATTGTAATGTCTTCCTAGAAAAGTCTAACTAAAGTTTAAATGCATAATGTCTATTGGCATGCAAAGGCAGGAAAGATTATTGTATATATATGTGTGTGTGTGTGTGTGTGTGTGTGCTTGTATAGCACAAAAATGGTCGATTAAGCCTGCCTTCATTTATATCAAGTGCACTTAAATAGCTAGTATAGACTGTAGAAATTGTACTAAACCTATTAATTTTACCAGATATTTAGTGGTCATTTTATTCGATTATGTCCTGTGTTTGGTATTCAGGCTTCTGAATCGGAACTTTGTCCAGTATCAGAAAGAGTAAGCACATGCACACACCACAGTATCAGATGCTGTAGCAGTTATGTTGCTTAATGTGTAAGCCCTTAACTTCATACGGTTTCTTACGCACAATACGAGGTTTTTGGAATTAAAGGTATAGGTTACAGGCAAGTAGTGCTAGTTCACATTTGCTTATTATAGGACTCTGAAATTATTGTTCAGGTTTTGGTTAGACAGCATTTTAGCGGCATTTTTACTTGAATTATTTTTTGATGTAATTTAATTTTCCAGAATCCAAATTTGTTATGGCTCACACCTTACCAAATCTTGCTACTCCTTAATTTTTAGACCCTGGCTGGTACAGAGGTGGTTGTGTTATCTTAAATCAGATTGTTGCTAATTTTTGAAAGAATAGTTTTATAGCATATTGACACTAAGAGTTTTTAAATGATATTGGAAATGCTTATGATTATTTTATTTAGTTATTTATTTATTTACTTTGTTGTTGTTTTTTAATCATTTATTTTATTCATTAATATTATTGTTATTTTGTTTAGCATGAGTGCTTATTTGTCTATGTTGCTCAGAAGCCAATTATCAAATTAGGATATGCTCCATATCAATATCAATTTGAGACACGATTTGTCAATAGCTACTGTGGCGAGATTCTATTTACAGCAAAAGGTTATTCATCATCCACCTCGAATCTTGCTGTTTATTTCTTTCATTTTGAAGATCGCATTCCATGATCTTCAGCTGAAGGACTCATTGGAATGAGTTCAGTGGAAATCAATCAAACACCATTTGTCGAACAATTGTCGAAGATGAAGGACAATTTTTTACATCGGCAAAGAGTAACCCAGGACAAGCATTTTCGGGGAGCAGCAGTGTAAGTGATGTACAGTGGTGCGAAGATGGAGTTCTAATCAAATTAGAAAATTCATTATTGAACTCTAAGGTAACAGATTTACCTTTGTCAGAAAATTATATATCATCCAGTATATTGGGCAAAATCGCTCCCTTATGTTCTTATCAAGTAAGAAACTCGAAGGTTTTTTACTTGACCTCTATTGAGACATCGTTCTGTTGCTTTTCAGGAGGAGGGGACATTTCTTTCATTAATGGCAAAAATTCGGCGGTGTCTGAAGAAGGACCTCCTTCTCCAAAGCATAGTTGGTGGCTGCATAGAGACAAAAGTGGCAGAACGATCGAAGGACAGGATATTGGGTCAGCTTGTTTCTAATATGACTGTATGTATTGCTAAATCATTAGAAGCTATGACAGCTCCGGATCTCAAATCATTGAAAGTGGCATCATGTTATGGTCCTATTTTGGACTACCTCCAGCCCATTAAACTTCACAAATACTCAATGAACTTTCAAACTGGAGAAAAGAAGTTTAGTTTTGAAACGATCTCATCAAAAATTCTCTGGTATTTCACATGAAGTCATAAATAGAAGTATAACACATGCTTAACAAAGTTTTTCCACATTTACTCCGCTGATTTTTTTCCCAAGTTTGAAATTTATTAAATCGATTTGCTTCTTGTTATCTAAATTAACTAATATACTTTTGTAGCTACAGTTTAAAACAGGTTTCAACCACAATAAATTAAGTTGATCAACTCAATAAATATCATAGAGATGACGTATTTCGTATTTGTGGAGCGAAATTGTCCTAATATTTGATGGATTAGTTCTGTATGTCAACGACTACTTAAAGCAGTTAATAAAGTTGTAAAGCAGTTGATAAAGTTTGGTGACTCTTCCTGATTAAAACACGCAGGTATTTGTTAATATTTGATAATACTTTTAAGTGGTCATTCACCTTCAGAACTAATCCATCAAAATATTAGAACACATTAGCTCAACAAATACAAAATACGTCATCTCTATGATATTTATTGAGTTAAACAACTCATTAAATGAATGGAGCAATCCTGTAGAAATAATATTCCTATTGGATAATGTTATGAACTGCTTTATATAAAAGACATAAAGACTAAACAACCTTTCAAAGCGTGCACGTATATTTAGTTAGCCAGACTATAAAGTTGTACATAACGAGACCCTACTGTAAAGCTTAACTGAACTGGTCACGTTGCTTTCATTAAGTGGGTGGAGCTTCCAAAACTTTAAAACAAGTTTCAACTTCAATAAATTAAGTTGGTTCAATTTGTAGAAGTCACGGACGTTTTAATTAACTTGCCCTATCTCTGGAATGGCTGGAGCTACAGCTCTGACGGTCAAAGATTACTTAAAAATATTATCACATATTAACATACTACCTTGTATTCATCAGGCACAGTCACCAATAAATAATATAAAAACTATTTGCATAAAAACATTATTTCCAAGTGTGCAGGTATATTAGTTAGTTAGAGGATAAAGTCATACATACATGTCCCCAATAAATTCAGTTGTTCAACTTTTAGAAGTCATTGACATGGCGTATTTTCTTCTCATGAAGCCAATTTGTCCTAATATTTGGTTGGATTAGTTTTATCAGGACTCATTAGCTCCACATAAGGAAATACGCCATTGATTGCTCCATTCCTATTGTAACGCTTGCATTAAGCCATTCCTGTAGGATCATTTACAGCCATTGACCACTCTCACCTACTTATCCATCCGTAAGCACATAAATTCTTTATTATACATAATTATCCAGTAGACTAACTACAGCAAAATTTACACCTAAGGTTCAATTTTTATAAAAATGAAGCAAAATTCACATTCTTACTTGACATTATCACATATTATCTTAATAAACCAAGTAAAGGTGGCCCAAAAAGTCACGTGTCTGCTTCGAAATATTCCAAATTTAATATGAAGACTAATACTTGAAAAATCCTGCTGTTATAGCTATAACTGGAAATTGGCACACATTAGTTAGAATAAAGTCGAAAAAAGTTTATCATTTTAATATGATTTATTTTAAACTATACCTCATCCGAAATTTCTTCACTTTGGCCCACTTTGTCACAATATTTATTTCCATCTCCGCTATATAGACAATGTAGCTAGAGATTTCATTTCAAAGATTGAAGATATTTAATTTTTAGTTTCTTGTGTTAAAAAAATCAGCAATAGCACCCCCCCCCCCACCCACACACACACACACCCAGATCATTATTCTTGTGAATTTATGATCTTAGCAATGCCCCAGTTTAATTTAAAATTTGAAATGCTTGTTTACCAATTGCTGATGTAAAAAATATATGCTATCTGAAAGAAGTGCTCTTTTGTGTTCATTTACTATAATTGAGTCTTCTATTACCTCTTTGTTAATTTGTAATTTACACAATGCATTTTGTACATAATTCTATCTAATCTGATAGGCTTACTCTTTGCATGGATCAGAAGTAATCACTGTGCACAATCCCGATTTTTGTCTGTGAATTTGATGCTCTACAATAATTGACTATCCATGCCTACCATCACACCTATTAATTGCAATGTTCATGACACTTCCTATTGTACACTGCTCAAAATTAGGCAAAATAAGCTATATAACATGCAGGTGTGCTTCCACTAGCTCTTTTATTCAAATGCTACCTTGAAAACATTTTGAGTAATACTACTATAGCTAATAAAAAACCTACTATGAAAAAATATTAAGCAAAATAAAACTTCTAAAAATCAATCCTAAATTATCTGTTTGATCTCCCACAGTAACTAGATTTTCTAGCAGTTTCTCATCGTTAAAATCTTTTGTGGGTTCTCTTACTTTCATGCAGTTTATATACAGTATAGTATTAATATAGAGTGTAAGGCTCAGTGTGGCACTACTGCTGCTATGAACTAAACACCTCTAACTTTCATCAATTGAATGTGGCAGACATGCATGAAACGTAACCGTCTTTGTCTTCACAAAGAACTTGACAGCAACACATTTGAAGTGAATCCTCCTTATAGAAAGTTCCTCCATGGATATACTAATAAGCTATAGTACTTCCTGGGTTGGCTATAACTAAGAACAGAGAGAGTGGCTGAGTTCATGATTATATCACAATGTAGGTCTTGGTCTAGACCTAGAGAACATGATAGCAGGAATAAATCATCTCCACATAGTCGGCAGCCAAGGACTATGTAGAAGTAATTCCAGTAGTAAGAACAAGTGTTATAAATAGAATTCAAAAAAGTTCTTTTGTCTTTCAGAGAAATACTTCTAAAAGATTTATTTCTGGACTGAGAATTCAAGACTAACTTCAAATAATCTTGATTACTTTTTTCCTCTGTAGTAATTGGATTAATTTCATCTAATGGGAAAAGCACTTTTGTGTCCCACTAAATCTAAACCCATTTTAACTTTGTCTTCTGAAATATTTCAATATCAAGCATGTTTTTCTTTTGGTCAATTACTCTCTTTCCTCTCCATACTCTAATTAACATACATATACAAAACTCTTCATTGATATTACATGTGATTACAATCATCAATGAGGGGTGGTATGATCTAGCTTTAAACTTGTCTAACTATTCTACAAAAATAGTGCACAATAGACTAGTACCACACATCATATTCATATTATATCACCACACCTTTTACTCTTCTGTTTGATACATTGTGGCAGAACCCTTTCTTTATTTCTCATTTATAATCACTTCTGTCTCTTCTCTGGCTTGATCGGCCACAGGAGAAACATCCCTTACAATGTAGCAGCCAAAGAACCTGGTGGTAGCATACATCTACCACGTCTATCTCAGCCCTTGTATCCCCACACTCAGTACGAAATTTTCAGACAGTAGAGTCTAAGACTGACCACTAGACAGCAATAGAAATAGACTGCACAAGACCAGGCACAAAGTAAAGAGATTAGAACAAAATGAAAGGTACCGTGGTGATTAGCAGAATATCCCTGCTGGCTATATAACAGATTGCACATGTAGCACTGATGAATTAAGCTGGTTTAAATGGGTTAAAGTCCTCAGCTTCTACATCCTTTTAATACTTCATAATGGGAAGCGTATTTTCTAGTATAATCTTGTCTTTGATTGTTTTAATGAAAAATACTACTGTATTTACATTTATCACCTCCTAGAACCTCAATAATATTAACATTAAATTTCAAACCATTGAATACACATTTTTAGGTAATCTTATTGAAATGTTGAATATAATGGCTAATTATTTATTACACAGGTTTTAAAAAATTAGTCATTTCTATAAGTCTTATCTTAAGGGATAGTATTTAAGTGGTATGCTTGACATTTGTTTGAGAGCAATATTATGGTATACCAAGTATATTTTTATGTAAAGGAAACACTAGAGTGAATAATTCTGGATAACTGAATTTAGCTAGATTTTCACTCTCTTTATTTTCACCCCCTCTGGCTCCTGAATATAAATTAGCAGGTAAATTTATTTTCACCAGCCAGAGGCGAGTGACAATAAAGCCTGAGAGTGAAATATCTAGCCATATCACTCTGACAAGTGTAATAAGTGTGTTTGGGACTATCCAGCAAGTTGAGGACTTGATCCCAGCGTAGTTTGTTGATATGCACTACACTAAACAGAAGCAGAGTAACTAGTGCAGTGAAGATCCACTAGCAGGTATGGTAACCTCAGAGCCAGTAAGAAAAAGTTAACTTGATGACTTGACTTCGTCAGAAGATTTCTATTTCTATACAAGAGAATGGAGACAGAGGTCGTAAATCTCTCCTCGTTCTCCCGTTGACTGGATCCTCTGAATATAGGTTGTCTACTAGCTAAGAGACAGACCTGATGATTATAATGAAAGATAGTATGAAGATGCACGAATACAAAAATAAAAATGAATGAGCATGGGCATGCTGAATAATAATGTTATTGGCGAGCGAGCGGAGAGAGCGAGACACTCTCAGGGGTAACACAATTGAAAATCGGGGGATCCTCGTGTATTTTTGTGTTCGCTCCGTGTTCGACCCCGTCCCAAACTTCACTAAACAGAATCTCCCCGTTTAGTGATCATTACCTGTATCACCTTAGAAATTGAATTGTTTACCGCTTTGAATTGTTTTGCAGGTGCAGTTAAAACTAAAAAAACTTATGGGAGCTTCATTTCTATTCGAGTTAGTGGCGGTGGTAAGTTAATACGCTATTTGTCACAGTTATAAGCCCTACGCAACAGTATTTACTTGAAAATTCATTGTCCACTAGACGAACCACGAAGGTAAGTCTTGCGTAGGTATGTTCAGTTGTGTGAAAGTATTGTGCGTTACAACTACTATTAAGAATATCACAAAGAAAAATTTAAATAACGTGACTTGATTTCTTTTTCAATTCAAACAGTTGCGGGAGCGATTACTATGGCATTGAATCCCCTTTACCGCATATACGTCATTTAAAAACTCAGACTTTATTTTAGTAGCTCGAGTGTTAGTTGTTAAAATCAATAGTTTAACTATAGTGTAGTTTAAGGCTAGCTAGCCATTTGTGCTCAAGCACACCACTAGTTAATGAAATAAAATGTAATGTTATAGTTGTTCTGGGAGTTAAGCCATGCTAGATATTTTCACTGAAGTAGTTAGTACTGGGGTTGGTAACTCTTGGTGTAAAGTTAGCAGTAAAACTCTCTAGGGGCTTCCCACACCCACAGCAGATATTTTAGCAGCTGCTCTACCCTGGTTGGGTAGGCTTCACTAGAGGAAGGTAGCTGTAAAACCTAGGAAACTGGTAAGCCAGGCTGGTTACTATAACTACTGGGGTAATGACCTTGCCACAATCAGCAGGGATAACCTAAGTTGTCCCTATAGCCAACATTATACCAGTGAGCATGGACTATAGTAGTGAAGATATCTAGTGTGGAATAAACCACTTGTTACACTCACCAGAGTGATATGGCTAGATATTTCACTCTCAGGCTTTATTTTCACTCTCGCCTCTGGCTCATGAAAATTAATTAGCTTGGTCATGAAATATTTCACCATATCACACTCTGACTATTATATTTATTCCACCCTAGATATCTTCACAATGATATCTTTAGGCACTTGACCCATGAAATAACTCACAATATTTCTTCACAGTTGTTATTTCATGCTGTACTGAGCAAGCTCATATGTAGTTATAGCAACCAGCCAAACTTTTCATTTTTCAGTAAAATATCAGCTGGGAGTGTGGGTAAGCCCCTACAACTAACTTTACCTGTGAGTTACTAGTCCTATAGTACTAGCAGTGAAGATATTTAGTGTGGAATAAACCACTTATTACACTCAGGCAGAGTGATATGGCTAGATATTTCACTCTCTGGCTCTGTGGAAATAAAATTAGCCTGCTTGTCAAAAATTTCACCATATCACAATCTGACTCAATGCAATGATGCAATAAGTATTATATATATAATACTTATAGCACGAGTCAGAGTACAATATGGGAAAATATTTTACGAGCACGCAAAATATTTTCACGAGCCAAAGGCGAGTGAAAATGTGGCGTGAGAGTAAAATATCATTCCCATATTGTACGACGAGTGTGATAAGTGATTTATTGCTTCTTTGAAATTTTTCTCAACCGGTTACAATACAATTTTCATTGATTTACTCGCTACGCGCGCGCTACAAGGAGCGTACAATATAAACCGTACAATATGGGAGAATACAGAACGCTCGCGTGATGCGGAAATATTCAAGTAAAAATATCAAAGCTGCAATAAATATATATATTCATTCCACCCTAGATATGTTCACAATATTTTTAGGTAAGTGACCAGTGAAATAACTCGCGATATTTCACAGGTGTTATTTCACGCTGTATTGCTGCTAGCATTACCCTAGTATCTCATTACCCTATTAGTTATTGCAACCAGTCTAGCTTACCAGTTTTCCTGGTTTTTATAGCTACCTTTCTTTGGTGTAGCCTATCCCCCTCCCCCCCCACCCCACCCTCCCCCGGCTCATGAAAAAAATTAGCTTGCTCATGAAATATTTCGCCATATATGCTAGATATCTTCACAGTGTTATTTTTAGGTACTTGATCTGTGAACTTGTACATGATACGATACCACGTGAGTGTTATATCATGCAGTGCAAGGTCATTACCCCTCAACTACCCTCAAGCTTCAAAAACACAGTAGTTCTGCCTAGCTAGCTTACCAGTTTTCCTGTTTTTACACCTTCCACCCTGTAGAGCACGGCACTAAAATATCAGCTGGGGTGTGGGGAGCCCCTATGAACTAACACTCAGACATTACACCATGAGTTACCAACCCTAGTACAAACTATTGAAGTGAAGATATCTAGCACAGAATAACCACTCAAAAGGGGCATATTTTTTAGATTAATGGATAACAAATTTTCAGTTTCACTAAAATTATAACATGAAATTCATAATAGTCTCATTGCACTGCTATTGCTTATGCAACAAGTTTGCATGTGTAATTAACTTGTTGCTTGAGTTAAACATCTTTGTGTTTCTACAGAAAAAAATAAAGATTATATATTATATTCCCTTACTAAAGCTATGATACTCTAGAAAATAACTAGTGGTGTGTTTCATTACAGATGGCGAATTTGCTTGTTCTAACTATTGTACAATGAAGATTTAGTTACATTAGTTACTAAAGGTATACAATTTTCTCATATAAAATCCATCTACATTCTCAATGCAGACACTGAGATTAAAAAAAAAAGAGAGAGTGCTTAGTCCAGCTACAAATTAACAAATAAAAAACAACAACATGTTACTTATATAGCTAATAGCACAAAGCAGGTAATTAAAGTGCAGTAATACAAAATAATATCCTGTATTTAATTTAGGTTTTCCCCTTTGGAGTACTTACAATTTACCAGACTGTTCACTTCTAGTCTTATCTGCATTTTCAGTATGCTTGGTTGTAGATACACCTGAGATATGAAAGAAGTCACAAATTAGTAAAGAGTAAATGTCAAAGTAAACCTCTCCCGTCCATTGATTCCTGTATATGTAGAATATAGGCATGCAAACTACAATAATATCATCCCATACACAGGTTTAAGGAGTTATAACATTAGATCCTGAGATTTGAGCACCTTCAGCATTATTATATGGTATATTTCGGTATTTTCAGTCTCACATTGGCATGACAGTGATAACATCACGAATGTAGTGGTGTTAGTGTAAGTAAAGCTACACGTAGAAGTGTCAAAATGTTTTGGGAATCTTGCTTTCTCAATTTCTGTGCTTATTATTTGGAAACAATTTGAATTGTTCCACATAATTTCAAAGTAAACAATTTCAAACCTTGATTGCTGCATTTTTGTTCCTTGTCCTTACTCTTCTCCATAAATGGTAGTAAAAAAGAAGTCTGTACTTCTGCTATCCTATTTAGTTGATAAGTGACTGCATATATAGAAAACATTCAAAGTAATTTACCATTTTTGAAAAACTTTAGTCTCTATTTTATTCTGTTTTATTTCATCCCGAGCATGCTGTAACAGAAGCTACAAACAATAAACCATAAAATATGTTATAAAATTATTAGTATTTGACCACATACCTCTAAGCACCTTTTCTCGGCAGCCAACACATTTTTTTCCTCTGAAAGCACTCTAGCATCACTCTGCGCTATTGGCAGTGATATTTGGAGAGAATCTACCTTTTCATTTAAAGACTTGTTTAAGTCTGACATCTCATTCATTGATTTTGATAATAAAAGAAAATCTGTAAAGTACATATTTTAAAACATGCTGTAGATGTATTACTGATTAAATATTCACAAATATATTTATTTCAATCTCCCATGTATAAATTTGAGCTACTCACCATTATGATATCGTCTTACGCAAGTCAATAGACGATAAATTGTAAAAATTGAAGTCATGCCACTGAATGATATTATAAAGATAATGCTAACAAAAAAGACTGCCAACTCTCTATCAAAATAGGACTATATTAAAAAACAACAACAATAAACACAATAACAACAAAGTGATAACAATATATCTCACTTACATAGATGCAGATTTCACTTAATGGAAATGTAGTTGGTAATACTTGAGCTGAAGGAAACTTGTACATTAAATGACTATTTATATTATTAGACATTTTTTCATTCCCATTGAAGTTATTTATACTTTCAATTGTTCGTATATTTGGGTCATTCAATTTATTCTTGTTTTCCTTCAGTTGAAATAACCTATTGTCATTAAATGAATAGTTCATCAAATTTTGATTTTGTAATATGTGAATATCATTATTGTGCAATTTGTTTTTCCTTGTTATTCCATTCATGTGGCCATTATGAAATAAAGATGTGTTGGGGTTTTCAGAAGAGAGTGTTCGATTTAGAGAATAACCAGCTTTATCTTCAGTTTTAGTCGTATTCATGTAACCAGATGATTCCCTCTCCTATAATAGTATGTCTGTAAAAATTCTGAGGTGTTAATATGCATACTGGAATTAACACCTTATTAAAATATGTTTAAAATTGATTTTAATTCATTAGAGTAAGGTAAACTAAACAACTACTTAAAGGAAAATGGCATTGATACCAACTGCAATAAAATATGAAGTAAATGTTTGAGATAATTGCTGAAATATACAATATATATATATATATATAATAGTACTTATTACATAAGTCAGAGTATGATATGGTGAAATATTTCACGAGCAGGCTAATTTATTTTCATGAGCCAAAGGCGAGTGAAAATAAAGCCTGAGAGTGAAATATCTAGCCATATCACTCTGATGAGTGTAATAAGTGGTTTATTCCACACTAGATATCTTCACTGAAGTAGTTTTTTGGTAACTCATGGTGTAAAGTTAGCGAAAACTCGTGGTGTAAAGTTAGCGAAAACTTACTAGGGGCTCCCCATAACCCCAGCTGATATTATAGCAGCTGCTCTAACCTGGCTGGGTGGGCTCCACTAGAGTAAAGGTAGCTATAAAAACCCAGAAAACTTGTGTCCAGGCCTGGTTGCTATAACTACTCTGGTAATGAGCTTGAGCAGTACAGCCATGAGATAACACCATGAGATATCTTGGGATATCTCACGGGTCACGTACCTAAAAATATCATTGTGAAGATATCTAGGGTGGAATAAATATATATATATATAATACTTATTACATGAGTCACAGTGTGATATGGCGAAATATTTCAAGAGCAGGCTAATTATTTTCAAGAGTCAGAGGCAGAGTGAAAATAAAGCCTGAGAGTGAAAATAAAGCCTGAGAGTGAAAATAAAGCCTGAGAGTGAAAATAAAGCCTGAGAGTGAAATATCTAGCCATATCACTCAGAGGAGTAGCTATAATAAGTGGTTTATTCCATACTAGATATATTCACTTCTGTGTTTAGTACTAGAGGACTGGTAACTCACAGTGTAAATTTGGTTGTAAGGGCTACCCACACCCCTAGCAGATATTTTAGCAGCTGAGCTAACCCAGTTGAGTACACTATGCAAGGGGAAGGTAGCCGTAAAAAACAAGGAAAGTGACAAGTTTGGCCAGTTGCTATAACTACAAGGGTAATAAGTTTGGCCAGTTGCTATAACTACAAGGGTAATGAGCTTGAGCAGTATAGAGTGAAATAACAACTGTGAAATATCTTGAGTTATTTCAGGGTTATGTACCTAAAGATATTATTGTGAAGATAACTAGGGAGGAAATATATATATATATATATATGTGTGTGGTGTGTGTGTGTGTGTGTGTGTGTACCTTATTTTGGATTATTTACTTTTTTAGATAACATTTCGTCTGTTTGATTTAAGTTCTGGCCCATCCTGATTTTCCTTTCCAATGTTTTATTTGACTTATTGTGATGATCTACTTCAGAGCTTAATGTTACATGTATTACACATTCTGAATAACTATTTTGACAATTCTTTAATTGGTTGTCTTCTATATTTTTAAGACCATTATTTATGTTCAATAAGAGTAGGTGCAGCAAATTTGCAAATAAAATTTCCACTCTTTCTTTTAAAGCTTCATCCTGAGATAGCTTCAGTGTTTCAGTCTGCTGCTTTTTCAATTTCTTTTGAAGACACTCTCCATCTAAATAAAATAAAAGCAACAATAATAGCTAAGCACATAAAAACATTCTTTAAAGTTTAGTTGTTTGGAACATAGCTATACATAGTTATTTAAACTTGATAAATTACCATGTGCTTGCATCAGATAGGATATCACAACTTACTACAAATAGCATCAGAAGCTGAAGAAATGAACAGCAACAGTCCCAGAAAAATACCAAAAAGTAGCCCACTGACACCCTTCATTTAAGTAAGAACATAAAACTGATTTTTAACGACGACGACTGCTCGTTTTTCCGGAAGGCGACTTACTTTGAATATTCAAATCACGACGTTCTGCGCTTGTGTAGTTGTCCCTTACTTTGTGCGCAGGAGGCCTCGCTAGAGTGGTACGGCGGCTCCTGCTCTTTCACCATCGACGATTGCACCAAGGCGATTAGGTGTGGCGTGTGAGCTTGCTTGTGAGTTTGGAGTCGTGTGCACAAGGAAAGGATTTTTGAGTGCTTTCATGTTGCTGCCACCACTCAGTAGGGCGTAGTCACACTAACCGCTCAGCTGACTGGTAGCCTATTTTGTTTAATAAAGTTCAGTAAAGCCGAACAAGTCTGATGAACTTGTACAATCAAGGAAGGAGCCAAAAATGGTCAGGATATTTTTGCGAAGGTGGATACTACATCGACGTGCGTCGGGCGCGTAGCCAGACCCTTTCCCGCGTTGCGATTGGTAGGTAAAGGGTCTGGTTACGCGAGACTAGCGCTGGGCTATCGCGAGTAGTCTTCAATTCTCAAAAATAATTTCAAATAGTTTGTGATGCACACTCTTTGCAATGTTTTATTCAAGGTATGATTTCACTCCTCACAGTTCAAATGATGCCATTGGTCCCATCACATCTGTCACATTCAATCATATTATCAAAACTTCAGGTAGTTCACAATTATTTCATGTGTAAGGGCTAGAACTCAGGTAACAGGTATAGTTGCAGCATGTGGAAATGGGTGCAGAATCTTAGAATGAAATCAATATGTCAGATGTTTCGTTGAACTGCATTAGCTACACTTAAGTCATCACCATTCGCAAATTAATCAATGAGGCCAACAAAGTTTACTCCTGCATGATCAGCAAAGGCTATAGAAAATATTCCGCAATCCTTGCTGCCCATTTGCTGATGTACTGGATGATATTCAATCAAGTGGTAAACCACAAAATTTGGGATTATAGATCTTAGTAAGGTCATTGAATGCAGCTGATGTCACCCAGTGAAATGTGCCCCAGTGATGGATCTGAATTGAATCACGATCTGACCTCACTGAATGAAAGCCATGATTTTGTACCAACAGTGTTGACTGCAGGCCATCAAGGTGGGAAACTGCAGGCCATCAAGATGGGAAACTGCTTTTCTAACAGTACACTGGCAAATGACATATGTTCATCTGTAAGCTCTTTGAATTAATTTATCTTCAAAACATCACTTTTTGGTGGGAGGATTATCTACATAGTCTCTCATCAGTTTTTCCCCTTTTCTAAACTACTCTTTGCTGGCCGTTTTCTATATTCTGTTCAGCATTAACTTTTGTTCAAATAACATCTCCAGCCTGGTTGCTCAATTGATAAGCATTCTTTCCATGGTATTTACTAATTATGTAGGGACCATACCAGGTTGGGTTAAGTTTATCCTCCTTTCTTTATCTATTTGCACTATTCTCTACAAGAACTTCTGCTCCGATTAGAAAGTCTTGTGGAAGATGTTTGCGATCATAAATCTCCTTCTGTTTTTTCTGAGCAATGCCAATATTGTCTGCTGTACTTTTAAAGGTTTGATCTCTTGACTGAAGGAGATTCTCCATTAGCTTCTATTCATCATTCTTGCTTTCTTAATGAAATAAAACTTAACATTAACAGAAAGCTTGATGTGCTGTTGATGTAGCATATAGTAAGGGGAGTGCTTAATGGATGCTTGTTTGGAAACACAAAATCCCATCAATACGGTGTCATTTACTTCCTTCCAATTCTATTGATTATCTTTGCCAGACATTTCTACAGCGTTTGATTAAGCCATTCTATTAACCTGGTTTTAATATGAAGGATACACTGTTTTAAATAAGAACTTTACCTCTGAGGATGATTGTAGGTTATTCTGTGCTCTGTATTGGTAAATAGTACTGGCATATTAGCCAAATTAATAGCAGAACATCACACTAATTGCAACAAGCAAACTCAAGTGATTTTGTTTCCTTGATATGTCCAAAGTCCTAAGAAGGTCATTAAACCACATAGTTTGACAATACATGTTCATTTTGGAAGCATGTGCATCATGTCTCACTTAGGCTCTATTTAGAGCATTAGTAGCTTTGTTGAATCTACTACATATAGCCAAGTTATGGATATGTGGCTTTGATTCTGTTTGCCACAGTAATTATTTTTGATTTACATTTTAGCCATAGAATTGCATGAATTTTGTGCTATTGTAAGCATCCTGTAGACTCATCTACATCAACTCTTAGAAAAAGGGTAATTTAGCTATCAACCAGGCCAGGAAAGACAGTATTCACACTAAGAATGCCGCTGTAATTACTACAAGCCTGATCAGTAAGCACAAGCAGTCAAATACTTGCATTCCGGTCATCAGAGGAGGAATTTTCTCTTATAGTGATAGCTTCTTCTGTGGTAGACCAGCTAAGGAAGAGGAAAAAGTACAATGTCCTGCAAGTCAAGACAATTGGTTTACAGGACACTCTACTGGCAGTATGTTGTGAATGAGCTGATTGACAGAAATCAACAGCAAGTCAAATGTGGTTACTTTCAGGACAACAGCGCTTCACGATTGCAACAACAGCAGGAAAACACCACTGAAGAGAAGATGAAACTTGTTTAAGCAGCTATGAAGCTCATCAAGGAAGACATCAAAGCCATCAAAATGTCCCATTAAGTCTATCCCTCTTGTGACAACCTGTCACAAAAGGCTAGCATTGAATATCTTCCAGAAACTCATGAGAGCACTATTGGAAGAGCGTATTGGACAAACCACCAGACCCAAGGTCTTGCTGACACCATTGCAGTTTGGTTTGGGTGTGCAACTTTATCACCACTATGCATCACGATTTCTAATCGACTCTCTTCATCATGATAGGTTCTGCTGTTCATATAAGCAAGCCACGAATTTCATGAGCAAGCCAAGGTGTTTCATACATATTCAATTTCCATGCAGGATGTGGTAAATGTAGGCAAGAAAGCATTAGTGATCGTTTACAATGGAAAGTCAACAGACACACTAGACTCCCATCGACATCAGCGGTTTTGTGAGGTGTTGAGGTAAACTTACAAAATACCTGTACTAAAATTCTATACATTTCATCTGATCATTGGTTAAGCAGGACAGCCATATCGACATATCACCTGTTAAACATCAATTGGGTCAAACAATATGCTGTAAACTTATAGATTCAGCGTACATATGAATAGCAGAACTTGGCTATTCCATGAGCAGATTTGTCAGGAAGTGGTACTATGTAATGGTTACTATGTACTTATTTTATGTGGTTTCAGTTAGAAGTCGAATTAGGTCTATTAGAACTTGATGCCATAATGTAGACTTAACAGGGATTTGATGCAACTGACTTTATGAGCTGAACCACAAAATTTACTTACATGACATCAAAGTTACTCACAGATCTATATTCTGTAATAGTAATTAAAATGCACAATTCAGTGAAATTCTGAAGTATTATTGTTGGGATTAAATAAACATTGGTCCTTTTGGTCAGTCTGCATGCTTTGGGCATCAACACTTTAAACCGACACATGTTCCTGTCAATACTTCAGTCAGCCATCAACACACTGGTTTTCCAGATAGCCAGTCTGTTCTTTATACTCAGCCAACACATGTACTTTGCATTGCATGAGTATGTTTTACCCTGCATCAGGGATTTGGAGCAAAGTTTATCACCATTACCTTTAGCTCTGCAGTAGTAAGCTTCTTAAAAGCAGCAGAATTTACCTCAATACATGATCAAATGATTAAAATGTTTACCCAATTGTCAAGCTTACAAGCAAATTGTACTAAGAGTTCTTAACTAAAGCACTTATGGTTCGAAAATACTTAAGCACAAGCTTTAATGCTCATTTGAAGCAGGTGCTTTTAATTGGATTAAATACTTATCATTGTACAGATAGTTATGGCCAGTGAAACAAATAGAATTATGCTGAATGAAGTGCTGTCATGAAGATCCTGGAGGAAATTGATGATGATGATGATGTGTGGACTGATTGATGATTCTCTTTTTTTGAAAAACAAAAACTAAATAGAGGCCGACCACATCCCATTCCTCTTGAGACATAGTACCCTGGAGTAACAAAAGAAATCACACCGTAAATCACCTTCCAATAGTGAATATAACACAAGATACAATAAATATGTACAGTAGAATTACGGTGTAGTCACCATGCAATAGTGAATATAATTCAAGATAGTAATAAAATAAAAAACAACAACAAAAACAAACAAACAACTGTACTGCTTTTTTTTTGGCACCAGCAGGATAAGATTCCAGTGCTATTGTATGAACGTACCAGTCTCCTATCAAATGCTGACATACGGAAAAGAAGAGACCTGTCATCAGGATAATCTCTGTGTTCCTGAAAAAAGTGGTAGAAGTTCTGCTTTCTTACTAGTTCCATGTCAAACTCCTCTTCCAACATTCTGTGAGTGTATACATATACATGTACTGTATGTATGTGTATACTAATCTTTCTCTTAAAAAATAACATGATCGCATAGACATTTATAAGGTTTTTAGATAATGGACATTTACAAGGTTCTTAGATAATGGACAATTACAAGGTTCTTAGATAATGGACATTTACAATGTTCTTAGATAACAGACATTTACAAGGTTCTTAGATAATGGACATTTACAAGGTTCTTAGATTGGACAATTACAAGGTTCTTAGATAATGGACATTTACAATGTTCTTAAATAATGGACATTTACAATGTTCTTAGATAACAGACATTTACAAGGTTCTTAGATAATGGACATTTACAAGGTTCTTAGATTGGACAATTACAAGGTTCTTAGATAATGGACATTTACAATGTTCTTAAATAATGGACATTTACAATGTTCTTAGATAACAGACATTTACAAGGTTCTTAGATTGGACAATTACAAGGTTCTTAGATAATGGACATTTACAATGTTCTTAAATAATGGACATTTACAATGTTCTTAGATAACAGACATTTACAAGGTTCTTAGATAATGGACATTTACAAGGTTCTTAGATAATGGACATTTACAAGGTTCTTAGATGACAGACATTTAGTACAAGGTTCTTAGATAACAGACATTTACAAGGTTCTTAGATAACAGATATTTACAAGGTTCTTAGGTAACAGATATTTACAAGGTTCTTAGTGCTTATACAACTAGCTATACACAGTGTGCGTGAAAGCATTCTAAGGACTTGAGATTGTGTGGGTACATGCAATGGTACTAAGAACATGGGATAACAGATATTTACAAGGTTCTTAGGTAACAGATATTTACAAGGTTCTTAGGTAACAGATATTTACAAGGTTCTTAAATAACAGATATTTACAAGGTTCTTAGATAACAGACATTTGCAAGGTTCTTCAGGTATTTACAAGGTTCTTATGTAACAGATATTTACAAGGTTCTTAGGTAACAGATATTTACAAGGTTCTTATGGAACATATATTTACAAGATTCTTAGGTAACAGATATTTACAAGGTTCTTATGGAACATATATTTACAAGATTCTTAGGTAACATATATTTACAAGGTTATTATGTAACATATATTTACAAGGTTCTTATGTAGGACATTTACAAGGTTCTTATGTAACATATATTTACAAGGTTCTTATGTAATGGACATTTATAAGGTTCTTAGGTAACAGATTTCTTAGGTTCTTAGGTAACCCCTGAATGTGGGGCAAACTAATCAAATCATAAATTTATGATCACATACTTCTGCAGGAGAGGGAAATGAACCAAGTATTCTGGTAGATCCACTACATCGTGTAATTTGAAATTATAACGAGCTCCAAACAGAGGTAGATTGGAAATATTCAATGAAGGATCCAAAGTAACAGAAAATATGCTATTTCTTATAGACCACTGACCATCCTCATCTTCCCCTTTCTTGTGTAACCTGTCTCTGCAATTATTTAAAAAAAAAAAAAATAAAAAAAAAATAAATAAATAAGTGTATTCTGCACATTCTACTCAGATGCTTCACACAATAATGTTGACTCTCCCTAATGCCACAAACACAAAAAACATATTTTAATATTACCATCTCCCTGTGGTTTTGATGGTAACTACATTGTTTATTATAGTATACCAGTTGTGGTGGGAGTCCACCACAAACTAATATAAAGGAATAGGGAAATATAAGTGCTAGTTATTTTTCTAGTTGACAGTGTTGTTTTTATTATCATCATCATGATCCAAGATCATCAACATCCTACATATATCCCTAACCCACTGTTACACACAACAGAATTAAACCAAATAAATAAATAAATTACAACAACATGCGGGTTAAAAGCAAGCCTAAGAGAACACCATTTTCTAGTTTCTATCATGTATTACTAGTATTTATACCATAGTTGCTGTGGTAACAGCCATGGATTAAAATTGTTATTCACTCCTCGCCTGCGGAAACATTTTTTTTTGTAACCACAAAGAGTTTAAACGAAGGCAGCAGAAAGGGAATGAAATAATGCACTTATCTTGTTATTAGTGTTATGGAAGGACCCTCGCTGCATTAATTGGGCATATTTTCTCCCTCAAAACTTGCTTTTTTTACTTGGTCATTTACTTCATTCAAAAAGGTAACTATGGTATAAAATAGTTAAACCATGGCAACTCTCATAATTATTGCTAGATAACCCACCTCGGGATGATTACTAGCAATCTAACATCATTAATATTTTTGATCAGCTACATATCTACTTGCTTTGGAAGTTCACCACTGAGACAGAGTGGAGCTTGGAAGGATTACAACATCAGGTTTAATACAGGCATTGTGGCTGGGGGAAGGAAGATAACGTTGTTGTTAGAGGGCGGGGCAATAATTTTAAATGTGCAGATAATGCTGTGATTTACAAAATAATTAAACCAAATATCAAGTGTCTCATGAGTCACTCATTTGGCAAACAAACTAACAAAACAAAAAGGGGTGGGGAGGGGGAGAAGTTTCAGTGTCTCCTCCTCCCCTTCTATATACTGAATGTCATAAGTAAGCCTGGTAAGTACTGCCTGACAAGTCTCCTTCCATCAGTTTAAATTTGAATTATCAAGATTATAGTTTGAAGTGGCAGGATTGATTCAACCGGCGCAGTCACAGGCAATACTGAACTCTAATGAATCATTTGTTTATCAAAATACATGACTATAGCTTCAATTAAATGATGTTTCCACTACATAATAGATAGACAACGAAATCGAGGGATCTACCGCCCACAGAACCTCGAGGGCTGCGGGCTGTACCGTCCCGAGCATAGCGAGGGCGATACTAGCGGCCCGAGGGGTTCGACAGGCGGTAGTTCCCGAGATTTCGTTGTCTATCTGTTTTAGAACATAGCAACTATAGCCTTAGTTACCAAATAATTTTTCCCCTCCTTTGTTCTATGTTGACACTCTACAACAAAGACGGTAGAGGTGTACAGTAATTGCAGCAATTCTAAGGAGCCATGGTGCATAGAATATTTTCATGTGTTGTGCGCTCGACTCCAATGAACCGGTGAAAGTGATGGAATTAGAGTCAGGAGAATCAATATCACTGCGTTTTCAACGAAACTTAGTCAAAAAGAACATTCCAGCCCACCCATCTACATTACCTATTTTTCGCATTTCAGCTCAATTGGTGAGATAAAATTTACAAAACGGCTTTGTCTCTCCTAAATCTTCTTTCAACCAGCTACTCTTCCACCTTCTTGAACTCAACCATCTCTCCTTTATTTAGCTCCTCACAGTCAGCTCTCCAGTCTAGCTCCTCACCGTCAACTTTCAAGTCATGCCCCTCACAGTCAGTACTCCAGCTTTGCTCTTTACAGTCAATCTCCAGTTTAGCTTAGCTTTTGAATCAAGATTTGGTCAATCTTTACATGATGATGAAATGTTGAAAGATGTAAGGCCATGCAAAAAGTTTGTATATACAGTATTTGACATTGATGAACAGCTTGCGATGGATAAGGAAGGATTTTGATTACATAAGCAAAACACAACAAAAATACCATGAATGTAGTGCTTTTACATTGCAAACAATATACTAGAAGGGGTGCCTTTAATTTTCATAACTGTAGTGATATAAATATCCACAAGAATAGTACTAAAACTTTTAAAATAACATGTGCAACATAATAATATAACTGCTTTTTTATTGTTCATTATAATGTTATTGGTTTCTTTCTCACTTTCTCATTTTGGTGATGATTGTATTAGATAGAAAAATATTGTTAGTGTGCAAGGCATGCAATGAATCCATCAGGAAAACCATGCAAACAACATTCTTGCACCATTAGATAAAATAAAAAAATTTTAATTAATGCTTGCACGACTCCTAAACCCCAAAAAACAAACTAATAAAATGCTAGAAGGGAGGATACTATTAGCCAGAAGGGAGGATACTATCCTAGTAGTATCCTCCCTTCTGGCATTTAGTATCCTCCCTTCTGGCATTTAGTATCCCTGTGCACTCACTTGAACAACACTATGCTGGATAGAATGCTTACTTCACAATACAAAAAAGGTGTTAGCTATGTTCTAATACTGAAGAGGAGACAATTACTCAGTTTTGTTTTGTTTGGGAAACCACACTTTCTGATACATTGGAACTACATTGGAACTACTAAATGAGTATAACTAATATGGGGGCTATAAACTACTCCGCTAACAATGAGCTCCGGAAGTTAGTACATTGTGCACCCGGTATCTTCTATTAGCTTCACTAGCGAGCTGTTTGGATAGGAACAAAAAGTAGTGCAGTACAGCTGAATGGATATGATCAGGTGATGGTTTAGGCTTAGTGCAGTACAGCTGAATGGATATGATCAGGTGATGGTTTAGGCTTAGTGCAGTACAGCTGAATGGATATGATCAGGTGATGGTTTAGGCTACAAAAAATAAGTAACAACAAGTATTCAGGACTGGTCTTGGTGCCTTCCATTGGCTGCTAGCTAACTTACTAAACTCTACTGAGTACCTTTTACTGACTCAAAGGTATGTACAGCTTCTAATATCCTTTTAGATTATATTGTATTTTCGTATTGTTCTGTAATAACGTTCTACTGCTGTATCCAAGGTAAAGAATTACTCTTACTATTGAAAAAATGAGTTTTGTAACTAAAATACTGTCAATTTTTTTTGGGTAATGCTATTCACATGTATGTACAGTTTTTCCATAGTTCTCCAATACAGCATGTGTCATACAGTATGTACATAAAGGAGGGATAAAAGTTAGCATGGTGACCATATCCTTTAGTCCTATCACTTACACCAGTTGATCAGCATCTATGGTGGTGCCCAGAAAGTAACCCCCAGGGCGCAGACTTTCACAGGCATTTTGAAGCATTTGGTATGCCTTATCATGGCTTTCAAATGAGTAATGCAATGAAAACTGGCAACTGGAGATGTTAAAGTGGCATCGTTTCTCTATCAGGTCTATTAAACGCTCCTGAATGCCACACATATATTATACAACTTAACACCAAGGAAAAAAAATCCAAACAATTCTAAAAAACTTGTTTTTACCTTAGTACAGTCCATAGTGTAAAATTCAGCAGTGAAAGGAGGAGGGTTATTCGTTGAACCTTTTAGCTTATGAGAGTTATGTCTCAGTTTTGCTGCTTCAATGCTGTCTCCAGAGATATCTAAATGGATATACACATAAAATAGCAGTTTTAGTCAGGCCTTCTCTCATAATTCAGAAGAAAAGAAAAAGCTATCACTTGCTATATCGAACATACATATGTGCAGCAGAATTTCTGGCAGGAAAAAAAAGTCAGCCTTTGTGCTGCTCATGTACATATACATATCATTATATATATATTTATATATACACAGTATATAGTTACATAATATTATAAAAATAACTATTAATACAATGTTAATTGCCATTCTATTGACCTGCACACACAAGATGTTCTATTCCTCCTTCTTTCCACTTCAGAAAATCTCCTCCTTTGCCGCAGCACAGATCCAGTGCAGTAGAGCCAGGGACACAGTGGGCAAGGTAAGTGCGGAGAAGAATACTTTTAACCCAGTTATTGAAATTCCTCATCAGTTTGATGGGACTCTGTAAAATACGGATGGGTAAAATAATCTATGTACGTAGGTAGACCTTACATAGGATTAATACACACACACACACACACATTCAATTAATTTCATCACTTTTCAATAGTACTACTACTCTTTTTCTATGTGCTGATTAAACAAAAACAAACCATCAAACAAACAAACAACTCACACTATCTCTCCTATCTGCCTCTGGCCTGGCCAAGTTATCATAAAATTTAGTGACTTTGGATGACTGTTCCTATTGACAGCAACAACAGACAAACAAATAAATATACATACAAATACTCCCAATGCTTTTTTGACTAGACTCAGTCATCACAACAAACAAAAGCTCAGATTCTCAGCAGGTACAAGTGCTATAGTAGCTATCATGCTGTTCTTTCACGTGTGGTTATGTTGCTTAGTGATGCCATATTTAGATGACAAGAGTTTGGTGTGAACAATGAGTGTAAATCAATATCTTCCAAATCAAAATTGAAACGACGTAATAACGAGCACGAGACACAAGTGAGACACACTCTAGAGTCATTTAGTTGAGATTTCACTTCATGTACGTATGGTACGAGGGATCTTATTTTTCACACGCGTGCATAATTACATTAGTTAGTAAAGTGTCTAAAACAGACAAAACATGGGGTCTAGTATGCTAACCCATAGTTACAGAGTTTTAGGGCACAAGAAGCTGTATTTGACTGGTGAACCAAACAAATCCAGAGATATCTCAATTTTAGATTACTCTGATGTCCGTTTCAGCAAAGGATGTTTGATGGCATTTTATTGTTCATTTTTTTTGGACCAAATTACATACACGAATAGGAGCTAGAACATTAAAGTCAGTTAGTGATTATTATATTATAGCTCTATTTAATGTTTTTTGTTTTGTTTTGTTGTTGGCGATTTTTCAACTTCCAAAATTAAAAAAAAAAAATTCCATTTAGACGAATGGAAACGCAATCAATGCGTACTTTAAAATACGGAGAAAATGATGACGTGAGTAAAAATGTGCTAGCAACAGCGATCGCACTTAAAAAAAATTTTTTTTTTTTTAAATTGCACTTTAAAATGTATTGCTGCGCGCTTTTAAGGGTTAAGATAATCAGAATTGGGTTCAGGTCTATTCGTAGTGGTAAAAAAATGGCATTAATTAAAAGTCACTACTAAGTATTCTAGATCTCTGAATTATAACTAGACCAGCCATTTGTGCTCAAGCACACTACTAACAGCTAAAAGAGTCCATTGCTTGCAATTATTTTAAAACACAATGTTTTCAGTGTTATTCAACACATTTTATCAGGTAGAAAATAAACAAACAAAATGAGCAAACATTATTCGTAAAAATGCCTGCAAGGTTTGCTATAAGAAACTGATATTGTCTTAATGAAAAGTGTTTCTGAAAAACTCATAGAGTACCCAGGCACATTTCTCTCAGCTATTGGACATACAGTATGTAGGTATTATATTGCCACAAAATAGTATTGGAAGACATCATTTATAGGGTACCTGAGAATCTGGTGACAAGGATTTATCTTCTGTTTCAGACCTCAAGCTGCTGACCTTAGCTTCTTCAGAGGCATCATCACTGCTGACTTCACCTTCTTCAACTTCACCGCTGCTCCTACGACCAAATGTATGTTCCTCTGATGGTTCCATGGGCTCCTTCTTCCACTCAGGCTTCTCCTCAGCACCACTTATTGAAACTGTCTGAGAGAAAGGAGAGTCTTCAGTCTGGGATGCTTGTTGAAAGTGCTTAACTCCTTGCCCTCAAAGAAAATAACAACTAAAATCAATTGATAAACTAGTAGTGTATAGTCATTATCATCAAGAGTTAAAATAAGAAGGGAGATGGAAAAAAAACAGCAGAACATTAAATCATCCCAGAAATAAAATCAAAATTTAATAGAAATTGTGTATACTATTCTAAGTTGAAAGTAATAACAAGGAATAACAGGGAAAATAATAGGAAAAAGTTCCTCGATGGAATAAAACCCGTGCAGTCAGTCACCTGTGGCAGAATAGAGAGAATATCACTGCTCTATAGTGATTCCAATTTGCACATGTGGGGGGAGAATATTGACTGATTGTACTGATAGCAGATTAAATTATCAATCCAACACCATTACAAGAATATTAGCCACCAGACATTTCAATGGTTAAATTACAGATATATATGCAGTGCAGGCTTGAAGTTCCTACTTTAGTAGCACAGGTCAGCTTGGCCTAGTGATATTAATCAAACTTCAAAATCATGTTAGACTTTATTAGTTACGTTTCCACTGATAGGACGCAGGTATCATGGCAGAAAATTAAAGGATAGACAGACAATTCAGGTTAGAGAGAAGATAGGATATAATATATCTACACATGTTGCTAGCACTTCTTCCACAGCTCATAGTGGCAGCCCCACATAGCAATCTCTCCAATCACCAATACTATCCATACCTAACTTACTGATATTATCCTGAAGAACATTCCAGACTTTATGGTACTTGACCTTGTCCACAAAGTCCAGGTACAAGAACTTCTTCAGAGCAGTAGGTCTGCGACAGCCTTCAACAACACTCGCTACAATTACAATCAAATTGTACCGCTCTGCCAGGTCCACAGCACTCTGCCATTCTTTGATACATCTGAGAGAGAGAGACAAGAAATGCTGAGATAAACACTTCAATTTGAAAATTGTGAAATAATAATAATAAAGTTATATGTAAATCAGAGAAGATGGAGTCAAATCGAGTACTACTTCCATCTTCCAAGAATGCTCATCTTTAAAGACAAACATTCTTTATGTGGCAGAGGATTCCTACACAGCTTACTTCTTCATATTCACTGGCAAGTGAAATACAAGAAGTCGGTAGAATACAGTATTTAACAAAGAGTGAAATACTGGGCTATGACAGCCACAAGGTAACTTTCCAGTTTCGTACTTTACTGTTAATTATGGAGTAATACTGCTCTCTGATACAATCTTATTTTGAACAGAGCAACAGAAAATTTACAGAGTGTAAATTGATAAAATGAGCAGAGGAGAAAAATTCATGGATATCAACGATGCAAAGGCCGACAAAACAAACAAACAAACAAAAAAACCTGTGAAAAAGAAAGAATTCATCTGATGAAATAATTGCAAACCCACTAAGATTCCATTATAGAACTCGAGTATTAAAAAAAACACAAACAAAACAAAAAACCACAAACAAAACAAAACACCAAAGCTGTGAAAGAATAGAAATATATTTACTTGTATATAATATAAATATTATAAACATTATATGTCTATAAGCCCTTGAAAAAGTGAAAGACATACAAGAGTAATCAGTAAAGTTATGATTTCATGAACAAAAATACTTTGGCCATACAGTTGTTTATAACTGGTAAATTATCTGCCCAATGTATAATGGCTGCTGATGATGCAACTCTTATCATTGACATTCTAAACTAGCTAATGTACACCAGCACACATGTACATGTATAAAAATACGTGCAAATAACAATAACAACCATAATAATAAATACAATAATAACTCATATCATTCATTGCAACTTCTCTCACCTGTTGCTGTGTAAATAGGCAGGGCTAATGGCCACTATGATCACACAGGAGAACCGCATGTAGGCCAGAATGTCATTATCTTCATAGCGACTAGGGTCCGGCATGAACTCGTAACAGGCACGAACCTTCCAATTAGAAGACAGATCACCAACCATGTTCTCTGCCCATGTCCGATCTGAAGTGCTGTGAGAAATGAAGGCGTGGCATCTCTTGCCTTCAGGCACCTCCACCATAGCTGAAAGCAACAGTATCATTAATTAGAAAAAGAAAAAAAAATTGAATATCTGAAATGGCTTATTTTTAATTCCTACTTGGGAAAATACAGTAAAAGTAATTCGTTCGCTAAAATACATGGTCAACGGCTACATAGCAACTTGTAACTACTTTTATGAATAATGGACTGAATGATGGCTTCCTAAACTACGTAGGTGAATAAGAGCTGAAACATCAACTTCATTCAACTAATAATGTAGTCTTTTTGATATTGTGAAGACCAAAATCAATTTTCATAGGCGTATCTGCTGGTCCGGCCACAGCTGGATCACCTTTCTTTAGCAAGAAAGAAGCATATGCACAAAAAGGTAATTAATAAAGGAGGTCGTTAAGCCACGCGATATGCAGTGTGTCCACAGAGGGAGAGCGAGCAGTTCCTAATCTCTAGTAGTCTTTAGCAGTTAAGTCAATGGTGAAAGCGTGTCCTGCAAAACCTGTAGAGCCTCATCAACTTAGTCTCACATTGCCGGACCTATACAATTGATATAGGTAAAGGGTAGTTATGTGAGACTATTACCAGCGATTAAACTTCAAGTTGTATTAGGAAAAACAACAACTAGTTCATCTCTCCTTTCAAGCTGTGTATGACCTTGAATTCACTACCATAAAGCAATAGCAGGTCACTATTGCTGCAAAGCAAGAAAAAATGAATTTTTGCTACAAATATAATGATGTTGCATTTTTAATTTCTTAGCTATGACTGATTTCGTCAGGAGATCTGTATATGTGACCGTCTATGGGAAAATCGGGCACAACGCGGCATGCGTAAACGTCGCAAAAAGATCGATTTAGTTCTTAAAATTGTATTAAATAAGCCTAACGAAGGGAACGGTTAGGTGATATATAGCGGGAATGGCTAAAGCTACGACGATAAAACTTGGAGAGCTTAATATCTGGATGCCGAGGAGTGCGTAAGTGCAAAAAAAATATTTTTCGTCGGGGCCGCGTTGTGCCCGATTTTCCTGTAGACGGTCACATATAGTAAATTTTAACACTCAAATTTTTTTAAACAAGTGTGTATTATGCAATGCTTCAGAACGCTTATGTGTGCTGATGAATTTACTGGATACATTTTTATTTAAGCAAAACAACTAGTTTTCAACTCACACCCACTTGTATTAACCACACCCATTTATTGTTGGCCACAACCACATCCTGTCCTGACCAATTGAAAATTGGCAGATATGACTATGAATTTTTATCAGATTAATTTAGCTACTTGTTGTTTGACTCGCCGTTTGTGCTAAAGCACATCACTAGTATTTTTACTTTCAGTTTTTTCTTCCTCCATTTACACACAGATAAAACCTTATTAAGTTCACAGCCCACACGTACACACACACAACTAGGAATACCTTTGTGAGGTTGAGTAATAGGGGTAACTTTGTCCATTACTTGTTCAGACTCGATCAAACCCACTCCAAGACCAGGGTTAGTGATTATGGAAGTCCCATCCCTCTGCACACAGCTGTCATCACTATCACTATGATTTTGCTCTACTTCTTCACCATCACAATCTTTCAGTGCTTTGAATTCAACCTCATTTTCATGGGTGCTAGCATTTAGATCTCCAGAACTATTTTCCCTTACCACAGGTTGAGGAATGACAAATCCCACTGGCTTGTCGGTCGTGATTGACCAAATAGTACTAGTTTTTTCCGGCTTGAGTTTCTTGTAGCAGTTAGAATCGTCGACATCTTCCTCCTCCAACCTGGGTCGCTTGCCGGGTAGATTCATGGCAATGGTCGGCACCAGCCGGACCTTACTAGTCCAGCTACGTTCTTTTCAGTTCATGTAACGCGAAACGCACTTTCAAATAACAAGTCTTTACCAACCAACCTGAATCAAATAATTAACGGGCATTAATTAGAGAAATCAACTTCTTCTAAAGCCCGATCCTTACCCAATCGTGACGAGTTGTACCGATGCAAGTTGTTAGCTGCCGAAGTATTCTATCAACTTCTTCTAAAGCCCGATCCTTTCTCAATCGTGACGAGTTGTACCGGTGCAAGTTGTTAGCTGCCGAAGTATTCTATCAGTGCAAGAGAGATTCTCAACTTGCTATAGGCAAGTCTTTACCAACCAACAAGGACCACCAAATAACTAGGGAGTGAAATGCATGGAAATATTTAGAAGGGAAGTGTTGATAATGGTATTATTGACATCAATAGAAGTGTTAATTGTGATCTATTGTATATTGTGAAATCATGCTATGAGGATGGGAAAAAATTAGCGTTTTATCAACCCATCCCTTTTTAACACTACATTCTCTGCATTTCACTCACAAAGAATCAGTCTCAACCTTTCATTGCAGTTATATAACTACTCCCACTCTTTTAAGGTCCTAGAGTAAATGTACTAGCACATTATGCTTCTTTACACCTCTCAAGCATTATATATCTACATTACAGAAGTTGATCAGCAATGATATTATCAAAAGTTGAGAGATTTGAAATGATCATTAAACACTTCTGTAGTAATAATTATTCTGAGTCGAGAGTTCTGAAAGGGTCCCATATACAGTAGATGTTAATGTAGTCGCATAACATTCCTTACGAAAATATAAATCTCAGAAGATATAGTGACAATTTGACAGATTATGGCATGTAAAGACTTGAACAGCACATGATGGCCACAGCAGTGCAGTCCCATGTTGCACTGCACAGGAAGTCTGTGGAGAAGCTAGCTGGTAGATTTCACTTTTATCCAGTAGCTTGTCTAACAGTTCCTTCAGAAAAGGTCTAGCATCGGCTCAATTACTTCCGATGTCTCCAGTGAACATGCTGAAAATGTCAGATTACTGCTTTTTTTTATTTTAATTTTTTTAATTTTAATTATTCCATTGTTTGGACCCTTAATAGATATGGCTTACTTACTAGCTAGTAGATCAACAGCAGTACTATTTAAGGCACAACAAGGCCGATTAAATATGCTCTAATCGCAGAGGATAAAAAGATTATGTCCGAGATTTAGTATAAGGACACAATACTGTGAACTGACTTTTTTTTTACTTTGCTGCATGTATCCACGACAAATTTTGGATGTATAAAATGTTGATATTATTAAATATTTGTACATAGCTATTGTTATTGTTATTGCTACAATTGTTGCTATTCTTGTTAAGATTCCTTTTTATGAGTGTTGCCTTTTGGGTTGAGTTCGACAGATTATGGCATGTAAATACTTTGTACAAGTAAAGCTGTCGCCCTAGTTTGTGGTGAAGCTATCTGCATCCATTGGCACACGGCAAGAAAGTATCTCCAGAAGTTACTAGCCAGGCTGTAAAGAGCAGATACGAGTATGTATGGTTGCAATCTCTAGGTAAACTTAGCAGAATTTTCACCTGTACATACTCTCCAACATCGAGTTGCTTGGTTCAAGTCCTGCTCTCCGATACTTATCCACCAATCCTAATTTACTATGTACTTTCATTTCCCACTTCTAATGAGTGTAGAGAGTATAGAATAAGTAACAGGTCAAAACTTTAGTCACAACAAACCTTTACTCAAGATTTTACAATATCTGAACTAGACAGTGAAGTTGGAAAGATATAACTTGAGATAGCAGCAGAAGCCATTCTAAACCCGGAACACCAAGTCCTCATACAGTATGTATGTAATCAAAGTTGAATTTTACAACACCAAAAATGATCACATGTACTGGGCAGTGTGTTTGGCTTCATAACACTATAAATCTGACTGGTTATTATGAACATTAGAAATGAAGACTGTGCTGTGTAGTAGATTACTCATATGAAAAATGGATTATAAACCGATACGTTTTGGAGTTCTTCTTGAAGTGCCAGGTCTATTCATTCCTGGGGTGAATATCATCTGTTTCCTAAAATGAAGGGGAAAAAAAAAAAAAAAAAATACACACAAATACAGAGATAATCAGGGTAGTTTTTAGAACTAAACTTGAGAGGGGACAAATTACCATTTTTGAAATTTCGGGGGGAGGGGGGAAATGCCCCTCTGAAAATCCCTGGTATAATAGATACAAACATACACTGCTACAACACTTTTACAGAGTTGCCAACTTCACCCACTGACACACCCACTACAATTAATCTTTGGACTGACAATACAGAAATAGTGTATTTTCAATGTCATCAATCATGAGTTCTTTCTAACATCATTACTACTATAAGAAATTACTATATCAAATTTATGTTACAATTATGAAGTATTTTTAGCTACATAGTGAAAATTCTATTGCAATTAACCAGGGCATGCATGACTGGTACGAAGTAACCAATAACAATTGGTAGTGCTTGCCAACGACTGTGGTATAACATGTCTTCCAATTGAGTCTCTAATAAATGCCATTTAGAGAGAAATTAACACTCCATAGATAAACTGTAAACCTAGTTTATAGGAATTGGAAGGTTCATGAGTTAAGCTAAGCTTGGCATGAAACTTCACTAACATCAACTATGGGTGAACAAGCTACATGCCTCTGATGATTGTAGCAGAGCTGCTGTGGTAGTTGTATGGGACATGCAATGCATAGTAACTACAGTAAACAGATATAAACTTCTGTTGATTAGCTGTTTAATTTTGGACTACACGCGTCCAGTAAACTTTTAATTTTTTACAATTTTTACGACGTTTCGACCAAGTTTGCTGGTCTTCTTCAGGTACAAGAAAAAGCAAAAAACAAAAAAGTGAAATGAGTGGTTGAGTGACTCAGTAAAATAGGTGACTTGTTTATTAGCTGCTAATTTTACTTAATTATCAAGTTATCATTCCTTTCTTCCTCCTTGTTCTTCATCCTTTCATCATTTCCATTCACTTTCTTTCATCCTTTATTCTTTCTCCCTTTGTTCCTTATCCCTAATCCTTTAGACTGCCAATCAACACCTTTTAGCACCCCTAGCCAAACCAGTCACCTATTTTACTGAGTCACTCAACCACTCATTTCACTTTTTTGTTTTTTGCTTTTTCTTGTACCTGAAGCAGACCAGCAAACTTGGTCGAAACGTCGTAAAAATTAAAAGTTTACTTGACGCGTGTAGTCCAAAATTAAACAGCTAATCAACAGAATTACCTAATCACGTCACTAAGACTCTCAAGAACTAGATATAAACTTCATCAATTAGTTTATATGGAAAGTCATAATTGAGGATTACTACCAGATAGTATGCTTACTTGGTACTTTTCAACACCATCTCCTTTTCTTTCTCCTTTTGGACTTTCATTTCCTCTGATGCAGCTTCTAATTCAGCTTCCATTTGAGAAATTTTTTGTTTTGCCGCCTGTTTCTTTTCCTGCACATGTCCAACATCAATTAATTATCAACACACACAAAGCCTCGTATTGAAAACCTACCATTCTTGTTTTAATGGATTCTTTCACACTAAAGAACATTGGACCAAGTTCTGCCAACCAGTAGCCATCAGCTGCAGTCACACACTGCATGTATTCCTGATACACATTGAGGCATATGAAATAGTATGTATATCCTACAGTAACAACTACAACTCACTTTAGATGTCATGATAAGTTCATGGTAGACTACATAGTCTGGAGTGAAACCCATTCCAAATAGAGCACTGGTTGGATGAAGGTGACAAGGCATTCCAGTTCTGCAGTTCACATACTCACCTATACCCTAAATAAAAAGTTTATAATGGATGCCATACAAAAGCTTCAACAAGGAATAAACAGTGTAAATAGCCACAGGAAAAGATGAAGTACAACAAGCAGAAATTAAGTTCTTAGAGTCACTATATAATTTTTAAATCCCGTGTTTTGTTCCTTATTTCGTATTCACCACACACCACAAATATTTTGAAAATCAAGTACATGTATATACATAATTGGCTTTAATCTGTAAATAATTTTTTTGTTCTACACCAACCTTTAGTCGTGCTGCTTGATGGAAGTAAGATGAACATATACATTTCCGTACTAAGTCCCATTCCGTTCCACAAGAGACAACTGCTAATTTCTGCTGGTCCATGATGTCCTTGAGTTGCTGCCTTACTTCTCTAACCTTCCTCATAGCCTTCACATGAATGAAGTGTTCAGAACACCAGCGAGAAGAATAACTAAAGAGAAAAATATAACATTTTTGGCAAATGGAGCTTTGATGTTAATACTAAGTTTTCTCTACCAATGTATATATAGTTATGTCAGGTGACCTTCTGGGTACCGTCCTTATGAGTGTATCTAAACCATGCTCAATGCATATAGCAGAGCAGAGTCTTTAATCATCTGTCTGTGTGTACATGTGTTTATACAAATAATTTGGCAGTTTCATAAAACTAACCAGAATTAAAAGTGCTATAACCAATGTATAAAACTATGGGTAGGCTGGCAATAGTTAATTACAACCAAATTTAACTCCATGTGGAGCTGACATTAACATTATCCAATCATGAGACTACATTAAAAAGAAGGCTTGGCTTTTAAAAGAGTCTGCATATCTGGAACCAATACACTCTACAAACAGGTATTTGTATATCTGAAACCAGGCTACCTCACATTTTGAACTCGTTTCTAGTTTTTATAAAGAGTCAGAACTTACTTGTTTGTCTTCCATTGCTGAAAGACATGCAGGTAAGTCAAGTGATCACTCTCTGGTACTTGAAATTTCTCTCTGGCTTGATCACTTTCTTCTTCTCTGCCTTTAGGTCTGAAGAAGATTGCTGGCACAGATAGCATTGAAACTATGATCTAAGAAGTAAAAAGAATTATTGACACTTCAATATTTAATAGTATAAACTTCCAATAGGTAGGACAAAATGGTGTACTATTTAAAGAATGCCCTTAGTTCGCACCAGTTCATACCGCCACAGAACTTCAGACAGCTAATTCAGGACTACAACACTTTTCCTGTTATTTTGCAAATAACCTACCAACAATAAAATATCGTTGCGTTATGAATTCCAGACCCATCTGCTAAGGTTGTGATATTGTGTTTGGTTGGTAACCACATACCAACCTGGTACTCACCTTAATATGTGACCGTCTACAGGAAAACCGGGCACAATGCGGCGTGCGTAAATATCGAGAAAAGATCGATCGATTACTTAAAAATGTATTGTTTCAAGCCGACGGAAGGGAACGGTTAGGTCTATTATAGTGGGAACGACTTAAGCTACGACGATAAAACTTGGAGAGCTCAATATCTGGACGCCAACAAATCTGTAAGTGCAAAAAAAATTTTTTCAAAGGGTGCCGCGTTGTGCCCGGTTTTCCTGTAGACGGTCACATATATAGTATTCCAAAAAAATATACTAATCCATACTTTACCAATACAAGCAATACAGAACAATAATGTATCCTAACACACTAAAAATGATTACTTTTTTTTCCTCCTAATTAATCTGAAGACTGCAATATGTGAACCCTTACCAGAACTTCAGCACTACACTCCATTTCCACAGACACAATGAGCATTTTAGACAGAGCAGGGTCAAGAGGGAATTCCACCATTTGGCGTCCCAGTGAGGTCAAAGCTCCTGTGTTATCCAGAGCTCCAAGAATCCACAGTTGATACATGGAGTTTAAAATGTTCTCCTAAAACAAGAAATTATATTCATGAAAGTAAACAGTCAGAAAAGTTTAATAATGCATACATTCATTGCAATGCACTATTAGTTCATTGTTCTATGAATCCACACTAATAGATAGTTGGGTAGATCCTCTAAATATCACGTCCCACATCAGTGTTTTCATGTCATGTCCAGACATATCAACTGTGCTGATACCTATTGTCTATGTGCTACTCCTTATTTCGCATTTTTCATTCCTTGTAATATCTTTTCCCACTTTCTCTTGTCATCCTCTACTAAAGTGTGTATTGTACATGTAATGCACTACATATTGACAAGAAAACTTAGGTGTCACACTACACTTGTGTTCAAATAAATAGTGGACTGTGTGATATATATGTGACCTGAGGGGGTGGGTCCATAAAATGAAACTGCAAAAGGTCTTGGACACCAAGAGATTTGAGGAGCAGCACGACATTAGCCAGGTTAGTGCGCTGGATCTCAGGCACTGTAGAAATCAACATCTCTGACTTGTATGCGGATTCTGTGTACAGTCGGTAACATTGCCTGGAAATACAAATAGCAAGTAGGTGCTCTCAGGCAGGTACAATACATAAAATAAAGATATCACAAAATGGTATTGTACCCCCAAAATAACAACAACAACAACAACAAAACAAAGTAATAAACACAGCATTAATTATGTAAAATAGGTAAAGTGCACACTTGCTGCACAAAATCTGACCAAGTTTTTTGTTGGTTTACAGTACTTTTGATTAACTCCACTATAATGGTTCAATAATTGGAAATCATGCACTACTTCTATAATGGTGACAGATTTTCCTATTCTGGCTAGGCTTAATAATTACAATGATCAACTATAATATAGTTGAGTACTTGTACAGACTCATTGCTTATATACGTTAATACTATTTGATATATCTTTAATAAAGCATTTTAGACATAGTACAATTGATATTTTGAAAATTGGTAACTAACGAAACATTTTGCATCCGTGGATGCTTCTTCACCGGTGAAAGACTGTTAAAAAGATTTTATCAGCTAATAAAATAAAAAAAAAAAAAGTAAAAAAGAAGAAGTGGGTGACAAAAAGTCTACCAATTACATAATAATTTTATACATCTGGGGCATATCAGAAAAAATTGAAAGAATTTGAAACAGAGCATTCAAAATAAGAGTTATTTTAAAACTTAAAAGAATATTTAACTAAAGTAAAGTTTAAAGTAAACCCAGAAGATAAAACTGGCATGGTGAATTCCATTCCATGTAGTTTTTGTGACTAAAACATATAATGTATATGTGAAACTGGAAGAATGTTAGAGCATTAGTATGCAATTCAAACCAATAATATGTACAATGGTATTGCAAGACTTACTAATGAGACGGGTCACCAAACTATACAGTCTGACAGCCGAGTCATTGGATTCAAAGAACATTCACTTAAAAGAAAATTTCTTAGAAAACATCAAAATTAAATCAAATAAAAAGAACTTAAAATTAGACGGAGGCTTTTAGACATTAGTAGCTAGGCTACAAGAGCATGCCAAGTGTATATCTTTTAACAGAAGATAATATAATTCTTTAACCATAAAATCTCGGCTTGGTGAGCCTTCAAGTGGTACAGAAATGAGTAGATTGACCTGCAACACAAACATATATATGGTGGAGGTGTAGGTGACAATTGGTGGAGGTGTAGGTGACAATTGGTGAATGTGGAGCCTGCTCGAGCAAGCAAGAGCCTGCTCGAGCCGGAACAGACAAAGACAAATTAGACTAGAAATTAAAAAGAATACTGATACATGGTGAAGTGCACAGTAACAGGTCCTTCTGGCGCCTGACGAAGCTGAGGAAGGCGCCAGAAGGACCTGTTACTGTGCACTTCACCATGTATCAGTATTCTTTTTAATTTCTAGTCTAATTTGTCTTTGTCTGTTCCGGCTCGAGCAGGCTCTTGCTTGCTCGAGCAGGCTCCACATTCACCAATTGTCACCTACACCTCCACCAATTGTCACCTACACCTCCACCATATATATGTTTGTGTTGCAGGTCAATCTACCCATTTCTGTACCACTTGAAGGCTCACCAAGCCGAGATTTTATGGTTAAAGAATTATATTATCTTCTGTTAAAAGATATACACTTGGCATGCTCTTGTAGCCTAGCTACTAATGTCTAAAAGGGAATGAATTATTGCTCTCATTTTCCATTTTTCTCACTTACATTTCATCTTATTGTATTTTTTCTTTTCTTTGGGGTTAGCTAGTACGTGGATGCTGGAGTTGTTTCTGATTTCAGACACGTTGCTAATTTCCCAGTCATTGTCTTGGTTGAAGAAGCATCAAAGCACGGATGTGAAACATTTTGTTAGTTTATCAGTTTTCAAAATATCGATTGTACTACGTCTAAAAAGGTTCGTTAAAAATATATCAACTACTTGAGTACCTAAAATTAGTATTGCAACACAACAAGAAGAAATAAAGCAATGTAAGCTATCATTTGTATCTAATTAGAGCTGACACAACATGAATCAGAGCTACAACTGTTCACTGAGCTGAGCTGCTCGCAAAGTCATGGATGCTGACTTTTGCTAAAAATATTCTAAACTGTGCATGATCAACCAGTGTAAATCACATTATTATTTCATAAGTTTATTTTTTTATATACAAAAAAACAAAAACAAAACAAAACAAACAAATAAAAAAACTACTATATTTTAATGTTTGTTAAGCATATCAATGTATCTGAACTAAAAACAAATATCAGAATTCTCTTCTGTTGCACGCCTAGTTACACATAGTTCATTGGGGAAAAAAAGAAAAAGCAGGTTACCAACTATTAGTGTGCCGTGCCTTACCCAGCTCCAGTTCTCCCAGCTCTTCCTGATCGCTGATTGGCATTAGCCTATGAGACAACAAAAGTAATACATTTTAAAAGTACAGCACACCTTATTTCAATCTGACAACTTTGAAACTACTCCATTTAAAATCATTTTTACACTATTGGACAACATTTTAATGCAATACACTGTCTGGTGAGTCCCTATAGGAAACAGAACGTCTCTCAATAGCTATGTTTACCAAAATACGGAGGAATACTAATTGTTTACTTCTTTGATGGCCACCATTTAAAGATATACTGTTGACAGACAGAGTACGGGAATGATCACATACTGACAGTGGGAGGAGAAATGAATGGCAAACATGATGCAAGAAGAACTCTGACACACTCACAAGAAGATAAGATGTGCTTAACAACAATTAGTGAATTAAAATTTCATGGTCAGAATTTAAAATAGTCTTATAAAAACCATAGTAGTTAAATATGTACCAGATTTGTTGATTATTACTATTAGTATAACTATAGTCCAAAGTCACATGATCCTATTTTTAAGATTGCATCACTCATTCAAGAGGGTGCATTCCCAGCTGACTAATTGGAGGTAACCAGTTGGTACCATCAGCTGATGAAATATGGTAGCTACAGCACTAGAACTACATACTGCAGTAGACAGTACATTCTAATCTTTGATACAGGACATTCTCTCTCTCTCTCTGTGTACAATATACTTTGCATTTTCGTAATGATTATCACAAACTAATAAAAAACACGTGCTAAAATTGTGGATAAAAATAAACAATTCATTTGTAATGTAAAAAGTTTGAGTGCATGTCACAACAGAGCATAGCTAATAATAGTAACAAAGCATGTCACAACAGAGCATAGCTAATAATAGTAACAAAAATGACAAGTAATTAAACAAGAGTTAGTCCCAACAATAATGCTATAATTTAGTTCTTGAATGGATCAAGAGTGACGTGGATTCTGTGGCAATTTGGAATAGACCTCCTCTACAAGGCGTTGCACGTGGCAAACTTCATCCCTCATTCTGTTCTTGTATGTCCTGGCTTGCCACACATACACAAGCAGTGCTACTATTCCTATAGCAATGTTAAGAGAAAAATAAACAGTTCCACAACTTGGCTTGGAAAGCTTGCTCCAATGAATAACAAACGGAAGAAAAGACAATGCTCCCAAAGTCTTGAATATACCAATTACAGTAAAAGAAAGACCCATAATTAATCCTTTCATTGCATATGGACTCTGGGAGAATATAAATTCATACATAGACACCATAACAAGGACATCAGATATATAGTAAACTGTCTGCTGGAAGATAACTATGTAGATAAGTCCAGAAGATAGCCAAGGCGAAATCTTAATGGCTGCAGTAGGGTGTTCAAAATATTCATTGATACTAGTATTGAACATGCACACATATGTCGTATCCTCTTCATGTGCAGCTATATCTATAAGGAGTGATACTATGACAACCAAAATACAGATTCCCATTCCAATTCCCATTCTAGCACGTGTTCCTAGAATGTAATAGGATATTAGAGGTCTGACAAAAAAAATATAAAGCGGGAAAAGGATGACTATTTCAAGATAATAAAGAAGATTTGAATCTAAAAATAGCGTTCTTATTGAGCCCTTATCATTTGCATCAGCAAATCCAAGTAAGTGTGCCTTGAAAGCTTCAGAATAGCTAGCAGGAATCCCCAGAAAAAACACTGGTCCTATAGAAAACAAAATTCTAAGTATCCCATAAAATACTTTAACATCTTCCACTTCTTCTGTGCTGAAAGGACCACCGTATTTCCTCTTCCCTAAGTCTAGCCCACGAGGAATGGCATCCTCGCAGAAGGTGAATGCACTGCGGTGGACTGGAACTTTGTGGTGCCTGGCAAACATGGTGACTTTATATACCAGAATATAAGGATTGACAATCCTAGAATGCATTACATATTCCTTGTTGTGATCCACTATATAAAGAGCAAAAATAAATACCAAGGCTATACTCGTTGAAAGGGACCCCAAAATGTAAAAGTAAGTTTGATTAGGTTCATTATTGATAAAATAAATATCCTTGATCAAGTGCACAAGGAAGTTGGCCGCATTGTAGGTCCATATATACCACAGGATAAAAATGTTCTGGTCCTCGACCGGTGAATCATATAGTTGATCTAACCCAGTTTGAATAATGTTAGCATTGAATGCTACAACAGCACACACAAACAGTAGCAACCCAATACACAACAGAGAACTTCCAATAACTACCACTGCCAGTGCTGGTTTACTTCCAGCCGGTAAAAAAGCCACAATCAGTGCTGATCCAATTAGAAGAAATGGAGAACCTATTACTAGGAGCCATAGAGAAGCTAAAATTGTTCTATAGCGACCAAACTTGATGTCTGCTAGAAGTCCCGCAATGGGATAAAAGAACACAATGAGAGAAGGAAAACTCATTTTCAGTACTTCATAATACTGGTACGAAAAGCTTCGAAAAAAGGGATAGCTACTAATTTGAATCAGAGTGAAATAAATCAGCAACTCCAGAAAAATCCACAATAGTATAAGCACAGCTACTTTTGAGCTCAGACATTTCCTGCTATTAGAGTATCTCTTACACAGAATTCTTAGTCCATTCCACCTAAAATTTCTACTAGATACTAGCACAGAACTTGAATAAGTCATACTCTCCATTATAAAAGGCTTGTCTTTTTCTTCTGCGACAAACTTGCAAATTGCATCCTCTGTTCTGAAACAGAAACCAAACAGAACTATATATATACATGTACTACAAAATTAAGCTGATATGCCTACACATTTCCATTGGGAGTTGACCAGTACTAAAGAGTGACATTCAACCACACCATAATAATTATAAATAGTTGACCAGGTTCTTGCCTAATAAGTTGGCTAGCTTATTTAGATCTATATGGAAAACAGGACTAGGGTTGTGGTAAAAAATGGAATATTTCAGAAAGTTAAGAAAGCTTAAAGTCACAGCCTCATCCAGTGTGAGAAAGTCAATACTAAGGAAAAAAACGTGAACTATATATACAATCTGTACACTATAAAAGGCCTATATAAAGCTGGATATATTATATCAATACGCGTGAATAGAAAAAGAAGTCCTTAGAAAATATTATATAACTAGTAATATGCTCCATAACGTAGACGTCTCAAATTCATGGATGCCCTTATTTTCCTAATAACAGAGCACTACTTTCACTACTAGTTGCATTAGTGTGCCGGTAAAGTATCTAATGACAAATGAAAGTGATATTAATCAATTAAGTGTGCTAGTATGTTCATGCTACAGGCAATAAAATCCAGACACAATCCACATAGCTAAGTACTGACTGCACTTGACACTAAACTAAACTCTCGGTGGTAAACAAACGAGATAATAAGTAGCGCATGCCTTGTTTAATGTCCTGCAAGGTGACATGCAGACGACAGCCAGCATCCCACAATATTCCAGACTCTCCTCTCTGGGAATGCATACCACACCCACATATTCCTGTTGCTGTGTGCATGTGGAACCAGTGAAGTGAAATAATTACTAAGATGACTACGTAAAAAACAAACAAACTATTGACGAGTGAGTCCTGTTCATAATCAAATAAAGATGTATGAGTAATAGCATTGGTAACCGTGCTATTCAGGATTAATATTAGTGTAATGCGATTGAAATAGCACAAGGTGAAGACGAGTGCTATTTCAATTGCTTATGAGTTCTATTCATCCATAATAAGCATAGGTTACCTGTGCTATCACTTGCTAATAGTAGGCCAGTTTTTTTTTTTTTTTTTTGTTTAAAAAAAAATCATTTGCACTGTAGCTACACTGTATTGCTCACTCACTATCTCTGTAGGCACCTCAGGAACTTCATTTTCAACCATTGGCTCCCCCTAATTTGTTGAAAAAAAATTCTGTCTGATACGGGTAGAAATTCTGCACTAAAAAATGACAAAGTCTCCAACTATAAACTAAAATTGTACATTTCCAAGGATAAAGTTGCACGCATGTGCACTTACCTGTACTATTTCACTTAGTTTCCATGCTATTTCACTTCTCACGTGCAATTTCAATAGAACAGCAATTCTCCCCCATATATTTTGGCAATTTATGCGCTCTACTATTAATTATATATAGCTCTACTATTAATTATATATAGCTCTACTATTAATTATATATATATGTATATATAATACTTAATACATGAGTCAGAGTGTGATATGGTGAAATATTTCATGAGCAGGCTAATTTATTTTCATGAGCCAAAGGTGAGTGAAAATAAAGCCTGAGAGTGAAATATCTAGCCATATCACTCTGCCAGAGTGTAATGAGTGGTTTATTCCACACTAGATATCTTCACTGAAATAGTTTTTTGGTAACTCACGGTGTAAAGTTAGCGAAAACTCACTAGGGGCTCCCCACAACCCCAGCTGATATTATAGCAGCTGCTCTAACCTGGCTGGGTAGGCTCCACTAGAGTAAAGGTAGCTGTAAAAACCCAGAAAACTTGCCAATGGTAATGAGCTTGAGCAGGACAGCCATGAGATAACCATGAGATAACCCCATGAGATATCTTGGGATATCTCAAGGTCAGTACCTAAAAATATCATTGTGAAGATATCTAGGGTGGAATAAATAAATATATATATATATATATATTATAATACACTTGTCTGTTGGAACAATAACAATGGTATGTGTTCATGAATAATTCACGAGCTGAATCAAGTGGTTAAGCAACAGCAAACCTGATTGGTAAAGTGTCATCAAACTGGATTGGTAAAGTGTCATCAAGCAAGATTGGTAAAGTGTCATCAAACAAGATTGGTAAAGTATCATCAAACTGGGTTGGTATAGTGTCTAGTGTCAGCAGGGTTAGGCTGCTGGCCAAGACTATTGCTGGTACTCAAAGATGTCACACTTTCATACCTCTCTCACTAACTAAGATCAAAGTTAAAGAATACAGTAACAGTGACTCAAGTATGATTGTTTCAGCTGTAAGAAGCTTAGCTCCAGAACTTTCTCTAGGAGAAATTCAGGGATACGTTGCAGTAGTAGAATATGATGAGAACTGGTGGGTTGCGTATGGTGAGGAGTTGCATCCAGATACACATGAAGTGTCCCTCAATTTCCTTCATCCACATGGACTAAGTCCTTCGTTGTGTTTCCACAGCCTCAAGACCACCTGGTTGTCGACATCAGTGATGTTTTAACTCCGATACATCCTACAACAGTAACTGGCCGCACGTATAAATTGAGCAGGAGTGGCACATAGAAAATAAGTGCTGCACTCGCAAAGAAACACAAAAAGACTTAATGCTTGCTTAAATGTTGATTAATTTAGATAATTTTGAAACTGGTATTTTTATCACCATTTTTGTGATTGTAACAAAACTTTGACTAATGCATGTTTGAGAGGTAATTGTGAGTGATCCCATTGTTGTCCCAATTCTAAATTTATTTGGAATTTAGTCTTCTTATGACAAGAGCTTTCCAATAAAAAAAAAAGTTGCATGTCAATAGGACAAGTCAAACTGGAGATAACATTCTTTGAAGTTGATGAAGTGTGCGAAAAGGTTAAAAGTTACTCACACTAGATCATGTGACCTTAATTAATTGTTTCCTTTAGTTTGCAAACAACCCAAGATGCAACTATACACCAATTTTGAGAAAAATCTGGATCCGAAACTTTATACGTTTTGGGTCTCACTTGACATGGAATGTCCCTGAGCTGGGTCAGTGAAGAGTCATACAACGACTACAATGGTGGTGTCTGCATACGTATGGGTCAAAGTACGTGAGAAAGTAAGCGGACAAGTGCTAGAGGATAATAACAAATTGGCAAAAATACCTTATACTACTCCTTGCAAAGTGATACATCAAGTGCCACCCACTACTACCATAGCCAAGTCATTTTCAACACAAAAAAGTGTGGCATTATTTTGAAATACTACAGCTGTGGAAACTGAAATAATGATCTGATAGGTCACGACAATCTATCAACAACCTCTCCGCACAACCAATATCAGGGCAAAATTCCTGGGCTACACTATATGTAGCTCTAACAACAGAAAGCTAAGCAAGAAATAATATGACAGAGTCAGAGTGGGGTGATCTGACAGAATCAGAGTGGGGTGATCTGACAGAATCAGAGTGGGGTGATCTGACAGAATCAGAGTGGGGTGATTTGACAGAATCAGAGTGGGATGATTTGACAGAATCAGAGTGGGGTGATTTGACAGAATCAGAGTAGTGGGGTGATTTGACAGAATCAGAGTGGGGTGATTTGACAGAATCAGAGTGGGGTGATTTGACAGAATCAGAGTGGGGTGATTTGACAGAATCAGAGTGGGGTGATTTGACAGAATCAGAGTGGGGTGATTTGTTTGACGACAGTATTAACACATGATTGCAAGGAAAACTGTGATATTCAAACTGATAGCACTTGTGCAGAGAAAAATTTCACCCGGCTTTGCCTCGTGAAAATTTCTCACACCATTTGTGCTGGTAATCCTGAATACCACAGTTTTCCATGCTATTATATCTCCACACATATTTTTCAGCAGCACACCAGCATTCAGCACTTTCTCATATTGAACAAATGCGCCTGTGCGTAGTTCTAGACAGTTACCTCTGAACAATGAGGCATTGAAGCACAACTGCTTTACTGCATTGGAAAACATCCAATGTTGCAATAAACAATTTATTACACTTGTCAGTCATTGTACAGTATGGAGAAGACATTTACTATTTGTGTTTTCACTCGCCTTCGGCTTGTGAAATACTTGCAAGTGCTCGTAAACTCATATTGCTGACTCATGCAATAAGTATTGGGGGTTTGTTATTTCCATAAAATTGATAAACATTTGAAGGCAAAAGAGAAAGTCTCCCTGAATGTAATACATGTAACTTTTAAGGAGGAGGCGGGGGGGGGGGGGGGGGGGAAGGGGGCAAAAGCCATTGGAAGAAAAAATCATCTATTCAAAAAGCACAAATAAAAAAAGTGAAACAAGTACTGATTTAGGAGGAGGAAGTAATGGACTAAATTACATTTACAAGTTATGAACGTAACATACCTGACTAATAGGATAGACTTGCAAAGCATCCATTCCAATCCTGGGATTATAGACCTTCAACTTACAATAGCCTGCATCTATCACAAACATGATCCCATCCACTGCAAAACAAACATACAAACACACACCAACAAACTGTCACTATTGAACAACAATTTATTGTTGTGCATGACACTCAGAAACCCATCTGCTTCAATCCCTAGCAACCAGTCACATGATACGCACCAGTTAGAGATGTCTCTGCTATGTTAGTGGCCACAACACACTTGCGAACACCTTCAGGAGATTTTTGAAATATTTTGGCCTGTAAGTCTGAGGGTAGCTGTGAGTAGATTGGCAATACCGACAAAGGAGGAGCATCATCCAGCTCTGATAGCCGCTCTGTCAACAAACAAGCAAACAAACAAACAAACAAAAACAAACCACACAAAGCATAGATTGATCTGTGCTGATTGTTAGCTGTCAGTGGAGGTTTTTGGTAGATTTTGGCTAATTTAGACAATGTATACATGTATTTCTATTCAACAACATGCACTTGCAAAACAATGTCAAGTAAGTTAGACTAATTTATTATATATGACGGGAAAGAGTAGTAACTCTGGCAACAATATAACCAAAGTAAGAAAACTACTGATACATATCACTTATGAAAAACAACGGATTAATCCTTTAAAAAGTTCAAGAACGATTTCAAAAGAGTTGACAGCTTCATTCAGCTGGTAAAGGTTAAGGATGAGCACAAGATCAAGAAGTGATCAGAACAACATTGGAGTTGCCCTGTCTGAATCTATCCATAGAACAGGATCATGAGGCTGGTAAAGACTACCAGCAGGTTTAAGTCTACCAGCAGGTTTAAGTCATGGCTGCAATTAAAATTGATTGCCAAGTAAAATAATCGTACAGGTCATCTGGGACAGGTAGTTATGGCACGTGAGGCTCAGGACAAGTGAGACTGAGAATGGAATGGGAGAGGAGTCACATGCTACAGGTTCCAATCCTGAGCTGGTTCAGATGACCGCCATTAGATACCCCCGTCTGGGTCGGGTCCAACTCCTCGCTCAAATTGAGGCAGCATTGTGTTCACTGCAGGAGTGCTCACTGCCATTGCTGCTACCAGCAGATACACACATCTAGCCATGTAACCAGGGGCTCAACTCAGGAACTCACCGCTCATCTGTATGCATAGCTCACTTATTCATAGCACTCCTACTATAGTCCCAAATAAACACGCTACCTGCAGAGAGGTATTCAGAGGTAGTGGACAGGGAACTAGCAAAGGAGCTGCATAGGCAGAGTATCTACTGGTGAAGAGCCCACAGCTTCATGTCAGACATTCTGGGGTGATTCCTAAGCCCATCAGCTGGGGAGAGTGGCAGCTGATTCATATTCAGAGAGGGTGAGTGTCAATGATAGAATTGCTGCAGCACTCATCAGTGGATGAGACAGTCAGAAAACTACTAGCTAAAGATCCCCAGTCATACATAGTAAAGATGGACATAGAAAGTGACTGAGGTCTACTGAGCATAAAATGAAGGCATGAATTATATATTGATACTCATTATTATTTGAACTGCAGCCTGCCTAAAGGATATTCAAGGCCAATGTGGACGAGTGGTGTAGATCTTACAGTACATGTGGTGCATTACCTTAATGATTACTTAGTCATTAGTCCACCAGTCAGAGAAAAGTGCGGTGCAGTGCTTCAATGCCAAGTGCTTGACTGTTTGGATATACCGATGTGACTGTGAGTCCAGAAAGATATATAATGGAGATTAACACAGCAGAGGGTATCCTGGGGCTGTACGAAGAAAAATGTGGAGCCTAAAGCAGATAATTAAAAAATGGCAAACCCACTGTACATGCTAAAAGAGGGAAGGTTAGCGTGATGGCAGAAGAAGTTTACTCCAATGGGTCAGCTGTGCTGAGTTCAGACACACCTGGTCCATGAAGGTGTGTGGCTTTCCCAGCAGCCGGTTGGTGGCTAGTTTTGGAGTATGTCTCTGAGGGGGAAGAGCTGGCAGGGGCTGGGGATTAGATGTCTCTGAGGGGGAAGAGCTGGCAGGGGCTGGGGATTAGATGTCTCTGAGGGGGAAGAGCTGGCA
>WLWD01002759.1_pt1 | contig 91972 bp, 76 predicted proteins | sample 6712731 | NCBI WGS metagenome assembly WLWD01 (sample SAMN12718690, study PRJNA576275) | sponge metagenome | isolation source: marine sponge | host: Mycale hentscheli | place: New Zealand: South Island, Marlborough, Capsize Point | collected 2014-11-01
CACCAGGAGAGTTGTGACTGTTAGCTGGGCAAAATAACATCAGGAATAAAAGAATATTTCGCTAACAATTCCAGTTCTCTTCACACACTAACTCCTCTCTCTATCAAATCTCTTACTCATACTCCTCATTTTTCATCCATTCATTACTTTGTCAACCTTTCTTGCTTTCAACATAATCAGTATTACCATCATCTCAATATTCTGACCTTGCAGAAGTAGAGACATCATCCTTTGAATGAATAGAGAAGTCCAAAGTAATTCAGAGCAGCAAAGGTAGCTAAGTCAAATCATTACTCTTTGCTGGGAGTTTGTAAAATAAGTTTACAGCTGTGACCAAATTAGTGCCATATTCCTGGGAAAGCGATTAGGCATAGTAAAAACTTACCGCCATGTTCCCGGGAAAACTATTTCTTACCTTTTTCTCAAATATACTGCGTAAAAAGCTCTTTTTCTTATATTACCTGGAATATCACGTTCCATTTCCCATTCGACATAGCTGCTGGTATGTTCGCTACCGATAGTGCTCTAGTAGCTCTCAAGTTGAAAACTAGTAGTTTCCTCAACCAGCAATGAAATGACTGCTTTAGCAAGCAAATTCAGCTCTCTATTCTCGACAGTAGTACCTTCACAGTAGCTATATAGCTCCTGTACTCCTTCCCTCTCACGTTCGCATTTGAAAACTTCATCACAGACAAGATTCACCGCCTCAGTTGCAGACAAATTTATCGCCATTTTTCGAACTAACGTCAAGTTTATTTTTAGCCCGACCATCTTAGTTCTATTATAAAAATACATGTGATAGAACAACACATTAGCTGTACTCTGGATGCTGCAGCTAAGCTTTAGTATTTATTGTTTAGGGAGAAATATTTTTGCCTGCATTATGTCATCCTTACACTGTTAAAAATGAGGAATTAGAGTAACTCCAAATTGGGGGAGTAAATTAGTAAAGGAGTTAGTGAAACTCTATGTATGGTAGTTAAGATATTTAATGATATTCATGAGTCTAGTAAAACCCAACACAAAGTTTGGAATACTAAATTATTTTTTAGAATCTTTAAAGATTATTATGTTACCTCCGTTGTAAATACGTAAATACCAGAACATGACACCATTGTAACCACCAAAGCAAATAATTTCAAACTGAATACAGTGTTTTGCCTAATACTGAGTAGTAAAATACTGTAAATGTCGTTTCACATTAAAATCACAGGTGATTATCTCTTGAATATCCAGATTCTCACATGACGACAGACTTTACATTTACTATTTTCATTGCACGAGCTATATTGATACCTTATTAAGTGCAATCCAGAAAGATTACTGTTTTGGTCTGAGAAGTGATTTCTTGATAGCTAATCTGTATAATAATACCTTGTGAGTCAGTAACTACGACGACAAGTTATTTCATCGAAATTTATTTACAATAATGAAATAACTAGGATATTGTACTTGATCAAAATGTATAGCAATTGAAATTGTGCAACTGGGCAATTGGTTTGAGAGAAAAGCATAATTATTCTCGAGTAACCCGCTTCTAACCGCTACAGTGAGCTGTATAATAAACAGTGCAGCATTAATGCGCCTTTTTTTGTACTACAAGTTATTTCTTGTACGGTATGTAACTGCCCAGTTGCGCAAGCATGCTGCTTTAGCATTGGAAATGTACAGTTCAAGTAGTTTCAAGTCGGAGACAACGTCATTCTTTAGCGCAGAAGCTCTACCCGTATTAGACGGAATTTTCAACAGATTAGGAGAAGCCATCTGTTAAAGCCAAGTTCCAGAGTAAGTTTATCCCGAAGTACAGAGATAGTGACTGCACTATATACTGTATCCACACGCGAGAAGGGATCGGAAGGGAGAAGCTCGACCGCCACTCCATTGACGACCCCCACTCACAACCACAGAGGCAAATCGGAATTCCGATTTGCCTCTGTGGTTGTGAGTTGTGAGTGGGGGTCGTCAATGGAGTGGCGGTCGAGCTTCTCCCTTCCATATAAAACCTGTGATAGTACTATATCTTGCCATATTTGAGGTTATGCTAAGATAACAGAGCCTGTAGTGGATGATTCAGTAAAAAATAGCTGATGGGATTTCACAAAAAGGAAGTAAGTATGCACTTTAAAAATGAAATAAATGAACACTCCCAGTGAGGTGGCAGTAAATTACAATGCCATTGATTTTTGCTGCAGTAAGACTTTACCAAATATTTGTTAATACATTATTTAAAGAAAGTTAATTGCACAAAAGATAAAAATCCCCGCTACATCGGCTGCACCAATTAGCACAACAAAGAAGGGTACAGACAAATTAGGGGTTCAGCCAAAGTGGACACTAGGGCTGGCATGCGTGGGAGAAAATCCCCAACTAAATCCCCAAACATTGGTGATCTTGACTCAGTTATAAGCTTGGATACTTAACTGGTAGCAGTATTTACAACTCACATTCATCGGCCGATGTCGAATTGTTTGCCATTGTTTACCAGAACGATATCAACCGTAAGGAAGCACTGATAATTCGGGTGTGGCAGGGACTCAAATGCAATACGGTGACTCAGGTTCCCCACGTTAAATGGGAAAAAACTAGTCTGGTGTCGCTGACCCTTATCTTTCCCTAATTTGGTGGGCGGGGAGGAAGGAAAGGGTCTGGTAGCTCCAGTTTCTACGACTAGTGCAATTTACGTCACAAGTTTATCGACGAGCAAGCGTAGCGAGCGAGACACTTACAGGGGTAGCTAACACAATCGAAAATCGGGGATGTTTGTTTATTGGCGAGCGAGCGAGACACTTACAGGGGTAAAAATAAAAAAAATCGGGGATGTTTAGATATAATGTATGGACGTACGTGTGTCATTTTGTACTTTGACCCTCACGTTTTTGTGTTAGTTCGGTTGTCGACCCCGTCCTAAATTGCACTAAACAGAATCCTCTTGTTTATCGATCAGTACCCGTATCACCCTAGAAATTGAATTGTATACCGTTTTGAATTGTTTTGCGGGTGCAGTTAAAACTTGAAAACTTAAGGGACTTCCATTACTATTCGAGTTAGTGGAGGTGGTAAGTCAATGCGCTCAATGTCATGGTTATAAGCCGTGCGCAACAATATTTACTTGAAAATACATTGTCCACTAGACTACTGCGAAGGTAAGTCTGTGTAGGTGCATGTCCAGTTGTGTCAAAGCATTGTGTGTTACAACCACTACTTAGCTAAAGAATATCACAAAGAAAACTTTTAAATAACGTGTACAGTGGAACCTCTCTACAAAGGGACTCTGAAGAACAACTTGACTCTTAACAACAGCCAGCGTAAATGGAACACAGTGATCTACTACAATAAAAAATAAACTCTGAAAGCAGCCAAACTCTCTACAAGGGTCAAAAGACTTGACCCCAAGCATGGCCTTTGTAGAGAGGTTCCACTGTATTGTGTTGTTGTTGTTGTTTTGTTCCTTCCAAGCAGTTGCAGAGAGTTGTTACTATGGCACTGAAATCCCTTTACCCTGTATGCTAAATTAAAAAACTGGACCTTATTTTCAGTAACTTCAGTGTTAGAAGTCAAAATCATAAAAATAGTATAGTCTTTAGGCTCGCTCGCCATTTGTGCTCAAGCACATCACTAGTTTATTTATATATATATGTTTGGACGTATGTTATGTATGTCATTTTGTTCTTTGACCCTTCGGGTTTTGTGTTGTTTTTGTGTTATTTATGTGGTCGACCCAGTCCCAAATTGCACTAAACAGAATCCTCAGGTTTATCGATCAGCATCCGTATCACCCTAGAAATTGAATTGTTTACCGTTTTGAATTCTTTTGCGGGTGCAGTTCAAACTTGAAAACTTAAGGGACTTCCATTTCTATTCGAGTTAGTGGCGGTGGTAAGTCAATGCTCTCTTTGTCATGGTTATAAGCCGTGCGCAACAGTATTTACTTGAAAATACATTGTCCACTATACTACTGCGAAGGTAAGTCTGTGTAGGTGCATGTCCAGTTGTGTCAAAGCATTGTGTGTTACAACCACTACTTAGCTAAAGAATATCACAAAGAAAACTTTTAAATAACGTGCATTGTTTTGCTGTTTTTTTCCCTTCAATTCAAGCAGTTGCAGAGAGTTGTTACTATGGCACTGAAATCCCTTTACCGTGTATGCGAAATTTTAAAACTGGACCTTATTTTCAGTAGCTTCAGTGTTAGAAGTCAAAATCATTAGTATAGTCTTTAGGCTCGCTCGCCATTTGTGCTCAAGCACATCACTAGTTTATTTGGCGAGCGAGCGAAGCGAGCGAGACAGTATTAGGGGTGGATAATGCAAAATCGGGTATATGTTATATGTATATATGTATATATGTATGTATGTATGGATTGTACGTATGCCCTTTAAACGCGCGCGCGGGGAATGTTTTTTCTTCAAAAAACATGGCTTTTTAGGCTTGACCCCAGTTTATTCTGAAACTAAAGCATTAAGCAAGCCTTACTTTATACTTAAGCTCCAAAGTGTGAGAAAATTCCTGCGAAAACGCTTGCTTTTCAAGAAACAAAAAGTTGATTCGATCGGTTACTATGACATTGAAGACCCTTTACCAGATTTAAAATCAAAACTTCGCCTTTTTTCCGGCTAAGTGCGGCTTGTTACTAGTTGTCAAGAGCCACCTGTAGTCAGTACTAAGAGAGCTATCACTAGTTCTGAAATGTGTATGTAAGCACATAAAGTATTAATGCTAAGGAAGCTACTACTACTCGAGGGATGCCGAGGTAAGTACGCAATTCCATATTATTGTTAGCTTAATATGCAAAATAACTCTGGCCTTTCTTTTTTATAGCTAAGAGCTTGTTATCAACAGTGACTGGTAAATTCAAATTGTCAGAAGGACTCAAATTTGGTACTACAAAAGTTACCACTGCTCAAGAAAATGAGGTAAGAAAGTAATTTGTATTTGTGTGCTAAAATTGATTGTCTTTGTTTTTGTAGGTGAGGAGCTTGTTGTCAAGAATTCAAGGTAATTCAGATGGGCAAAGTAACTTCAATGATACTACAGAAGTTATCAATACTCAAGAATGAGGTAAGTAGTAATTCCATATTTGTTGGCTAGAATTACAAATAATAACACTGGTTTATTTTTTATCGTAGCTGAAAGCTTGTTCAAGAGATACTGGTGATTGAGATTATCAGAATGGCAGATGTTTGATACTACAAAAGTTATCATTAATCAGGTAAGAGAGTGATTTTGTACTTGTTTGCTGAAATAAAAGGTCATAACTGCTATTAGTGTTTGCATGAACTAAGCTAAAACATAGTAACAATACTTTTATGTTACCTAACTATCAGGCTCGCTCGCCATTTGTGCTCAGGCACACCACTAGTTGTATTTATGTATGGACGTACGTAAGGCATTTTTGTACTTTGACCCTCGCGTTTTTGTATTAGTTCGGTTGTCGACCCTGTCCCAAACTTCACTAAACAGAATCCTCTGTATATCGATCAGACGTATCACCCTAGAAATTGAATTGTTTACCGTTTTGAATGCTTTTGCGGTTGCAGTTAGAAAACTTAAGGGACTTCCATTTCTATGTGGTAAGTCAATGCGCTTTTTGTCATGGTTATAAGCCGTGCGCAACAGTATTTACCTGTACATTGTCCACTAGACTACTGCGAAGGTAAGTCTGTGTAGGTACATGTCCAGTTGTGTCAAAGCATTGTGTGTTACAACCACTACTAAGCTAAAGAATATCACAAAGAAAACTTTTAACCATCTCGTTCCTGAATTGTTTTGACGCGCGCGGAAAAATCTGATTTTCTACCGCGGAATAGGGCAGTGCCGTTTTATTTGGCTGGGAAAACCCCATAGCAACCATATATCACTAAATAGACCAAGAGTTTGGGATTCCCCTCATTTTTTGATTGAGAAAATTGAATAATATTTAAGCCATCTACTAATACTTCAAAAAAAAAATTTTTTCCCCCCAAAAAATCCACTTTTCCCATCAATAAAAAAATAAAATAAAATAGAAATAATATTGTTTGATGCATTATATACATTAGTTCAACAATAAAATATGTTGTTTGTTGTGTGTGGTGCTGATTGTGATCATGTAGGAGACATCTATGAGTGTCCACAAGGAACGTATGCCATCGGACGTCGAGCTCCACTACAAAACAATTTCATATACACAAAAACACAAACAACAAAGATATTTGTAATACAAACAACAAATTATTCATGATCCTATATAATTGCAACTTTATGATTTATTGTATGCGGTTTCATACAGGATTTTTGTTTGGGGTGGGGCTCCGAGTGTACTTCGCCACACCCATTTTTTGGAACCTACACTACTTTGATGCACATCTTTGCATAAGAGTCTATACTTCACACTGATGACCAGTGTTCGGTCCTATGCACTAAATGGCTCAGTTATGATAGGAACATAATGGGATACAATATCAGACTAAAAATAAATGCTTCCTAATTGTTCATTTCTATTCAACTCCCAAAATTCTAAGGGGGAACCCAGCGCTAGCCTCCCACTGTATGAACACCTGCTATGTATACTCCACACTGTACATGAGAGAAACATGTATTGAGAAAGTGTACTTCGAAAATGAAAAGCAGTACAAGCACACACGTGGAATTCAACTTACCCGGCATGGATGGTGTCACAGACTGAACGATCCCTCCCATAGGATCCGGAACCTCCATACAATACCAAAAAAACACAAGACAACAATGACATTTGTAACATAACAGCTGGCCTCGCTGAATTGAGCTCCCCCCTCCCCCGTCATTACTTTTCACTGACATTCTTGTACCATAACCCCCCCTCCCCCGTCATTACTTTTCACTGACATTCTTGTACCATAACCCCCCCCCTCCCCCGTCATTACTTTTCACTGACATTCTTGTACCATAACCCCCCCCCTCTCCCAGCCCTAGCTGGACACCCAAATATCAGTAAGTTGAAAAAATGAAATTCAACTTACCCGGCGTGGATGATGTCACAGACCGAAAAAGACCACCGAGTTCGTTCTCTCTCAGGTTGGATCCGGAAACGCCACATACTGTTTGTTCATGGTTGCTCTCTCTCTCTTTCCACAAATGCACGCACACACATACACACACACACACAAGAAAAAAGAAGCTACAGGTGAATACAGATCATAAAAATAAATGTATAATATAAATTGACTGGTGTACACACACACACACACATACATGAAATTCAACTTACATGGGCATAGTAGCCCCGATTGGAAAAGACCCCCCCCCCCCTTCCCGAGTTCGTTCCCTCCCCGGTTAGATCTGGAACTCCACGCACACACATATACATCGAGTGTGAAGCTCCACTACAACACCACAAAAACACAGACAACGACAACGACAATAACAATACATATTACAACTTTTGGGATGTTCAGGGAGGGGGAGGGGGGGGGGGAGCAGCCACAAATATCAAAGTCTGTGGTTCTTTACACAAAAGATTATGGAATATCAATGGGTGTGTTGTCATCTTTCTTCCACTCTCCCCCTACCTCATCCACCCGACTCTTGTTCTTCAATTCCCGCCTTCTCCGACTGCGAGGACGTCCAGAACTCGGAGCAGGAGGAGCCACTTCCTCTTCTTCATCACTGGAACCTGCTGCCTATTCGTGTTTCATCATTGGAAGACTCAGGTCCGGTATCCTCTCCTTCATCACTGGAAGACTCTGCTCCTGTACCCTCATCTGCGTAATCGGGGTCGGTGACTGCATTCACATCTGGTCCTAGTAGTATATGTGGTAAAAAAAAATTTTAAATTTTTTTGAAAATTTGAAATTGTTCAAAAAACCACAAGCCACTTTCAAATCTCAAAACTCAATAATATATATATTATAGCTAAACAGCTTACTCTATCTCAATACAGCTATAAATGAGTCCTTTCCACAACAGAAGCTTGCTATTTTTCAAGAGAAAGACAAGAGAAAGACAAGCTTACCTCGATCATCTTCTTGACTCCCATTTTCAGTATCAGAGTTGACGGGGTCTGGTCCACCAACCCTGATACAGGGCCTCCTATAGCCCTAGATGTCGTCTCCCTTCTCTCCCCTTGATCCTGAGTCGCTAAAGTCAACATCAAGCAAGTCTAAAACTTGCACCGCATTGTAACTTCTAGACGCCATCTTCCAAAAAATGACTTTGAAAAAAAAATTTTTTTTCATAGTTACCGGGGTCACACGACACGCTCTTTTTTTTCCTATGATGTAATAAGCATTTTATACTAGTGGTGTGCTTGAGCACAAATGGCGAGCGAGCCTATACTATTTTTATATGAATGATTTTGACTTCTAACACTGAAGCTACTAAAAATAAGGTCCAGTTTTTAAATTTCGCATACACGGTAAAGGGATTTCAGTGCCATTGTAACAACTCTCTGCAACTGCTTGAATTGAAGGAAAAAAACAACAACAAAACAATACACGTTATTTAAAAGTTTTCTTTGTGATATTGTTTAGCTAAGTAGTGGTTGTAACACACAATGCTTTGACACAACTGGAAATGCACCTACACAGACTTACCTTCGCAATAGTCTAGTGGACAATGTATTTTCAAGTAAATACCGTTGCGCACGGCTTATAACCATGACAAAGAGCGCATTGACTTACCACTGCCACTAACTCGAATAGAAATGGAAGTCCCTTATGTTTTCAAGTTTTAACTGTACCCGCAAAAGAATTCAAAACGGTAAACAATTCAATTTCTAGGGTGATACGGGTACTGATCGATAAACCAGAGGATTCTGTTTAGTGCAATTAGGGACGGGGGTCGACAACCGAACTAACACAAAAACGCGAGGGTCAAAGTACAAAATGACATACATACGTACATACATATATCTAAATAAACAAACATCCCCGATTTTCGATTGTATTACCCCTGTAAGTGTCTCGCTCGCCAAAAAAAATGGAGAAGACAGTAAGTCAAACCGCAAAGTCTTGGTCGGCAAAGAAGCGGTTGTTTCAATGTGTTATGGAAGGCTACTGAGCTCAAGCAATTTTTTGCTGCTTCTACAAAGCTCTGGAGATGACTGGATCCATAAATGAAGCTGCTGTGAAGAAGGTAACTTTTTTCCCCGATCATTTCCACTTCATTACAGTAGTGTGTAGATAGAGAAAAGAGCTTAGTGATGGCTGAATGATCTGGTTCTGTTAATGCTCAGATGGCAGCTCAAATAAGCAAGGCCAATCACATCTATTTTAGGAAAATATCAAAACAGTGCTGAGAGTGATGATGACTTTGTTAACCTAGTCTCGCGTAGCCAGACCCGCGTAGTGTCACGCGAAATTTGGTCCCCCGCCAAATACGGTCCGGCCGGACTGAAATTGGCAGCCAAAATAGGTCCGCCCTGCTAATTTCGGTCCGCCCGGGTGCGCTCGAATTAAATAAAAATTTGAATTATAGAGGCTTGGTGGATTCCAATCCTGTGGTTGATATTGACGCCGATAAGGACGTACTTTTGTTGTTGTTGTTTTACTGGGTCTTATTGTTAAAAATTTGAGATAACACAAATTAACCAAAACTACAGTCAATTGATAATATAACTAAAACTACTCATATTATTGAAGACAAATTAGCTAAATCTTCAAGGGAAAAAAACTTGAACTAAGCATTTAAGATACTTTAAGTATAGTCTACCCCTTTTCAGTACTGGAATCTCTCAACTAAACCACACTAATAGCATTATTGGTTATGACTTAGATTATACCGGAATGAAAAGGGAGATACTTCAGTTTGGATATACATGAAGGCATTTACAAGTTTCAAAGAATATTTACAATAATTGTATACATTTGCAATAGATAGCGATGTACTAGCTTTTTAGAGATAACTGGGTTCCAGAGTTTCTAACCGGAATGTTTGTTGGAGATATAGCGATATGTTTTTCCACACCAAATTACATCATCTAAAGTTTATAATTATTGAGACCTGATTAACCAAAGGCTGTTCAGAACATTAAAAAAAAAAAGCTTTAGTTAAAAATGTTACTGTTCCAGTTAAATGTTACTATTAAAAATTGTGATTAAAAAAGGAGAAAACTTCATAAAGACTTTCATAACTTATGTTCGTTACATTACTGATTTGGATGAGAGATCTGAATTCTAGCATCATGCCACAGTGATCCCACCTCTGGACATTTAGGCACGAAAAATACTTTATCAAGAGTTAGTGAGCGGTTTATGTGGCAGGGAATGGTCAATGATGTTAATAAATTGGTAAACAAACAAATAAACTCATACAGAAGTGAGTGTGGTCAACTGATGACAAAGAGTTGTTATTTTTTAATTGTGATATATCCAGGTTAGTAATTGTGATCTATGCCATGGCAAATTAAGCCAATCTACTCCAGAGCTCCATCCAGTACCAGTTGTGTCACCATGGCACCACATTGGTATTGACTTCATTGGCCCCATCTCTCCTGCATCACATCAAGGAAACAGATACATCTTGACTTACACAAATTTTGTTGAGGAAATTCCTATGAAACGTAAATATTTTGTAGCTGCTGCATTGTTAAAGGTAATATGCACTATGATGAAGTCTTGAAGTTTATAATTTATTGAATATACTTTATAGGTATTTATGAGAATGGGAATTTGAAAGGTAAACTCATCAACAAGAAGTACTAAAGAGCAGTCTTAACATATAACTATACTGATATAACTCACCACCTCCAGTTTCACACAATTGATTTTTTTCCTCTGGGGCTAGGTGGGACTAAATTTGGCAAAGCGGACCACATCTGGCAGCCATATTTAGTCCGCCCGGACTGAATTCGGCAGCCAATTGTGGTCCCGGACTGTGTTTAGCAGCCAATTTCAGTCCGGGGGGACCGATTTTGGGTAGGACCCGATTTGGCGTTACAGTAGCGGTTAACGGTTGGTAAAGGGTCTGGCTACGCGAGACTATTGTTAACCCTCCAGGAAGGAAGAAGCAGTAAGAAGAAATTATACACGTCTTTTTCGATTCTGCAATTGCATAGTATAGATTGGTGTGTGTAATTTATAAGATCTGTCATGCAAATATTTTCCCCTATTGATAATGAGTAGGTTTCTTATTGTGTTTTGTATACAGAGAATGACATATGTAATCATTTTAAGGAGTGCTTCAAAGAACCCCCAATTTTTTACTCTGGCGTTAATGAGATATTTATTTTTTTTTACTCGATGCTGGCTGGGAAAACCCCATAGCAACCGTATATCACTAAATAGACCAAGAGTTTGGGATTCCCCTCATTTTTTGATTGAGAAAATTGAGGGGGGGGGGCAATTCAGCGAGGCCAGCTGTTGTGTTACAAATATCATTGTTGTCTGTGTTTTTTTGGTATTGTATGGAGGTTCCGGACCCTAACCTGGGAGGGATCGTTCAGTATGTGACACGTAAGTTGAATTCCACGTGTGTACTTGTACTGCTTTTCATTTTCAAATTACACTTTCTCAATACAACGGTGATTGTTTCTCTCATGGACAGTATGGAGTATACATACCAGGGGTTCATACAGTGGGAGGCTAGCCCTGGGATCCCCACCTAGAATTTTGGGGGCTCATAGATGTCTCCTACATTATCACAATCAGCACCACACACAACAAACAACATATTTTATTGTTGAACTAATATAATATTGGTATAAAATGCATCAAACAATATTATTTCTATTTTATTTTTTTATTGATGGGAAAAGTGGATTTTTTTGGGGGGAAAATTTTTTTTTTTTAAAGTATTAGTAGATGGCCTAAATACCCGTCATTGCTTTTCACTGACATTCTTGTGCCATAACCCCCCCCCTAGTCAAGTGGATTTGGGGGAAATATTTAAGGTATTGTTACTGACTGGACAAAAGCTTAATATTCTGCACTGTGACTCCTTATAGTCTATTAAACCTTTTCAGAAGGGGTGCCAAAAAAAAAATCATTATGACTATTGCTGCACTTGGCATCAAACCAAACTAACTTTTAGTCAAAGAATTTGCGATATGCGCGAAAATTTATATTTTCGCGGATAATGTATTTGCATGCACAAAATTAAAATCCGCGAAAATAAAATTTAAAAATCCATGTGGTAGTATTAGAAACCATGGATTGGAAATGCTGTGTTGTTTGTGGTGGTGGAGGTGATCTGAAATGCCCTGCTGCTAGCTTTCAAGGCAATGGACAAGAAATTTATGCCAGTTTTTTAGAAGCTGTTAAAGAGTTCAAAGACCTTCAATGTTTACCAGCAGAAGTAAAATTCAGTGATGATGAAGATGCTGAAACCTTTATGACTAACAAAGCTAAGTGGCACAAGGCATGCCACCTAAAGTTTGCCTATTCCAAGCTTCAGAGGATGAAGAACCAAAGAAGTAAGAAAAGAGAACTGAACAATGAAGAGGGGCGGAGAATATCTAAACGACAAAAAACTGGAGCTACTAGTGTGCAAAATTGCATCTTTTGTCCTGAGGTAGGTGGTAAACTTCACAACTGTTCCACTATGAATCTGGACCATGAGTTGAGAAGAATGGCAGAAGAACTACAGGATACGTCCTTGCTGGCTAAAATTGGTGGGGGTGACTTAATTGCCATAGAGGCTAGTATCACTTGAAATGCCTTTCAGCATACAGAAATAAATACCGAAGCTCACAGAGAGCCAAGAAAGATTCTACTGTGGACAGATTCAGTAGCATTGTTAAGGCTAAAAGTTTTGTAGAACTAATATCCCATATTGAAGAAGGTATTGAAAATGGTCAGTTCATTTTTAAGTTGTCAGAGTTACACACACTTTATGTCAATCGTTTGAAAAGTCTTCAATGTGGGCAACAAATTAATAAAACAAGATTGAAGCAGCATTTACTTACCCATTTTAGTCAGAGATGTCAGGAGCAATCTGATGGTAAAGCCACCTTACTTGTCTTTAATGAAGGCTTGCAGCAAATGCTAAAGGATGCTGCTAATGAACAGAATTATGAGTCAGACATTCTAGCAATGGTTAAAGTCGCAAAAAATTAAGACAAGAGTCATTAGAATGGAAGCCTGCTCAATTTACAGGAAGTTTTCCTCAAGATTGCCAAAATAAGTCTGTACCCTCACTACTTACGGTTTTTGTATCCTTTTTTATTAATGGATGCAACATGAAAGCTGAAAATCCAATTGAGTCACAGGCTGTACTTTCAATCTCACAGTTAATGTATTTTAACCTGAAAGGCAATAGAGCTTCAGATAGTTTACACCACTGCAAGGAGCGTGAACCACCCCTTCCACTTTATGTTGGATTAAATATCCATACTAACTTTCGGAGTAGAAAGGCAGTAGAAACTATGTACAGACTGGGACTCAGCATTGGTTATGATCGTGTGTTGGAAGTAGAGAAATCTCTTGCTGCTTTGCTTGCAAGCAATTTGAAGAAGAAAATTTAGTGTGTCCAGCTAGTTTCGGAGAAGAAAGATGTAGAGGTCTACCATTTTATCACTCTTTCACAGGCTGTGATACAACCTCACAATTTGTAGGAAAAGGAAAGAGGTCTTCTTGGGGAGCCTGGTCATCTCACTCTGCTGTAACTAAAGAATTTCAATATGCAGCTGAGCACCTCTTCAAAATTTTTAATATTGAGTCTCCTGAGTTTGAATTGCTTGAGCGCTTTACATGCGTTCTTTATGATAAAACCACATCCACCTGCAAAGTGAATATCTTGCGTCAAGAACTTTTCTCTCATAAAGCCAAGTTAATGGAAAACATCCCACTAACTCAGGTCTGTTACAGTATACAAATGAGTTCATAACCATTTTTATTGTTATTTCTTATATGTATAGGCAGCTCTTATCCAGCATACTAACAGAGCTCTTTACCAAGCCTGTATATGGACAACTTGCCTCATACCCCAGCAAAACTGCCCAACCCCTGAAGGATTTGGATGGATGCTTCAAGATAAACTTTGGAAGCCAGTGTGGACACACCTTCCAGAAATTGCTAAAGCCTGTCAAGAATTACTGAAATGTGGATGTAAGGCTTCCCCATTGTGCTCTAGGAGATGTAAATGCAGAGAAGCTGGACTGTCATGTACTGCTCTATGTTATTGTGGTGGAAATTGTAACCATGAATAATCAATGAGATGTGAATTTTTTTGCATATTAAAAGTTTGTTACAATGGTTATTAATTACTAAGCGTAGTGACAAAATTAGTGGCACCCCTTCTGAATTTCATCTATATACTAACATGAACATCTGTACAAAGTTTTACGCTTTTGTCCAGTCTGTAACAATAAAAATTCAAATCTACTAGACTCCTCCCCCCCCCCCCCCACCCCCAACTGGACACCCAAATATCAGTAAGTTGAAATGAAACTTACCCGGCATGGATGATGTCACAGACCGAAAAAGACCCCCCGAGTTCGTTCTCTCCCAGGTTGGATCCGGAAGTGCCACATACTGTTTGTTCATGGTTGCTCTCTCTCTCTTTCCACCAATGCACGCACACACACACACACACACACACACACACAAGAAAAAAGAAGCTACAGGTGAATACAGATCATAAAAATAAATGTATAATTTATTATACATAAATTGACTGGTGTACACACACACACACACATGAAATTCAACTTACATGGGCATAGTAGTCACGATCCAAAAAGATCCAGAGTTCCCTCCCAGGTTGTATACGGAAGCGCCACATACTGTTTGTCCACGGTTGCTCTCTCTCATTCCACAAATGCACGCACACACATACACACACACACACACTAGAAAAAAGAAGATACAGGTGAATACAGATCATAAAAATAAATGTATAATATAAATTGACTGGTGTACACACACACACACACACATGAAATTCAACTTACATGGGCATAGTAGCCCCATTGGAAAAGACCCCCCTCCCCCCCGAGTTCGTTCCCTCCCCGGTTAGATCTGGAAGCGCCAGAATAACATTTCAACTCCACGCACACACATATACATCGAGTGTGAAGCTCCACTACAACACCACAAAAACACAGACAACGACAACGACAATAACAATACATATTACAACTTTTGGGATGTTCAGGGGGGGGGGGGGGAGCAGCCACAAATATCAAAGTCTGTGGTCCTTCACACAAAAGATTATGGAATATCAATGGGTGTGTTGTCATCTTTCTTCCACTCTCCCCCTACCTCATCCACCCGACTCTTGTTCTTCGATTCCCGCCTTCTCCGACCGCGAGGACGTCCAGAACTCGGAGCAGGAGGAGCCACTTCCTCTTCTTCATCACTGGAACCTGCTGCCTATTCGTGTTTCATCATTGGAAGACTCAGGTCCGGTATCCTCTCCTTCATCACTGGAAGACTCTGCTCCTGTCGCCTCATCTGCGTAATCGGGGTCGGTGACTGCATTCACATCTGGTCCTAGTAGTATATGTGGTAAAAAAATTTTTTTAATTTTTTTGAAAATTTGAATTTGTTCAAAAAAACCACAAGCCACTTTCAAATCTCAAAACTCAATGAAATATATATATATTATAGCTAAACAGCTTACTCTATCTCAATATAGCTATAAATAAGTCCTTTCCACAACAGAAGCTTGCTATTTTTCAAGAGAAAGACAAGAGAAAGACAAGCTTACCTCGATCATCTTCTTGACTCCCATTTTCAGTATCAGAGTTGACGGGGTCTGGTCCACCAACCCTGATACAGGGCCTCCTATAGCCCTAGATGTCGTCTCCCTTCTCTCCGCTTGATCCTGAGTCGCTAGAGTCAGCATCAAGCAAGTCTAAAACTTGCACCGCATTGTAACTTCTAGACGCCATCTTTCAAAAAATGACTAAAAAAAATTTTTTTTTGCATAGTTACCGAGGTCACACGACACGCTCACTTTTTTCCTATGATGTAATAAGCATTACCTAAGACTGTACGTAATAGGGAGGTCCCCAGTTGAACTGGCGATTTTATAAAAAATGGAGAAGACGGTAAGTCAAACCGCAAAGTCTTGGTCGGCAAAGAAGCGGTTGTTTCAATGTGTTATGGAAGGCTACTGAGCTCATGCAATTTTTCGCTGCTTCTACAAAGCTCTGGAGATGACTGGATCCATAAATGAAGCTGCTGTGAAGAAGGTAACTTTTTTTAAAATTCGACGGAGAACCGATGTTTTTTTTTTTGCCGAGGAAGAATTAAACGCCACTGCTGTGAGGTACTGTCGAAGCAGTCCTGGCTGAAAGCTATTTTAGATGCTTCTCCAATGCATTGGGCACCTGTGTACGCAATCTGAAGGTTCTAGCTATAAACTAACTATTTTTTTAAAAATCGGAGAAGCCAACCGATCTTCACCTAGTTGGGCCAACAAGCCTATACCACCCGGGTTTGTTCCCTGCTGCACAACGTGTACGTTGCAGTCCAATCAGATTGAAGTGTGGTTAAATGCTAAGGAAATTAGCTGACTCAGCAGAACAAACCCGGGTATAGGCTTGTTACCCGACCTCTCCCTTCAGAAGAGGTCGGGCTCCGCCCAACTAGTCTTCTTGCATCCTTTGTCAAAGAATCTGAGCCTTGGGTTGTAGCTGTTCAAGTAAAAACAAAGTATCAGATTTTTTGTTTACAGGAAACTTGTCATTCTTCATTTTTATTTAATGTTTTAGCCATAATTGCTGCTGTATTTAGTTCTTTGTCATTGCCGATGTTCTGCGAAATCATTTAAAGGTTACTTTTGTAGGAAAATCAGCTGTGGATGCTGGTAGACCACTACAAGAGTTTTTCACTACATTATTTCAGAAATAGCAGATAACAACTCCTTGTTCTGTTGCAATTCTACAGTCAAAAGTCCTAGGAATTGAAGAAAAAAATATTATTTTGTTGGAGTAATAATTGCATTAATTTTAATACATGGATTACCAGGCCCTCATTTTTTTTCAGTTAGTGTAGCTGAATAATTTGTGAAAGGTATTGAAGGAGTTAATCCTGGAGTTTAGGAGATTCCTGATAATGGTGTAAGGAAGTTGCTTATATGAGGTGTAGCTAATTTTATTTAGAGATGCATTGGTTGTCTTTGCTTTATTGGATTTTCTTTTTTCTTTAGTTACAACAATATCTGAAGAAACCTCTTGCAAGAAGTTTATGACTACCATTTTGAAGTTAGTATGTCTAGACAAATTAAAGATATTAAATTTCTGATAAAAAATGCCATGTTAACTTGCAATGCAAAGTATTGTGATATTCATCAAGTTAATCTGAGTTAGACCAAATCTCATGTGGCTTAGCTGACACATTTGATGTTCTCAGTTTGATTCAAAAGCATCCCAATTTTTTGAGACCTCTCTTTGTGTATAGTGAAAAAAAATAGCTGACAGATGTTATAGTATATGATTTATTCTAACCAAAGTTGTCTCCGAAAGGAAGTAATTCTCGTTTTTGCCAGAAGAAGCAGTAGTAATGCTCTGGATGGCTTTACTCCAAGATAATCAAGGTGATTGTTAACTATTATTTACAGTAGCATTTTGATTATCTAAACATCATTTACGAAGTCATTTATCCCAATATCCAAATTTCAATAGTAGCATGTGCAAAAACCCTGAAATGCATACCACACCATTTATTTTATCATCTGTGTACAAATTTCTGTGTTTGATTATCTGATCTGTTTGATTTTACAAACACCTCAATCCCCTGTTAGTTCAGATATCAAAGTTTTACTATATTTATTTATCATATATTTGTATATGTATATATGTGTGTGTGTGTATATTGTGTGTGTATATCATTGATGTTATAATGTCTACATATTTCAAAGTAATTGTAATTATAATTGTATTGGACTATAAAACAGAAATTGGTAATTGTAATTGTTTATAATTATTGTAATTATATAGCAATTACCAATATCTCATCAAGGTTGGTACATGTAGCCAATTCCATAATATTCAAGAGGAACTTGTGCCATATTCATGTGTGCTTGCTATACGGGTACAATGAATTTGATGGTAGTTTCACTAAAAAAAGAAATAAGGACTGGACTTCTTTAATAGACTGATTTTATATAAGTACACTGTAAAAATTATAGCGTGAAAACCCACCAAATTCACACCAAACTGGTGGTGTGAATGCCCACCACCTATGCATAGTGTGTCCTTCACACTTTCTTCCTAGTGTGAATGCACACTTAGTGTGAAATTCACACTCAATGGAATAGCATGAACCCTTTACCTATATTAATGTGCAGGCAAAAACCAATGCAATTATCATTGTAATCTACCTTATAAATGTTTTGTACACTTGTGTGCTAGATAAGACAGTTGACTAAGATTTAGTCGTCTGATTAATGAGATCTGGGATTATACCAATCTCTTTTTTGAAAAAAAATGTGGCTATGTAATACTAGAATCAATGTAACTTAAAATAATTAAGCATTAATGTAAGTATGAGTTCATAGTGATTATGGTGAGAACTCTCACTGTGGGCCTGCCCACATGAAGAAATACAGATGAAGTCAAAGAGACAGTGTTTATGTGTGTGTGTATGAACTGTAATGCATTGTGTGGCATGTCAAGAGACTGTTTGTGTATGTTTTCTTTTATGGTCATGTTTTGTGGAGTTGTGGAACCTCGTGTGTTGCACGAGTTGTTTTCTATGACTACTTGGGGGTTGCCTGCGGTGACCTCTGGTGATATCGCCTATCGGCCCTCATGTCGGTTGCCTGCTTCCGAGCGTTCGCCTTACCCGACGCGTCTGGCGGAGACTCAGTACGCTGAGGACGAGCTCTTGGAGGAGGAAGGAGTGAGTGGAGATTTGGGTGTAGAGGAGGTAGATAGTGAGGAGTCGGTAGAAGAGGTAAAGGTGTTGGGAGTTAGCAGGATGGCTAAGAAAGGGGAGGAGAGTGAAGTAGCTAGGTTGATCAAGTTTATGGTCGACAGGGATGCGGAAGTGAAGAAGAGTGAGGCTATGGACAGGAGGGATAGAGAGATGAAGGAAGCCGAAATAAGGGCAGAAGCGGAGAGACAAGAAGCCGAGATGAGAAAGGGGGTGGAAGATGTTCGGAGGGCCGAGATGGTAGAATTGTTTAGGCAGTTGAGGGATGAGGAGTGTATGAGAAGGAGGGAAGATGAGGAGGTTAGACGTAAGACGAGGGAGGAGGATACCATCAGGCGTAAGGATGAGGAAGCAAGTAGAAGGCGGGAAGAGGAAGAGTGTAGAAGGCGTAGGAGGGAGGAAGAGGAGGAGTTCAGAGAGAGAAGGGAAGTACAGCAGGAGAAGTTAAAGGTGTTGGGTACATATAAGGTCAGTAGAGTTGATGGGATATCTTGAGAAATTTGAAAGGATAATGAGGGAGTGCAAGATAGATGTTAAGGATTGGGCGGAGAGACTATTCCCTAGGTTACCTGAACGATTGTGTACCAGGATTGCGGGTGTGAGAGACCAGGGAGGTGATTATGAAGCTGTGAAGAGTGTGCTATTGAAGGCTGTGGGTGAGACGTCCCTTACCTATGGTCATCAGTTGTTCGAATTGTCGGGGGAGTTTATGAAAGCGAAGTCAGCGGGGGAGATTGTAGAGGTGATAGAGAGGATATGTAGAGGTGTGATGCAAGGGTGTGAGTCAATGGAAGATGCAGTTGTCACGTTGGCTCTGGCCCTGACCCGTAAGGTGATTCCACCAGGTGGGAAGGTATTCCTAGAGAATAGGAAAATTACAAGGATAGAGGAGTTGAGAGAGGCGTGGGAACATTGGATGGCTGGTAGGCAGAAGGGTAATTTTTATAAGGCGTGGATTAGCTCTGGTATGGGAGAGAGCAGTAGAGGGTATCGTGGTAGTGAAAGTAGTGGTGCATATGATCGAGGCCAATTGAATAGTTACGTCACCTGTTTCAACTGTGTAGAGTGGCAAAAATTGTTGTGGGAGCGAAGAAGAAGGGTAATGTTGCGTGGGGATTGGTGAATGGTGTGAGAGGAAGGATATTAGTGGATTCACGGGCTGAGGTAGGTATGGTACCAAGGTCCTTAGTGGGATGTGATGCTGTGAATTGTGGCGAGATGCACATTTCAGGTGTGTTAGGGAAAACTAGAGTGTACCAGAGCACAATAGACCTTTGAGATCGGTGGGTTAAAGTGTACGAAGTTAGCAATGATAGAGGAGAGGGATGATCCGGAAGTAATGAGTATTATTCCCTTTGATGTAACCAATGCAGAGGAAGTCAATGCATTTAGGGTAGCTATCGAGGAGTCCAAGACATTGGGTAGCTCTGAGGTAGTAGCTGAGGCTGAGGTTAACGTGTTAACTCGCAGCCAGGTGATAGAGGAAGAGATATTAGATAGGGATGATGATGATGCTAAGTGTGAGGATTTGTGGTGTGTGGTTGAAGGGGAGGAGTTGGAGAAGTTAGAGCTTAATGTTGATATGGATGCTTCGGGAAGAGGCAGAATCGTTGCAAGAGTGCTTGAGGGACAGAGTGGATGAGGGGTGTGATGTGGAGGGGGTGCCGACGTCATTAGACAGTGTGGTGACAGTGAGCAAGAATGAGTCTGAACTTTGTAAGATAGCAGAACAGATTGGTCCGGTGATGTCAGGATCAGACGGGGAGGAGTTTAGAAAGGCAGTGAGAGATGATGAAAGTTTGAAGGAGTGGCGTGAATTGGGGGATAGGAAGGAGAGAGGATTTTTGTGGAAGAAGGAAGTTTTAGTGAGGAGTTTATACGTGATGTGTAGAGATGTACTGGTTGTTCCTAGTGGGTACAGGAACAGGATTAAGGTATTGGGTCACGATAGAAATGGGCATTTAGGGGCGGAGAAGGTTATAGCTATGATTGGTAGATATTTTGTGTGGCCGGGAATGAATAAGGAGTTGGTTGAGTATGGTAGAAGTTGTAGTATCTGTCAGAGGAAGAGCAAACATAGGCCTAGGAGAGCTCCGGCTGTGGAGAGGCCCGTGTTGACGGAATCGTTCGAGTCGGTAGCAGTAGATTTGGTAGGTCCTTTACCTAAGGGAAAGGGGGGTTGTAGATATCTCTTGACTTATGTCTGCTTGGCAACAAGGTGGCCAGAGGCGGTTCCCCTAAGGGATGTGACGGCGAGAGCAGTTGTAGAAGGATTGTGGTTGATCTTCTCCAGGACTTCAATTCCTGAGAGGATTTTGTCAGATCAAGGCAGTCAATTTTGTGGTCGGGTAATGAAGGAGCTTTGTGATTGGTTTGGGATAGAGAAGTTGAGGACCTCCCCGTACCATCCAGAAACGAATGGTGCGGTGGAAAGGATGCATGGGACGTATAAAGAAATTTTGGGGAAGTGCATGGAGGAAAGGTTGGATTGGGTAGGACAGGTCAATTTCGTTTTGTTTGTTGAGACAGATGCCTCATGCAGACACGGGGTTCAGTCCCTTCGACCTAGTGTATGGTTTCAGGGTAAGAACACCATTGGATGCGTTATACCATAGTCTGTTTGAGGTGGAGAGTGAGAGGTTGAATGTTTGTGATTGGGTAACTGGGATGGCAGAAAGATTGGAGTTAATGAGGGACTGCGCTGCATTGAAATCAGCTAAGTGTAAGGAAGGAAGGATGATGTACTTGAACAAAGGCACCAAGTTGAGGGAATTTGAGGTTGGGTCGTTGGTTTTGTATCGTGTTCCCGGGATGTCATGTAAACTGGCAGACTCGTGGGAGGGACCGTACCAGGTGCTAGCAAGGAAGGGTGAAGTTAACTATAGAATTTGTAAGGTTGGGGCAGAGAAGCATGCCAAGGTCGTACATGTAAACTGTTTGAAGCTGTATAGAGAAAGGTATTCGGTGAAGAGGTTGGATGTGGTTGTAGAAGAGCAGGAGGATGAAAGGAGTCTGTTGAGTGGGGAGTGCGACGGGTATAACGGGAAAGAGTTGGGTGCGGTTTTGGAGGAATTTAGGGAAGTGTTTTCGGTGGTGCCAGGGAATACTGATAGGGTGATCATGAAGATTGATACTGGGGACAGTCTGCCTATTAGGCAGGCCCCGTATTCTGTGCCGATGGGAATTCGCGAGAAGGTGAAAGAGGAATTGAGGTGTTTGGAGGAGTGCGGGATTATTGAGCGGTGTTCGAGTAGTTGGGCGTCGCCCTTGGTACCTGTGAAAAAGGCGGATGGAGGGATTAGGCTGTGTGTGGACTTTAGGAAGCTTAATGATGTTACCGTGAAGGAGCCGTATTATATCCCGAGTTTTGAGGAGATGATTGAAAGAGTTGGCCAGGGTAGTGTGTTGTCAAAAGTGGATTTAGCTAAGGGTTTTCATCAGGTGTTGGTAGACGAGGAGGATAGGGATAAAACGAGTATTGTGTGCCCCTTTGGCAAGTTTCATTTCAGAAGGATGCCATTTGGTTTAACCAACGCACCTTCTGTGTTTCAACGTTTAATGGATGAGGTGTTAGTTAGTTGTTCGGAGTTTGCGAGGGTTTACATTGATGACATTTGGTGGTCTCGAAGTGCTGGGAGGTGCATTTGAAGCATTTGAGGGAGTTGTTCGGAGTGCTGAAGGAGCCTGGGCTAACTTGTAAGGCTGCTAAGTGTAGCTTTGTGAAGCTGAAGTTGGAATTTTTGGGGCATCAGATCGGGGGTGATGTTGTGAGTGTGCCGGATGCGAGGGTACGGGCTATATGGGAGCACCCGCTCCCTAGAACCCGGAAGCAGTTGCGTGCCTTTCTGGACTGGTGGGGTTTTACCGGAGGTTTGTCACGGGCTTTCACCGGTGGTCGTCCGTTCTGACGCCTCACACGTCTAGAGCCTTGACTGGAAATTTGGAGTGGACTAGCCTGATGTTGGAGGCTTTCCGTGAGTTATGTGTTTCGTTATGTCATTCAGTATGTTTGTGTGTACCACGTGTCAGTGATTTGTTTATTTCGGAGTGTGATGCCAGTAGCACGGGGGTAGGAGCAGTACTATCGGTCAAGAGAGAAGAGGATGTTCTACCAGTTGCCTTCTTCTCGAGGCAGCTGCATGGTGCTCAACGTCGATACAGTGCGCAGTAATTGGAGGGGTTGGCGATGTATGAAACTATCAAGCATTTCGGGTATTATCTGTATGGGAGGAGATTCGTGGTGATAACTGATCATAGAGGGTTGGTCTCTCTTCGTACGGCAAGACAAGAGAATAGAAGATTGTACAATTGGGCATTGAAGCTTTCTGAATTTGATTTTGAGATTGTGTATAGGAGTGGCAAGGAGAACGGAGTCGCAGATGAGTTAAGCAGATGTCATGAAGGATCCGATGTTGCAGTGGAGACATCACCCGTCTTTTGCGGAGGAGGGGGAGATGTGGGCCTGCCCACATGAAGAAATACAGATGAAGTCAAAGAGACAGTGTTATGTGTGTGTGTATGAACTGTAATGCATTGTGTGCGCATGTCAAGAGACTGTTTGTGTATGTTTCCTTTTATGGTCATGTTTTGTGGAGTTGTGGAACCTCGTGTGTTGCACGAGTTGTTTTCTGTTGAGTTTTATGGGCAGAGTTTATCACTCATATAAAAGCCGCCCCCATGTTGTTGGAAAGCCAGTGTTTGGATAATCTCAGAAATACGTTTTACCTTGACGGTTGCTGCGGCAGCGCTTGGAAGCCATTCACTCTGGTGGCAGCGATCAATTAGCTGTCCCCATAGTTGTGCGCCTTACGTCTGCGGAGGGAAGGGCCCACACTCACACTAAATTTGGTGTGTACTTCACACCCAAACGATGAGGTGTGCGCATCACACCATATTTTGGTGTGACTATTGTTACAAGTGATTCACGCTTAACTTGGTGTGAACTACACACCTTTTGGTTTACAGTGTATGGAAGAATCAAGTCATAATAATGCTGGGGATCAAGATAATATGAACACAAATCTCTTGTAATGGAAAAGTAGCCACAATTATTGCAATTGTAATGATTACAATTTAATGAGGCCCCTCAATTAATAATCTTATCTAGCACACAAGTGTACAAAACATTTATAAGGTATATAGATTACAATGATAATAGCATTGGTTTTTGCCTGCACATGAATATAATTAATGTTCGGTAAAGGGTCAATGCTATTCCATTGAGTGTGAATTTCACACTAAGTGTGCATTCAGCACACTAGGAAGAAGGTGTGAAGGACACACTGCATAGGTGGTGGGCATTCACACCACCAGTTTGGTGTGAATTTGGTGGGTTTTCACGCTATAACTTTTACAGTGCATAATTAAATAATTACTTTTGCTAGCTCTTTAATTGGTAATTGTAATAATTAAACTGCTCATGTAATCATAATGTCACAGGTGCATGTGTATGCATGTGTGTATGTACATACATATGTACATACATATGTATGTGTATTAATTTAATTAGTTACTTTATTTAATAGCTAGTCTGGTTTATTTTATTTGGATAGGTTGATATACAGCTATAATGTATATTTTTAAATCACAGAATCTATGTCTGTAGAGGTTCTTGCGAAGGATACAGCCATCACATTACAGCTTGAGAGCTTTTTGTCCTTTGCAACAGGGATGCCATGTGAACCACCTTTAGGGTTCAATACTATAAAGTTCTTAATAGCAACTTCCCCCAGGGTGCAATTTCATTTATTTCTAGAGGTTAGGAGGTAGGGTGTCTGACAAGCATCTTACTGAAAACTGTGGTCTGCTTACCCCATCTTCAACCAGGAGACCAAGTATTAGCAGATAGAGGGTTTACAGTGGAAGAATCTGTAGGTTAGTTGTTGTTTTTTTAATAATTAATTAATTATTTTTTATTTTTATTATTATTATTTTTTTTTACTAGCTATAGCATTATTATAAACATCTTGAATTATGTGTGAGTTTGAAATTTAGGTTTGGTTGCACTCCTTTGAAGTTTATTTTAACTATGAGATTTACATTTATATCCAGTTACATAACGAAAAATAATTTATTGTACCTTAATTTTAGTTAACCATAAAATACTACTGTAGGTGTTTATTGTGCTGAAGTGAAGATACCACCATTCACAAGGGGCAAGAAGCAATTATCACAAGTGGAAGTGGAAAAAGCAAGGCAATTATCACGTGTGCGCATACACGTTGAAAGAGTCATTGGAGTTCTAAGGCAGAAGTACCGCAGGATCCACAATTCCAATTAATATGATTATGTGTGATGAGGTCAACATTAGTACAATTGATCAAATAGCTGTTATTTGTGCTGCCTTATGCAATATTTGTGACTCTATTGTATCATAATCATGAGATATTAATTTTGTAATATAATTCGTGTATGTCAATTGATGATTTTAACACAAGTCAAAATGTGATCATAACATGATAACTAAATTGTTAGGAATGTAATAAAGATTTACACTACTGTAGCTAATTGTGATGGCTGGGTTATTCGTTTTCTTTTTCTGTTTTTAGATGACATTGTTTCTTTCCTGCAATCTGGGCAGATCCATTTATTCTTCGGTGCATTAATTATTTTCAAACATTTGAAATGGAACCATTCAATTTTACAACCAGTGTTTTCACACATAATCATTTTTCCAGTTTCTGGCTCTCTGCAGTAACACCATAATAATATTTCTTGACCCGAGTTTTCAGAATTGACATTTGATGTGTTTGGTGATAGACTTGTACCAGGTTGCTGTGACTCCTGTGATAGCATATGTGGCACTGGCTTTGTGTACCATTTTCCAACTAGTTCAGGTAAAATACAGAACTTGAAAAATGTGTTAACTTTGTCAATTTCCTTTTCCAAGAAGTTGTCATCACGTTGAATACGGTCAATAACTAGCTCTTCATTTCTCCAGATGATGAAATCACAAAAGTATACGTCACACATTTTCATTTGGAGTTGTAGCTACTTGATAATAATAAGTGTGATCTTTTTTTTAAACAAAAGTATCATTTTCACTTTTTTCCAAACAAAAGTTACGATCACCTATTGCTTCAAGAAAAGAACGATCTTTACATGATAAGGGACATTTAACTTCTAAAACTCCATTCCCACAGCAACGACACTTAATGAATCCATCTGGACTTTCTCCAAGAAGAGGATACTGAGGATGAATTACTAATCCTCTATCTGTAAGTGTCAAGTTAAGATGACTTAATACTGCTTTGTGGAAGTATGCCTCTCGAGCTTTTTGCTCATGATCACACCCCCATTTTGTAGCCTTAGTGCAAAACTGAAAGCTTTGTGGATAGCAAATACGTTTTACTAAGGATACTGATGGTTGAGTATAGTCTGTTCGTGCTGCTGCCTTAAATTTTGATGCTGTAATACGTCCAGCCGGGAATCGAAACCATTTTACACTTAGATTGATCACGTGTTGAGAGTTCTATGTTAGTAGCCTGATCATTAGTCATGCTTATACTGGAGAATGTCTTCACATTTCAATAATAAATCAGTGTATGACAACTTAGCCTCAGGGTCAAACAAATTAGACAATGGTAGTGAACATTGTGAATGATCAACTATGTAATCATCACAATACTCTGGTATAATAGATAAAAGCACTGGTTTTCCTGTCTTTGATAACTCTTGAAAAAAATTGGAAATCTTGGCCTGAGATGGTGGTGATGGAAGAACAATTTTATGCTCAGGATGCTTTGAGCCCTTTAATAATCTTATCTTTTTTGTTGCAGGAGCAGTAAAACATATGTCAGATATTGGGGCATATGGAACATTTTTCATGGTCGGTGAAAGCCATTAACATGGCTGAGAGGTGCAAGAAGTGTCTTTGAGGCGATTATGAACTTCAACTGCAAATAATAAGGCAGCAATGTGTGAGCAAGCTTCTCCAAGCCCAGCCATACATGTACAGTGGGCACAAATAATCGTTCCACACTTCTCTGCTGCAACCCAAGGTTTTAAATGCGATACATTCCCAGTCAGGACAACTTTATTATCATCATTGGCTACGGGATGAATACACACATTGGAAACCCAACCAGCCAATAAATACTTATATCCATATAAACTCTTGTAAGCTTTAAGCTCTTCTTTGGTGTAAGGGCTTGGAGAGTTTATAAAAAAATTGTAGATAGCTATCAGGATATTCAATGTTGGGGACAGTATCTGTTCCTGTAAAACTCTCTCTTGAAGTGTAAGTGTAAGGATCATCTACCTGCAATCCTATACTGTTTAGTTTTTCACTATACCTCAGTTTAGCACTCTCATCCAATTGACTGAAGTAGTCAGAATATTTAGGATTGACTGACATGAGGAAACCCACTCAGTGCGCGCAGGGGTATGGGCGGAGTCGAATAACCTCTATATAAGCGTGTCTCAAGTGACCAATCGGATTATTATTTTTCCCTTCCTCTATATATAGAGCTAGGTCAATTGAGACACGCCTACGAGGTTCCCCGCCCCATTACCTCCCAAGGTGAAATTGCGCTTCGTCTCCCCCTGTCTTGGTGTTAAGGTGATGGCTGTATTTGAACAACCTGAGAGAGGTAAGCTAGTGGTACACAATCAGTCAGAGATCCTTAGTATAGCAGCGGTAACTAGGCGTATTATTCCAGAAGGTAAATCTCATGGATGTTTTTCTGGTTTGGTCATTATGAAATCACTAGCTAAGGAGTGGGTCTAGGTACTTTTAACTTATTCTTGGTTCTTTATCAGCTTGGTACAAGACTAAGAGGGCCCAAGGAGTGTCGTATCTTGAGTCTTGTAGCTATAAATGACAAATCTAGTCAGGATTCCTTGACCAAGAAATCATGACATGGCTGCTGAAACTTCTTTGTATAAGTGAATGATAAGCATACCTAATTCTTCTGTAGCTGCCTCCCATTGAATCATTCCAAACTACTATTTATTTTATGTTATCCGGTAAGCTTTACAATCACTTAGTTAATAATCAAGCCGAATAATACATATTTGTTCAACCATTAATCCAAAAATATGTGTGGGTGTTACCTATCATGTTTCACTTGATACTCTAACAGTTGTAGTATTCCAATAGATGCCACTCATCTTTTTATTCTGCTACAGTGCAGTATTCATTGGTAAACATTGAAAGAGATTCATCTGGTTCAATTTTTTAAATGTCGATAGATCAACATTTCCCTGTAGTAAATACTTTTTTTTCTTCTTGTATGTCATTAATTATTTGCAGGTTTTGGAGAGATTGGTCAACAAAACAAATATATTGAAAGTAAGTACTGTCTTTCTGCAGTGTCATAATATTATTGCCCTGGATGTGGCTATGATTCTAATTACCAGGGTGGTGAGTCATGCAAATTTTGTTATAATACTTCTGAGTTTTAGTTCACCAGGGATCACACAACCATAGCATATATTTTAGTAGCTGCTTGTGTGAGCTCAGTTGGAGGTACAGGTAGCTCACACAGATAGTTGGATGGCTCAGTAAAGTAACCTGCCACCAGGTCTTTTAAGGGTGGAGACCCATCCGGCCCACGCATTTTCCTTAAAAATTGATGTTGAAAAAAAAAAAAAACACTTCAAGCAATGGTGGCAATTCTTTAACATGCTGAAATTATTTAGGGTGATAAGGTCTCTCTGCACACCAAAATTCAGACCATTTGCATCTTCATAAGCCCAGTTAGGAGCGATTTACTTCTGCGGACATTTCGTGTTGTTTCTCCGCAACCGTCCAAGCTTTTCTGCCGATTCAAGACTCTACGACTTCCTCCCATTATGTTCCCGCTTCCTACGTTTAGTTTTTAGCTATAGCAACTTTACTTTTCTAAATATCCGACCACTAAGGTCAACTTTGCTTCCTGGCACGCTATCAAGAAAATCTAAACGTAGGCCTGTTCACCTTACGCCACCGAATTATTGTTCCAAGTTTAGACTGCATCCCGTGACCCCTTATAGCTAAAAAATACTTGTCGCAAATTCACCCTCTTTGCAGGCGGCCGCGAACTGCGGCTGGGTCAAAACGAAGTGCGCGTGAAACTATAACGCCCGCCCCCCCTCGGCCCGGATGTTGCATTTTGCACCCCGCCCACCAAAGGTGTGCTCCGCTTCAGCTGCTTTTTAGTGAGAAGAATCACCTACGGCTACGGTGCTGTTGAAGAATCACCTATGGTGCTGTTGAAGAAGCACCCAGCTTGTTAGATTTCAATACTAAGCTGGGAGGGGTCCTGCAGTGGATTTATACAGTACCCCGTTCAGGCGATACTAGCACGTCTGCCTTACCGACGCACTGGTAAGCAAATTAGCTAGTAGTGTAAGGATTTGAAGAAGAAATAGCCCACTGATTATGTGTGCGAACATTTTAGGTGAAATCTTCTGTGAGGTAGTGGCTCTGAAAAGAGCCGGGTTGGAAAAAAAGGACTCATATTCTTTGGCTGTATTTGAAGTGCTTGGACAGCTTCTCCTGGAGGGGTTTGCTGTTAATTCCTCTATCCTTCAGAATTCGTACAAATTCTTCTCGGTCCTTGCATTCAGATTTGAGCTGTTCCAAGTCTCCATAGCTCAATCCAACCCTGGTCCAGAAGTCTGGAGTCGTATGGCTGAATTATTCACAAACTGAGGGAGACTGGACACATCAAACACCAAACCATTCTGTTGAGCGATAGCTGAAAACTTCTCAACTAACTCTTGAAGTGCTTCCTGCAGAGCTGGGGAAACTTCAGTGGAACTCACAACTGGATGAGAAGAGACAGGAGGAGAATTGTGGTCATCATGTGACTAGGTAGTGAGATCATTTAGAACTTGAGATGGATTAAAAATGCTGGAGGGTGTGATTCACATGGTGGAGCAGTAGGAGTGGACACTAAATCTTGAGAAGGTGAATCAGGGAGCACTTCTGATGATGACTCCTGCCGAAGAGAGGGTGTGACATCATGACCAGTAAAGGAAGGATCATCAAGAGTATCAGTGGAAGCCCCACCTATTGCTGGGACTTCCTCCAATCCTATGTCTATACATGATTATTTTATATATATATTTTTTTAATATTATATTTATTTACTTATTTCTTACTTCTTCTCAAAGCACATTTCATTTTCCTCATTTCTGTGGCTGCACTAATAGCCCTCTTCCTTTTCCTGGAAGGCATGATTATAGTTTGCTGTTGAAGCTGGTTGTAACAACAACATGGTCAAAGCTAACCCACCGGTAGGCTACTGAGGTTAGGGACTCTCGAGATTTTTGCCCCGCTTTGCGCGCTAATATATCAAGCGGTGGTTATGCTTGCGAGATGCATGCGGAGCCAGGTTAGGGTGGTAGATTTTCGTGGTTGATAGCACTTAACACTTCCCACAGCCTTATACCAATGGTTGCTATGGGTCTCCTCTCTTAAGGTTTCTTCAGCCTATCTGTACTGCTTGTACCAAGTTCTTGCCCCCAGCCAATCTCACTCCTTGTATAGGATAAGGTTAGTTAGGTTTTTACAGAGAGTGATCAAGACAAAAAATAAACATGGAGAGCCAAGTTATAGTGTTATATGGGCCATCCAAGACACATACAAATGATCACTAATGTACAACTAAAATTAAACTCATCTGTGTTAAGAAATTGATCAATATACATGAATGATCCATTCATATGAATTAACACTAACCACATACACACGTAGTGAATTCAAGATATGAGCACACAAACACACTAACTTGTAGTCTCCTCAAAACCTGCTGCAAGATGAACTGGTTCCTGTACTTTTTCAGGCTTTAGAAGCTTTTTTACTTGTTATAAGGCTATAGTTTTTTTATACCTGGCTAATTTGTTTGAGGTTGTTAGCGGTTGCTTTGTGGTAGAAATTCAAATGTTAAAAGAAACCCAAAGTATTGAAGAAAGCTGGCATCAAGAGGGTTACACTAAGCTTAATGATGTATTATTGATAATAAATACCACTGCTACCTTCAAAATTGGCATTTAATTGCTAGGCTACTCACAATCCTCGTTTTTCTAAGTGAATTTGGCTGTATTTGCCTATTTGAAAATCAACTGAAAAGCATGGTCAGAACAGGTAATTATTGTTAACTTGACTTACTTGGCTAAAATACTACAGCTAACGAGTGATGATCACCTGAGCTCTAGTTTTTATAATGCAAAGCATATTATTTCTTATTAAGTGTGGCCGCACACCGCCTACGCAATTTTTTGTCGATGGTTGCTATGCACCATTACTACTATTGTATACTTACAGGGGCTTCTCTACTACAACACAAGGACACAGTACCTGTCGAAGGAGCCGCTCACTAATTTTAGAGCGAATATGGAGGAATTATCAGGAAATATTGGATAAAACTTTGTAGCACTTTTTTGGAGCGGTGCGGTAAGTTGGAGCTCCGCAATTTGGTGCACTACTAGCCGAGCCGATACTCTACTGCAAGACGAGTTCTTATCCATTTCAATATTACTTTATGATATATTCGCAATTTTTTCTATTTATAAGATATTGAAAAATTCTCGTTGTGGTGCAGTTCATTTTTTTTGGTTTACCCGTGTATAAAATTTTTGTGCCGTTCTCATTATTAGATTCCAAGAAAAACTGTTACAAAATTTGGAACTTTCATTCCACTCACAATTCTTAAGAAATAGCCCCACCCCCATATCTCGTACTACGAGTACGCGAGCAATTTTTTATTCAATTAGTTTGTATTGGTTCTAAAATGAGCCTGCCTATATCAAGAGTAAACAAACATCAATACAACAATAACAAGAGAGTCAGAAGAGAGAGAGAGCAGTTTATTGGAGATAGCCATAGGTGAAGGTATTAGATCTGCGCAGCTTGGGAAGTCTTCGCTAGTATATCCATCCGCTTGAGTTCAGGTGCGCAGAGTCCAGAGAACGGCTACAGGAGGAGAGGCAGCCTGGTGCACCTTGCTGCGTGAGCTCAGACGACGTATGGAGGGTTGCTGTAAACGGATATGAGACAACAAGAAGCTAAACTAAAACACTAGAACTTCGCAAAGTATACTATGAATATAAAGTATACTGCGCGATAGTTTCTGCTTGCGTTTTATCAAATGGTGGGGTATTGGCGGGGAATAAATTAATGTCCGGATCTACAGGCGGTGCGCGTTGCTATGTGCGGCCACCCTTAAGGTACATTCTATGTAAGACAGTCAATCTACAAATGAGAATATATGAATTAAACTTACATTAATTACCATAATGACATCTTCAAAATATTGCTTATGTGCTTATTGTTATGTTTAATAAAAACCATCACAAAAATACTATGTGACCGTCTACAGGAAAACCGGGCACAACGTGGCACCCTTCGAAATTTTTTTTTGCACTTATAGAGTTGTCGGCATCCAGATATTGAGCTCTCCAAGTTTTATCGTCGTAGCTTAAGTCGTTCCCACTATAATAGACCTACCGTTCCCTTCAGTCGGCTTGAAACGATACATTTTTAAGAAATCGACCAATCTTTTCTCGATATTTACGCACGCCGCGTTGTGCCCGGTTTTCCTGTAGACGGTCACTATTATACATTATTTCCTTTTTTCCTATCTGTTAATAGATAACCAAATTAAAATTAGTTAATAAGTTAGTTCTAACACTGCAATGGGATATATTTTATGGCGAACCATAATGTATCAACATCATACAATTAATATTGCAATATTGCAATAATTTTTCTATTGTCATATATATATATAATTGTATCATGGCTTTCAAATTGTCAAATCAGATATCTCAATTCACGGTGAATATATTTTATACTCACCTACTAGGAGGTGAATAAGTAAAAAATACAATCAAAGTAAGTTTTTGTGCTTTTCCTATTGCCAGAGCCATGGTACAAGTCGGTTGCACCACTCCGCATTCAGTTACTATCCTCTGGCCTTTGGCTCTTGATTGTGATAATCCCATGCCGACCTTCATGTCGTGGTGTAACCTGGCACTCAAGTTTCAATGTTTGCAATATGTAAAAACATGATGTTGCAGTATTCTACTACTGAATTACATATTTGCTTTTCTTTTTATGTTTTATGTAATGTGCAGCCCTGCAAAGAGTATGTGATGGATTTCAAAATGCTCACGGATTGTCCATATCATTTTCTAATAAAACTGGCTATGGGCCAGAAGAAGATACACCCAATTTGCATAATTCAAGTAAAGCAATGTCTTCTGTTTTTGGAAATCTTGGATTTGCAACCTGCACATTTGAGGATTGCAGTAGACTTGAAACTCGACAAATATTTGAAGCTATCTCTAAAGTTAATTTTGAGCCTTCATTTAAATGCACTTTTATACATTGGTCTGGTCATGGGCGAAAAGGATACTTTAAAGTTACAGATGGTGAGATTAGCATCAATGAAATTAAGTCAATACTGTCCGCTAAAATTTCACCAACTCTCAAAGACACTGTAAAAATATTATTTTGTGATAGTTGTCGCAATAAAACAGATCCTGAGCCAATTGAACAAACTGCAACGGAAGAAAACTTAGTTATTGTTTATTCTAGCCCTCTTCATCAACAATCATATTCATACACAGAAGATGGACTGGGCATTGCCACTAAAGAATTGATGAAGTTATTACTGAAACAACAGAAAGATTGCAATCTGCTCACATTTTTATCAACAGATTTGACAAAAAACGTAAAAGAAGCTGGATTGCAAATATCAAGTGACTTTGATTGGCGTACAGACTTTGAAGGTTCTATATCCTACGACATAGATTTGTACAAGAATAAATTAATGTCACGTGAGTTATTTTAATTAATGTAAGGAGTATGGTATGAACTAACAATATTACTCCAAGTCATATTTCACATATCCAATTCAGTAGCAGAGAAGCTGTGGTGGGGGGTTGGGGAGGGCGGGTTTAGAGGAAGCAATTGCCCCACCCCCTTATATATTTGGGAGGCAGATCCTCTTCACCTTTTATAGTGAGTAGTTTATGATAAAGAAAATAGAGTTTCCTGTCTCTTGGACTTTAAGAGATCTTTTCTCATATACAACTGACTGTTATGCCTTGGTTGTACTACTATCTTCAACAACCACTGACTGAGTAGTAACTATTTGTAGAAAGATAACTAGCTAGAAATGACTAAGAAAAAAGCATGTTTCCTGAGCTTCTTGTAAGCTTCAATGGGTTGGAGAATCAGCAGTTTTGGTGTGCATGTTGGGGAGTAGTGAGGAGTATAATAAAGTGCACATAGATATAACAATAACATTTCAGTGTATAGTGTGTGTAATGTGATATTATGTGTGTGTGGAATTTTTTGTATGTAGGAGTGTGTGTGTATTAGTAAGAGCTTGCATTAAATGCAGTATACTTTCTTCCTACCCACACAAATGCACTAATTAAAAAATAGTCTTAAAACAAGACATGCTTTAAAAGAAATGGAAAAATTGTGAGGTTAATTATAATTGTTTTTTGTGGCAAAATAAATATGCAAATTTAAATACACTGTATAATTTCTCATATTATCTGCTACTACTCCTGATTCATTGCGATTTTTGTGAATATGTTTGTTTGCTTGATCTTTTTTTTTTTTTTAAGTCTTGATTCCCTAAGTGTGGGGGCGCCGGTTGACGGCCTCTGAAGGAATAGGCGAATACTATAAGTTTTCTGTCCAACGACACCACCAGTTGTAGGTGGGCAGGGTTCTGGCTACTAGGGAACGGACAAGGTAAGCCACCAGGCCTCCAACTACGATTTCTTAGAGACTCTGATGACCGCTGCCACCAAATTTCCTACCGATTCGCTAGCCCTCCCCAAAGTCTAAATTCGGTTTGGACTAACTAAATCTAATGTGGTGTACGGAGTAGGAACTGATGATACGCAGGCGGGTTTGAGTTTATGTAGCTCAAGACCCGCATGCGCAAGGGAAGTATGAATGAGGGTCAACCGGAACATCCGGGGCACAAAATAAACACTAATAATGCATGCACTGCTAATAATATTTAAATCTTATAATGACACACACACACTGTCTCTGTTCTTTATCTTCTCTCTTTATTTCTTCTCTTTCTCTGATCCTCCGCCCACATCACCCCCTCCCAAGATTTGGCTAGGGGACAAATCTGAAATGCACACTTGGGCGGACTCAACATCTGACGATGGCCACGCCTGTCTACTCAGGCCATCAGCATTGGCATGATCCTTTCCTGGTCTGTACTCAATTCTGACATCGAACTGCTGGAGGGCAAGGGCAAGTCTCAGCAAACGTTTGTTCAACGAAGAACCCTCCAACAAGGCCAAGCAAGGCCTGTGATCTGTCACTACCAACACTCTCTTGGTATAGAGGTAAAACTCAAAATGTTTGAGCGAGGCCACGATCGCCAAAGTCTCGAGCTCCGAGACGGAGTAGTTTTTCTCCGCCGGACGCAACTGACGGGAAAAGAATCCAACAGGAAGTTCCTCTCTTCCTCGTAGTACATGTAGGCAACCACCAACTCCCGCACCGGATGCATTCGTATACAGGACGAACTCATCTGAAGCAACTGGAATGACTAACAAACACTGATAACATAAAGATGACTTTAACTTACAAAAAGAAGAGTCCTTCTCCTCAGTCCATACCACCTGGAGAGGAGCCTTCAAGGAGGTAGAAGGAGTGAGTGCACTGGAACAATCCGCAAAGCCGGGTATGAACCGGCGGTAATAGGAAGAAACGAACGAAGCTGTTTCTTTGTTTTGGGTTTAGCAAAATTAGCAAGGGCAGTGACTCTATGTTCTGGGACAGCAAGTAACCCGGCGCCAATCTTGTGACCTAAGTATAACAGATGTTGCCGACCAAAGCAACACTTTCTCAATTTGATTGTCAGCCCTGCGGCACCCAGGCACTCAATAACACTCCTCAGATGTGCTAAATGATCTGACCAACACTTACTATAGATAACAACATCATCCACATAATTTCTAGAACAATGCGACACTGGCTTCAGAACGTCCTCAAGTACAGCTTGAAAAATAGCAGGGGCGTTCTTTAATCCAAAAGGCATTCTAAGATACCTAAACTTCCCAAAAGGGCAAACAAATGTAGTGAGATGACTGGAATGTTCGTCCATAGCTAACTGGTGGAAACCAGCTGTGAGGTCTAATGTCGACAAACATGCGTTAGGCCCTACTTGATCCAAAATTTCTGTGAGGGAAGGTAACCAATATCGCCTTAGAGGAGTAACAGCGTTCAAAAGACGGAAATCTACACAGATTCTGACACTACCATCCTTTTTCCGAACAGGGACAAGTGGGCTTGCCCAGGCAGAGTTTGATTGAACAATAATGCCATCGTTTAACAATTTGTCCAGTTCACTACGAACAGCATCTCTATTACCGGCAGGAATCTGCCTGGGGGGCAGATTGACTACAGCAGCCCCGTCTGCAAGTTCAATCATGCAGGTACCTGCTGAGCATAAACCAGGAGTCTCACTAAAGTAACTACACAAATCCTTCAAAAGGGAATCCAAATCATCTTGGCGAAACCCAGGGCATTTATCATTACCAAGGGTTGCCTTACTACTGAGCAGACTATGATCTATGCCCTGCTCCTCTGCAATCAAGGTAACCGCATTCACTGACAACGGTCTCGGTGTGTACAACTTCAAATTATCCCTGTGAGCAAGTCTCACGGGATGACCATCACCCTTGGAAATCTGATATGTCACTCTTGATGTACTACTCACTACTTTATACGGGCCTTCCCAAGCTGCCTGAAGTGCAGACTTCATCCCGGGAATTCTCATGAGCACACTGGCACCTATATCCAATGGCTTGTCTTGTTTGTGCCTATTGAAACTAAGGGCACGCTTTACACCACTCTCCGCTTGGTTGGCTTCGGCCAGATCATGTATGACCGCCAACCTATCGTTCAACTGAAGGAGCCAATCATCAACATTAACTGGCTCGAACTCTCGGTCAACCCAACCCTTGTAAAGGATGTCTATAGGACCCATCACATCCCTCCCATATACAATACAATGGGGAGAGAAGCCAACATCCCTATTGGGGACTTGTCTAAGAGCAAAAAGGGCAAGGGGAAGAAAATCAACCCAATCTAACCCTGCCTCCACAGCTTTAGAGAGCATAGGTTTTAAGCTCCCATGCATACGTTCCACCACGCCGTTAGACTGAGGGCGGTATGGGGAAGTAGCAACAGCATCTATGCCTAGCATATCACACACGCCAGACATCAACTTTGAAAGGAATATAGTCCCTCTATCCGACAACACTCGGAGGGGTATACCTGTCCTGCTCATGATCTCTACAAAGCATTGCGCAGCCTCAGCAGCAGAGGCAGTACACATTGGTACAGCATCAGGCCAACGACTGGCCAAGCAAACATAAGTAAAGAGATACTTGGCGCCCCTCTTACCCTTAGGCAGGGGGCCAACTAGGTCTACGCACACACTCTCAAACGGGACACAAATGATGGGTCGATCAACCAACTTAGACTTCCTGTTACCAGCACAATTAACACGACTGTGGCGTGACAGGTCGGCCGGACGAGTAGGAGCCGCCACCAGAGTTACGTCTCTCTCACAGTTTAGCCGCTAGAGGCTTTCAAACCTCTCCCAACCCCAAGGCTCAATTCGGAGGTTTGGCAAGGGTTAGCTATGAGACTTTAAAGCATGAGACACAACTGAAAGGTCGCGCATACCCGCAGGCCAATATATAAGGAACCCACGAGCATGCGCGCGACATAGAAATGAAATGATGTAAGGGTGTGCGTGATGACGAATAAATGACTTGAGTTCGGGTGACTTGTAATGTGCACGTAAGTAAAAGAGTGTGTGTTTGTGAATGTGGCGGTCCGTACCACCACATCTCCCCCCCCCTTGAGGAGTGAGAGCTACAATAGGTAAGGTGCTTCTGACACGAGACAAAACAGGAAGTAAACAATAAACAAATAATTAAGACCTTCATACATACACAAACTAATAATAACAGAGTTCAGTTCTTTGGCGATAGTACGGGCTAGTCTTCTTCTGACCTGGACTGTCTTGATAGAGCGTCTGCGACGGGATTGGCGACACCTTCGACATGATGGATTTCAAAGTTGTTCTCCATCAGACGGATTTTCCATCTCGTCAGTCGAGAAGAAGGGGCTTGACCCGTGAGAATGTTGGTAAGGGGTCGATGGTCGGTAAAGGCCTTGAAGAATCGGCCTGCCAACTGATATCGAAAATGTTCAATGGTAGCCAGGAGTGCTGCTGCCTCCAGGTCAAGTATGGCGTAGTTCTTCTCAGCAGGGGAGAGCTGCCTTGAGTAAAACTCGGCTGGGATCCAGTTATCATCCCGGAATACACATAAAGTACCGCCAATACCTAGAAAGGATGCATCACAGAACACAGACAGAGCATCATTACAATTGGGGATTACAAGTGAGGAGTGATGTGATATGGCATCAATGATAGAATGGAATGATACAGTGTAATCGTCATCACATACAATCTTATCTGGACATGTCTTAGTCATGTGACGGTTGAGAACGGTAGTGAAATGTGACAAATGAGGAATGAATCGAGAATAGAATGTTATAAGTCCGAGGAACGAGCGAAGACTTGATTTGGTAAGGGGCAACGAATAAGAAGAAATTGAGGAGACTTTATCGGCTGGTATCGACAAACGATTACGACCAACGTGGAATCCAAGAAAATCAAAGGATGAGAATGCCCAAGAACACTTCTCTTGCTTGACGATTAAGTTAGCAAAAGTCAAACGTGAAAGAACAGCCGATATATGGCAGAGGTGATCGTCGAAGGAATTGCTAAAGATGACAAGGTCGTCAATGTAAGGGAGACAGAATGATTCTAAGCCTCTAAGCACAGATTGCATAAGCAACTGGAATGTGGAAGGGGCATTTGTAAGGCCGAAGGGCATAACCTTAAATTGAAATTTTCCTTGAAGGCATGTAAAAGCCGTATACTGTTTTGAGCTTTCCTCCATCGGGACTTAGTAAAAGCCCTTAAGTAAGTCCATCTTGGACAGAATAGAAGCATTGCCCAGCTGACAGATTATGTCATCTATGGATGGCATGGTAAAGGGTTCTCTTACAGTTACTTGGTTGAGCTTCCTAAAGTCTATCACAATGCGAATTCCACCGTCTTTCTTCTTAACGGGGATTGGTGGGCTTGCCCACTTAGACACAGAAGGCTCAATGACACCTAACTCAAGCATTGTCTCGATTTCTGATCTAAACGCTTCTTGGTACGCCAGAGGAATTGAGTATGAAGGAGACCAGATAGGTGTGAAGTTAGTGACAGAAATGGAATGTTCTACCAGAGGAGTACGACCGGGTATATCAGTGAACACGGCTGGGAAGCTTTTGAGAGTGGATGCTAACTCTGATTTCTGAGAAGGTGAAAGATTGATAGGTTCAGAGGTGTTAACTGGTGTACGGAATTCATCAATGACATTCACAAGTAAAGTTCTGTGAACAGTCAATGTTTTCTTAAGTTGTGACAAATGGACAACCTTTGGTTTACTGCGTTTCCCTTGAGGGGTAATGGAGCAGTTAACGGGTGGGAGCAATTTGATAATGGTAAAGGGTCCATCCCAAGAGGCGTCAAGACATTTGTTGTGTCCAGGGTTGCGCCTATAAACTACGTCACCAACTTTGAAATTAGCAACTAATTGGGATTCCTTAGCAACACGATTGGAAAGAGACTTTGAACAAAGAGTGGATTTGACATGATGAGTTTGACATGAGAGGAGATTGTCAAGATCTTCAATGAATTGTGGTAAATTCACTGACGGCTGGGAACTAGATGTCCAAATTGATTTGAGAGTGGACAAAATAAACGGAGTCGGTTTCAGGAATAACAACTCATGGGGCGTAAACCCATGCCTGGAATTGGGTGTATTCCTAGAAAAGTGGAGGACTAAATCCAACGCTAACGGCCAATCTTGCCTGTTCTCTATACACTTGGCAAGCATAACCTTAAGAGTCAAGTGAAACCGCTCTAATCTACCATTAGATTGTGGATGGTATGCCGATGTACGGATAGAGGACATGTGTAACTTGCTTTTGAGATGATTGAGTGTGGTAGACATGAAGTTACTACCTTGGTCGGTCAATATAACGAGAGGTGAGCCTAAGATTGAGACAATAGACAGGATAGCTTTGGCTGTTTCGTCAGAGGTATATGATTTCAGTGGTATGGCGAATGGGAAGCCAGAGGCCATCTCAATAGAAGTCAAAATAAATCTGAATTTCTGTTTAGAGATCGGTAAGGGGCCCACAATATCAAATGCGAGCTTCTCGCACCTTTGAGAAATAATTTCTGGCTCAACTAATGGAAGTTTCTTGCCTCCAGATTTGTTATGAACAGTGCACTTACGACAGGACATGACATGTCGCCTAATGTCTGCCGCGAGATTTGGCCACGTAAAATGTCTGTTTACAAGTGACCTAGTGGTATTCACACCACCATGTCCTAAGCCTTCATGGGCTGCTATAAGGACCTTAGACCTGAGTGAGGTCAGAACGACAAGGGCGTGAGATACTGAGTTCAGAGTGGATGTAGTACACATGAGCATGTCATCTACGATGAAGAAATGTTTCTCTGATTTACGGGCATGATCCCACAAGGGTGTTAATGATGGGTCATCTTTCTGTAATGAGATGAAATCTTGCTTTATAACCCCATCAAATGTGAGTGTGGGAATGTCCTTGGGTAAAGGGATGTGAACATGAGAAGAATCAGGTGAATGATCAGAATCAGAAATTGAATCTGTAATATCTGGGATGTGATCAAGTGGTATAGGGTTAGCTCCCTCAGAAATGTGCAAGGCTTCGGCTGCATTGTCTGCAAGATCCGACATTTCTTGCATAGCCCTAGTGACTGTCAAGATTGGGCACGGATCAGCTTTGAGGTGATTAATCAAGTCTAAAATGTTTCGCAAGCCAAAATCTAAGCCTAATAAAACTGTCTTGGGTGGTAGACGTGAGTCTACTGCAAGTTGACAAGTGCCTTGAAGTGTAGGCAAAGAAACTGGGAGTGAGAAGACTGGGACTGACTTAGACTGTTGAGAAATGCCTGAAATGGTAACAAATCTGACTGGGTTAAAATCTAACTCAATGAAGTCATCCGAGATAAGGGATATCTTGGCGCCGGAATCAATGACTATGGGCGTTTCAATGCCGTTTATGGTACCGTAAGTAATCAAGTCATCCTCCTCAAAATGATTCAGGGGAGTTTCAAAAACAGGGTCCAGAACGGGAAGTGATTCAGGAGCGTCAACTTTCCTGACAGGTCTGGAGAAGGATCTGGGAACTGGGATAGGCTTAGGCGGGTTAGGGTCGGGTTGGGTAGGGTTAGGTTGCCTGTTAGGATGATTAGGATCGGGATTTGGAGACTGCCTGTTTAGGAAAGGAGGATGGGAAGTACATTCATTGGTGTAGTGCCCTAAGCGATTGCACTTAAAGCAAACTACAGTTGAGATGTCTCTTCTGGGAATTGGATTTCTAGGAGGGGTCAAAGAATGGCTAGGATGATGATTAAGAGAGTTAGCATGTTGCTGGGGAGAATGAAACTTGTTTACCAAAGTCTGGCCTTGATTGGAAAATGACTGGACTGATTTAAAAGGGTAATTGCCTTTGTAATGAAATTGAGAGGAAGACAAGTACCAGGCATTACAGTCTTGTATAAACTGACTGTTGGACAAGGAAGGTCTATTAAGGACTGCGTCCCTATGATCTTGGGGTAAGCCAGCAACTACGCCGACAGTGGCCATCATATCAGCAATCTCAGAAAGACATTTAGCCTTGACATCTCTGGCAAAGGGTAATTTACTGAGAATAATGTGGAATTTATATTTCCAGTTATTGTACCGCTGGATAAGGGTCTTGTTACCTGATGGTCTAAACTTGAGCGGAAAGCTATTGAGACACTCAGTTAGAGAATATCCACCAGCATTAAGGAGAACAACACGGACATCTTGATAGGTTGGGCAAAAGCCTAAATTGTTGTAGTAAGCTTCCTTGAAAGGGCCGGAAAGGCATTGAGGCAAATAAAGGCGGAAGTCATCTAAATCAATACGTCTTGATCCGAGTTCGAATTCGAATCTGTTCAGGAAGACAACAATGTCCTTGTTCAGGGTATGAACACCAACATACATAATTATTATTATCATCATTTCATGCTATCTATGAATTACTCTTTTTGTTCCATTTAACGCACACTGGCATGCGTTCATTAGAGTTTTCGTTCTTGTAATCATTGTTCACGTTGTTGAATGTTTGACCAAGTAATAAAGTGTATCTGGTTGAATCTTGTCGGCAGTTAACTGTTAGTTAATATAGCTAGAGTGATTCCTCCTCCCTTTTGTTCCTGGTGGAGTTGAGGAAGCTACAAACAAAAAAGAACAAGTAAACTCACACACAGCCTCTACAGCTAGCTTGCTGTGTGTGTGCCTTTGCTACCAAGGTGGTCCTTTGGGAAGGAAACAAACATTCATTGCCTGTTGGGATTTACAACCCCAACATATGGTCCTTCGAGCTGGATAGCTGTTAGTCAGTGAAGGTGAGGAGTGAGCCAGCAAGAAGCAAGCTATCGAGGAGACAGTCCCAGAAGGAGTGGATTGTTGACAAGTGCCAGCCAAAAGAGGTGGAGTCTCGACTATACAAGTTGTAAACAAGGATTCCTTTCAGCCTCAAAAGACTGTGCCAACAAACAAGGACAACAACAAATTGCAACAAGAGTAATGGCAACCTGCGCAGCACTAAAACAGAGGAGAGCACAGGCCAGGACAAAGGCAACAAAAGCAATTAATAATGCCACAAAGCTGGTGAATGATGACCTCACAATCATAAGGGTGACTGAGCTGAAAACCAAAATAGAAAAGGCCAAAGTAGCCATTGAAGAGCAGGCAGAAGTTCATGAGAATTACATAGCTGCCATGACAACAGAAGGAAAATCCTTAACAGAAATACAAGGGGATCAGGATAACAATGAGACTGTTGAGGATGGATATGAGATGGAGGTGGACAAACTCTCAGAAATTCTCTCTCAAGCAAAATTGTGTGCAAAGAATACTGCGGTCCAAAGAGATGCCACCTTGTGGTTTAAGAACAGCACTGCAAAGAGCACTAACTTTACCAAGGAAGGCAATGCAAGGAAGGAAGAGCTCAGTGACATCATTAGGGAGTTGACACCATACAGAGGAGTCTCTTACTTTGGAGACCAAATGAAGAGAGCAGAATCACTGCTAGCAAGTCTATCCACCAAGTTGTATGCAACTGACGATACAGTTGAAGAAGTAGCTACTCCAGCAACAGCAAGCAGCACCGTATCGTTGCATAAGCCACCACCATACAAAGTTATTCCTCCGAGATTCAATGGAAAGGCCAGAGAGTTCCATGTGTTTCAAGAAAGATTCACTGATATTATGGACAAGCACAAGGACTACTATACAGATGCCGACAAGGTGAATATCCTTGCTGATTCCATGGACGATGAGGTCGCAAGGCAGATAGTGCTGGATAATTATTCTTCTGGCATGACCACAGCCTTAGAAGAATTGCAAGCTGCTTATGGCAGGAAGTCAGTGATATATCCTTTGCTCATTGAAGATCTCCTAAAAAGGGAAAAGATAGACTACACTGCAGATGGAATGAGGAATGCCATTGACAGGACAAAGAAAATTTTGGAAGACATGGAAAGGATTGATGGTAAAGATATTGAGTTTCTGACAGTGGCTATGGCAATCAGGGATTTTGACTCGGAGACCAGGACGGAATGGTTAAAGCAGTTGAGTTCTGCTGATGAATTGCCAACTCTGGAAAAGTTTCTGGAATTTGTTACTCCCTTGTCAAGGAATTTGCCCAGGAGAAGTAAGAGCAGCCAGCACAAGTTCCAAAGCAGCAAACAGCAATACCAAGGTAACAACTACCACGGCAACAATCACCATAGCAGCAAAGAAGCAACAAATAGCACCACAACTACAGCGTCAACAATTGCACTAGAAGTAAAGCAGGAAGCGACTACTCCCAGCAAGAAGAAGCCTTGCCCAATTTGCAAGGAAGAGAAGTCACACCCAACATACAGGTGCAAGAAGTTTAAAGAAGGCACTGTACCACAAAGACTGCAATGGGTAAAGCAGTACAAGTTGTGTCCAAATTGCTTGCACAATAGTCACCAGAAGGTTGAAGATTGCACATCCACCTATACATGTAGACATTGTCATGAAAAACATAATTATTTGCTACATCAAGGTTCTCCTGGCATCAGCTTGGCCACAACAGTAGAGGATTCTGGAACTAAGTTGCCTGCTGGGTTTATTCACACTGCATTAGTGACTCTTCAGAACAATGGAGCAAAAATCACTGCAAGGGCAGCTTTGGACAGTTGCTCCTCCCACAGTTTGATTACGGAAGCAACGGCCAGCTACCTGGATTTAAAAAGGGAGTCACTGGATCTGGTAATGGCTGGGGCAGTAGCACAGCAAAAGATAAAACATTGTGCTAAAGTGAAAGTGTCAACAGTAATTCCCTCTTCCACTGTCATTCCCATAGATGTGGCAATCTCACCTACGCTGCCAAGTGCCAACCCTCCCACTAATCCAGAAGAAATTGCAAAGAAGGATCTAGTGAAAGGACTCAGTCTTGCTGACCCATACTTGGGTGGGAAAATTGATATCATCATTGGGACAGTGGACATGCCACTGTTTCTGGAGGAAGACAACAACAGGAGATTCTCAGCAAAGGAGAGACTGACAGCAATCAGTACCATATTTGGTTGGACACTGTCTGGCCCATCAGCAGCAACTGGAAAGAATGGTGTAGCCATGAAGGTGGAACTCCAGCAAAATCCAGACACTGAACTGTTTCAGCAAATGTATCAGTTGGAGCAGGTGCCACAAGCTAACACCTGGACACCACAGGAACAGGCTGCAGTGGAACAGTTTAATGCCAGTGTCCAGCAACACAGTGATGGAAGGTACTCATGCAAACTTCCAAGGGTGGAAGATCCTCCCAAGCTTGGTGACTCAAAACAGATGGCAAAGGCCAGATTCCTTCAAAATGAAAGGAGGATGAAGAGGCTGGGACACCTGGAAGCATTCAACAAGGAGATGGGCACCTACATCACCATGGATCATGCCAAGGAAGTGCGTGCAAATGAGTTAGACAAGGATGCCTACTACATGCCAGTACAAGGTGTTGTGAAGCTGAGTTCCACCTTAACAAAAATTCGTCCAGTATTCGATGGATCTGCCAAAACAACCACAGGCAATGCTGTCAATGACTTGTTCCTGCCTGGACCATCCCTGTATCCATTGATCTCAGATGTCCTCATCAGATTCAGGACTAGAAGAGTTGGAATTACGGCTGATGTTTCCAAGATGTACAGGGAGGTGAAATTGGAAGAAGATGACATGGATCTCCACAGGTTCTTTTGCAGGACCAAGGATGGGAGACTGAGTGTGATGAGAATGTCCAGGCTGACGTTTGGGATGAGGCCATCCCCCTTTGTGGCCACATCAGTCTTGAGGTTTCATGCAAGGAAATACTTGAAGAGCCACCCAGCAGCAGCAAAAACCATCGTAAATTCCTTCTATGTTGATGACTGCATTACAGGAGCAGACACAGAGAATGAAGCAATTCAATTACAGAAGTCATTGTGTATGGTGCTGCAAAAGGCAGGGATGAAATTGTGCAAGTGGAGAAGCTCATCACAGAAGGTCCTGGAACAAGTGCCTGAGGAGTTGAGAGAAAAGGATCCAGTTCAAGACTTGCTGGCACAAGATTCCCAAAAGGCATTAGGAATCCACTGGCACACCAGCAGTGACACATTGATTGTAAACACTCCTGTGATGGACTCACAATCCCTAGATGTGATAACAAAGAGGATGGTGGCTAGGACTGTGGCAAGCATTTATGACGTCATGGGACTGGTGGCACCTTTTCACATCACAGGCAAGATACTTTTGCAAACACTGTGGGCAGAAGGAGTCAAGTGGGACGAAGCAATACCACTGGATGTGTTGACACAATGGCAGCAATGGACTAGTCAGCTACAATCAATCAGTGAGCATCCAATCCCAAGATTTGCTGGTAAAGTTTCTGATGGCTCTCTTTTACATGGATTCTGTGACAGTAGCAGCAAAGCTTTTGCAGCTGTAATCTACTTATGCAACAAAGACAGTCTGCCACAGATTATTTGGTGCAAGGCAAGGGTGTGCCCATTGAAAACAAGAACACTGCCTGAGATGGAACTAGAGAGTGCTAGATTGCTGGCTCTTTCCATGGCTCACCTAAGCAATCTCTTGGACATTCCCCATTACAACTGCCACTGCTGGACAGACTCTCAAATAGTGCTGGCATGGCTACAAAAACCACTACACAAGTTGGTCACCTTTGTGGCAAACAGAGTGGCAGCCACCAATAATGCTGTTCCTGAAGTATCCTGGAGACATGTGAGCACCAGCAGCAATCCGGCAGATCTGCCTAGCAGAGGAGTTGCTGCAGAAGTACTGAAAAGCTCAAGACTGTGGTGGCATGGCCCATTATGGCTGCCTCATCAAGAAGAGTGGCCCAAAGGCAATCAGGAAATTCAGACACTCCCTGGACTCAAGAAAGAACCAGTAGCGGTAGTCATGACCATAGTGGCAAAGGAAGACTTGCAATTGTGGACCAGATTTTCAAGCTATAGCAAGCTCACCAGAGTCCTAGCATGGGTGCTGAAGGCTATCAAAATGTTCAAGATACCAACTGTCAAGAATGCAACAAACTGCAAAAAGACACCAAAGCTGTTGTATGGAGATCTACAAGCTGCCAAGTTCCTTCTAATTCAGCTGCAACAAAGAGACAGTTTCCCCACAGAATTGGCAGCATTGGCCAAGGAGCATCCTCTTCCTAATAATTCCCGCCTGAGGGGCCTGTGCACCAACATTCAAGAGCATGCTGGCTCCAAAGTCATAATGGCAAGAGGGAGAGTGAATTCAAGGTGGCTCATTCCATTGGCAGTTGACAGCTCACTAACAAAGCTATTGTTGAGGACCAGGCACCAAGAATATGGACATGTTGGAACTTCGACAATCATTGGAATCTTGGGACACCACTATTACATTGTGGGAATCAAGAGGAGCTTGAAAGGAATTGCAAGGAAGTGCACTGTTTGTCAGCAAGCTAATGCTCACACCAAGACACAGCAGATGGGAATGCTGCCTGACTGCAGAACCCAGTTGGCACCACCATTCACAATAACAGGAGTGGACATGGCTGGCCCAGTGACATTAAGGGAGGGAGCAACCAGAAAACCTGTTTGTTACAAAGCATACATATGCATTTTTGTGTGCATGGCCACCAAGGCTGTGCACATAGAAGTATGCAGAAGTTTGGAGGCAGAAGAGTTCCAGGAAGCACTAATGAGATTCTCCAACAGGAGGGGCACCCCAGCAGAAATCCATTCTGACAATGGTGGAAATTTTGTGGGAACAGCAAAAGAATTGGCAGCCATCACCAGAATGATGCGGGAGACACAAAGCCACACCCAAGACATCAAATGGCATTTCAACCCTCCCAGGGCTCCCAATTTCGGTGGGCTCTGGGAGGCTGGAGTAAAGAGTGCAAAGAAGCTGATGAAGAAGATGGTCCAGCCACACCCCCTGAGGATGGCGGAGCTGATGAATGTGCTGACAGATGTGGAGGCACTGCTGAATAGCAGGCCCCTCATTCCGCTGGAAGAAGTAGAAATGGAAGATGAGCTCATGCTGACTCCAGGACATTTCCTAATCCAGAGACCATTGAAGGCACCACCCACTGCTCTCCCTTCGCAAGCCAAAATATCTTCCCTGAGGAGGTGGCAACTCACCAAGAGGCTGGCAAAAGACTTAGAGAAGGAATGGAAAGGCTGCTACATTAATTCACTGCAGTCCAGAAGCAGGTGGAGGAAGGAAAGTGTTAACCCCAGTGTTGGAGACTTAGTATTCATCAAGGACGACACATTAATGAGGAATAGCCGGTGGCCATTGGGAAAAATAGTAAAGCTGCATCCCGGGCCTGACAAGAAAGTGAGGACAGTAGATGTGCAACATATGAGAAAGACTTATAGGAGAGCCACCAGCATGCTAGTGCCACTGGACATCACCGAATGAACTGCATTGAACACATCAATATTGATTTCACTCCCTGGGCCCCAGTATGTTCAGGGTATAAACACCAACATACATAATTATTATTATCATCATTTCATGCTATCTATGAATTACTCTTTTTGTTCCATTTAACGCACACTGGCGTGCGTTCATTAGAGTTTTCGTTCTTGTAATCATTGTTCATGTTGTTGAATGTTTGACCAAGTAATAAAGTGTATCTGGTTGAATCTTGTCGGCAGTTAACTGTTAGTTAATATAGCTAGAGTGATTCCTCCTCCCTTTTGTTCCTGGTGGAGTTGAGGAAGCTACAAACAAAAAAGAACAAGTAAACTCACACACAGCCTCTACAGCTAGCTTGCTGTGTGTGTGCCTTTGCTACCAAGGTGGTCCTTTGGGAAGGAAACAAACATTCATGCCTGTTGGGATTTACAACCCCAACAGTCCTCACCTTCTGACATTTTACCAATTATTTTGACAATTTTGTCGGGGCTATTGGGATCAACTGGAGGAGCCTGAACATAAGTGGTAGGTCTACTAGACAAACACTGATGAAGTAAGAAGGTGTTAAGGTCAATGTTTAACTCTTTTGCCTTGTCATTAACGGAAGTCATTTCGGCAACTAAATCAGTACTAGCATTGGGTTCAATTGGTAAAGGTTCTTTGGGAGTTACATCATCAGAGTCCTCAGTAGTTCTAAGGGTGACTGAATCAGACACACTATGGGATGCCTCATGATGAGAACTGGCAGAGTAAGATGGATAAGATTGAGGAGACATAGAGTTCTGAGGATTCGGATAAAGAGAGTCAGGGTCATGAGAACGGGAAGAGGAATAGAGACGTCTACCAGAACGGAGTGTGGTATCCATAACAAATGATAATAGATAGGGAATGAGGAAAGTGACACACTGCCTTATATATAACACAATTTACAACGTCTCAGCAACAGAATGAAACAACTACAGATGCACTAATAAAACAAATAAACTTGCGCTCGGAGTTGAAGTTGAAGAAATCAAATGTTCAAGGGAGTAGGAGTCTCTTGGGGATGCCAAAGACGTTGCGCGTTGCCGTTATCTCTTGGGAATGCCAAAGATGAAGTAGTGGAGTGCTGTCACACGTCATAAATGAGCTAAACTTGAATTGAATGGCGGAAACCCTCTACGCCGGAACAGGAAAAGCCTGAGTAAGAAAAAATAAGTAAGAAAATCGAAAATGGGCTTGACTAAAGGATAAGAACACAAGGTAGATGTCTAGAAGAACTCTAAGTAAGAATGGTTCGATGGTTAGGGTCGTCTCGGACACCGCTGGCACCAGCTGTGGCGTGACAGGTCGGCCGGACGAGTAGGAGCCGCCACCAGAGTTACGTCTCTCTCACAGTTTAGCCGCTAGAGGCTTTCAAACCTCTCCCAACCCCAAGGCTCAATTCGGAGGTTTGGCAAGGGTTAGCTATGAGACTTTAGAGCATGAGACACAACTGAAAGGTCGCGCATACCCGCAGGCCAATATATAGGGAACCCACGAGCATGCGCGCGACATAGAAATGAAATGATGTAAGGGTGTGCGTGATGACGAATAAATGACTTGAGTTCGGGTGACTTGTAATGTGCACGTAAGTAAAAGAGTGTGTGTTTGTGAATGTGGCGGTCCGTACCACCACAACGACAACAAACATCGCAAGACTTCACATACTTCACAATATCATTATAAATACCAGGCCACACAAACCGTTTACCCAGCACACTTCTCATGCCCCTGACTCCAACGTGAGCTGTCCTATCGTGGGCAAGAGATAATAGCTTCTGTCTGAAAACAGTAGGAACAACAACTCTCGACGCTGTGGACGCATCCACAATCACTGAATGAACTAGCAGACCATCAACAAAAGAATAGCCATTTAAATCCTTGTGTCCCAAGCCTTGGAATCTGGCTAAAGAGTCGTCTGCTAACAAAGCACTTTTAACGTCATTCACATTGTCAGACAACTCAGGAGGAGACAACTGCAATTCATCCACAACAGTAACATTACAAGGTTCAGAGGGTATACTATGGGGTAAGGGATCAGTATTGAAATGGGAAGGAGTAACACCAAGTTGCCCGTCACTGACAGCACTACCTTCACCACCAGACCCAGACCCATCCTCGTCAGAACCATTGAAAAGATCAACTCCAGAAGGATCACTAGCAACAGACCCAGCACCTACTACGGGAGGTACATATGAAACGTCTATGGCTGCAAGCCTATCAAACTCGTCATGAAAAGGTTGAGGATCAGATTCTCTAACATGCACAGACTCATTACGAGCATTATCACTAGCCAATTTCTTGGTCACACTTCTAGTTACCACTCTGACATTCAGTGACTCCTCTGGGTTAATGGAAGGAGTGGAGGAAGCAGAACGAGCCTCCTCCACAACACCACCAGAGCCAGCATCCACCGGAGTGGATGACTGGATGCTACAGGTATCATGTAGGTGCCCCGCCCCCAGGCCTGGAACATCTGACTTGGAGGCGGCATCCAGCAAGAGCTGCTCAGCTGTGGCTGCTTCAATGGGAACCAAAAACAGCACACAACCACACAAGCTGTCAGTATGAGCGACAGCAACTTTGGCATTAAATATTCTGCCTTTAAACATAAACTCCACAACAGCAGTCTCGAGGGTGACAGGTCTGCCATCCGGATCCCACCCTTTAACATCAACTAAGTCACCTGTAAGTTGGTCTCCATATACTAAACAACCAGGGACAATAGAGATTTCAGCTCCCGTGTCGGGAACAATCTTACAACGGGTGCCATTCACAAAACCCATAACATGTGGGGCACCATTTTTCACAGAAACCCAGTTGTTATTATAGGATCTAGTTTTCTTTACTCCAGCCTTATTGCCACTAATAGTGTTACGGTCAGATTCATGGTCACTGTTCTCATTAAACTTCTTGGTAGGGCAATCAGGCGATTTGTGACCGGGCTCGTGGCACGTAAAGCAAACAATACCCGAAGGTCTACCATTGAAAGTACCAGGAGCACTATTAGACACACTAACATTGTTTGAGACAGTGCTTCTGCACTCATAAAATCTGTGTCCCAACTTGTGACACTTGAAGCACTCTACAGGGCTACTACACTCGAACCTCTCTTATCCGTTCGTCTAAGTACCGGACACCTCTGTCTACCGGACACCAACTAAAATTATTGACTGCGTACGAATCGTCAGTGTAGTCGGAAAGCTACCAAATTAAACGAATAAAATCGGGAAAATATACGCATGCGGTACTTCGAGTGTATTTGATCGTAGCGTGCGGAGATCGAGCAGAGAAATCAACAGGCAGTTAGGGCGTCTACCGCTAGTTCTTCTCAGAGCTCGTTGATGGGCGGCGTCGCTGCTAGTTCTTCTCAAAACTCTTTGAAAGGCCGTGCGCTGCTAGTTCTTCTAAGAACTCAACGACCAGCGGTGGTGGAGGCAAGGTCGTGGTAACTAAACGCAAGCGTAGCGTTTTAACTCTAGAAAGAAAGCTGGAGATGATATCAGAAGTTAAGAAAGGGAAGTCAGTGAGGCAGTGTCTGGACAGTTTGGTGTTCCAAAATCTACAATGAATGATATTTGGACATGAACGATGATGAAATTGTAGAAGATGTTTTGCAAGAGAGAGAAGAATCTGAGTCCAGAAATGAAGATGAAGCTTCTTCAAATGCAGTTACTCTATCGCAAGCTTGTGCTGCTTTCGATACTGCTTTGGAGTGGTTGGAGTCCAAAGGCAACACACACCCTGCACATCTTATGCTGGTAAAAAGTTGGAGAGACACTGCAGCTCAGCGTAGCTTGAAATCTTTGAAGTAAACTAAAATCACTTCATATTTTAAATAAATTGATTCATGTATTTACAGGTGTTTTTGTTAATTTTAAGTAATAATACTAATTCAATTATCAAATAATTAATAGTATACACAGTTCATCACCGAATAAATTAAGTATTTCTGAGTTACGGACATTTCTTAGTTACGGACACCCCTTGGTCCCAGACTGTCTGGATAAGAGAGGTTTGAGTGTAGTATTATACTTGAAATATCTACCACTACTATGGGAGGACCTTTCAGACTCTGAGGTATTTATGGACAGTGCAAATTTGTTCAAGTCCCTGAAGGACGTGAATTCCCGCTGGTCCATCAGCACACGCTGGGAGACGGACCTTGACGCTCGATATGTAGCACAAGCAACAAAAAGTAACAGCTCTTCTCTAGTGCGACACATCATGTCAACCGAATCAACAACAGATTTCAAGTGCACATAAGCTTCTAAAGGAGACATAGTTTTCGTAGCCTGGGCGAACTCTGTCGTTAGCTTAGCACCCAGCGCAGTTAAACTACAGCCTAAAGCTTCAATGAGAATTTCTTTTAGCTGATCATAACTAGTGCACTCACGGTCAACACCAGCAACAATAGCAGACGCTGCTTTAGACTGAAGCTTTTGTAAAAGCACTTGTTTCCATCTCGCTCTAGGACAGCCAATATCGGACAAATCGGCTTCCAGCTTTTTGATAAATTTTGCAATATCCATCCCATCTTTATGGGGACTCAAGGCACTAATCTGTCTTAACACATCGGACTCACAAGGACCAGTATTGGGCCTGGCGGATATTAGGCCTGACCTGGTAAACTCTGAGAAAAACTCACGGAACATAGAACGCATCTCAGGGTTAATAGAGGAGGTACTGCGACTAGTACTCCTATGTTCAGGATCCCTTTCATCATCAGACATGGTGGGGTACACGAGAGTAGTATCGCTATCAGTCTCACGACAACTCAATACAGGACTACTATTCTCACCCTCAGGCGAAACAATTGTAAGGCTAGAAATATCACTAGAAATAGAATTAGAGTCACTAAGAATACTAGACACAGCAGGCGAACTGCTACCAGACAATAAACTAGGCGGAACGGAAGTATAAGAACTATGCTCCACACTACTACTACTAGAATTAACACAGTTCAATACCACAACCTGCTTCCTGCGTTTGCACACTCTATCCGGTTGCTCCCTCTGGCTCATCCAGGTGATCCAAAGGAGGAAATGTCCTACAGAGACACAACAACAGATCACAAAATGACAAAGTCCAAAAAGTAAACAAAACACTCTGACACAGCAAATGACAAGGTGATAAACACACAAAATGACAAAGTCCAAAAAGTAAACAAAACACTCTGACACAGCAAATGACAAGGTGATAAACACACAAGACCAAATAAGGGAATACAAAACTCAAACAGCCAGTAAAACGCACACACGAACAAAATGCCACAAATGACAATTAAAGCCAATTAACAGACAAGTAACAAACGGAAAATGACAAGTTCAACTCAGCCCAAAGTCCAATTAGGCGCCACGTGTGGTGAGCTCCAAATGCTGATAGTCCGAAGAGGCAACGCAATTCGATAAGCGTAGGGAAAGTTCGTTTCCACACCGCTAGCCACCAATTGTGGGGGCGCCGGTCGACGGCCTCTGAAGGAATAGGCGAATACTATAAGTTCTCTGTCCAACGACGCCACCAGTTGTAGGTGGGCAGGGTTCCGGCTACTAGGGAACGGACAAGGTAAGCCACCAGGCCTCCAACTACGATTTCTTAGAGACTCTGATGACCGCTGCCACCAGAGTTCCTACCGATTTGCTAGCCCTCCCCAAAGTCTAAATTCGGTTTGGACTAACTAAATCTAATGTGGTGTACGGAGTAGGAACTGATGATACGCAGGCGGGTTTGAGTTTATGTAGCTCAAGACCCGCATGCGCAAGGGAAGTATGAATGAGGGTCAACCGGAACATCCGGGGCACAAAATAAACACTAATAATGCATGCACTGCTAATAATATTTAAATCTTATAATGACACACACACACTGTCTCTGTTCTTTATCTTCTCTCTTTATTTCTTCTCTTTCTCTGATCCTCCGCCCACACTAAGGTTAATTCTTTATTTTGCCTCACTTCTTCTCTGCCCCCCCCCCCCTTATCTGCCAGTGTTCTTTTATTATGTGAGCCTTAACAGGGTTTCATACAGAGGGGGGGACGCCGTGGAATTTTCCCTTCCCAGCAAAAGTTTTCCCCCTCCAGAAAAATATTTTCCCCCTCCAGAGAAAAATATTCCCCCTCCAGAGAAAGTATCCCTCCTCCCTCCCACACACCAAAACTAGATTCCCCTACCCCACTGCCACTCCATCAACAATTTTGTTTTTGAGGGTCAAGTATGATATTTGCCTATTCTCTCAACATTTGCAGTCCCTACTGAAAGTACGAGAGTGATGTTTATATGTGTAAAAGTTTCTAATTATCCCCCTCCAACAAAATATCCTGTATGAAACCTGCTTAAATTGAATGTAATATTCTTAACATACTTTATACAATTATCTAACATCATATTGGCTAGTGATTGATCTTAGTTACTAATAATTTTGCTACTTTTTTCACAAATACTTTCATTTTTCATGATCTAGTGTCTCCTAGAAATATACGTATAACAGAGAAGTGCAATGAAGATAAATGTACTATTACTTGGAAGGAGCCTCTTCACATCCACAACTACTGTCTCATTGATTACAGCATCAGAACTTCAGACGAAAATCACACAGAAATCGCATCCAGTAAGAATATGTTATTTATTCCAAATACCAGACTAACGTAACTAAATATGAGTGGTATGCTCAGCATTAATGGCGAGAAAACTAGCCTCATAAGGAGAAACAATTCATGATTTTTAAAAAAAGTATTACACTGTATAACCACTTAGATAACAAAAAAACTGATATCTTAGTAGTCACACTGACTAAGGCCTTCTTAAATATGAGTTTACGACTAATTTTTTTTGAGTATTTGTAATCTATGCAGTCTAAAAAAGGAAAATTAGTATAACACTAAAGTCTCTGCCAATATCTACTCTTGTCTGTATTCACTCCAAATGTAACATTAATTATTTACCTTTCAATTTTTTCCTACAGACATTCAAGAAACTCAGAAAGAACTCCCTCAATCAATGATAGGGAGCAAGAAATTGTCTGTGTGTGCCAGATACCGTCACCTAGTTGAATTTGGAATAGGAGAAGAAGGGTGTGTATACGATGATCTCCTTGTTGATGGATGCATAGATGGAGGGAATGAACCACTATACCTAGAATCAGGTACAGTAACTGTAGTAATTTCATTATGACTAGCCCTGCAGTAGACACTCACTTCTCCGAACCTTGCTAATCCGAAACTTGATTGATCTAAACAGTTTAATTATGCTACTCCTATATTAAATAAATAAATATATGACCCATGGGCACAGCATTGAAGATGCTATCTAAAAAATTTCCCATCCATTCTAGCCAGGTGAACGCTAAAGAAGTAGGCTAAGTCAATCAGTTAGAAATGGCTATGAACAAATTACAATACATGAAATATATAAGTATTCGTTGAAAATTATGATCATAATTATTCTAATCTGAACATTTCACTAAGCTAAATACCCTCTCCACCCCATTCTGTTCAGATTAGTGAGGGTCTACTGTATATATCACTTTTTCATATGAAATATGTATATTAAAGATATTATTAATTAAGGAAATGTTTCTAAATTTAGAGGTTGCATTTATACTTTATCTTGGGGTCCAGGTATAAAAAAGATAGCCTAACATGCCATTGGACCTCTGGTTCCTTCTATTAAAAAATAAAGAACCCTCTGAAATAGCTTCCTATTCTTTCAATTCGATCCATACCATCTTTAAAATGAGCGAGTAGTAACCTTTTCCATGGCTGTTTTGACAGCAATTATGGGATATATATTAAATAAATAAACAAATTTATTAATTAATATATACAGTGCTTCCAACTTAAAGAGTGGATTTTTTGAAACTACTGTATAGACCCTCACTACCATACACATACCTTTTCTTCATCATCCCAACAATGTTTACAATAGTAAAACTGCCTGTTTAGAGAATGGAAAACGGAGAACAGCACTTTCCTCATTCACTCTAATACATTTTACGCTATTTTTTTTTGACGTCAAGATTTTGCGGTAGTTCGTCATTAAACGTAACTAGTTAACGAGCAAGGTCGAACAGTTATTTCCCCGAGCAGTAAGACGGGACTTTCCCTAACTGCAATCGGCTGTATGCAAAGTCGAAATCAGTCAGAATTGTTGGCTGGTATATTACTAACTTGGAGCCAAGACTATCCAAGTGGTCCTCTTTTTCAAGAGCTGAAGAAAAGCTGAAGGAGATTAATACTCCCAAGGCTCCCAGCATTCGGTATTCTGACAACATCAGGGCGATGCAGTTGGAGTCCTACGGGTTGTGCAGCTCCAGACGGAAGCTAAAATGCTGGCTGTGATAGGCAGTAACGCCGTAAAACTTGATACCTAGGGCCTGAGATACAACCGTAGCTAAAATTAGCTAATTAGCGATAAACTGGCGCCCTTGCACAAATACGCATGCGCTGTTTTGTGACGTCGCGTTTACAGTGCTTTCAACTTAAAGAGTGGATTTTTTGAAACTACTGTATAGACCCTCACTACAGTCATTTAACATACACATACCTTTTCTTCATCATCCCAATAATGTTTACAATAGTAAAACTGCCTGTTTAGAGAATGGAAAACGGAGAACAGAACTTTTCTCATTCACTCTAATACATTTTATGCCATTTTTTTTGACGTCAAGATTTTGCGGTAGTTCGTCATTAAACGTAACTAGTTAACGAGCTAAGGTCGAACGGTTATTTCCCTGAGCGGTAAGACGGGACTTTACCTAACTGCAATCGGCTGTATGGATTCTCATCGTTCTACTAGCAGCAGTAAACGAAGTCGAAATCAGTCACAGAATTGTTGGCTGTTATATTACTAACTTGGAGCCAAGCCTATCCAAGAGGTCATCTTTTTCAAGAGCTGAAGAAAAGCTGAAGGAGTTTAAAACTCCCAAGGCTCCCAGCATTCGGTATTCTGACAACATCAGGGCGATGCAGTTGGAGTCCTACGGGTTGTGCAGCTCCAGACGGAAGCTAAAACGCTGGCCGCGATAGGCAGTAACGCCGTAAAACTTGATACCTGCTAGGGCCTGAGATACAACCGTAGCTAAATCAGCCATACCCGTGCAACAAATAGTGGTAAACTGGCGCCCTTGCACAAATTCGCATGCGCTGTTTTGTGACGTCGCGTTTACATGTACTATAGGCCCACAATCCGCTGTAAACGTCGTCATTTGATGACCCTTACCGTGCACTTTTTTTTTTTTGGTGAAAAACAGCCACAACTCACTTAATTTTCAAGGTATAGCTACCAAAGTTATACATAATAATTTTAAGGCAATTTTACATCATGTGTCAAAATTTTAGAGATATAACTCAATAAATTCAAAAATCCTGGCTTAAACACTTTTTTTCTTAAAATTTTAAATATTTCAAGATTCAAATTTCGTGTGCCCACAAAATTAGGCTCATATGAAACTTCAGGTATTAAAGTATCAGTATACCAAGTTATAGAGATAAGGACAAATAATTTCTCTTTTTTCAGCTTAAACACTTCCAAATCTTGAAGCTCCCAGTTCCATCACCTATAACCACAAAAATAACCACAAACCCACAAAATTGTTTTGTCTGTATGTTAATATGACATTAATGTATAATAATACAAATTTTTAGCTTTCTATTACACATACTTGAGAAATTATAGCAGAACCTTAACCAAAAAGCTAAAAAATCCACTCTTTAAGCTGGAAGCACTGTACGTGTACTAAAGGCCCACAACCCGCTCTAAACGTCATCATTTGATGACCCTTACCGTGCATAAAATTTTTTTGGTGAAAAACAGCCACAACTCACTTAATTTTCAAGGTATAGCTACCAAAGTTATACATAATAATTTTAAGGCAATTTTACATCATGTGTCAAATTTTTAGAGATATAACTCAATAAATTCAAAAATCCTGGCTTAAACACTTTTTTTCTTAAAATTTTAAATATTTCGAGATTCAAATTTCGTGTGCCCACAAAATCTGGCTCATATGAAACTTCAGGTATTAAAGTATCAGTATACCAAGTTATAGAGATAAGGAAAAATAATTTCTCTTTTTTCAGCTTAAACACTTCCAAATTCACTGTCTTGAAGCTCCCAGTTCCATCACCTATAACCACAACAATAACCACAAACCCACAAATTGTTTTGTCTGTATGTTAATATGACATTAATGTATAATAATACAAATTTTTAGCTTTCTATTACACATACTTGAGAAATTATAGCAGAATTAGCAACCTTAACCAAAAAGCTAAAAAAATCCACTCTTTAAGCTGGAAGCACTGTATATTTATTCCACCTAAATATCTTCACAATGATATTAATAGGTACATGACCTGTGAAATAACTCATGATATTTCATGCTGTTATTTCACGTTATTCACGCTATAACTGGCTATACTGAGCAAGCTCATTACCCCTAGTAGTTATAGCAACCAGCCAAACTTTTCAATTTTCTCGATTTTACAGCTACCTTCCTCTGGTGTACCCTGCTCTTTACCCTGCTCAACAGGGTTAGAGCAGCTGCTAAAATATCAGCTGGGGGTGTGGGTAGCCCCTACAACCAACTTTAAGGCTGTGAGTTACCCTTCCTCTAGTACTAACTAAAGTAGTGAAGATATCTAGTGTGGAATAAACCACTTATTACACTTGTCAGAGTGTTATGGCAAGGTATTTCACTCTCAGGCTTATTTTCACTCGCCTCTGGCCTTGAAAATAAATTTAGCCTGCTCATGAAATATTTTGCCCTATCACACTCTGACTCATGTAATAAGTAATATATGTATATATATATAATCTTATAGCACGAGTCAGAGTACAATATGGGAAAATATTTTACGAGCACGCAAAATATTTTCACGAGCCAAAGGCGAGTGAAAATGTGGCAATGAGAGTAAAATATCATTCCCATATTGTACGACGAGTGTGATAAGTGATTTATTGCTTCTTTGAAATTTTTCTCTCAACCGGTTACAATACAATTTTCATTGATTTTACTCGCTACGCGCGCGCTACAACGAGCGTACAATATAAACCGTACAATATGGGAGAATACAGAACGCTCGCGTGATGCGGAAATATTCAAGTAAAAATATCAAAGCTGCAATAAATATGTATATATATATGTATATATTATATATATACACACTGACTGAAAATAATCCATTGACAACCATACAAAATTCATAAACTGTGCTGATAATTAGAGTTGACAAATAATCAACAAGAGTGTAGAGGTTATCAAGCTAGTTATCAACTGATTATACATTAATTTAAGATTTTGTTGTGGTAGTCAATGGGCACTTTTCATGTAGTGATATGTATATATATATTATATATACTAGTGATGTGGTTTAGCTCAAATGGTGAGTGAGCCGTTGTACACAAGTGATTTACACAAGGTAAATATGATAAAAGTTGATTACAAAAGTAACAATAAGGCTACTTTCATTTAGATTGTTAGAAGTTGAGTTGGATCCTGATCACCTAGTTCTAGCAGGCAATTTCAGTCTATTTAGTCCGAACAATAGTTACAAGTAGCTATGTAGCCATTGACTATAGTAGTGATAGCTTCATCTAAATGACACTCTAGCTACTTAAGGACAGCCAAGTTTTTAAATGACGTATGGTAAGGGGTTTCAGTGCCGAATGTGCATTACTAAGGAATTACCAGACAGTTCATATTCTTACCCAAAAGGTGACTTGCTTACTACAGCAGTAGCCGAAAAAGCTGTGTAAAGGCAGCTAAAAATCTCTACATTTTCACACACACTAGTTCACTGTATATACCAACATAAGGTTTACTTCGTGACTTTGACTATAGGGCAATGGATTTCAAGTAAGAACAATACTTTTATGTAGGGCTAAAACTATGACAAGCAGCACATTACCAAGATAGACTTGCCACTGCTGCTAATTCGAATAGAATGTGAACTCTTAAGTTTGTTGGCCGTAATTGTGTCCGCACAAAATCTGAACTAAAGGATTCCATTTAGTGGAGTATGGGGATGGGGTTGACCACCAAGCAAACACAATATTATTGGTGAGCGAACGAAGCTAGTGAGATACTATCGGGGGTAACTCAATTTAAAATCAGGGATATTTGTTTCATATGTTTGGACGTACATGTGGATCAGCTTTAGTGAACCGGGTATTGCTGCCACCTGAGAATTACCTCTCCTACTTAGCAGGTAAACGCTAAAGCAGGGGATACCAGCCCAAGGCAATGAAGGTTTCAACCTCGCTTTCCCTTGACTAGTTCCTAGGTTTGAATGTAAATTTACCAAGGTAATTCTGACAAAAAAGACAAATGTAGTACATATATAGGTAAGCACCGATGTGTGGAAGATACAAAGTACATTTAACCCTTTCACCGGTAGATTTTTAAAAAGAAAATATGTAAATAGATTTAAAAAATCATAACAAATTAAACATTGAAAAAAGTACCTAGCAACCATATATATTCATGTAGCATAATAGTTAGGGATTTTGAAAAACCACATGTATGTTGCCTAGCAACAAACCACAAAAATTTAATTAATGTTTCATAATATTTACTGAATTATTTTAATATAAAAGTGATAATATGTTGATTATACAATTGTATTTACATCTAGGATTGAGTTATATATTTATAATAAAAAATCTAAAGTTTTATAAAAATGTTGCTTATAATAAAAAATCTGTAACAGTATGATATTTCAAAAAACAGTTACGTTCAGGTGCAACTCATAAATGGACCTTGCAAAAGGAGCATTGAATACGAGATTCGTGTTGGTTTCCAGGACGAGATGTATTTTTTTTTTTCAAATAGAAGAACATACACATCTACCTCGTCCTCGTCCACGTCCACGTCCAAATGTCGGGTCTCCATGACAACTGTTTTCATCTGAACTGCTTGCACGTCCACTTGAATTTGAAGATATTTCATCTTCACTTGTATTGTTTACAACTACAAATAGCAAACACAAAAATTATTTGAATTACTTATGTTTTTTGCCTGAACATTCTTCTTGATAAAATGTACTTCTAAATCACACATTGATCTCTAATATTGAGTTAGCTGTGATAGCTATCATTAGCTAGTGTTGAATCAGTGTTTGTTGCTATCATTGCAGCTAATATGTAAACTGCATAACCTAGCTTACTATGCTCTATTAGCTAAACCTAGAACTAACTATCATTGCATTGCTAAGCACAGCTATTTAAGACATTCCCAGTGTTTATGACTCACCTGCAAGTGCTATCATCAGAAGAATGCATCTTCTAAAGCTTCCACTTCCCTAGAAGTAACTGTTGGCGATCCAATGAAAGCAAAAATATCTGTACTGCTCTCTTGCATGTTCCCTTCATCGCTCTCCGCTTTAGATAATCCAAACTCATCGTCGAACAACGAACTAATCGTCGACCAACAAACTAATAACACCGTCCGCACTCAGCCGCGAAGCCATGCTACTGCTGATTAGGCTAATAAAATTCGACGTAATACTACGTCACGGTTTCCTTAGTTACCATATACCTGCGCGTTAATAAAAATTATATGTAATAAAGCTAAGCTTAAGCTCTATTTTGGTTTTTAAAACAAGTCGATAGCATGAGCGGTTCATTTTTTGTAATTCTTTTTGTGTCTATGGGTACCTCGACCGCCATATGGCGGTTATACCAGTGAAAGGGTTAAAGGAATTTGGACAATGGAGTTGTGTGTTGTAGCTAAAAGGAATAAAGTGCAGATGGACAATTAACAGAATAACTGAATGGATAACAGATAAGTGAATGGATAACGGATTAAGTGAATGGATAACAGATTAAGTGAATGGATGAAAGGAATGTAATGAACCATAAGTCTTTGGTTAAATGTGGTAGTGTATTCTACCACATCTCCCCCTGCTAAAGAGAAGCATCCCAGTTGAAATTAGAGCTCCATTCGTGAAGTAAATTCCGAAAATTGCTCCTGAGGCTTACTGCTAGTCTGGTCCTCCCAGCCCTGGCGAGACAGTGAATCAGCCACAACATTCTTTGAACCTTCAATGTAGACAATTGAAAAAGTGAAATCTAATAATTTAACTTTCCACCGCCACAGCCTGTTGTTGAGAGATGGAGAATCAAAGAGATGGACGAGGCCTTTGTGGTCAGTGTACACAGTAAATGAAGTTCCGACCAGGTAGTACGCAAAATGGAGGATTAAGGAGAGCATAGCCAGTGCCTCTATCTCCGTTGCTGAATATCGTGCTTCACGATCTTTCATCTGCCGGCTGTAAAACGCGACAGGACACCACTGCTCCTCTCTGTAAACACACAAAACTTCACCGACACCCCGTGAAGCGGCATCACAAAAAACAGCAAAATTATCAGACAAACAGGGCACTACTAACTGAGTTGCATTAGAAATTGATTCAATAATATGAGAAAATGATTGTATCATGTATGTTGTCCATACAATGTTCTTTGGTGAGTTACGTTTTGTCTGAGCAGTTAATGATTTGGTGAACTCCGCAAATCGAGGAATGAACTTGCTATAGAAGTTGGCTAGGCCAAGGAAGGAACGAAGCTGTGCGATCGACTTAGGTCTTACAAAGTTTTGAAGTTGCAATACACGGGCTTGTGGTATAATAAGTTTTCCTTCACTAATATCAAATCCAAGGAATTCAAAAGAGTGGTAACCCCACCTACATTTCGAAACTTTTCCTGTTAAGCCGTGCACACTTAGCCTTGCCAATACAGAATCAATGTGGTACAAATGATCTTTCCAATTGCTTGAAAAAATGACAATTTCATCGATATATGCTGATGAATACTCTTCCAAGCCCCTGAGTACCTCCTGCATCAATAGCTGAAAGGTGGCTGGGGCATTTCTCAAGCCGAATGGCATTCTCTTGTAGCGAAATTGTCCATGCCGACAAGAGAAAGCTGTGAAGTCTCTAGAAGCTGGTGCGACAGGAACCTGATGGAAACCCTTTTGTAAGTCCAGTTTGGACAAAGACTTTGCCCTGCCTAACCTAGACAAGATTTCTTCAATGGTTGGCATTTTGAAAGGTTCAGGCAATGTCACCGAATTCAACTTACGATAATCACAAACAATTCTCACATCACCATCTTTCTTAATGATTGGAATGGGTGGACTTGACCATGCGGATGTTGAAGGCTCAATAATGTCTAACCTAAGTAGTTCCTCTATGCTACGCTGAAACCCAGCCTCCAAGTGAGCAGGCACCGTGTAAGATGGAGTCCATATTGGTAATTCACAACTAACTGAAATGGAATGGGAAACTAGATGTACAACCTGGAATCTCAGAAATAATGTCAACATGTTTTTTTTAAATCTCAGTAATAGATTTAGAGTATTCTATACTCAAGCTTGGGTTAATAAAATGATTAGGGGATGAGTTATTGACAGTTGCATCTTCACACTCTTCCTCACACACTGCAACAATAGCAAAAACATTGGAATTCTCCGCATACTCTTTGAGATGATTCAGATGAACAACTTTTCCCTGTGATTTTCCTTTGCTTCCCTTGGGGGCTATTTTGTAATTCACATCAGTCAGTTTTGACAGCACAAGAAAGGGGCCCTCCCAAGATGCTTCCAAACATGCATTTAGACCTGGGACACGCCTCCACACAAGATTACCCTCCTTGAATTTACGAAATTTGCGGTTATCAGTAGTAGCTCTCTTCTTGGCTGTGTCATCTCTAAGTCTTTCTTTCAAAGTTTGAATAGTTGTGTTGATGTTGTGGTGTAGTGATTCTAAAAAAAACTGAAGCATTTAAAGACTTATTTTCTGGGTGAACCCAGTAAGACTTCAGAGTAGCTAAAATGTGAGGGGTTGGTTTCATAAAGATTAACTCATATGGAGTATGTCCATGTCGCGAGTGAGGTAAATTTCTAAGAAAATAGAGAACAAGATCCAATACTAGTGGCCAATCATGCTTGTCTGCAATAATTTTCCGCAAAACAGTTTTCAAGGTGGAATGCACTCTTTCTAGTTGACCATTGCTCTGCGACCTATACAGAGAAGTTTTAATTCTTTGTATGGCAAACTTGTCATATAGCTTTGAAAGAACCTTAGACAAAAAATTTGATTTCTGATCAGATAATATAGCGGATGGTGGTCCAGTAAAAGAGATAATAAGCAAGTAAATTTTCAGCTGTTTCATCGGAAGTAAAACCTTTCATAGAGGTCTAGCAAACACAAAACTCGAGGCCAGATCCATACCTGTCAAGATAAAACGATACCCTCGCTTAGATTTCTGAATTGGCCCAACAACATCAACTGCTATATTGTCAAATCTCTCGACAATAATGTCAGCAGGAATGAGGGGAGCCTTCGGAGGTGATGACTTTGCATACCTCTGGCACTTATCACAGGATTTTATGTAACGCTGAATGTCTTTGTGCAACCCTGGCCAGGTGAAATTTGGGTTTACGAAAGCTCTAGTAGCACCTGTGCCAAAATGACCGGACATGTCATGAGCTAACTTCAAAACCTTCATTCTCAAGGGCTCTGGCACTACTACTGAATGTGAATATCGTCCATTTGTGCTGGTCAAACACATTAGGATGCCATCCACAACAAAACATCTTTTCTCTCTCTTTCTCGCCCACTCCCAAATATTTTTTTGAAGTTTCATCTTCATGCTGCATTTTGCTCAAATCTGCTTTAGAGATACCATCGAAATTAATGCTTGGAGCAGTAAAACTAAGCTGGTTAGATTGAGAAGTACACTTATCAGGTTGAGTTCCAGATTGTAATTCATTTATAGCACTAAAATTTTCTGTATCAGGTAAAGTTGGACTAGGCTCTTCGCTATCACAAATAGAAGTATCAGGCTCTGGGGTAGCAACATTAGCAGTATCCGACACACAGTCAAAAGAAAGAGAAAAACTACTGTCTGGTTCGGTTTGAACGTCCAGTATATTTTCCAAAGCTATAGTGGTACTGCACCTTCAAGTGCCTTCTTCATCTCTCGCTCATGCTCTTCCTGTTCAAGGGACTTAGTTTGAGCTTGAGTTAAATACACACTGTGGAGACGGAGCTTAGCAATCTCAAAGAGAGTGAAAAATGAGTCCCCCAAATCTTTACCTATTAGGGCACTTCCTGGTGGTAATTTGGGATGGGTTGCAAACAAACATTTTCCATTCACACCAGGGGCTTTGAAGGGCAAAACATATCTAGGTGCCTTCACTCGTATGTGATCAACACCTTTGAGGTAAACATAAGTGGCAATTATATCATCGGGTTTAACAAAGTCTTGAGATATGACAGATACTTCAGCACCAGAATCTAACTGCATATTAACTGGCTTGCCATTAATAGTATCTTCTACAGTAAGATTTAATTATTTAGGCATTCCATCAACTAAATTAATGCAATCTGTCAACTTTCCTTCATCACTATTCAGACCATAAGATTCACCACTCTCAATGCATTCAACTCTCTTGTCAGAATCATTTTTTCGTTTAGCAGTAGCTGGAGTGGATGACTTAGCATTACTTGATGATGATGATGACGACTTGACCTGGATAGGTCTCATTTCTGGACAACGGTCAGCATAGTGGCCTTCGTTGTGACATTTATAGCATGTTACATTAGGAAAGAAATCAGTAGGTTCTGCTTTAGCATTAGATTTATAAGAATTTGGGCGATGGTCACTTTTAGAACTAGCATAAGAAGAATTCTTTCGAAATGTATTGCGATCCTGAGAACGCTTGGAGAAACGTGAGTTGTGATCATTTCTATGAGAATTAAAAGCATTTTGTGGCTTAGCCATAAACTGTCCATATGCTAAAATTCGATCATGAGGAGTTTTAGGCGCAACAGAAAAAACAAAAGAACGACCTTCTCTTGTAAGTGTTGATAAAACAGCACTAGATGCTAACGAGGAAGAGATAGTTTGCAATAATTCATCCGAAACATCTGAAAGTTCTAAGCAATTTTTAAGAATGATGAAGTATCGATGTGCTGATTTTTGATACCACTGTGTGGCACTCAAAGACCCTCCTAGTCTAAACTGTGACTGAAAGATGTCCAGGCATGCATGAATATTGAAACCACCAGCATCTAGAATATTGGCCATAAGATGACTATATTTACCTAAACAAGTATCCACATGTGCATAGTAACTCTCAAGGTGCTTCCCAGCCAAAACATTTTCTAACAAAGAAAACCATTCATATTGGTCAATTTTCTTATTCAGCATAACTCTCTCAAACCTCACAAATACTGAGTAGATGTCCTCTCCTTGCTGCATCTTGATCAGTGTCCGAGCTACTCTTTCCACCTTCTCTTTACGTTTCTCAACCGCTGTCATATCTCCACCTCTTTAATCAACGTCTCATTTTGGAACTTCTGGGCTGTTAAGTAGCCCTCTAACTGCTGTTGTAGCAATTTCATTTGTTGGTTCAAATATTCCTTTTCTTGCTTTCTCAAATCTGCTTCTTCCTTTCTTGTCAACTCCTCCTGGACTCTACGACTCTCCTCCTCTTTGCGTCTCTTTTCCTCCAGATTTTGACGTTTCTTTTTCTCCTTTCTATCGACTAAGTTCTGTGCCATCATGGCAAGAAATAACTTTTCCATGGAAAAATTGGTGTCAGAAATATTATTGCGTTCTAGTTCTGATTCTGACCCGGACCCAACTTCGCATTCCTCTGGAGACTGGTGAGAAACTGATTTAAAATTTTTGCTGCAATCTTCTTCAAGAATAATTTCGGCAGGTTGGTTCGAGCTGGCTTTGCCTAAAGAACTAGTCAAGGGAAAGCGAGGTTGAAACCTTCATTGCTTTGGGCTGGTATCCCCTGCTTTAGCGTTTACCTGCTAAGTAGGAGAGGTAATTCTCAGGTGGCAGCAATACCCAGTTCACTAAAGCTGATCCACAACAACCTGGTGGCAGCGGACTCCTTGGTTCTACTGTTCTGAGGAGAGAAAAGTACTCACGCTATTCTCTGACTGATTGTTACCACACTTGGTGACCAGTCGTTTTGGTTCAGCTGGAATATACTGTTGCATTGTACCAGCATATTTTCAATTTGTTGCGCTATGGAAGACGACAACCCATCGTGCGACGAAGTCGAAGTCAGTCACAGGCAGAGTATGGCCAAAGGTTACTACACGAGAAGCAAAGCTAAGCAAGCCAAGGTTTGAATGTAAATTTACCAAGGTAATTCTGACAAAAAAGACAAATGTAGTACATATATAGGTAAGCATCGATGTGTGGAAGATACAAAGTACATTTAAAGGAATTTGGACAATGGAGTTGTGTGTTGTAGCTAAAAGGACTAAAGTGCAGATGGACAAATAACAGAATAACTGAATGGATAACAGATAAGTGAATGGATAACGGATTAAGTGAATGGATAACAGATTAAGTGAATGGATGAAAAGAATGTAATGAACCATAAGTCTTTAGTTAAATGTGGTAGTGTATTCTACCACAGTACATATGTCATTTTTATACTTTGACCCTGGGATTTTCGTGTTTAGTTCGGTGGTTGACCCCATTCCAAACGTCACTAAACAGAATCCTCTGGTTATCGATCATTACCCGTATCATCTTATCATTATCTTGCTATATCACCTCTGATGAATGTAATATGAGGTTTATTCTATGTTAGATATCTTCACTGCAGTAGTTTGTACACTGTTAAAAATGAAGTGTTCCAGTAACACTGCAAGGAGCGTTCCCATGAGAGGGAGGAATTTATGCCCCAGCCATGTTTCCTCAACACTGCACAAAGGGTTATAATATAACACTTCACAAATGCAAATAAACACACTCTAGTCTAAACACACACACAAATACAGCTAAACACTCAATTCTAAACACGCTCACTAATGCAACTAAAACACTATCCAAAATATACACACACATAGCACAATTAAACACGCTATTCTAAACACACAAAAATATATAGAAATAGAAAATGAAAAACTCTATTAGCATGATAATGCTTTTGAATAGTCTGGACAGCATGAAAACACAGACTGAAGTGTTTAAGGGTGGTGCACACCGCCCACGCAATTTTTACCCGGTTGGTTTCTAAGCACGATTCTGCTACTTTCTTTATTTGCAGGGCTACTCTACTATACTAGAAGGATAAAGTACCTGCCTAAGATACTGCACACTGACTTTGGAGTGAATCTGAAGGAAATATCATGGCCCCGATGTAAAACTTTGAAACAACTTTTTGGAGTGGTGCGGCAAGTTGGAGCTCCAGAATTTTGTACGCCGCTAGCCAAGACGATACTCTAGGGCAAGACAACGAGTTTTTTTTCCATTTCAATATTACTTTATGATTTTTTTACATTTTTTTCCTTTTATAAGATTTTGAAAAATTCAAATTGTGGTGCCCTTCTTTTTTTTGTGTTCTACACGTGTGCAAAAAATATAGTCATTCTCATTATTTGATTCCAAGAAAAACTGATTCAAAATTGGATACTTCTATTCCACTCGCAATTCTTAAGAAATAGCCCCACCCCCATATCTCGTACTACGAGTACGCGAGCAATTAAAAAAAAATTAGTTTGTATTGGTTCTAAAAGGACCCCGCCTATATCAAGAGTAAACAAACATCAATACAACAATAACAAGAGAGTCAGAAGAGAGAGCAGTTTATTGGAGATAGCCATAGGTGAAGGTATTACATCTGCGCAGCTTGGGAAGTCTTCGCTCCGCAGAAATCGAGCCTGGTATAAATATCCATCCGCTTGAGTTCAGGTGCGCAGAGTCCAGTATCCATCCGCTTGAGTTCAGGTGCGCAGAGTCCAGAGAACGGCTACAGGAGGAGAGGCAGCCTGGTGCACCTTGCTGCGTGAGCTCCGATGACGTATGGAGAGTTGCTGTAAACAGATATGAGACAACAAGAAGCTAAACTAAAACACTACAACTTCGCAAAGTATACTTCTGCTACTACTGCGCGATAGTTTCTGCTCGCGTATTATCAAATGGTGGGGTATTGGCGGGGAATAAATTAATGTCCGGATCTACAGGCGTTGCTATGTGCGGCCACCCTTAAAGTTATCATTATTGAATATGAAAAAAGTCATGTGAATAAAAGTATGCTCATATATAGTAAAAACATTACACTTCATAGCAAAAACTTAGCAGGAACTAAGCTTGTGGCATATTTAATTTGGGGGAAATATTTGGGGAAAGAAGAAAAAAGAGCAAACTGAGAGTAAAGGAATGGTTTATAAACAACTGCTGAACTAACAACTGTAATAATTTTGTGTTAACCTATATATTCTTACTTTGTTAGTCTCCAAAAGCATCTCTAGATTTTCACAGCAGCACTTTTTTGTAGCCTAATATTACTATGAAAAAAATAAATAAAAAGAGTGCAGTAAATAATTTTTGAGATAACTCTCAGATATAGTCGGAAAAAGTACTGAACTACCTGCTAAATTCATTAATCATATAGAAGAAATGACCTCTTCCGTGCTCAAACTCAACTTAAACGGCTAACTCTATTCAAATGCGTCACTATCAGCCAAAACACTCTATTGTTTCCAATAATAAACACATATTTTAACTTACCGTTTCTCCGAAAGATCCAAGGCATGTTCAGCACTTGAAAACACCATGAAACTCTTCTGCAGGGGGGGGGGGGGACCTGGAATATTCTAATAAACGCTCTCCGGTAAATAGCGGGTGCTGGTGCGCATCGCAATAAAAATCGTACCGTGCATACAGTAAGCATTCACTCAATAGTAAACAAACTCTCAGAAAATTTTAGCCAAAGTTTGTACAGCAAGACGGTCTTCTGCGGGGATTTAAATAATGCATTAAATTAGACATTGCGTGGAGCAATGGCTAGATTTCTTCTATTTCCTGCCCTAGTTTAGCTATATTAGCCAACAAAGTTACTGACAATCGTATATAAGTAGCCAACAAAGTTACTGTCAATTGTAGAATTTAGATAGCTAGCTATTGCAGCTAAATTCCCATACTGCTTGTTTGTAAATTTTATGAACCAGTATCAGTATAATTATTAGCTAAAATTAAATAAAAATACAGTATGAAATATTTAGCTCATTGTACAATTTTACTTGATTTTAATAAAGTACAACCAGTTAATGATAATGCATTGATGTTATCGGGTAAATAAATGCTAAAGAAACAAAAAATGTGGTCATTTACATATATTTTCACAATTACACTTATTTTCTGTGTTACTGGAATGCTGCAGTGTTTACACTTAGAATTAACACTGGCCTCAGTGTTACTTTAACACTGCAAGATTTTACACTCTTGACTTACACTTCAAAAGTGTTATTATAACGCTTCATTTTTAACAGTGTACTAGGGTTGGTAACTCATATGGTATAAGTTGGCTAACTTTCTATGGGCACTCATGTTCCCAGATGATATTTTAGCACCTGCTCTAACCTAGTTGGTTAGGCTTCACTTGAGAAAGGTAGCTATTAAAGCACAGAAAACTGGTATGCTAGGCCAGCTGATATAGCTGTATCAGCGGGTAATACGCTTGCACATTACATTTAAGGATATCTCAGGGATCATGTACCTAACAATAACATTGTGATGATATCTAGTATGGAAAAATAAAAAAAATGATACTTCAGAGTCTGAGTTAGTATGATATGGCAAAGTGTTTAATGAGCAGGCTAATTCATTTTCACACCCAAAGGCAAGTGAAATACAGTGTGAGAGTGAAACGTCTTGTTATATCACATCAGACATGTGTAATAAGTGGTTTATTCTATGGTAGATATTTTCATTACAGTAGTTTGAGCATGTGACACTATATGATCGCATGAGATATGTTACAGGTCAAAAAATTACAGTGTGAAGGTGTCTAGCACTGAATGTATATGTATATATATATATATATATAATAAATAGTGAGCGGGTCTGGGAAAAGGGACCTTACGACGCAAAAATTGAAATTGAGATATAGGCTCCAGAAGTAAGTCATCGGAAAAATTCTTTCTTTCTCCTATTTTTGATTTTTTTTGCAGAATTAGTCTTAGTGACCCTTACTCTACGTCTATGCCAAATTTCAAATGTCAAAACAACTTAAAAGACCCCAAGCGTGCCGTGGAAAGACAAGCTACTTTTTATTCTCTCTCGTTCTCGAAGTACAATAAACGGGGGGATGGGCGGAGTTTCAAAGAAGCAGCTAAAAAAAAACGGCATAGCTTTGAGGCTATTGCATGCACTCTACAGCTTACCTCTGGCTGAAAGTTTACCGCTACAGCGAATAGAGTAGCCAAGGATTCCGACAAGACAGGCCGTGAGACGCTTTGAAAGCTAAAAAGAACTCTACGCAAACTTCGTTAGTCACCGTTAAAAAGCGGCTATACGATTTAATTACGTATGCGGAGTACGCCGTTAAGTATACGGAAACGTTAATTATACAGGAAGTGGAAATTCAATTTATGTTTTCACGATTTCTAGTTCAATTGCTTTGCTGAATACAGCCCAGTTCAATTGCCAGTTTCTCTGCACGTCGAAGGTTTTACCCTCCAGTATTTTAGTACTAAGTTGAGATAAATTGTAGCTTTTTATTAGCATAAAAACTCAATTTTTTTGGTTTGCTCTATAAGGTCTCTTTTCGTAGACTCACTCACATATACCTGTGGTGTGCTTCAGCACAAAATGCTTGCAGGCTAGCCTATCTTTAAAGCTAACTTTGAGCCACAGCTTAAGGCATAATTTATATAGTTGTTGAAATTGAAATGTTTTAACCCATTCACCAGCACAAGCGCCTATAGGTGCTCAAGGATGACTTAATGTGGGGGAAAATATTTTTCTCCTAAACGATAAATGGTAAAGCTTAGCTGCAGCGTCCAGAGCATGGCTAATGTGTTGTTCTATTACATGTATTTTAGAATAGAAATAGCTACTAAGTAACTTAGGTAATCGGGCTAACAATAAACTTGACGTTAGTTCGAAAAATGGCGATAAATTTGTCTGCAACTGAGGCGGTGGATCTTGTCTGTGATGATGTTTTCGACTGCGAACATGAGAGGGAAGGGGTAAAGGAGCTATATAGCTACCGCAGAGGTACTACTGTCGAGGATAGAGAGTAAAGGTGTAGTCATAATTGAATTAGTGGCCCCTCCAGAATGACTGTCACTAATTCAATTATGACTACACCTTCACACCTTCCAAGTACAACTCACATGTCACAGAAATTGTCCAACACCAACTAACATTTCCAGGGGCTGTGCCCCACCACACAATAATATCATCATGTTCTGTATCATGTTTATACAAAGTTCCTTGTTCAGTCACCCTCATTCAGTTCAGTAACCACTAGAAGGCTCCACAAGCCAAAATATTATGGTTTTATTCTACTGAAATAAATTCTCTGAAACTTGCTACACCTGGCTAGCTATCAGGGTAGCTAGTTCTATTAAATAGTCTAGCTGCCTGTAATATCGCCGTTTTTTTATTATCGCTATAATAATTGTATTGGGCACGCAAATAAAAAAATTCGCGGGTATCGCCGATTATATTGACCAAAGTTTCTTGTAAGACATATTTTTGTAAAGGAATGTATATCTGGATGGCACCCCTTCTAATATTGCTTACATACCTTCAACAAACACTGTGGTAAGTTTCATGCTTTGGTCCACTCTGTCACAATATTGCATCAAAAGTACAATTTCCACTGTACTAATATAGCTACCACAGATGTACTACTGTCGAGGATAGAGAGTTGGACTTGCTCGCTAAAGCTGTCATTTCGTTGTCGGTTGAGGAAACTACTAGTTTTCAAGTTGAGAACTACTAGAGCACTGTAGGTAGCGAACATACCAGCAGCGCTATGTCGAAGAGGAAATGGAACTTGATATTCCAGGTAAGAAAAACAGCTTTACACAGTATATTCGAGAAACAAAGTAAGAAATAGTTTTCCTGGCAACATGGCGGTAAGTTTTATTATGCCTAATAGCTTTTTCAGGAATATGGTGTTAATTTGGTCACTGCTGTAAACTTTTTTTTAAAAACTCCCAGCAATGAGTAATGATTTGACTGAGCTATACCTTTGCTCTCTGAATACTTTGTACTTCTCTATTCATTCAAAGGATGATGACTCTAATTCTGCAAGGTCAGAATATTGAGATAATGATAATACTGATTATGTTGAAAGCAAGAAAGGTTAGCAAAGTAATGAATGAATGAAAAATGAGGAATATGAGTGACAAAATTGCTAGAGGGAGGATTGAGTATGTGCAGAGGACTGAAATATTCTTTCAACTTCATGTTCTTTTGCCCAGCTAACAGTAACGCCTCTACTGGTGTCATCAGTGAGCAACAGCATTGCTGGTTGAGATAACTGTCTATTATAACAGTAAAAAAATCTAATCATGCGCAAACAATTAATATTGCACTGGAACACATACAAATCACTTTGTTACGATAGTTATGTTGTGGTCACAATAACCACTTTGTGGTTTGTTGCTAGGCAATCTAATTTGACCAAAAATGTTGAACAATACATATACTTTCACGTGATATATGGTTGCTAGGTACTTTTTTGAACTCCTTATTTTATATTAATTTTTAAACAACATTCATATAGAAAAAATAGAATTACTGAATTTTATCTGCCAGTGAGAGGGTTAACTTTACCTTCCCATTCCCAACAGAAAATAGTGCTGTTGTCCACTATGCCTTATAAAAGTTCAGGCACTTAGGTCTGCTACAAGAACACATGCTGCATGTAACTGGCTTATAACTGTGACAAATAGCAACTAGCTCGAATAGAAATGGAGCTCCCATAAGTTTTTGCGTTGCGTTTTAACTGCACCCGCAAAAGAATTCACAAAGCGGTATACAATTCAATTTCTAAGGTGATATGGGTAATGGTCGCTAAGCCGGAGGATTCTGTTTAGTGAAGTTTGGGACGGGGTCGAACGCGGAGCGAACATTGACCCTCCGTATTTTTGTGTTCGCTCCCCGTTCGACCCCGTCACAAAATGACATACATACGTCCAAACATATATATAAATAAATAAACAAACATCCCCGATTTTCAATTGTGTTACCCCTGTAAGTGTCTCGCTCGCTACGCTCGCTCGCCAATAAACACCACAGAATCTCGATTGTGTAACCCCGAAAGTGTCTTGCTTGCTTCTTTCACTCGCCAATAAACCACTGACTAACGAATAGATACCAATACTGTTTCTATCAGCGTACCTAGCATAAATACATTAATGCAATGATAATAATAATGACTGTGTAAGCGACAACTTGAGTTTCTAGACTATTAAGTTAGATATGAGTGAAGTGAAACACTATCTTGGGTATACAAATTCAAGCCTATTGTGAATAGTATATAACTAGTGATGTGCTCGAGCACAAAGTGAACGAGCCAGTGGACGAACAAAACACTTCAAAAGAATATACCAATCCAGTTCTTAAAGTATAAGTACGTAGCTGTTGTGACTATACTTTAGCTAACTAATACAGAACTGCTTTCTTACCTCAATTTCCCGAATACTGATATCGTCTGTAGTCTCTAATATCGCGTTCTGACTATCTGAGTTACCAATAGCTTTTGACAACTAGCACTAACAGCTGCTATAAATAGCCACTGTTTTCAATTACGTCTGGTAAAGGATCCCAATACCATAGTAACCTTTCGCCATAACATTTTGTCACTTGAAAAGAAAGAAGTTCTGAAGAATTTCTGTACAGTGTTGAGTCTAACAGTAAGTTTTTAAGACCTAAGTGTGTCTTACGACATTTAGAAACAATCCAGTACAAAGGAGTAAACAATTAAGTTCCTTGAATGATATGGGATCATTAAATGGAAAGATTCTGTGGTTGAGGAATTATCCCTGATAACCATCCCAATCCTGATGGTAAAGCCTGAGGAAGAGGGTTGTTATTTAGTGATAATGATGAGACTTGCCATGGTTTAACTATTTTAAACTCTAGCTACCATTTCTAACTGTGTAAAAGAAAAAGGGTATATTATGGTTTCAAGGAGGAAAAATATGTGCAATCAATGTAGTAGGGGTCACTCCAAACCACCGATCACAAGAAGTACATATTCCCTTTTCACGGCCTTCCAACAATAGCATTGGTGATAGAGCGATGATATCCAATTAGGTTCACAATTCACCTTGTCAGTTTTCTTTATGCTAGGATAGAGTAACTGTTTGCAAAGAAGGCTTCATACAGTAAAAAAGTGAAAAGAAATATATTTTCCAGCATAACTAAAAGGACCATGATACATCACTTTATACCATAATCATTTGTGCATCTCACTCAAATTCGTCAGAAAAACAATTCTTTTGTGAGCAATTGAACAATTTAAACACTCTTTGTGTTGTAAAGATATTTTTCCCGCAGGAGAATTTGGGTGGGAATAATCCAGGAGAATAATATTTTTGACCTATGGCTGTTACCATAGCAACTGTGGTATGTATATATACACTACATATATAACATTTCATAATGTTAAAAAAAATTAGGGTTGCTCTAAAAAATATGGAAAAAAGGATTTTTAATAGCCAAAGTAGTATTAATTTGAAAGATGAGCATTACAAAACTTGAGAATGTTGATTCTACACCCCATAATCACGCACTGCCTTGCCATTTGTCAACTTAAAAACTTCAAAACTTGCTATTGGTCAACTTAAAAATTTCTGAAAGTTGTCAAACACATGGAGCTTGACTTAGTCTTTCTTGATCCCAACTGTCCACATTTCAATATTCACATTATGTTTATCCATGACAGCTTCTAAAACAATTACTAAATGTTTACTTCTGAAACAATATATGCCGAGCATTTACTGTTTTCACCAATGGCCACCACAAAGAAGACGTAGCAATTTACACTAAAACAAAAAACAAGTCACGTTCTTTAAACTTTTTCTTTGGGATATTCTTAGTAATTGTTATAATGCACAATACTTTCACATAACTGAACATACTTACACAAGACTTACCTTTGTGGTAAGTCCAGTGGACAATGAATTTTTAAGTAAATACTGTAGCATAGGGCTTGTAACTATGACAAATAGCGTATTAACTTACCACCGCCACTAACTCGAATAGAGATGGAACTCCAGTAAGTTTTTGAGTTTAAACTGCACCCGCAAAATATTCAAAGCGGTAAACAATTCTATTTCTAGGATGATACGAGTAGTGATCGTTAAACAGGAGGACACTGTTTAGTGATGTTTGGTACGGGGTCAAACGCTGAGCTAACTCGAAAATATGAGAGGGTCCAAGTACAAAATGACATACGTACGTCCAAACATATATACAAACAAACTAACATCTCCGATTTTCAATTGTGTTATCCCTGAGAGTGTCTCGCTCGCTCCGCTTGCTCGCCAATAATACTTATTACAATATCACTCTGACAAGTGTAATAAGTGGTTTATTTCATGCTAGATATCGTCACTGAAGTAGTTAGTTCTAGGGTTGGCAACTCTAAGCGTGAAGTTGCCGTAAAACTCTCTGGCTCCCCACATCCCCACCTGATGAATATATTTCATACCCACTTCCTAGGAGGTGAATAAGTAAACCATGCAATCAAAATTAATTTTTGTGCATTTCTTAAAGCCTTGAGCCACGGTACAAGTCTATTGCACCCCTCTGTTCATCGGTCGGTACGGGATTTACACTATCCTCTAGCCTTCGACCCTCTGTTGTGTAAATCCCTTATTAACCTCTAAATTGTGGTGTAACATGTATATTGACATATATGTGGTATAGTAGTACTGAAATTGACTACTTCTTGGTACTGACTTTTGGGCCTTGCAAAAAAGCTAGCTTTGAAGCTAATCTAAATGCTGAAACTATTGTGTACTTTGTGAACTGCTAAACAATGTATAGTGGACTATGAGAACCAGTGAAAGACCACACTAGCTACTTCACTTCTGCAGTTAATTGTTAGCAAATTCTGATTTTAGTTCTACACTCGCTTTGAGAAATCAGAACCTAAGGCATTGAAAGAGTTACTTATGTCATTTTTAGTCTTGACCCATGTGTTTTTGTGTTTGCTTTTTGATTACCCCTGTGCCAATCCACAAACAGAATCTTTTGTTAGCTATCCATCATATAATTTCATGTATTCCTAAAATCCATCTTAATTATTAAAAAAAAATCACTAGGCTAGCTTGCTTGACATTACTGAAACCCTTGTTTGTTATAAGACTTTTGAAACTATCAGTTTGTTTATGATGTTATTTTTTAGTAATTCAATATTCTTAGTTCTATTTTTTTTATTATTAATAGGGCTTCATCTTCAGAAATGTGAGCTAAAATTGTCAGGTTTGGGGGCTAAACTAAGTTGGCACATATCAAATTTGAAAGGAGATTGTAAGTTAAGAAAAACCTGCATCAAAAAGAGAAAATGTGACACTGAAGGCAGCATCTGGATACAAGTTGATGAATTTTACTTTGAGGAATCAAAATTACTTCTCACAACTAAAGAAGCAGCAGATTTTGACTTTATGATTGAAGCACACTTTTTTACTCAATCAACAGAATGGGTTGAAAGTGAGAGAGTGTCATTGTATGACAGCTTTGATATATTGGCAAAAAAGCAGGAAGAAATTTCAGGTGAGATACTTTTTGCCCTTCATAAGGATATTTAACATTATCTCTGAGAATGATATGGTAATATAATAATATATGTAATGTTGTAATAGAATAATGTATAATTATAAGACTTATTGCATGAACCAGCGTACAATATGGGGAGATACTTCAAGACCACGTGTAAATATTTCCACAAGCTGAAGGCGAGTGAAAATACAAGCTAGTAAATGTCATCCCTGTATTGTACGATGTGTGTAATAAATTGTTTATTGTACATTGGATATTTTCCGAAACAGTAAAACGATTGTGCTTCAAAGCCTCGGTAACTTCACCATACATCTAAACATAGCTACAGTTGTTCAGAACTACCTAAGTCACATTGGAGCATTTAGTATGCAACATTCAACATGGGAAAATATTGAACACTGGCATGATGTGAAATTATACATACATACATATATATATATACAGTAGACCCTCGCATATCCAGGCCTCCCCACTTTATCCGGCCTGCGAATAGGAAAATTTAATTAAAGCACACCAAAAGTTTACACAATACTATAGTTGCAGCGCCATCCTTATCTCTCCTATTTCAGGCTGATCTAGCTCTTCTGAGTCAAATATACTGGTTAGTAGCTATGATAGTCTTCATTTATAGCTAATCTGAGGAGGTTCCATTTCTCTGGGCTAGCTCTGAAACAGGTGTGGTAAGTTCAAATGAATGGATTGGCTCCACTAGCCGATGTCAAATTTGTCAGTATGTGTTACTGCAGGCTAATAACGGCTACTGCAACAGAATACTATCATACATCTCTACTACTAGAACTAGTGATGTGCTTGAGCACAAATGGTAAGAGCAAGCCAAAAGACTATACTATTTTTATATGAATGATTTTGACTTCTAACACTGAAGCAACTGAAATCAAGGTCGAGTTTTAAATTACGCATATACGGTAAAGGGATTTCAGTGCTATAGTAACAACTCGCTACAACTGTTTGAATTAAAGGAAAAACAACAACAACAAAACAATACACGTTATTTAAACGTTTTCTTTGTGATATTCTTTAGCTATAAGTAGTGGCTGTAAAGCACAATGCTTTGACACAACTGGACATACACCTACACGAGACTTACCTTCGCGGTTAGTCTAGTGGACAATGCATTTTCAAGTAAATACTGTTGCGTACGGCTTATAACCATGACAAAGAGCGCATTGACTTACCACCGCCACTAACTCGAATAGAAATGGAAGTCCAGTAAGTTTTCACGTTTTAACTGCACCCGCAAAAGAATTCAAAACAGTAAACAATTCAATTTCTAGAATGATACAGGTATTGATCAATAAACCAGAGGATTCTGCTTATTGAAGTTTGGGACGGGGTCGACCACAGAACTAACACAAAAACACGAGGGTCAAAGTACAAAAATGCCTTACGTATGTCCAAACTTATATATAAACAAATATCCCCGATTTTCAATTGAGTTACCCCTGATAGTGTCTCGCTCGCTTCGCTCACTCGCCAACAAATTAAAGGTCTAGCTGTTACTAAGGAATATGCAAGCCAGTGAAGAAAATTATTCATTTTAATAATAGTTATTGGCGAGCGAGCGTAGCGAGCGAGACACTTACAGGGGTAAAAATGAAAAAATCGGGGATGTTTGTATATATGTATGGACGTATGTATGTCATTTTGTACTTTGACCCTCGTGTTTTTGTGTTAGTTATGTGGTCGACCCCGTCCCAAATTACACTAAACAGAATCCTCTGGTTTATCGATCAGTACCTGTATCATACTAGAAATTGAATTGTTTACCGTTTTGAATTCTTTTGCGGGTGCAGTTCAAACTTGAAAACTTAAGGGACTTCCATTTCTATTCGAGTTAGTGGCGGTGGTAAGTCAATGCGCTCTTTGTCATGGTAATAAGCCGTGCGCAACAATATTTACTTGAAAATACATTGTCCACTAGACTACTGCGAAGGTAAGTCTGTGTAGGTGTATGTCCAGTTGTGTCAAAGCATTGTGTGTTACAACCACTACTTAGCTAAAGAATATCACAAAGAAAACTTTTAAATAACGTGTATTGTTTTGTTGTTGTTTTTTTCCTTCAATTCAAGCAGTTGCAGAGAATTGTTACTATGGCACTGAAATCCCTTTAATTTAAAAACTGGACCTTATTTTCAGTAGCTTCAGTGTTAGAAGTCAAAATCATTCATATAAAAATAGTATAGTCTTTAGGCTCGCTTGCCATTTGTGCTCAAGCACATCACTAGTCTATCATTGTTATTTCACTTTTACAATCAACTATCACTCATTTTTTAGAATGGTTTCACATATCCGGAATTTTCACTTATCCGAACCAGGTTCAGTCCCAATTCAGTTCAGATATGAGAGTACATACATGTAATATACATAAACAGACAGGATGCCAGACAAATGGACAATTTACTCTACTATAATAATCTCATACTACTGTGTTTGAGCAAATACTCACATCATTTCAATATAAACAAGCTTACAACATAACTAGCCCATAAGGTTTTCAATAGTGACGAGGCCACATCCGTCGGTAGTGTTAGGAGGTATCACTGTGTTTTGTCGCGATTTGTTCATGCAGAAGAGTATCAGTATAATTCTACGTATATTGCGTTTGCTTGGCAGTATGAAGAATAGCATATTATTCCAGATAGTTTTTTTTAATTATTGCGATTAGAAACCAATCTTTCATAAATGTAGTGCTAAATTACCAGTCTTGAAGAGTTTAGGCTTAATCATTGGCCAAAGCTGATCTCGCTCTCTCCTTTTTCATATCTAATCTTACCTTGTAAATTATTGTATCTTAACTTTTTCAGTGGACCAATTAAATTTGACTGTTCTCAGCTTTGAATCTTCTAATTGGACAGGTAGGAGTATTCTAAAGTCCAGTTTGTTGAATTAGTTAGCACTTAATCGTTAAGTGTAATTGCTCTGCTAAAAAATAAAGATTAGATACGAAAAAGAATAAAACTATTATTTTAAATAAACATGAGTGGCTAAAGTGAGTGCTAAGGAGTAGAATTCATATCCTATTAAGCTTAAAACTGAAAATGTAAAGAATTGGTACTAAACATTGAGAGGTCAAAAACAGGAATACCAGATGTCCCATTTCCTACAGCCATACATACATTGACTATTACAAGAAATGTTATGTTTAATACAATTAACCCTTTTACCACTGTAACTGTCACATGGCGTTCCAACTACCTGCTGTCACCAAAAAAATCATAAAAACTGAACTGCTGAAGCTATCAAGCTTTAGGTCTCATCAGGTTAAAGGCTATAGATCAAATTAAAACATTTTTATTTCAACAACTATATAAATATTATGCAAAGGGCCTAAGCTTTTAGTCTAGCTCGCTCACCATTTGTGCTGAAGCACAATGTATGGATTTTAAATATTCTCCTTAAACTGGAGTAGTTAAACCCACTTCCAGTAAGCATCAATGTTATATACTTTCTTCCCCATCAGAATTCTCTTCAACATTTTGAGAAATTCTGTTTATTACACAACATAGCAGATAAGTTCCATTTTTTTGATAGGTAGCTTTCAATTGGTGCACCGTAGCCTAAAACATGGTAGAGATGGAAACTTAAAAGATATTGTTTTGATTAGACCGTTCAATTCAATAAAAGAAAAACTGAGCGGTTCGTGTGACAGGATTATCATGTGTTTAGCAAAGTTTTTATTACTTGCATTATTTGGCTTGTGGTTTCAAAATTTGAAGACCTCATTTTACCTGAATAATTAAAAGAACTTGGCCAGCTTTGGTAGCTTAGAACTTCGTTGTCTATGTATGCACGTGTGTGTGTGTGTGTGGAAGCAGCACTTTGAACCAATTGAAATGACTTTAACTTTAGGTTTTGTTTACTACAAGGACTAGACTGCACTTCATTTAATAATAGGTGATGTTCTGTATAATTAATAAATATATTTGTATTCATAGGAAATAATAACTCTTCAATTGAACCAATAGAAAAGATTGAATTTAATTTGAGTGAAAATTCACCAACTCTATCATGGGATGAATATGGATTTGCATTATACTGTCATGAAAATAATTGGACCGATGTACGACAATTGTCTGTCTCTGTCTCCGTTTACACATCTGGAGACTTCATTTTTCCTGAGAAGTATAAATTGGTTAGTAGTGTTTATCAGATCACGTGTGATAAACCATTTTCTGCTACTATAAAAATTCAGCATTGTGTTAATTCATCAGATCAGCTGACCTTTGCTGTGTCATCAGATGTTAGGCCACCCTTTCACTTCAGTGTTGTGGGTGGAGGTGATTTTGTTAAAAATACTGGTCTTTTAAAAGTTAGCAAGTTCTCTCGTTTTTCTGTTTTATGGAAGTGGTTGTTTCCTCCAGCAAGTATTATATATAACATTTACTTAAGCCATAGCAGACGACCAAAGATCATTGACAATGTGAAAATGTGGGATTTGTCTTTCTATGCTTTCAAAAAATTGAGAACTTTAGAGCAATGCTTTCATGATTATATTGGTTCACAGAATAACTTCCCTTACTTAGTTCGATTTTCAGTTGAACTTGAGGAAAGTGCAGAAGAGTTGACTTTTCAGTACATTAATAATGAACCTTTTATGCAATTTCTTGAGTATACTGAATTAACAATTACCAGAAATGAAATTGACAAATATGATAAAGATTCTGGATGCCCACCAGAATGTAAAATGATAATGAAAAATACAAACCTAAGTATTTCATCATTTTCAGTTTCATTCAATATCACTGGAGTGAAGCCTCCGTTTAACAAAATTAAGTTCCACTGGCCAATTTGTGGTAAGTTAAGTACATTTTTGAGAATTCATTAAGACTAACAAAGATATGTTACTTGGTTTGCAAATTATTACGGTCACAACATATTCATAGTCACAATGTGTAGTTGTAGGACAAAAACTATAATCACTGTATACATTATTAGCAATGTGGACCTTATTGACCTATTGTAAACTAATTTGGCCGCTTTTTTCCATGTTTATGTTCTTCATTTACTTCTTATTTTTTCCATTTTCCCTTTATTATTTTCATATTTTTCCCCGTTTTATTCATTTTTCCTTTTCGTTATTAGTTTTCTTCATTTTTCTTGGTTTTTTTTACTTTCTTTCTTTTCTATTTCACTTTTGTTCGTTTCCTAATCCATTCTTTGCCCTGTCCATCTATACAACTTTTTAGTGACAACACTGATAATTCCAATATGTTGACTCATTAATAAATGAATCAAGTCAAGTTATACCTACAGTTACTACAGCTATGAAAATAGGCGGATTTTTCTGCCATGAGCTACTAATACTGTGAAATTTCCATATCTTTGCGTTAATAATAAAATCCAGTATTGTAATAGTATAGGTTTTTTATAGTAATATTTCTATATGTGGTAAGAAGTATAGTGGCACTATAATTGTCAATACCGCCCAGCTTTAGTAATAACAAAAACCATGACTATAACAATGTGGGGCTACTCTTGATTGCAACAAGCTTGTGTCCTATAATTTAAAAAAAAAGTGTGTGCACCCATTTTACTTAAATTTGCTCTAATACACTTCACTATTTAGAGCTGTATGATGTCAAGATTTTGTTAAATGACTGTACGCTATTTTTCTTTTATTTTTTTTAGTCGTACAGGAAATACAAGCTTTCGTGAATTAGAGTGATTGTGTAATTTGTTACCATAATTTGAGACATAGTTATTGTTAAATCCGCAGGCATGCATTTTATATTTTTTAATTTAAATTTAGATACAGATGGACCTAGTTCCACGGAGATTGATGTGTCAGTATCTGAACTATCTGATAAAGATTTACATGAAGTTAGTGAAAAAGCGTATAAAGCCAGAGATAAGTGGTACGAAATTGGATTAGGTTTGCGCATACATGTAGACAAGCTTGAAGCAATTAAGAAAGATTATGCAGAAGTCGATACATGTTTCAGAGAGATGCTAACTTATTGGTTACGTCAACCTGATTTAAACAGAAGCTGGAGCACCTTGGCACAATCCTTGAAAGGACACCTGGTTGATCGTCCTGATATAGCCGGACAATTAACATCATAGTTTCATTTTTTACTTAAAATATTTTAATTCTTTCAAATTTTTAAACCTATTCATTTTTTTTTAATATTATTAAATTATAGAAATAATAATGTATTTAATGATCATTTCTATGTTATAAAAAAGTGAAATTCAAATTCATTAAAAAAAATGAGTTTAATGAAATTACAAGATTGATGGTAAATAAAACATGCATTAGCTAGCTACTGAAATATGGTGGAATAAGAAGAAGGTACAGGGTAGATATAAAAATGTTCATTCTATTGGAATGATTAGTACTCATTATGTAATAACAAAACTGAGTTATAAGTTTGGAGAATTTTTGTAATCAGCAAGATTTATTTGGCTGCTAGACAGCAATCATCTTTAAAATTATATTGTTAATACTATGGTTCTCTAGCTTTGTATAGGATTGTAAGCATGTAAATTCAATACTGCCTTTAGCATAAGCTGCCATGTGATAAATGTGATGTCCACCTCAATAAAAAAACTATAATCATCCTCAAAAAAAGTGATCTCTATGCAAAATCTAGAGTAGTATAAAGTAATTAAGGGGTGTATATTATAATAATACATTGAGTGTACACTCTATAATATTACTTAAAGATTTAGGTCCTCTGATTAATGAGATCTGGGACATACACCAATCTCTTTTTGAAAAAAATGTTATTGATATAATATAAATATAATAATTAGAATCAACCCAACTTTAAAAAAAATAATTCACAGCATTAATCAAGTATGAGTTCACACTGTTTATGGTGTGAATTCACATTGAATTTAGTGTGAACTTAGACTGAATTACGTTCCAATGCAGCTATACCAAGGCAGGAAAAATAAGCAATCAATTACCGACAGTAAAATATTGACACTGATGATTGATTAATAATGCCAAAATTTATGCTATTAATTAGAGCTAGTTATCAGATAACTTATTCAATCATGGTAGTTGTTATAACTTACCAGGTTTCTATGTTTTTACAGCTACCTTCATCTAGTGGTTAGAACAGCTGCTGAAAAATCATCTGGGAGTTATGTGGAGCCCCTAAGCGTTTCACAGTCGACTTTATACCAAGAGTTACCAACCCTAATACAAACTACTTCGTAAAGATATCTAGCATAGAATAAACAACTTATACTCATTTGAGTGATATGGCAAGATATTTCACTCTTAGGCTTTATTTTCACTGCCTCTGGTTCTTGAAAATACATTAGCTTGCTATTAGTGAAATATTTTGCCACATCACACTGACTCATGCATTAAGTACTAGCTATATACATAATATAGATGAGGGTGTGCTCAAGCACACTATATTTTGAATCTCTGCCATAAAGCAAATTAAAAATAATTTTAGTCTGGCTACCACAATCTGGCTACCATCTTGGTTCTCTAGGATATTCCCAATGATCTAGCTATATTAATTAAGGGAATTGCAATAGCTAATGACATTATAAAGTTAATAGTTGATCTATTTGCAACAAGCTTTCATTTTTAATGGAATATTCAGTTACATATAAAAATAGCTACATGACATGACATGAATGATTCAAAAACATTACAATGAAAAATATTATGATGCAATTGTAAACTAAAAATCTTTAATTTGCATCTTCTTGGAGTTGTACATATTGGTTGTGTGTATGATGGCAGTGTGATTTCCTTACAAAACATAAAGCAAGTACAAACAATATCCATAAAAGCAACATAGAAAGAGGAATAGTCCCCACAACAAGACTATAAAGACTGTACTTCATACCAAGATGAATTGTATATTGACCACCATCAGGTGCAGAGTCTACAGCACAAACTATCATGTTGCCTCTATGAAGTGACATGCCCACTTCTTTATCCACTTGGTCTAATTTCACTGGGTATGAAAAATCCAAGTCTTCTTCAGAGATGGAGTAATAGTCAAAATTTACAGCGGCAGAAATTTTTATGTTATGATCCGTTTGTACTTTTAATGACAATGTAGTAGTATCCGTTGCTCTTCAAAGTCATATTATAGGTTTCTCTGAAACGGCCAATCAGATCGAATTCATATTCACAGTGAGGACAAGAGGGCGGATTAATAGTAAATGCATTGTAATTGTCATCACCAAGAATAACAAACATAGTTAACACTCTAGGTGGAAAACCATCGCTGTATGACATGTTGATTTGAACTGTAAGATTGGAACCTGCCCACACGTGGATGGGGTAGGCGTAGTAACCATCAGGGATAAGGAACGTAGTATAATGTTTTGTCAAAGTAGTCTCATCAGTCCTCCCAGCATATTGTTCAGTTTGGCGAGCATTCAAGACATCACTTCTTGGAAGTGATTTAATTCTCATGGAGAGGCCTTCAGGGTTGTCATTTATGAAATCTGTGGCTTGTTGGGTGAGGAATACTTCAGACAAGAAATATTTCACTGCTCCCAGTTTTTCGCAATCCATGACTGTTTTAGTCATGGCAAGAATGGTATACTCAAGTGCACACCACCATAAAATGAACCAGAGCAAGCAACTTGGATGATTAGTAGGCACATGACCAATAGTAAATACCGTTTGTAGCAGCAGAAAAAATTTCGGACTTGCTCTATTGATATACACAAATTAATTGATCCATTAGAATATAATTCAAAGCATCATTTAATTGAAATATATACTTTATTATTATAATTGTACTATTATTATTACTACTATTATTATATTATTATTATTATTATTATTATTGCTGTTGATGTTGTTGGTGTATTAACTAACTATATATACACACATACCTATTATATATATATAGAATATATATGTTCTTTTTAAAGGTATTTTGATGAAATACACTATGGCAAACTTACTTTTGATAGCATCCCAGGGCTTCAAATATGTACCATTTACAGTGCACTAATTAGAACCACGATTAAAATCAGTAGCTGAGACTTTCTTGCCATAGTAATTTGCTACCACTGTCAGCTGTTTGCCACAAACATTCTGGCCTCGCATTATATACTGTGTTTGTGAGGAATCAATGTCCTCTATTAAAACAGAAACACAACAAAAAAATAAAAATTTATAGAAGTTAAATATGTAATTTTTCCTATATAGCTATGCACAATTGTCTACATAAAACTGAGTATTCAAAATTTCTAAACTAACAATTCATAGAAATCTCACAACAATAGCATATTGTGTTCATTACTAATCACATTCGATACCCAACACAAAGTAATAATGTGCCACATACAATGGAGTATTACTTGGCCAAATGGTGATACTTTTTGCTAGTAAATACAATGAAATTCAAGTAAGAAAAAAAATGGTACCAAATTATTGATAAGGCATAGTAATGAAGCCCCAAAGGTGTGAACCCTCAGCATTACTATAAAGTAGCTAGCTAGCTATTACAAAGACCCAAAGAATAATTTATTTTGATGTAGTAGCAACGTGTTGATATGCTCATGCCATCGAAGTCAATGTGTGGCTTGTGCAACAAAACAGCAGACATAAATTCTGTTTTCTAAGAAAAGCTAAACATGCAAGAGATGCTCATTTATGACTGACAAACCGACTAACAAGTACTGTAACCCTCTCACACATGCACGCTGAGGGTTAAAATTTTGATTTTGCAGAAATTACAAACACTGCACTTTCAGAATGATGGTGGTGCAAAGCTTGACTATCTCAAGCTCAACAAAACTTTCGTGGATCTAATGTTGATATTTGTTAAAGTACTTACATTATTGTATATACAAGGTTATTTCATACTATATTTTTAATTACTTTGTAAAAGCTACATTATTTCTGTATAATATTACATTCACCAATATCAATTTAAAAATTAATGCTGAAGATCAAGAAATACTCAATTAGAACATTTATTGACAACAAAAAATTTTAAAAGTGCATATAATAATTATTCCTATAAAAAAACCATCTAAACATTGCCAACAGATACAAAAACAGCAACTCTTACCTTGGCACTTCCATTTTAAAGCTTACAGTTCAGGGTCAATATAAAGCAACACCCCTACCTTGAGAGGCTGTACTTTGATGCCCACTTTCAACATTCAGGGGGCTTTTAGCATTTAAATTGGATTTTTGAATTTCTACAGCAAGCAACCATAAACAACCACAGGTAGCTATAGCCTTAAAACATGCAAAAAGCTTTAAATGCCTGAAAGAGAACAACAACCTTTTATTGGTATTACATACCTTTTATTGGTATTACATCATCAGAAGACTTCTGCTTGGAAACAACTGAGTAGTTGAGCAGGTTTTGCTTTTTGTCATGTCGAGGCTTCTTCCAGCGCAAGGCACACTCTCCTTTCTCATTGTCTTCCACCAGGACCACATTAGTAGGTGCCACTACAACCCACAAACATACATATTATAAAAGGGAACTGCCTCAAAGGGAATGCCATTTTTAGGGTCCTGAAGGTCCTAGGTTATAGCGTCCCGAGCACAGCGAGGGCGCTACTTGGGGCCAGAGGGACCCAAAAAATGATGGTTCACGATGGCTGCGCAGTGCCTAACTTATTTAGAACATAGCGACTGCTCCTAACAATCCAATTGGAGGGACATTAAGCACAATTGGACGGACACTAAGGGTCCCTGCCTTCAAGTCACGGGCACTAAGTTAATAATGTCCCTCTCTGACTGACCAAAGCAGTTTAAAGTTCCCCTGTCACAATACAAAAACTACATCAGCCATGTTCTAAACATTAATTTACCTACTGGTAAACTTTCAATATTTTTTTCTTGAAAAATTAGTTGCTTCAAAGGGCAATCCACCATCAGCCATGTTCTAAACATTAATTTACTTACTGGTCAACTTTCAATATTTTTTTCTTGAAAAATTAGTTGCTTCAAAGGGCAATCCACCATTTGGTGACCATTTATAAAATATAAAATAAATTCATAAATACAAAATAATTGTATACAGTAACACTATACTTGACTTATTTTTTAAAAATAATTTCACATCCAGATTTTTTATGATTCCAATACTTACTATGGGAATATATTGAAGTATTGCAGCTATACCAGAAATTAGTAGAAATATCATGTACATAAACAAGAAAATTTTTATTTTATAAATAGATTGAAACTTTCTCACCTAAAGGGGCCTGGAAAAAAAGCAAAGGACAAATGTGAAAAAATCTTAATTGTCGCCGGGGTTCGAACCATTGGCTTTAGCCACCAGTGCTCTAACCACTGAACTACGACAACCCTCGACTTACAAGACCTTCGCATTTTTCCTTTATACTATTGAGTAGTACCGCTTGCTGCAGTCTCGTACTCAACAGACCACCAATTGTGTGCCGTCAGAACACCATTTTGGTGTCAACCATAAACACCTCCCTCTACGGAGAGGAGCCATAATTTGTGGATTGGAAAGGTTTTATCATCGCAATTATCAAGTTCTGACCCCTTCATAAAAACTAGATTGAAACTGTCTCACCTAAAAGGTGTTCTGAAGGCACATAATTGGTGGTCTGTTGAGTATGAGACTGTAGCAAGCCGTACTACTCAACAGTATAAAAGAAAAATGTGAAGATAACGGATGGATAGAACACTAGTAACAACTTTTGGTATTGCCGTCTACAGCTGATGGTGCACATTATAAATGTTAACTTACAAGCAGACAATGTATGAATAAACTGTAACAATTAATTTACAACTTACTGCATTTGAGCCTGTCTTCATTGAGATGTACTGTTCTGCTGAGACTGCCTTCACAATTGACTTTAAGATTCAAGTCATCGTCATCGGCTAGAGCTGCAGCTTTCCTCACGGCCTCGCTCAGATCCACAACCAAAAGATCGTTCAAATTGCAGTGCACGTCACATTCCAACAATTCAACGAGCCTTTCAGAAGCAATGCTCATACCACGAGCAGTAAAAACAAATGATATTTTTCCCAGAGCAGTCGTATAAACCACTAGTATATCATTGTACATCTGATTGTGAGCTAGAATTCCACACCTGCAGCAGTCAATGATTAGCACTTTGGCCTTTCCTTTTAAGTTTGGTGCATTCTGCTCAGATATTATACTTTTCAATGTTATAGAATTGACAAGAAACCATCTCTAACGTTGATGTATAAATTCTCTCCATGACCAATATGGTAGATGATAACGGACTTAAATTTGGGAAGTTCCATGGCTGCAAGTTCCTTGTACGCCGCCATTATTTCTGCCTTCTCACAGTCCTTGAACTGGCAACATGCAAAGCCTTGTTTACCAAATGAGTGACATAGTTTGTCACTGCGGGTGTTATGAGCTTTATCAATAGTTGGTTCTCCAATTCCTTCTTTGTTTGAGAATACCACAAAAAAATCCATTCGCATTGGGAGTCTTTATATGACTTATCCAATTTCATGGACACTAGAAAACAATAACAACAACAAAAAAAAGTCAAATCAAGTACAACACATTTGTACTACTAATTGAGTTTGTATGTAATGGCAAAAAATAAAAACATTACGGAAATATATGAACTGGCAAGTACCCCACCACACAGTGGCACTCAATGTACTAACTTTGGCATGTAGTACCATAAGGTTTTATAATGCTCTATTACTTGATTTAGTCGCATCAGATCAGTTTCCCTCTATTTCTTCCTAAGTCCTCTCAGCTCTACTTATCCTACTCCTTACCTTATTCCATTCTTTCTTTGAGTCACAGATTTTATCTATCTCTTCTGCTTCTTACGCTATCCATTATTGTGGATATACAATAGGTACCAAAAAATGTTTCGTATTCTGTTCCGTAAAACTGCCATCACACGATTAAAAAAAGGGAAAAAACCGGTATGTCGTTTGGTAAAAATGGCCATTCCGTTCAACAGAGTTACCGTTTTAATCTTTCTCATTCACCGCATGCCTTCTCTAAGAAAAAACAAAAAAAAAACATTCCATTTTTTTTGTTTAGGCTCCTGAGGCTGAGACTTTGGAGTGAAAGTCCCATTCAGAAGCTAACAGGAGACCTACGAAGTGCAGACCTGGCTATAGTTTTGTGCCCGTCGGATCTTCAGTCGTCAGCTTATCATCATCGTCAATTTCAGATGAAGAAGGATGGGGAAGAAGTTCTACGTAACAAGGTGCCTCACTGGCAATGGAGAAGCTACACATTAAACTTGAAGCAAGTTAAACTTTTTCGAGCTCGCTAGCACTATCCCCATAGCATTTACCGGGCGATACAAGACTTAGCTTGCTGATATAGCAAGGGAAGAGTTTCAAGAAAATATCAGTGAAACGATGGAAAAGCTTAGCTAACTGTTTTTCATTATTTTAGTAAACGGTGTCAGCTGTTTTAGTCAAAACGGTATGGAATGCAATGGTAAAAACTACGGTAAAAAAAAACAAACTACCTTTTTACGGCCGTACTACAGAATAGAATCTGAAACTTTTTTCTGGCACCAACTAATTTTTCCCTTGCTTTTTAACTACAATAGTTGTGTTAATTATTGCCTTCCACTGAATGTGATGATCTTTTACTCATTCAGTTAGAGGTAACAAAACACCAACCAGGCTACACACAGCATTGTCATAATCATTACTTATGCACAAATACATTATTATATAGATTTAGATACCTATTAGGTACAGATAACTTCACTCATGCTACCACTAATCATGTGGTTTTTCATGTGACTATTTCTCACCACAAAGTATAGAATTTTTTACCTCCTCTGCTGAAGCTTTACGTCCTTATCTTCAGGGTCATCATATATCATCTAGCTCTGTCCTTATAGTAGGAGATTTCAACCGTCCAGACTTAAATTGGTCTTCCCTAACCAGTTCGTCTCTTGTATAAGAATTTTTTTGTGATTTTGTCTTTGACAACAATCTAACCCAGCTTATATATACATGAACCTAAACACACTAAAAATAATTGTCTGGATTTAATACTGTCAAATATTCCTGATAGTGTTAACCTCATCAATATATCTCCAAGTACACTGATTCAATCTGATCACTTCGTGATATCTTTTACTCTGTCGTCACCTAACTAGTCTTCTCCAAAGCAACATACTGTATTAAAGATGGTACCTGACCAGTCTAAACTTGATTTTTCAGAGCTGACTGAATATCTATTTGATGCAGACTTTTCAGATTGCTTTTCCTCTTTTGACACCAATCACATCTGGTACACCCTTAGTTCTATTCTTCACAATGCAATTGATCACCTTGCCCCAAAAGTCAAACTCAGGTCCAGAAATAGGAATCCTCTGTGGTTTAACTCCAGCATTCGTCATTGTATGCACTGTGTAAAAACGATTAGGAAGAAGCATAAATTGAAACCTACTACCTACAATAAGAAAAAATTGGATGATGCTGAGTGAAAACTTTTTGATTTGATGTCTGCAGTCAAATCTTCATTTGAGTCACAGCTTGTAGAGCAATTCGCATATCACAACAGCAATACAATTTTCTAAAATATT